>Ga0116187_1004903_pt1 | contig 11423 bp, 14 predicted proteins | sample AD_JPNNA6_MetaG_FD_89755 | JGI IMG/M metagenome (GOLD analysis project Ga0116187, IMG submission 89755) | Active sludge microbial communities of municipal wastewater-treating anaerobic digesters from Japan - AD_JPNNA6_MetaG | ecosystem: Engineered > Bioreactor > Anaerobic > Digestate | place... | reverse complement strand
GCGCCTCGCGGCGAGGTCGAGGGTAGCGCGGTGCAGGTCTCAAGGTACAACCTGCGAACGGGCCGCGTGAAGAGCTCCAAGAAGGTCGCCGTCCCCGAGGTTTCGATCGAGTCGGCTGCCGGGCCCGTGTTCCTGGAGGGAAAGCGATGGCTCTGGCTCATGGGAGAATCAAACGCATTCCGCGTCGACGTCACGAAAGGCAAAGCGGAACCACTGCAGCGGGCCAAGGTGGTGACCAAGAGCAATGGCAAGGTGTTCTACTTCGGCGAGAGTGCGAAGGAAGAAATCGAGTTTGGCCGCGTCAAAACCTTCCCTTCCCTGAAGGAACAGCCGCTCTTCACAGTCACGCCCGAAAATGGCAAGGACCTGACGCCGCTCACGGCTATGCCCTCTAAGTGCGTGCGGTTCTCGTATGTCGTAAAGTCTGACAGCTCGAATACGCTGCTAATCTGCGACGAGAAAGGGCAACGCCTGAAGGCAATTCTTCTCCCTGAACAGACCGAGTTAGGGGAGCCTCCAAACGCCGAATGGACTCCGGACGGGACCATGCTCTGGCTCACGGTCAGAGGGACGGATTCCGGCGTCGAGTACACAGGGATCGCCGAGATCCGCGTCGCGGACGGCCACGTCCGAATCGTCAGGATTGACACGAACAAGGAGCATGGCGGTCTCGAGCCGCTTCAACTCTCACTGTCTCCGAATGGGACATGCCTCGCGGCGTCAACAGCCACGGATAAAACCGCCGGATTGTGCCTGGTTGACCTGACCGGCGACGCGCGCACGGTTACGTTCGTGCCGGCCCCGGCAACTCCCGGGCCAGCCAAGACCGGCGCGGCGGAGTAATGATTCACGAGACCGTCATGTGGGTATTCTCGTTCGTGTGCCATCAAGAGGCTGCGCGGACGTGGGCGCCCGGCGGAGTCCCACTGGCCCTGTGCCAGCGCTGTACGGGGGTCTACGCGGGCTCGGCCTTGATGCTGCTCCTTCTCCCTTGGATGTGTTTCCGGCCGAGCCGGTTCACGGGGGCGCTCCACACGGTGCTCATCCTGCAGATGGTCTTTTTCACCGGACATCTCTTGCCTCATCCGGCCAGTGTGCGGACCCTGTCCGGACAGGTCTTCATCGCGGGCGTCTATTATTTCGTATGGACCCATCTCAGCGTCAGGATCGGTCTCACCCGGGATGACCGTTCCCCGCGGGCATACGGCATTGGCCTTCTTGCAGCGCTGCTGATTTTGCAGGGACTCGTCCATGCACCTTTCCGATGGGCCGCGCCAGTGCTCGAACTCCTGTCCTTGATTGGTGTGCTGGGACTCCTTATTGCCGTGGCGGCGACGATCGCCGATCTTGCACTCCATTCGCGGTACAGGCGGTCCGCGAGGTAGTGGGGTAGGCGCTGGATACGGTGCGACAGGCAAAGAGCTCGTCCGAGCACGCAAGATTTGAATTGACAAGGGCCGGCCAGTGCGTCTGTACTCGAAAGGATGCATGGAGAAACTCAACAAAGAACCGGACAAGTAATTGGCCGATCTGGCTCTTAGTTGTCTTCTTTGTGACCGCGTTCGTCCTTGCTTGCATCGTTTGGATTCTCAGAACCCAGTGTAACCGGAAGCGCCCTTAACAGGGCTTTAGGGTGGTGGGAGACAGAGGTGCCGCTGTCGCGGTCCACAATTGTGGTTGGCATGTACGCGAGAAGCCAGACAAGGGCGATGGCAAGCGGGGTGCCGAACAAAACGAGCAACGTCGCTACCGTAAGTCCTTACTGGCCCAAAGAGGCAAGCTTTCGGCAGCCACAGGTGAGACGGGGTGTTCTTGTTGCGTTGTTTCCAGCCCGGCATTAAGATGCGGCGGAACAAGGAAGAAGCCATGGGAATATCTCGTCGTCTCTTTATCCAAAGCGGAGTGTCTGCTGCCGGGGCGGCAATTTGGGGTGTCGCTGCACCGGCGCGCGCGGAAGAGGAGTACGCTGTGTCAAATCAGGGAGACGTCTCAGGCGCCGTTGTCATCTGCAATCATTGGACGCAGTATGGGATAGGGGAAACCTTTCCTGAGGGGGAAATCCGGGGGCGTTGGTACCGGAGGAATTTCTCCACCGTATTCGGACTGGAACAAGGTCGTCGCTGGCTGGAGTTGAGTCCGCAAAACCGGGTGTGCCATGAATTCGATGCATATTTCCTTGAAGCCTTGGCAACCGAGGACGCTGAATACCTCGGTATAATCCGCAACTTGATTGACCGTAGGGTGATGGAGTTGCCTGGGGGGACCTTCGGTCAGGCTGAATCGCAGGTATTTGGCTATGAGTCTGCCCTCCGGCAATTAACTTTTGGCCAAGCCACGTATCAGCGTCACTTGGGGAGGAGCGTTGACACATTCATCGTGGAGGAACAGAACTTCTTCCCTCAACTGCCTCAACTCTTGAAGCTGGCAGGCTTCAAGTACGCGAGCATTCAGTTTCAGAATTCGGGCACCCCCGACGTGCTGCCTGACGACATTATCTTGTGGGAGGCGCCGGACGGCACGTCGATCCCAACTATCCCGAATCATCCGGGCCTCCTGTCCTGCGCGCGCCAATGGAAGTCTTATGACGAAGTCTTGGCGCAATTGGCCGGACGCGGCGCGCCACTGGTGTTTCAATGGATAGAATTGTGGCCCCCCGGCTTGGATTGGGGTGCGTCCATCGCGCCGTACGCTGAGGCCATATACGCGCTCGAGGCCAAAGGATTCCGTCAGATGCTGCTTACGGAATACGTCGAATGGGCACTCAAGCGATGTAAAGCACGGCGAGTCCGCATTCCCCTGGACCGATCGAACTACAACAACAATTTCTTCCAAGGTGGCTGGGGGTACGAAAACGAGAAGACCACGCGGGGAGCCAACCGCTGCGAGAGTCTGTTGCTGGCCGCAGAGACACTATGTGCCGGAGCCAGCGCGCGGCATATTGTCAGACAGCTCGGGAACCGGTTGCGGGAACTCTGGTCGCGCGTGCTGGTGTCCCAGAATCACGATCCCTATCTGGCGGGGTCCGTACCCGCCTACATTGACGGACTGAGGTCGTTTCAGAGCGAACTGGCTGTGAAACAACTGGCGGCGGTATTGCAGAACCTTCGGGAGGAAGGACATATAGACACGCCGCTATCACCAACCGAAGAATTCTTCCGGATTTTCAACCCATGCCCGTGGCAAGCGACTTCGCCCATCCTGCTTGAGTTGGACAAGACCGTTTGGCCCAGCCACGGCTTCCAGTTGGCACATGACACATCAGAGGAGTCTCTGGCTGCGGTTTTCCGCTCCGATAACGGCAACGTTCTTGTTGGTCCCGCCATCGTGAAAATGGCGCCTTTCGAGACGCGAGACCTATGCCTGAGGCCTGTGTCGGACAAATCCGAACAGCCCCGAACGAGTTCGCCAAGGCTGACGCCAAAACGGGAAGGTCATGTGTGGGAGACGGCACAGGATGGGTTTGCAGGGGTGGAGTTTGAGCCGCTGGTCGGTGAATGGCGCCAAATCCCATCTTATTTCGATTCCATGCACCCAAACATCAACGTAGAGGCGGCCTATACGCGAATCGAGGAGGCCCCTGTTGCGCTGACGTTGCGGAGAACGTCTGATGATATGGACGTCGCAGTTTGGCGCGAAGATTTGATGCGGATCCGCGAAGTAGAAGAGCCGGCGCTGTCTGTGCAGGGACTTGTCTTCGCGGGCGAAACGGCAACACCCTTCGTGCAATTCAATCATCGCCTGACGAGTACGATCCGTTTCAATACGGGCACGAGGCCTTCGGGCACATGGCGATTTCGGATCAGGGTAGCCGCAACGGGACCGAAGATTTTCGCCGACTCACCTTTCTCCGAGGAAGAGCGTCGAGAAGACGCCTTCTATTGTGCCCGCTACATTCGTATCGAGTGGCCGGAGCGGCATATTCTATGGTGCCCGTCGCAGAACACGCTGTTCCGTCATGTCGAGGACCCGGCCGCTACCATCATCGAATGCACGGTGTTTGATTTCAGTTTTACGGGCACGGCCAATTGGGACATGCGGTTCCATGCCGCCTGCTCATTCTCGACCGCGGACTCCATGCGGTTGGCTGAAATGTTTCACCGACGGCCGATCCGGATACCGACAACGGCAACCGCGGGCCGCGTCGCGGGCATCGCCGCCGATAACCCAAATGTCCTCATCACGCACGTCTTTCCCGCGGGCCGGGGCGCGACGGCCGTGAGAATGCTAAACGCTTCTCACGAGATGCAGCAGGCAGTCGTAACATTGCCTGGGCGTTTTGCGAACGTAGCTGTTGCCGACCTGGGTGGCAACGGATTCCAGGGAGCCGCGTACCTTCCAACCGATTCAAACCATCAATGGCACTATGAGTTCCGGCCGTGGGAAATCGCTACCTTCCGCATGAAATGGGCGTAGCATTTCCACGGTACTCTTCAGTCGGGACTGTTGAGGGCGAACATGGCCAAAGTCGGGCGAGCGCCCCGTCGTACTCGCGGTCGAATCGTACAAACTCGTCGCGGAATCGGCGCCACATAGCGTCAGTAGGCCGCGTACGGTAAAAATATTGGGCCCTGAAAAGTGTCCCACTAACGTAGCCTTTCCAATTCCCGCTGGACCTAACAAGAACGGCGCGCGCAAGCGATACTTCGAACGGTCTGCATGGGCAGAAAGAACGCCACATACACAGACTGAGCGAAGTGTGGACACACAGTACGGTTGCGCGTCCGCCAAACAGGAGGAAGGCTACAGAAAAGAAAATGGCATGTATAACTCCGCATACCGTATAGAGCTAAAATTGGTAGCGCTGGCGGGGTTCGAACCCGCGGTCTTATATGGCCTTGGGCTTGGGATTAGAGTGCCATAAACGTGTTGACGCAATTCGTGCTGTCTTCCTCCACGTATCCTATGGCATTTCTACGACTCGCTCACAAGAAATTGCATTAGCTGTGGCCGGATAGACTTCACACTACAGTCAGATCTTAATGTAGATTCTCTTCCGGTGCATGTAGTAAGCCGCGCCGGCGAAGATGCCCCAGAAGACTGCGAAGCCGACAAGAGCGACGACTAACGACAATTGTTCGGGAGCAAAGTCCTCGGCGACGTCGAGGAACAGGCTCTGGACGATGTAGATGATCAGCGGGTTCGCGCCAACAGATGTGAAGGTCGGAATTGCGAGATTGAGCCTATCGCAAATGAGGTAGAACGCCAGCACCTGGAAAAAGCAAAGCCCCGCCGCCCACAACGGGAAAGGCACAGTCATGTACCGGGCCGAGAACGGCCAGGCCGCCTTCACACCGAGCCATTCCATGCTAAATACCCATGCGAGAATACACAGTCCCGCTCCCCAGCCAAGGCAACTGAGCACGAACTTCTTGTTGTTTCGTTCCGCCAATAGATCGTAAGCATGGGAGCCAAACAGCAGTAACAGCACCCAACTCATCGGACCCAGCGGGCCGCCGTTTAGGCTTGTCCCAAACAGCGCCTCGTTCAAGGGGACAAGACGTACAAGTAAGGGCACGTACTTTGGGTCTTCCAGCGAGAATTTGCCGTGAACCGACCACGTCCCATAGGAGGTGAACATGTGGATGCATTGGAACGCAGCAACAAAGGCAAAGGCGGCGACAACGCGTGTGCGAGGCCTCTTGTCAATCAGCATGACGGCGAGCAGCCCCGCCAGGCCGATATCCATCAGGGCATCCCAATACCATCCGGCGTAGATGGCAAAGGCTATAAGCACCAGCATGGAATATCGCTTGACGAGGGACTTCCGCGTCTCCCAGACACCAAGCTGCTCGCATCTCCGTAACCACGACAACCGCATGCCCATGCCGACGACAAACACAAACAAGGGAGCGATCGTGTCGGCATAGGTAAACGTAGTCGTGTGGTGACTTATCTGATAAAGGCATGACTCGAAGAAACCCTGTATGCTTGATCCTTCTAGGTGGGATTTCACGGGTTCGAAGAAGAGCCCTCTGGCATTGACCAGCAGCATGCCGAAAATCGCATAGCCGCGAAGTTGATCGATACATGCAATTCGCTTCGATTCTCTAGTACCTGTTGCCGGGTTGGTCATGCAAGGACACTCCTGGTTGACTTACCTGGACAGATTAAGGCACACCGAGGTCAACTCGCGCAAAGTCACGATGAATACTCTCTCGCGAACGCCAAACTAGCTGCAATTGTCACAACGAGCACTGAGCCTATGTTGTGAACGATGGCTCCCACGGTCGGCGTGAGGTAACCGTTCCCCAGCGGTGGCGGGATTCGAACTCGTGATCCAGATACCAAAGACGTTCTCCTGCGACCCAAGAGCCCAAATTTGAATCCACAGCTGGAGCGCTTCATGCACAGCATGAAATGCGAATGCCTGAACCGGATGCTGTTCTCCGGTGAAAAGTCCCTGCGCAAGGCACTCACTGAATTCAATGCATACTATCACGAGGAATGCAATCATCATGGGCTCGACAACACTTTTGTTGTGCCGGGCAAAGAAGTCGGGGGAACCGATAAGAAAGTTGTCTGCCGTAACCCCTCGACGGCATGCTCCGCTACTACTACCGCCAAGCCGCTTGATCAACTCCCCCTCGTGCTTTCTGTTTCGCAGGCAAACTATGCTTACGCCATGCGTTCAAAGACAGTAGCACGAACCCTCGCGCACGAAACCGGCAAATCACGATTGAAAATCAAACCGACAATCGGTCTTAAACAGCCCGTCTCACAAGGCTGTGAGCATCGGCTGAATTTCCTTGCCATACGCGTTCCATGTCTGGGTTCGTGAGGGCATACACGGGTTCGCGCATGCCCACGCACGCACATATAGAGGTAAGTTTCCCCATCACCATCAAGAGCCCAGGCCGACATGCCATCCGCGTGGGGGATCGGGAAACATCCATCGCGGTGGCGGAGTGAGCGCTGGACGGTCACTTCACCGGCGTGAACCGCGCGCGAACCGCATCGCGCAGCGCGTCGGCAAGCTCGAACTTGTCCGTGCCGTTGATGGGGTGCTCGCCAAACGTGATCACGACGGTATACGAGGAGACGCTCAGAAACCGCATAAGGTAGCGCTTTATGGAGCGCTCCGGCCCCCAGACGGCCAGCTCGGATTCCGGGATCTCGCCGTCCGGCGTGCGGAAGTAGGGATCCGGGCCGAACAGGATACACTGCGACGGAGGGGGGCAGTCGTCGGGCGTGCGATAGGTAATCGTGGCGCAATAGACCGGCATGCCGGTAATGACGGCGGCCTCGAGCAGCGCGCCTCGAAACCGGCGGATCTCGCGGCCGGGCGACACGATGGCCTCCGGGCACATGAAGATGCTGCCGCCGCTCTTGAGCGTTTCCACCATGAGGCCGACCACGCGGGGGGTGTCTTCGCGCTTGCGGTACACGAAGATGGGTTCGAGACCGCGGATGATTGTTCGCACGATGGGCATGGTCTGGATCTCGGCCATGCTGACGTAAGTGCAGTCGAAGAACCGAATCATGGCGAATCCGTCTGTCCAGACGACGTGATTGGACACGAGAAAGCAGGGCTTCTGCGGGGGACGGCCGTGCACTTGGACCCGCATCCCGGTAATGGCCCCGACTCCGCAGGCCCAACGGACCGCAAACCATCGGTGCAGCTTGCGCACGAGCGGCCTCGAGAACACGCGCACGGGGAGGCTGGCACAGACCGCGAGGTAGCAGATTACCGTCCACGCGAGCAGGGCGCACAGCCGCGTGACAACGCGCAAGGGACGGACGGCCTTCACGCGAGGCGCGGCAAGGGCACCCGTCGAATCATCTGTCATTGAGTCGTTCCTTTGGGGGTGCGCCGCGGCGGGCCAACGTTGCCCGCTACGGAAACGGTGCGTATTATGCCATCCGCCGAAGCGCCGGCCAAGGCCGGCGCGCAGAGAATGCCATGGCTATGAACGACGCGCCGCCGGTCATCACCGTAAACTGCCAGGTTCAGCGCCCACAGCATGCCGCCGTCTGTATGCTTGTCGAGGACGACGGGGTCGCCTTCATTAACAACAACCGACATTTCCCATATGACCTTGTCCACGACTATCACGGGTACGGTAGTCACATTATATATTCCCGCTCACGGTCGCTTTCCACACCATTCTCGCTATGGACGCTGCCATCACGGCCGCTCATGGAAGCCTTCTCCTGCTGAATACGGGCCAGCGAGGGCGCACTTCGCGGCTGTTTGTGCAAATGCCGACACACCGGTGCCTCCAATCTTGTCCTGCGCGTATTCCTGGCATTGCCGGCTCAGTCATGCCGACGCGGGCATCAGCGATCCGCGCCGCCGGATCCGACAGAGACTCGCTTCGAACAGTCGCCGGGGAATGGCCACCTCGGTCATCTGAAACGCAACGTATCGCGCGTGCGCCACGACCTTGGCGTTTATCTTGACCGGCTTTTCTCTCAGCATGGTCAGCGACCAATGCTTTACGCTCCGGAGTAGCGCCAGTCTACGAAGGAAGTTGCCCAGGTTGTATGCCAAGGCAAACAATTGCGGCCGCACCTGGTTGTCTACGAAATCGTGGCACGAAAGCTGAGTCCATTTCGCGGCGTTCTTGTCTTCTTTGATCCACTGCTCCGCCGTGCCGCGTCCGTTCTAGAACTTCACCACCCCCTCCGCGCTCCGACTCAGGCAGGAACCTGCGTCCCAGCGCCTGGGCCACCTTGTTGGCCGCGTGCGTCTTGGCGCACCCGTGATTGCCAATGAGCAACAGTGGGTCGCCGGTGAGGAGAGAAGCCAGAATAAGGTTCTCGTCCGCTTCCTTCCAGCCAAAGATACCGAGTTGATTCAGGATCATGGTGCGGGTCTCCTTTAGCTGGTTAGGGGAACCTGAAAACAACACAGAGCGGAGCCATCCGCCAGGGAATGGACTCTGGGGCAGGGACCGAGAGCGGAATGAGGAAGGGAGCTTGACGTATCACACCTGTTGCAATATTCTCTTCTCGGGCGAATCGGGGGAAGCTATGGATGCCAGAGAACGTGGAGATTAAGGCACGCTTGTGTGGTGATGTCGCGTCGGCGCGGGAACGTGCGTTGGCACTCTCAACCAAGGCCCCCAAGGTGATTGAGCAGGAAGACACGTTCTTCTGCGTACCACGGGGCAGGTTGAAGTTGCGTGTCTCGAACGCGGCGCCAGCCGAGTTAATCTACTATGAGCGTGCCGACGAGTCCGGCCCGACCCGGTCCATCTACTTCGCAGCCCACATCGACGACCCGACGGCAATGAAACGCGTGCTCCAAATGAGCTTGGGGATACGCGGCGTCATACGCAAAACGCGCGAGCTATTCCTGGCATCCAATACAAGGATTCATATCGATGACGTTGAGTCGCTGGGCCGGTTTATCGAGCTCGAAGTGATGCTGGCAGGGGAAAGCGAGGCTGCGGGTCACAAGAAATGCCGCGAGATGATGCATGCGCTGGGTATTGACGAGGCGGCTCTGATTGACTGCGCTTACATCGACATGTTGGAGGGATGTATCTCCCAAGCAGTATCTGATAAAGCAGCCCTTCCCCTTAACCGCACGATGGGCCCTGACCCAATCAATTCACACCCGTAAGGAGGTTTTCCACAATGGACATCCCACGGATATTCAACATCGCTGAAAGTGCTCACCGCATCCACGACCCGATCACACCGGAAAAGCTTGCCACTCTCGGCGCGGCGCTGCGTCTGGAACCGGGGGCCCGAGTGCTCGACCTCGGCAGTGGTTCGGGGGAGATGCTGTGCACCTGGGCACGCGATCACGGCATCATCGGCACCGGCATCGACATGAGCCAGTTGTTCACCGAGCAAGCGAAACTCCGTGCTGTAGAACTCGGCGTCGCCGACCAAGTCAAGTTCATCCATGGTGATGCTGCCGGCTATGTCTCTGACGAGAAGGCCAGCGTGGCAGCCTGTGTCGGTGCTACTTGGATCGGCGGGGGAGTCGCCGGCACGATAGAGCTTCTGGCGCGGAGCTTGCGCACCGGAGGGATCATCCTCATCGGCGAGCCCTACTGGCGGCAGTTGCCGCCGACGGAAGATGTTGCCAAAGGGTGTCTTGCCAACTCAATCTCCGACTTTCTCAGACTTCCAGAACTTCTCGCGTCTTTCGGCCAGCTTGGCTACGACGTCGTTGAAATGGTTCTGGCTGACCAAGACGGCTGGGACAGATACGAGGCGGCCAAATGGCTCACCATGCGCCGATGGCTTGAAGCCAATCCCGGCGACGAGTTCGCGAAAGATGTTCGAGCCAAACTGACCTCGGAACCCGAGCGCTACGCCGCTTACACGCGTGAATACCTGGGCTGGGGTGTGTTCGCGCTGATGCCGCGGTGAGGCGTTGGCGCATCCGGCGGACCGTCAACGGATGTGCCGCGGAACAGCTGGTGGCTCGTCAAGATGTCATTGCGCCTGATTTCATTTCTTATGGTTTAGTTATCCGTGCAATCAACAGAAAGGTCTGTCTCAGGCAGGCCTGACAATTCATTCAAGCCGACGCCGCTTCGAGGCGCGGCTGAATTCAAGCGTTGGAACGCAAAGAAGAGAGGCATCCCAACCGAGGGGCGCCTCCCGTTCTGCCAGCTGCTTCGCTACGTCGTGATTCAGGGCTTCAGGCCACACTCCCAGATGGCAATCCCTGTGCCCACATCCCATGCTTCGTTATGAGGATTCTCTTCTGTCAGTTTGTGTGCGGCGAGCCATACTGCTTCGGCTTGTTGCGGGGAACTCTTGGTCATATGGTCTTCAGTTCGGTTCTTAGGCTTCGCAGGAGGCTGATGATCTCTGGCAGGTGGTGGTTGACGCTGCCGGACACGTTGAGGTAGACGCCAAGGCCGCTTTCCCGGGTGGTTTGCCGGTAAGCCATGTTGTGGTAGTGCAATGGCGGTCACGCTGGGCCCCCGCTACTCCTATTTTAATTCTAACGCCGGCCGCTAGTAGGTCACCGCGCGCTTGGATTGCCGCAAATAGCGCGGGTGCCGTAAGGGGCAAGGCTGCTTCTGAATGAACCCATCTATCTGCTGATTGGTAGATTGCTCAGGCATGCTGCGCACAGGGGACGAATGAGGTTTCTCCGACGGCCGTGCACGAACTCTATCGACGGGGAATTTCCGCGCACAAACCACGATGACGAAAGGTCTATACAATTGGGCGCGCAATACGGAGAAGCCCAAAGGCACGGGAAACGCCGGCAAACCGATCACGCAGCACTGGCGGGGCATTCGGGCAGTATGAAGCCCCAGTGGCGATAGCAGTGCGAGGAGATTAAGGATGAAACTCTACACGCGCAAAGAGGCGGCCCAGCTCATGAAGATCGGTCGCGTAAGATAGCGTCTGTAAATTTGGGGTAGACAAAAGGGGCCATCGTTTGCTCCCCTCTTGGTGATCAACGAAGCCAAGAAAAGGAGCGTTAAACGATGACCCAGCAGAAG
>Ga0116187_1004898_pt1 | contig 11437 bp, 9 predicted proteins | sample AD_JPNNA6_MetaG_FD_89755 | JGI IMG/M metagenome (GOLD analysis project Ga0116187, IMG submission 89755) | Active sludge microbial communities of municipal wastewater-treating anaerobic digesters from Japan - AD_JPNNA6_MetaG | ecosystem: Engineered > Bioreactor > Anaerobic > Digestate | place... | reverse complement strand
ACATCTCGTGTATGCATCGTCGAGCTCTGTCTATGGCGCAAATACAAAGATGCCCTTTTCCATTCATCACAACATCGATCATCCGGTTTCGCTCTATGCAGCAACAAAAAAAGCAAACGAACTCATGGCCCACACCTATTCGAGCCTTTACAATATCCCAACAACAGGGCTGAGGTTCTTTACTGTTTACGGCCCTTGGGGCAGGCCAGACATGGCTCTATTTCTCTTCACGCGAGCAATCCTTGAAGGGAAGACCATTGATGTGTTTAACCGTGGCAATATGCAGCGTGACTTTACTTATATTGATGACATAATCGAGGGTGTCATGAGGGTGATAAAGAAGATCCCAAGGCCGAACAAATCGTGGAGTGGTGATAACCCGGATCCTGGAACAAGCTACGCCCCTTACAGGGTATACAATATCGGCAACAACAATCCTGTAGAGCTCATGACATTTATTAAAACCATAGAGAAAACTCTCGGCAAGAAAGCGAAGAAAAATCTTTTACCCCTTCAGGCTGGGGATGTACCTGCCACGTACGCAGATGTAGATGATCTCATACATGATGTGGGTTTTAAACCGGCCACGCCAATTAACGAGGGCATAAAGAAATTTGTTGATTGGTACCTGATGTATTACCAAGAATCCTAATGGAACAACTTGAAGTATTAAGAAAAGTGGTAGAAAAGCTCCGCGACCTGGATATCGAGTATATGTTGTCTGGTTCTGTGGCGATTAATTTTTACGGTCAACCGAGGATGACCCGTCATATTGATATAGTAATTCCTATCAAAGAGACACAAATAAGGAGATTTATCGATTCTTTCAATGAAGAATTCTATATTGAATCCGAAATGGTTTTAAAAGAGGTCTCTGGGAAAGGGATGTTTAATGTTATCCTCAACGATTATATAGTAAAGGTCGATTTTATTTTAAGAAAAGACACAAAATACGATATTAATGCTTTTGAAAGACGCAGGCTTGTTAACGTTGGTGATTTTGAGATCTGCCTGATATCACCGGAAGATCTTGTTCCTAACAAGCTCCTGTGGGCAAGAGAGGGTAATTCAGAGATTCAGAAGAGAGATGTAAAAAACATCCTGATGATAACAGATGACTTAGATTTCAATTATTTGAGAGATTGGTCAAAACGACTCTCAGTCGATTCTCTTTTGGAAGAATGCCGGTCATGAATGATACAACAGAAAAGATTGCAGCAAGCATGTGTAATAAATTTAGAAAGAAAAGCAATCAGGAGAGAATGGCATGGACTTTGCCATTTTTGATACTGCACAAACAATAATGCTGGCATCGCGGCCCAATCTTTCAGTTACCGAGAAAAGAAAGATGCCCTTTCTTAGGCTCTATGGAAATGAGCTTGACAGTCAAATTATCAAAAAGGTACTCGCCCACCTGGAGAGTTTACCGGTTCAATAGTGTGCCAACCGGTAATCTTGGTAGATAGCTGCGTAGCCGACAGGCTTACTTGTTTGAAAACATTGGAAGAATATCACTAATAAGGTTAACTGCCTGACGAGATTAAGTGAAGGTGTCAAGATGTTGCTTCCACTCGCTTGATAGTATAACAATGACAATTTTGCATTAGATTGCAAAATATTTGCAATGAAGATTACAAGAATGTACGAAAAAACTCTGAAGACCTTATTTGCCCAGTTTCCTGCGGTAATGGTCGCTGGTGCGAGACAGGTGTACAAGACAGCGCATACAGTAGAAAAATATAAATGCCTGCTATGTTGCATCACGAACGACTACTGACTATCCTTTTGCGGATGGCATAAAAGTAATACCGGGAAAGTTCATCTCTGATTATGTTTGAGAAAATCAATGATTGTTATTACTGTGTTTGAAACCGCAAATATAGGCAGATAAAAGCTGATAAATTAGATGTATTAGCAATCCACGTCTGCTATGAGTGATACGCATACCGGGTTGTCAGCCGGGGCCTGACGGCGCATAAAATCGAATCATAGCAAAGATGGCATGACCAGTTCTCTACGACAAAGGTAGTTCCTTTGAAGTTTGACTTAAGATAGTCGCGACCTTTCTAAGCGCACATTAACATTTCAACAATTGATTAGCTATCAATTCTTCTCATGAGCTTACCATTGTGTCTTATTTTCATGTTTTGAAGGTTGTGCCTTATTAATAGTCCGAAAACAAGTCTCAAGGTTTTTCTTGGATATCAAAACATTACTTATAAACGCAGGATGAAATTGGCTGAGTTCTTACCAAAATACTATATGTTCAAAATAACATGTGTGGGATAGCGGGAATTTTTAGCTACAGCTCTGACGCTGTGCCCGTCGATCAGAGCGATCTAATGCTTATCAGAGAGCATATGGTTTCGAGAGGTCCTGACGGGGCAGGGATGTGGATATCAGAGGATCAGCGTGTTGGATTTGCTCATAGAAGGCTTGCTATAATCGATCTCTCAGATAATGCCGCTCAGCCGATGAAGGATCCAGAGACCGGTAACGTTATAGTGTTTAATGGAGAAATTTACAACTACCGAACACTTAGAACAGAACTTAGTGCTGTGGGGCATCGTTTTCACACCAGGTCTGACACCGAGGTACTTCTAAAACTTTATGCGGACAGTGGCCAGGAGATGTTTAAAAAAATAAGAGGTATGTATGCTTTTGGCATTTGGGATGAGAGGCAACACCGTCTGCTCCTTGCTCGAGACCCGTTTGGCATAAAACCACTTTACCTGGCAGACGATGGGAAAACACTCATATTTGCTTCTCAGGTCAAAGCATTGCTTGCTAGTCATAAAATAAAAACTAGTCCGAGTCCTGCCGGCCATGTTGGTTTTTTTTTATGGGGACATGTTCCGGAGCCCTTCACGTTGTATAAAGAGATCCTTGCTTTGCCGGCTGGGGCAAGTCTACTAGTTGACGCTACAGGCAAAAAAGTAAGCAAACAATTTTTTAAATTTACATCCGAATTAAGGGGTTATGAAAGAAAAGCTGAAACAGTAGAAAGTATTCAACAATCCCTTCGTGAAGCCCTACTTGACTCAGTCCGGCATCACCTCGTCTCAGATGTGCCCGTAGGGGTATTTTTATCTGCCGGGCTCGATTCTACTACGATAACAGCACTGGCAGTAGAGGCGGGAGAGTCGGAATTGCGTACAATTACACTGGGTTTTAATGAGTACCAAGACACCTCTGATGACGAGGTACCAATGGCCGAACTGGTTGCAAAACATTACGAGACATCGCATAAGACTTGCCAGGTAACAAGACAGGATTTTCTTGCTGAAATAGACCATGTATTAGAGGCGATGGATCAGCCATCTATTGACGGGGTCAATAGCTATTTCATGGCAAAAGTTGCGCACGAATCGGGACTTAAAGTTGCCCTCTCGGGATTAGGCGGTGATGAGCTTTTTGGTGGATACTCGGGATTTCAGGACATCCCACGTTTAATTCAAACTCTGAAAATTTTCAAGCGGCTCCCTGAAGTCGGAAAAACTTTTCGTTGGATATCTGCGCCCTTGGTGAGTAAGTTCATATCGCCAAAATATGCTAGTTTATTTGAATTTGGTGGCGATTGGGCGGAAGCCTATTTTTTGTGGCGTGGTCTTTTTATGCCCTGGGAACTGTCCCAAGTGCTGGAACCAGAAATCATTCGAGAGGGGTGGCAGCAGCTCGAAACCTTTTCAAAACTTCACCACACAATCGAGGGTCTTGAACCCGAACGTCTAAAAATTACAGTTCTTGAAGCTTCATGGTACATGAGAAACCAACTACTCAGGGATATTGACTGGGCATCCATGGCCCACTCGGTCGAGGTGCGTGTGCCTCTGTTAGATATAGAACTCATGCGGACAATTGGGTGTCTTGTGTACGGTGGTTATGCTCCAACAAAGCTTGATATGGCGCGATGCCCGATTAAATCATTGCCAGAGGAAGTCTTAAATCGAAGAAAGAGCGGTTTTTCTGTGCCGGTAAGGGACTGGATACTTCAAAAAGATGCAGGCGTTGGTGGGCGGAGCTCTGATTCTAAACGCGGGCTCCGCCCATGGGCTGTAAAAATAGGCAAGCACTTTTCGATAGGTATTGAGTCATAGAAACCAACCTCAATAAACCGTTAAGAGTCGTTCAATGCGGGTAGCACTTGTAGCTGGTGAGATGTGTTCGTATGGCGGGATTCAATCCTTTATGTGGCGAGTCGTAGAAGTGATCAATGAACTTGTTGTGGAGGGTGTTGCCGAAGGTAAGGTTTTTAGCTTGAACGACACTACCAATAACCTAAAAACACATCCAAACATGCCTAAAACATTGTTGGCACGGGGGGCTGACCATTCCAAATGTCGACTAATCAAAGATATATTGAGATATGCCTACCCAATAGACATATTAATAGTCGGGCATATCGGGCCTGCGCCATTGGCTTACCTTCTTCATAAATTTGGTTGCATTAAGCGCTATTTTGTTATTTTGCATGGGATTGAAGCATGGAAACGCGTTTCGATTCTTGAGCGATACGCTGCTCGCAGCGCAGAGCGAGTTATTGCTACGACCCAATATACAGTAAATGTGTTTTCAAGAAGAAATAAGATCGATGAATCGCTTTTGCAGGTGATCCCGATCTGTACTGACGAAGCATCTATATTACCTCAACAGAGGATTCAACTGAAAGGTGGTTTTAAACTACTTTGTGTGGCAAGGCTTGCAGCTTCAGAGCGTTATAAAGGTGTAGATCATATTTTCCAGGCATTGGCAAAATTCAAGTCACGGTATCCGGAAATTCACCTCAATGTTGTTGGTGATGGTGACGATCGAACTAGACTGCAATTCAACGCTGAAGAACTCGGTGTTGCCGACCAGGTAACTTTCTGGGGACACCTCTCCGATGAAGAACTTAATGCTGCTTATACAGATTGTGATGTGTTTGTGATGCCCAGTAAAATGGAAGGTTTTGGAATAGTCTTTCTGGAGGCAATGAGACACGGGAAGCCTTGTATCGGAGGCAACAGTGGTAGTACCCCTGAGGTAATAGAACATAGAAGGAGCGGATTTCTGGTGGAGTATGGAGACGTAGATGCGCTTGCGAGACACATTGAAAGCTTTTATAACGATTCTTCACTTGCAGGGTCACTTGGAGCAAGAGGGTATGAGATCATCTCCAGTAAATTTAACTCTACACGATTTCGGAAAAGCTATCGTAATTTGATCATGGGCTATAGCATATGAAATTCATAGCCTGTCATGAAGGTATCCAACTATTTAAAGACGGTATCTGGATATCCGGTGGTCACGCGCTCGCTGCGATTACAACGCTCGTGGGTGTTCGCTTCATTACTGAGCTTGCCGAGCCTTCTGTTTTTGGAGTCTTTGCGCTGGTAAATGGCGTCCTGGTATTACTGCAAGGAGTGTTATTCCAACCAATGGCACAGGCGGCGCTTCGGTTTTATCCAGATTTTCACATCTTGAATGGAACCTCAGAGTTGCGAAAACACCTTACGTCAGTGTTCTTTAACCGTTGGGTTGGCTGTACCGCAGCGCTCGGAGTAATAGCATTGATAGATGTTTCATTGTTTAAATATCTATCACTGCAGGCGTGGCTTATCTTTATCTTAGCTATTGGATTGGAAAGCTGGAAAGTGATTGAGATTGTAATGCGAAATGCAGCTAGCCGTCAGATAGCATATGCCAGTTTGTATCTTGCGGATAGCATTGGAAGAACAGCTGGGACCATAGTCGTGGCTTGGTTACTCGGAACATCACTTGAATCGTTACTTCTTGGGCAAACTGTTGGACTCTTTATAGTCCTCAGTTGTTTTGGGATGTCAGCTCCGTCGGGCGAGAGCAACAAGTGTGCAATATGGAAAGCTTCATCTAACTATGAAATTGACCTCCTGAAGCAAAGCATGAAGCGATTTGCAACACCTCTTCTATGGGGGCCAATTGTTGGCTGGATTAGTAGTCTATCGGATAGATACATAATAGGAGCTATGATTGGTCTTGGTCAGGCAGGAATCTATTCGTCTACTTACAGTTTTGGGAGTCGCCCGATGCTAATGATTGGCGCGATTAACGAGGCAACTTTCCGGCAGGCACTTTATACAACAGTTTCACAGAAAAATATGTTTGAAGCAAGAAGGCGGCTGATTCTTTGGATAACAATTAACCTCTTTTTTTCAACAGCTGTCGCTATAGGGCTAACTTTTCTGACGGCGCCAATTGTTCGTTATTTACTTGCAGCAGAATACCGACCCATAGCTGTGCAAATTTTGCCCTGGATTGCATGGGGCTATGTGTTACTGCTTTTGAGTCAGACAGTTGAACGTCTATTATATGCCCAACAGAAAACGAAAACTGTTACAATAATACAAGCGCTAAGTGCAGCTTTAGCTATACTCGGGGCTTTTGTTGGAGTGCACTGGGCAGGCGTGTTTGGTGTAGCAGTCGCAGTCCCATTTTGTTTCGCGATACAAATGCTGACAACAACAATCCTGGCAGTTCGAATCTGGAGACATAGCCATGAATAATTTCGGATACAAAGAGAATCGTGAAACATTAAGGAACGCGATTTATAGCAGTCATGGTGGTGACTGCCATGAGGCACAGAGCATATTCGACTTACCATCAGCAAAGCGCTGGGGAAGGGCATATCGGTGGTACCTCCGTGGCTGGCTTCCAGAACAAAAGAATGCAACAATATCGGACCTTGGGTGTGGAAACGGTAGGCTTTTGTACTTTTTCAAGGAACAAGGCTACACAAATCTCGTAGGAGTTGACATAAGCCCTGACCAGGTGGTGCTGGCACAACAGGTAGTATCTAATGTTGTCCAAATGAATGCACTCGATTGGTTAACCGATAAGAGACGTCAGCTGGATCTTATTGTGTCACTTGATTTTATTGAGCATTTGTACCGCGATGAAGTATTAAACTTTCTTGATCTGTGCCATGCATCGCTTAAGCCGGGAGGAAGACTGATTCTACAAACACCGAATGCCGACAGTCCATTCGGTATAGCCGTTCGGTATGGGGATATTACACATGAATGCATATACAACGCCAATCAGCTAGTGCGACTATTGCGCCAGGCGGGATTTGCAGATATTGAATATCGCGAACAGAGTCCGGTGCCGATAGGCTATAGTCTATCATCAACCTTTCGATGGATCATATGGTTGATGATTCGTTCTGGTTTGCAGATATGGAACCTGGCAGAGACTGGAGCACGATTACCGGTGCTGACAAGAGTATTTTTTGTTTCAGGCATAATATGTTGAAAATCATCTATTTCGATAAAATATGAAATGGAGCACATCTTAAGCGGTCATGACGTTGGCGAAACATGGATGATATTCCATTTAATTTAGCACAACTCCCTACCATTCTCCAGACACCATTTGAACTTTGGATCAAAAAGCACATTAGCGACATTGATTAGAAAACGCCAAGAACGAATAATATAATGGATTTAAACAGAGCATGATACTAACGTCGTTATCTCGTTTTTTTTCTTTATCCACTCTTGTATTTGCTCTGGTTCTTTGGATGCCTTTGGCGCTACTCTTGCACGAGGTTATTAGTATTTCATTGACAACGATTAATGTAATCACATTAATCGTTGTAACAATAGGTTGCTTGGGTGTGGCTGCAACAACTGTTGCAAATGCGTCAATTAAATTGTGGTTTCCGATGCCATGGTTTTTGCTCACCTCAGCGATTTATTATGGTTTTGGACCACTACTTTACTTCTTTGGGACGCCCGAGACAATAGCTTATGTTGACGAATACCATCAGATAACTGACCTTTCACTATTTCGCGCAAATTTATTGACAGTGGTAGGTATTGCTGGGGTTATATTGATCTATATGTTCTTGACAAAAGTCTTTCCCCTGCATGGCAGCTTGAGGGCGAATGAATCAGTGAAGAAAGATGTTTATGAAATGCAATTATTGAAAAAAGTGGCCATTATTTCTATTGTTATAGGTATTCCAATAAAGATATTTCTTGTACTTCCTCGTGCGTTAGGTATATGGGATGTAGTTCTTCCTGGCGCTCTAGAATATTTTGCTGTTTTTTCCACCTTGGCATTGGTGCCTTTGTTCTTATTATGGTCGACACGTCGAGTGAAGTATCGAATTGTTTTTCTTTTGCTTTTATGCTTTGAGGTAAGTGCAGCGTTTGTGCAACTTAGCAAGCTGGAAATTCTCAAAATAGCTATTGTTCTTATACTTGCAGGAATACTTCGAGGTGTGACTGTCAGGCGGATTGCATTGATAGGTGTTGCTTTATTTATGGTATATGCAATGGTGCTCTTGCCCTTGGTTACCTATGGACGTATTGCATTCAATGTTATGGGATTAACGAGAGGTTCAGAGGCGACTCAACTTATTAAAGATTTTGCAACAGGATCCGTCCAAGACGATCTTGCCAGCATATTACCGGGCGTTCAAGGTTGGTGGTCTCGCCTCAACTATGCAAATGCACAAGCATTTGCCATGGAAGCTTACGACACCCATGAGAAAGGCAATACCTTTGAGTTAGCAATGTGGACAATTGTACCACGAATCCTTTATCCAAATAAACCACTTACTACAATTGGTGACAGGTTTAATGAACTTGTAACGGGAAATCCGGATAGCAAGAGTGCACCAGGAATGTTTGCCGAAGGTTACTGGAATGCTGGTTGGGCAGGGTTGATTATTGTAGCTATGATTATGGCACTTTGTTACTGGGGTTGGGAAAGATACACAGAAAAACAATTATCAGTATTACAATACCAATATCTTCCCGTTATGTGGATTGGTCTTTTTTCGGCAATACAACAGGATTCATGGTTTGTACCTTCGACATTAGGCATTATTCCAATTGCGGTTGTTTTTCACTTTTTGATTAAAATATTTACAAAGTACCAACATTTCAAAAAAAGTCATCGCTTTAATGGCACAAAAAGCTTGTAGACTTATCCATACTATTCCTGCTGTTTCCGAAGAAGCATCAGGCCCGTCTTACTCAGTGGTTCGTCTGTGTGGGTCATTAATCGACCAGAACTGTGATATAACGCTTGTTACGCTAAGTAATGGGCTAATGGCAGGTCAAAAAATGAACTTCTTGAAAGTTTTTCCTTCTGGTTTAGGGCCTCAACGACTTGGTCGCTCTCCTTTGATGAGAGCATGGCTCGAATCAGAGGGAAGGAACGGAATGCTCAGGCTAATACACAACCACAGCATCTGGATGATGCCCAATGTTTATCCAGGCTGGGTGGCGAAGAAATACAAGGTGCCGTACGTTGTTTCGCCACGAGGTGCTTTTTCTGAATGGGCCATGGCCAGCGGCTCTAGAATTAAGCGTATCTTTTGGCCCCTTATGCAAAGACCTTCTCTGGAAGCGGTAACGTGCTGGCACGCGACGGCGGAATCCGAATACAGGGATATTCGCCGTCTGGGTTTTCGTCAGCCAGTTGCAGTAATTCCTAATGGTGTAGATATTCCTGAGATGCCCGAAAAAGACGAGTCTCAAAACCATACGCTTTTATTTCTTGGCCGTATTCATCCTAAAAAAGGCTTAGACATGCTTCTACCAGCCTGGAAGGCAATCCAGGATAGATTCCCAAGCTGGAGATTACGTATCGTTGGCCCTGATAATAGCGGATACTTAATTAAAATGCATCGGTTTGCAAGCGATTTAGGGTTGCAGCGTGTCGAATTTTACGGGCCTTTGTATGGTAAAGACAAATGGACAGCTTATCGAAATGCTGATCTTTTCATTCTCCCCAGCTATTCGGAAAACTTTGGGATGGCTGTAGCTGAAGCCCTAGCTTCGGGTTTACCTGCAATTGTATCAAAGGGAGCGCCATGGGAGGGTTTGGGTGCGAGAAATGCTGGGCGTTGGATCGACAATAACATCGATGCCCTAATAGGGTGTCTTGAGGAATTAATGTCCTGCAACTCAGAAACCCTTGACAAAATGGGACAGAGGGGCCGTATGTGGATGGAGCAGGAATACTCGTGGGACAAAATTGGTCAAAAAATGGCTGAGACGTACCAGTATTTGTTAAATGGGGGTCAATTGCCCCCCTGGGTGATGGAAGATTGAAGTTGGACCCCAATAGTAACATCCGTTCGTGGAGTGCCGGAAATACTCCGGTGGCAGTGATTATGATATCGCTCAACGAAGGTCATAACATGAAAGAAGTACTTGACAATCTCAGGGGATTTGCTCAGGAAGTCTTCCTCGTTGACAGCTACAGTCAGGATGAAACAATAGATATTGCCCTGAAAAACGGGGTGTATGTTGTACAAAGACCTTTCAGAAATTTTGGTGACCAGTGGAATTTTGCCTTGAGTCAGCTTCCAATAAAAGCACTATGGACCATGAAACTTGATCCGGATGAAAGGCTTACAGAAGAATTAAAGACCAATCTTCATGATACTATTATGAGTGAAAAAGCTGACGGTATCTCTGTAGTCAGGCGTTTGTGGTGGATGGGTCGCCCTATGCCAGTTCATCAATCGCTTGTTCGTGTGTGGAAAACAGGCTGTTGTCGCTTCGCCGATGTTGCTGTTAACGAACATCCTATTATAAAAGGTCGGATAATTCATATCCCAGGTGACATAGAACATCATGACAGTCCAGACTTAGAACATTGGTTAGAGAAACAGAACCGTTATAGTTCTGCCGAAGCTATCATGAATTACCAAAAAGCACCGCTTGCAGACATGCCTCGCCTTTTCGGTAAACCTATCCAACGGCGTATGTGGTTGAAGAAGAAATTTTACAAGATTCCCGGTCGATACATGCTGCTTTTTTTCTACCACTGGCTGATTCAAGGGGCATGGCGTGTAGGCTGGGTTGGTTACACCTGGGCTCGTATGCGCGTTTATGTGATGCGGTTGGTAGAGTATAAGCGGAGAGAGATGGAGTTGAGAGGGGAAATTTACGGGAAGAAATGCTACGGTTCTGGTCAACCTGATCAAAGGGTTCTCCAGTTTGATTAAAGTACTCCTCATCTTTGGAACGCGCCCGGAGGCGATCAAGCTTGCTCCGGTAATACGGAGCCTGCGAGATATGCCCTTGATCTTCAATACTCGTGTGTGCGTGACTGCCCAACACAGACAAATCCTAGATCAAGTCCTGGATTTATTCGAAATTATTCCGGACTACGATTTAAACATTATGACGACAGATCAAAGTCTGGCACAGGTGACGCAGAAAGCTGTTGAAGGGTTGAGTAAGATAATTGAAACAGAAGGGCCCGATGTGGTTCTGGTGCAGGGAGATACTACCACAACTTTCTGTGGTGCTCTCGCTGCTTTCTATAATCAAGTGAAAGTGGGTCATATTGAGGCCGGCCTGAGAACATCAAACAAATACGCCCCGTTTCCTGAGGAGATAAACAGACGACTCACCACCCAGTTGACTGATTATCATTTTGCACCAACTGAGTT
>Ga0116187_1004891_pt1 | contig 11448 bp, 8 predicted proteins | sample AD_JPNNA6_MetaG_FD_89755 | JGI IMG/M metagenome (GOLD analysis project Ga0116187, IMG submission 89755) | Active sludge microbial communities of municipal wastewater-treating anaerobic digesters from Japan - AD_JPNNA6_MetaG | ecosystem: Engineered > Bioreactor > Anaerobic > Digestate | place... | reverse complement strand
TGCCGACGTGCGCCGAGCTTGGCATCGGTTTCGTGCCGTTCAGCCCGCTGGGCAAGGGCTTCTTGACGGGGACGGTCGACACGTCGACGACCTTCAGCGCGGGTGACATCCGGGGCACCATCCCCCGGTTCGAGGCGGACAACCTCACGGCCAACCAGGCGCTTGTGGCGCGGGTGCGCAACCTCGCCGACGTGAAGGGGTGCACGCCTGGACAGGTCGCGCTGGCTTGGCTGCTGGCGCAAGGGCCTCGCATCGTGCCGATCCCCGGCACGCGTCGCCGCGAGCGGCTCGACGAGAACGCTGGCGCGACCACGGTGAGCTTGAGCGCCGACGAGGTCGATGACTTGTCTGGGTTGGCGGCACGCATGGGTGTGCAGGGGGAGCGCTCCAACGAGGGTGGCCTGTCGATGCTGGACCGCTGACCCGCCGCGCGCTGGGCGATACTGCACGCTGACCGGGACGCGGCGGAGCCCACGCCTACCGACGACGATCGAGTGCCCTGAATGCGAACATCGATGAACAAGGCCGCAATCGGCTCCCTTCGGGTCGCGAAAGGGTCATCCGATCACCATATCGGCGCATGTGCTGTGTGAATGGCATCGGCAGATCGGTGGAGGGCATGGTCGCTGCGGCCAGGGTGCGGCACAGCGCCAGTCCCCACTTGCCAATCTCGACGCGTGCGGTATGCGCCGTAGGCCGCCGTCACGGCATGTACGAGAGTTTCCCGGACGTTGTTTATGGCATCACACTTGTTGTGCGGATTGATCGGCGAACTGAGTGCTTGCACGGTTGACTCTACTTGAGTCGGCGCCACCTGGCCCGCCAGGTCGTTGCGGTGGGCTTCGCTTCCTCGAGTATCGTCTCCAATTTGAGGAGCGGGATTGAGTCGAGGGACATGCAGAGAATGTCCCAGCCCTCCTCGGCCGCCGCTTGTGAAGGGCCTACGAAACGCCAACCAATCAGCCGGAGCCAGCGGGGGATGCTGCGACCGCTGCCCATGAACCCGTGGCGGGCCTCACGGATCTCAACCGTGGTCCCGCCCTTGGCCAGGAGCGCCTTGAAGACATCTCCCCTCGCCTTGGCCTGGCGATCGCGCCCTGCGAGCACAACCGTGATCGACCTTGCATGAGTTTCAACGGTGTGCTCGGTGTCCGGTCGGTCCGGGTAGAAGGCCACAACCGCATCCCACGCGCCCGGCCTCTTAAGCGCGGCATTTCCGCCAATCGAAAGCCCAACAACCGCGAAGGCCCCGCTCCAACGTTGTGCCGCTGCCCAATCCCTGGCCTGTTCCGCCAGGTCGGCGAGTCGGTCAGTCTGTGTCCGGCGACGTCGCCATAAGTGGAGGACGGGAAACTGCGGCGACTTGCCATCGTATGGGTCAACTATAACCACCCCATGTCCCCGTGCGGCCAATCTTTCGCCAAGTTGCGAAACGTCCGGTTGCAGCCCCCAAACGTCCGGCAAAAGAACCACCACGGGACGGTTGACCCCGAAAGGTGGTGGATAACACGCTAGCAGCCGCTCGCCGACGCGGACCGGTAGAGGGTGCACCATTGGTTCGGCCTCGAACATATTTGGGCTTAGGCTGACAAATACTTCCGAAAGCCCCGAGAACAAGAACCAAACCATGACCACCGCAAGACCATGTTGCCACCAAGCTTTCTCATCTAGCGGCGACGTCGGCCACCATTCCGCAGGCAACATACTGGCCGTCGCTGAGACCATCAATAGGCCGTACGAGACGTAGGGGATTGAAAGAACCCGCCGTTGCATCTTCATCCCGGGTGTCTCAAGCGCGTTGCTCGAAGTCCGATGCGAGACTGCGCGTGAATACGATTGCGTCGAAACCCACCCCGCGATGCCGCACAGAAGTCCGACCACTTGCCACAGGTACGGGACCTGTGCAGCGTAGGCAACCGGAACAAGAGTGATCGTCAACAGTTCCAGCAGGGCAGTGGCGACGCCAAGTTTTCCAAGGCGCGTTGAAGCCAACGCACTCCAGCGAAATTGGACAGCCGCGAACATCAGGGCGAATGTGGTTGTGCCCACCTGCGCCATGAGGGTCATGAAGTCGGTCAGAGGGTCGTGATCCACCACCCCATCGTGGCCCTAGCGCCGAAGATTGTCACGATCGTCAGACCTGGAAACGTTCTCTTCGGGGGGCCGTGAACTGTATAAGGAGCACGGCAAACGCTGACAGACGTGACGACCAGATTCACTCGCCACGGCAAGCGGGTTGAGCCTCCACAACCTCGGTGGTGAGCGCGTGGCCATCCCGGTTGCTTGTCGTCCTGGCGAAGTTGTGCGTCGGACATGGCTGATGCCGCCATGGCTCAGCAGGCCATGGACCTCCGGCGAAGGGAGGGTGTCGGTGCCGAGTGATGGAATGGCCTTGCTTCCAAACAACAGCAAGTCAACCGAAACTGATTCAGCGTTCATCAATCTGCCGTTCACTCATCGGGCGGCCGGTCCTCTCGATACTGGAGTGAAGATGTCTGAGCCTCTCACCTACTCAACGCTCGTCGCAGCCTGCACGCCTGGGGGTGCCAGCGTCATGACCATGCGGACCGAGTTGGCCCCAGCCGCCGGTCAGGAGGCTGGCATCGCGCCAGCGCGATACGTGCGGGGAAACAACGCGACTTATGCCTTCGAGACGCGGTTTGCTACAGACCCGGAGACTGACCGCGCGGAAGCAGTCAAGACTGTGGTCATCGACAGCAAGGGCAGTTCGCTCAATCGTGTCGAGCAAGAGCTCTCCCTGGCCATCAGGGACGGCGACCCTCTGATCTCCCTCACGCCTCGCATTCAGGTCACGTACGGCGGCGAAGAGCCGGTGACGTGTCTTGACCTGCCACACCGCGCTTTCGACGGTCACATTCGTGCGGGAACCGTCGCCGGCAACGCGGTCACTGATCACCCCACCTACCGCGCCGCTCGTGACAGCACCCCCGCGAACGCCCGGGCTCTCCTGGAACTCTCACCGATCGGTCTGGTCATGGGCGCCTGGGACTCGACTCGACGCAGTCACCAAGTCCGCTTGCGTAGCGCCCTCGTCGGCGAAACGATCGGCATCCTGGCCGACCAGAGTGCGGACGCCACTCGAATCGCGCCTCGCGGCGCGGCTCGCAGGGACGAGATCGCCCCCAGCGTGCGCCTTGGCGCGAAGGAAATGACGGCCCTCCTTGAGGCCCAGGAGGCCGAACTCAGCCTCAGCAACGTCGAAAGTGTGCGCAAGGCGATCAGCAAAGCGGGAAAGGGCACGACCTCGGGGTCGGCGCTTGTCCTCGGCTCGATCCCCCCGTCTCTGGAGGGTCTTGGCTTCGTATCCTGCCGACGAATCCTGCGCACGACTGTCCTGTCGTTCAGTGCTTTGAGGCAACTTCGGTTCGGCCTCGGGTCCGACGGGGACGCGGCCGTCCGCGTCCTGTTGGCCAGCCTGGCGCTTGCAGGTGTCGCTCGCTCGTACGCCGAACTCAGCTTCCGCGCCAACTGCGACTTGGTCGAGATTGACGAACCGACCTGCGAACTTGACGCGCGCTACGGCAAGAAGATCCGCCTCACCATCCCTGACATCGGCAGCGCCGACGACCTGCTGCGTCAAGCGATCTCGGAGGTCGTCTCGCGGGGCATCCGCTGGGAGGGGCAGGTGTTCGAGGTTGTAGGTAACCCGATCATCGCCGGCGGGATCATCGCTGAGGCCGACGGGGACCGATCGTCATGACCGCCCTGGCCATTCGCGCGCGTTTTCCGCTCGGCATTTTCCTCGGTCACCAACCTGACGGGCAGTCCGCGCAGTATCCCGATACCGCACGGCTCCACGCCGCGCTCCTGCACTCGGCAGGCAAGGGCAGCTTTGCAGTCGACATCAACGGCGACCTCCGGGCTACGCCTGCGTCTCTGTCGGCCCTGCAATGGCTAGAGAATCACCCGCCATCGGTGATTTCGATGCCGAGGGTCGAACGGGTTGCCCTTCCTGGGGAGCCGACGCGATCATTCCGGGACGAGGGCGTGTTCGAGGCTGCGCAACGAGAGGCGCCGGATCGTCGCAAGGTCGCCAAACGGCAGTCCGATGCGGTTGCACTAGCTGGTCCGTTCGGTTGGGCATGGGAGGAGGATGCTCCGGCGGACGTCGTCGCCACTATTGCTGGCTTGTGTGAGGACGTCTCGTGCCTGGGCGAGGCCGACACTCCGGTGATCCTCGAAGTGGGAGACGTCGATCCGACCCACTGGCTCGACCGTGCCAACACTGCATTTCCTGCGCCGGGGGGAGTGCCGATGAGGACACCCCTACCCGGGCGGGTCGATGAATTGGAGCGGGACTACGCCGTCGCGCGCCCGAAGCTGCCACCTTCGGCAGCCCGTGATCGATATGCGATCGCTCAGCGACCCAGTTCGCACACGCCAGGTGCTGCGCGCACTGTGCAGGCCGTCTATCGCGCCAAAGCACCTGTCATTCCAGACCTCCCCTGGGTTGCCGCGACGGCGATCCCGGTTGGTCGCTCAATCAACCCGACCGAACGGGTCCTGTGGTGCGTTGCGCTGCATCGGGCACTGACTGCGTTCCTCGGTGACGCGGCGCTGTCGTTACTGACCGGGCGCTATATCGAGGGTTGTCCGCAGCCTGCCAACCGCGTAGCGATCCAGTTCCTCGATGCGGATGTGCTCGGTAGGGAGGACTGCCCGCACGGTGCCTTCCTCCTGCTGGCGCCGAGCGGAGCCTCTCCCGAAGACTTGGCTGTCGTTTCCCGGTGCGCTCGTGGTGTCCGCGACGTCTACCGGAGAGGAGAGTCAGCCATCTCCCTCGCACCGGAGGTGGCTGTCGACGTGGAGGACTTCTGGCCGGCGCCGGGGAGGGGGCAGGTCCGCTACTGGCGAACGGTCCCCGGCATCGTCACCGAGACTCGACGACAGCGTGCTGGCGGACCGTGGAGCCTAGAGGACGCGGCCCTCCTTGCCATCGGGCATGTCTTCCGAGATCGGCTTGGTGAGGGGCCCGCCGATTCGGCCCGCTACCGCTGGATCGTTGACGAGGTCCGCAGGTGGGGGGTCACAGTCCACGACGTCCACCCCATTCATGACAGTCGTGTTGAGCGCTATGCCCACAAGCTGCCCAAGGGCGTTGTGGCCCAACCATTTACCGCAAGATTCCACCTGGCAGACCTCGTGTCGGACACCGCGCTGCTCGCGGTCGGTCAGTCTCGTCACCTGGGCGGCGGACTTTTGGTGCCAGCCGATGAGTCTGCCGCGTCTGCCCGCGCACTGTATGGCTGGCAGTCCTCATGCTGACAAGGTCTGACTTCGCAGCCGTGTTCGCCGCCCTGAACGACGGACACCGGCCCTTCGCCTGGCAGGAGCGACTCGTCGACCAGGTGTTTCGGACGGGCCGGTGGCCCGACGTCATCAACGCTCCCACCGGCTCGGGTAAGTCCTGCGTGGTTGACGTCCACGCCTTCGTCAACGCGCTGTATGCCGTGGGACAGGGTCCACGTGTACCGCGGCGGTTGGCCGTGGTGGTCAACCGACGAGCCCTGGTCGATCACCACTACGAGCACGCCCAGGCGGTCTCGGAGGCACTTTTAGGTAGGCCTGAAGGGGTTCTGGAGGAGATGGCGTCGGCGCTCCGATCATTGACAAACGGGGCTTCAGCAGCCCTTGGCTGCTCGACGCTTCGGGGCGGCGTCCTGCCCGATCGAGAATGGATCAGCGACCCCCGCACCTGTGCCGTGATCGCCGCGACTCCGGACATGTGGGGATCGCGGGTGCTCTTCAGGGGCTACGGGGCATCGCGTCGCGCGTGGCCGCGCGAGGCTGGCCTCTTGGCAATGGACTCCGTGGTTGTGCTTGATGAGGCACATCTTTCTCGGCAACTCCTTGTCACGGCCCAACGGGTAGCCACGCTGGTCGGTCGCTCCGAGACAGCGCTGGACCTCCCTGGCCTGCAGGTGGTCGCCACGACTGCGACTCCACACGACGGATCGAACCGCGAGGAGACCCCTGCTGGCTCAGCGAACGGAGATCCGATCAGTGGTTCACCCAGCACGCGGGAGGTCATCGAGGTTGGTGTCACGACGAACGACCTCGCCGGACCCACCGCCGACACGCCTTTGGTCCAACGGCTAACCCGGCCTAAACCTGTTCTCTACCAAGCAAGTACGACTGCTCCTGCCCGCGGCAAGGCCGGCCCGGCATACATCATGGAGCTAGCGAAGCTCGCGATGGCCATGCGGGCCGACCTTCCAGACGACGCTCCAGGCACGCGAACCATCGGCTGCGTTGTCAACCACGTCGATACCGCGGCGAGGCTGGCCCATCAGTTGCGCCGGGACCTGAGCGACACCGGCGATTCAGGCGCGGTGGAGTGCTGGGTGGGACGTATGCGACCCCTGGACCTGGAACGCGCACGGTCCCGTCACCCGGGCCTCTTCCAGGTTTCCGGCGATCCAAAGGTGGGCTTCCTCGTCGCCACCCAGACGATCGAGGTCGGTGTTGACCTCGACTTCGCTGGGCTGGTTACTGAGCTCGCCTCGGGGTCAGCTCTAGCCCAGCGAGCGGGCAGAGTCAATCGTCTCGGACTTCGTGACTCAGCCACGGTTGTGGTGGTGGGTCCCGCGCCGGACGCGATCGGCACCCGGTTGCCCTATGACAGCGAGGAGTTGCGGGCGGCATACGACTGGATCCTGCGGCTCCAGCAGACAGTTCCCCACGAGGCGGAACCGCTGGGTGCTCACGGACTTTCGCCAATTCGGCTGACGGGCGCTCTGGCGCCCCCGACCGCGCGGCTGCCAAGGCCCGTGCTCAGTCATCTCACTCCCGCCGACGCGCTGTACTTGAGCGAGACGAACGAGCCTCAGTTCACGGATGCTGACCTCACCTTCTGGCTCCGGGATGACCTGACCGCCGAGACCGGTGCCGTGAGCATCGTGGTCAGGGATGGAATGCCAGTGTCGGATGCCTCAGCGTTGGCGCTGTTGATCGCAACCCCGCCCGATCCGAGGGAGATGTTCCCAGCCACGGTCTACGACGCTCAGGAGGCTGTCGATCGCATCCTGAACGATGAAGACGGCGAGCGCTCTCGAGTCCTCCTCATCCGAAATGGCGAAACCCCGGTAGCGATACGGGAGGACGCCGGGCTCCGGCTCCGTGAGGGGGACGTGATCGCCATCGATAGCCATCACCCTTTGACCCTGTCGGGGGTCGTCGTTGCCGATCCACCCGTCCCGGCGGAGGAGATCCTCACGACGTGGGGCGATCCCAACGCCGTGGTGTGGTTCTCGGAGGAGCATTCCGTCGAGCTCGCGGACTTGGGCGCCCTCAGGCGGTCCACCCTGGATGAGCCTCCTGCCGACGCACAACCTGACCGTCCGCGGGGTGATCCGTCCGCCGAGCAGAGGGCGAGGCGGGCGCTTAGCGACGCAGTCGCCGAACTCGCCGGTTTCGCCGCAGAGGTGACCTTGGCTCCGGAGGCGCTATGGGATGACGGCGTGCCCCCTTGGGCAGCGTTCATCCAGCCGAAATCACTCTTGACCGACAGCGATCTCCGTCAGGAGTGGACCGTGTCAGAGGCGAGGGTGTCCCTCTCCCAGCACTCGCAGGCCGTGGCCACGCGTGCACGCGTGATCGTCGAGGGTCTCGGCCTGCCAGCGCCAATCCAAGACGCGGTATGCCGTGCCGCGGACCTCCACGACGCGGGCAAGGCCGACCTCCGGTTCCAGCGCGAACGGTTGGGTTGGCGTCGGGGGCCACTGTTAGCTAAGAGCAGCGGAAGCACGGCCCAGGATGCCCGACGGCGACACGGCTGGGGCTCCCTCCCTCCGGGGTGGCGGCACGAACAGGTCTCGGCCGCCATCGCCTTGTCGGCGGCAGATGGTGAGCCTGAGCGCGACGTCATCGTGAGGTTGGTCGGAACCAGCCATGGACACGGACGTCCATTCTTCCCGCTGGGGAAAGACTTTCTCGTACCTGACGGGGAGGGGGTGGCAGACCCGGTGGTCCTGGCAGAGCTGTATGCAACGGGTTCCGGATGGAGCGACATCATCGACAGGACTCATCTGAGATTCGGTGTCTGGGGCTGCGCCTACCTGGAGAGCATCCTGCGATCTGCTGACGGGCAAGTTTCGAGGGAGGGCTCGTGAACGCCCACGCACTGTCCGGTGCCCTGACGTCAGCGTTCTCGCACTTCGCGCTGGCCGGAGCCGCTGCGATCCTCGTTGACGCGGCATACGAAGGACGGGTTGGTGACTCGTGTGCCAAGACCATGTGGACAGACGAGTCCACGTCGAGGCCAATCCTGTCCACCGTGCTCGTGGGTGAGGAGGTTGCAGAGGTGATCCGAGGCCACGCGCAACGGCATACCGAGCCGGGGTCTTGGGTGACCGCGACCGTGCAGAGGGGGTCACGGGCGGGCAAGGGACTCTTCAGCCCACGACTGGCTGCTGGCACCCTGCAGGAACTGCCGTCCTTCTCTGCCGAGCGCCAAGTCGTTCTTGAGCGCGCTGAGGCGACCGGCCTGATGTCAGAGCTCGATTGGCGCATGTTGGCTGGGCTCGGTGAACCGGCGTGGTGGCGGTACACCGAGAAGGAGAGCCAGCCGGACATGGGCGCGAGCCGATGGGAGATGAAGACCCGCAACCGAGGGGAGGAGTTCGTCGGCAACCGGCTGGCGCCTCTCGCGGCATTGGTGGCTCGTCGGGATCCCGAGACGGTGTGGAGCGGCCTGATCGGCGCGTCGACGAAGGATGAACTAGGGAAGGGCCTTCAAGAGTCGAGGACACCCACAGGGCTTGCTCGACCAGGCCCGGTGGACTCGGCGCTGGCTTGGTGCGCGTTGTGGGGGCTCAGTCTGCTGCCGACAGCGCACGTATCGGCGGCTGAGGGTCGCGAGCGGGGGTTCTCTCAATCTCCCGGTGTGTGGCCCCGGAGTCGGGTCCATCCCAGTCAGGCGTGCCTGCCGGTGTTCGCGGAACCCATGTCGCCAGCTCGACTGCGTTCGCTTCTGAGCACGGCCGCGTTCGACGTGGCTGCCTTCGGCGACCTTCGCGGGGAGCACTTGGACGTGCCGAGGGCGAAGGCCTGGCTGGTTCGGCAGGGGGCACGCGCGTTAGTTCGATTCCCAATCTTCAAAGGGGGCAGTGACTCGGCTCCCGAGAGGTACCTCCAGGTGGGGGTGCTTGAGACGCTATGACGATCTTGAGCGAGAGCGATCCCATTCCGATCAGCGCGGTCGCTCACACCGTCTTCTGTCCACGTCGCACGTGGCTTGAGGCTGTCGGCGAGAAGGTCGACAGCGAAGCAATGGCTGCGGGCTTCATCGCTCACGGCGGTGTCGACCGTCGGGTGGACGACCGAATGAAGGCGCGCCGGTCCGTTGAAGTAGTGAGTCACCGCTTGGGTCTGATCGGCAAGTGTGATGTCGTTCAGGCGGGTCTGGATGGCCGGTTGGAGGTTGTTGAATTCAAAGCTTCGCCCCTGCGTCGGAAAGCCGTTGTAACCGAGGCACAGACAGTTCAGTTGGCGCTCCAGGGTCATTGCCTTGAAGAGGCCGGATACATCGTGAGCGGATATGCCGTGTACTTCACCAATCACCACGCGTCCGTCTCCGTGTTGGTCGACAGCGCAGTTCGCATGCGGGCGACCGAGCTGGTTGCCCAGACGCGACGCATCGTGAGCAGCGAGACCGCGCCGCCACCGCTGGTGGGTGATCTTCGATGCGGGCGATGTTCGCACGCCGGAGTGTGTCTGCCGGAGGAGCGCGCCGAGGCCCCGATCCGCGGTCAGATCAGGGTCAGCGACCCCCTCGGCGAGACATTGCACCTCACCGTTCCTGGTAGCCGAGCGTCACTCAGCCACGGGCGTATCGAGGTTGTCCGAAGCGATGAGACGCTTGCGTCTTTGCCAATTGAGCGCGTGAATTCGGTTGTTGTCCAAGGAAATGTCGACCTGTCGTCTGGACTTCTCCGAGATCTGATGTGGCGAGGGATACCCACGGTATGGACTACCTACCGTGGTTCCGTCGTTGGCGCAGCGCTGAGCGCCAGAACCCCCAACGGCCAGGCGCGAGTCCGACAGCATGTCGCTTCAGCGGACGGCAACCTGGAACTGGCCCGAGAGCTTGTCGCCGCAAAGATCGCCAATCAGGCAACGCAACTTCGACGGGGCGCTAGGGACGACGTCTCTGACGTCGTCGTCCAGTTGCGCAGGCTGGCGCGGGACTGCTCGGCCGCGGGCTCAGTACCGGAGATCTTCGGTAGCGAGGGCCTGGCGGCGTCCCTGTACTTCAGTCGGTTCCCGTCGCTGCTGGCTGTGCCGCGGGGCGGTCCGTTCATGAACACCTGGCCCGGGCGGCAAGGCCGAGGCGCGGACGATCCACTCAATGTGGCGCTGAACCTCGCCTACGGGCTACTCCTGGCCGATTCAGTAAGAGCTGTACATGCTTGCGGCCTTGACCCACATGCAGGTTTCGTGCACTCATCCAGCCGGAACAAGCCCGCGCTTGCACTCGATCTCATGGAGCAGTTCCGACCCCCTGTGGCAGACTCCGCCGTTCTCAACGCGATCAACAACGGCGAGCTGAGGCCGTCAATGTTCGCGACTGCTCTCGGGGGCTGGCGCCTGAGGGACGTGGGACGTAAGGCGCTTGTCACTGCCTACGAACGTCGAGTGACCCAACAGTTCCGGCATCCCATCTTCGGCTATCAAGTTACCTGGCGACGGGCTATTGAGGTCCAGGCGCGGATGGTTCTTGGAGTCTTGGATGGAACTCAGCCGATCTACAAGGGAATCAGGATCCGGTGACAGGGAACCGAGCCCGTCGAACGATCGTCGCCTACGACATCCCGGATGACAGACGTCGCAATGCGGTGGCTCACATCCTCGAAGGATTCGGAGATCGGGTGCAGTACAGCGTGTTCATCGTGGATGCCACAGCGGCTGGTCTCTTGCGACTGCAGGGTGAACTGACCGGGGTTTTGGACCTGGCGAGCGACTCGGTGCTCCTCTGTGACCTGGGGCCTGTGGGCGGCAGTAGCGCATCGTTGAGATGGGTTGGGCGAGACCGTGTGGTCACTTCGCGGGAGTCCTTCATCGTTTGATGCGAGAGGTCACCGCGTCCGGGCGGCCGGCCACGACCCCTCGCGGAGGTGTTGTCCCTGGTCAGGCGGAACTTGTGATCTAGGCGGGACATGAACCGGCCAGATTCGGAACGCGAGATTCGCACCTCTCGCCGTCGCGGACGTTTCTGCTGGTCAGGCATGGAAGAATGAAGGTGCAGTCGCTGCCCTTCACCGGGCGGCCCTTCGTTGAGGCGTGATCGAGCGGGACGACGAACTGTGCGGGGCGCTCGTCGCTGCCCTTCACCGGGCGGCCCTTCGTTGAGGCTGCGCAACCCACCTGTACGGCGGCGTTGCCCAGATCGGTCGCTGCCCTTCACCGGGCGGCCCTTCGTTGAGGCTC
>Ga0116187_1004868_pt1 | contig 11501 bp, 12 predicted proteins | sample AD_JPNNA6_MetaG_FD_89755 | JGI IMG/M metagenome (GOLD analysis project Ga0116187, IMG submission 89755) | Active sludge microbial communities of municipal wastewater-treating anaerobic digesters from Japan - AD_JPNNA6_MetaG | ecosystem: Engineered > Bioreactor > Anaerobic > Digestate | place... | reverse complement strand
ATGAGGTGTGGAGTATGATCGACAGCTCGTTCATCACCACCCTACCCGACACCTGGGGTATAAAACAGAAATTCATTCTCCTAGCCATCAACAATTGGGACGATGAATACCAACGTGTGAACTTAGGAGGAATTACTTGTGATAGCGATGATTACTATATCATGGAATCGATTCGCAGCCGCGTATTCTTACCGAAAGCTGCAAAAGACGAAACTCAATACTTAGGATTCTTCCATACCGGCGCCTACCAAGAAAGTTTAGGAGGCTACGGCGGAATACAACATTGCCTCATCCCTGCACCAAAGCACGTCCTAATCGACCGCGACGAAGACGGAGAATACACCACACGCCTCTTCGCTAAAGAACAAAGTGCGAAGAATATGATGAAGATATTGGGTTATTGATTAATTGAGCATTTTGAATTTTGAATTTTGAATTTTGTCCCGATAGCTATCGGGATTGAATTTTGGAATGCGAGCGCATTTATTTTGAACGCGGATGACAGAATTTGAAATGGATTTTAAAGGATTTTTTGTTGCGTTTAACCCTGATAGTCATCGTCAGGGCGGTGTTCCGTACGGCTTTTATTTTTTGAAGATGACCATATCGGCTCTAAGCAGGTGATTTCTGATTCAGGAAGTGAAATTCCAACTTACTGACATCTCGCCTCTCGCATCGCGAAACCTTGAACCTCGAACCTCGAACCTCGAACATCTATCATCTATCATCGAACATCTATCATCTACCTCCCCTTCACAACTCCCTCAAAACCAATCAACTATCCCTTATCAACACCCCTCCTCATTTACAAACATATTGACTGTTAATAATATTTGGGCGAAATACTCGTTTTTGTAGGTGAAATATTAATTATCTTTGATGAATAATTTAAATACACCTACACAATGAAAAACCTACTCAGTATCCTGGCTTTATCGCTTTTAATGGTCGGATGTGGTCCGGATTACAAAGCTGAAGTGGAACGCATGATGCACGAACGCGACAGCTTAATGGCTCAGTATGACTCGAAAGATTCTGTGATCAATGGCTACATGCAAGACATCTCTGAAATCCAATCGAGTATCGAAGGATTAACTCGTCAGGAGGAAATGATTAACCGAAGCGATGCTAACAATCCTGAGAATAATCTAGAGGCTAAACAAAAAATTCTTAATGATGTTGAGTCTATCCGTCAGTTGATCGACCAAAACAAAAAGAAATTAGCTGAATTACAAGCTAAAATCCGTAAGTCGAATGTTAAAATCGGCGAGATGGAAAAAGTTATCGCTTCTCTTAACTCTCAGTTAGCACAACGTGATTCTAGTATCAATACTTTAAACGAAAAAGTTCTTTCGTTAAATGGCACTATCACTACTATGCAGAGTGAAATCGATACTATCAAATCGGATAATAGCCGCAAAGCTGCTGAGATCTCTGATAAAACAACTAAGCTAAATACTGCTTTCTATACTATCGGAACTTACAAGGAATTGAGAGATAAAAAAGTTCTTTCTAAACAAGGCGGTTTCTTAGGATTAGGTAAACAAAAAACTGTTGTTTCTGATTTCAACCAAGAGGCATTTACTCAAGTTGATGTTACGAATACTAAATCTATCGAGATCAATAAGAAGGATGCTAAATTAATCAGCACTCACCCTAGCGGAACTTATAAAATCAATCGTACTAACGATAAAGTAACTTCTATCGAAATCACTGATGCCGACAAATTCTGGAAGGCTTCTAAGTATCTAGTTGTAGTTACTGAATAATATTACGGGCAACCGTTATGAATAATTCTCCTTTACAATTGAAGAAGGCAATCACTCCGGTGGTTGCCTTTTTTAGTATCTTGGCGTATGCGATTCCTCTATAAATTCTTCTTCAACCTCGCAGGATGGAAGATTAACGGCGATATCCCTCGCCACCTCAATCATTATATCATCATTGCGGCTCCGCATTCCAGTAATTGGGATTTTATGGTGGGATTGGCTACGCGTAGCATACTTCGATTGAAGGCGAACTTCCTCGGCAAGAAAGAGCTTTTTATGTTTCCGTTCGGTATTCTTTTTCGTAAGCTGGGGGGATTCCCGGTGGATCGTAAAAATCCCGGGACATTAATCGACGATGTTGTTCACCTCTATAAAACACAACCGTATTTTGTGCTTGCTTTAGCTCCGGAAGGGACACGTAAGAAGGTGGATAAATGGAAAACAGGTTTCTATAAAATCGCGTTGAAAGCGAATATCCCTATCGTGATGGCCGGCCTCGATTATGGCAATAAAACAGTTTTCTTCAGCGCTCCCTTTACGCCTTGCGGCGATTTAAAATCAGATGCCGCACATATCAATAATTTCTATGCACCACTTCGCGGGAAAACTAGAAATACAGCTCCGGTAATGTTGGATTGATTTAGTGAAGAATCTTTATGTTGTTTATTGTTTGATTGCAAATTAATAATGAAAAAAAATGATAATAGACTATAGTCTATAGTCTATAGATATTTTTTCATAACCTAATATCTATAAACTATATTCAAAATCCATTCAATCCTTTTAAATCCTTTTCAAATCCTTTTAGCTCCGACGTGCTTGCACAGTCGGAGCGAATCAGCGTTCTAATTAATTGCGTCAGCAATTCAAAATCCAAAATCAAATTCCTGAAAGTAACTTCGGCAATGCTTCTTCAACATTGGCAGCAATGCGAGCGAATTTATCTTCACTCTCATCTTTCACAAATTTTTGTCCGCTGATTTTTTCAAACAACTCGATATATCTGTTGCTCACTTCCATCACAAAACTATCAGGGAAAGTTGGAATCGTTTGTCCCTCTAACCCTTGGAAGTTATTTTCAATTAACCACTGACGTAAAAACTCTTTTGATAACTGTCGTTGTGCTTCGCCTTTCGCTTGACGCTCTTCGTATCCGTCGAGGTAAAAATAACGTGATGAATCAGGAGTATGAATCTCGTCGATCAAGAAAATTTTATCGTTGGCTTTACCGAATTCATATTTGGTGTCGACTAATATCAGCGATTTATCTTTCGCCATCTCCGCTCCTTTTTTGTAAAGAGCACGTGTATAATTTTCTAACTGGATATAATCGCTTTCAGCAACAATTCCTTGCTTGATAATCTCTTCGCGAGAAATATCTTGATCATGTCCGTGATCACTTTTTGTTGTTGGTGTAATGATAGGCTCAGGAAAAGGATCGTTCTCTTTTAATCCCTCCGGCATCGTAACACCGCATAACACTCTCTTCCCTTGCTTATACTCACGCCACGCATGTCCCGTGAGGTAACCGCGAATCACCATCTCCACTCTGAAAGGTTGGCAGAGAATACCGATTGTTACATTCGGGTCGGGGACTTCAATCACCCAATTCGGACAAATATCGCGAGTTGCATTCAAGAAAAACGCCGCCAGTTGATTCAGCACTTGTCCCTTGAAAGGAATCGGGCGAGGCATCACAAAATCGAACGCCGAAACACGATCACTCACCACCATCAACATCAACTTATTCTCAATCGTATACACATCACGCACCTTACCGTGGTAAACAGAAGTTAATCCCGGAAATTTGAAATCAGTTTTCGAAATGCAATTCGCATCGTTTACAAGAGTGCTCATAGTGATAGAGTATATACCTGCAAAAGTATTCGTTCTGAGGATATGCTCCGTAAATTATTAAACAATATCCTGATTCAAATGCTCTATTTCAGAGTCAATTATACTTTAAAGAAAATCGCATTTTACCAAAAAACCAACCTTCTATCACTTCCTTTGATTTTTCATACAACTGTGATTTTCATCATATTAGTTGTAAATCGGGCGTTATCATTCGTAATTTTACGAACAATATTAAAAGACGGATCAAAATCAGTAAAAATGTCGAAGTATTCAGAGAAGCAAACCAGAACTGCACAATATGCCAAAGCACTCGCCCATCCGGCACGTATTGCGATTTTGGAGTTGTTAAGTAATCAATCATGTTGTTATCATGGTGATATGGCAGAAGAATTGCCAATTGCAAAATCAACTATATCGCAGCATTTAAACGAACTTAAAAAAGCAGGACTTATTCAAGGCGATATTACACCTCCCTCGGTAAAATATTGTATTAACAAAGAAAACTGGAATGCTGCCAAACTACTACTAGATGAATTGATGAAACATTCCTAAATCTACATTTAAACTATTATGAAACAAATCAAAGTTCTTGGTCCCGGTTGCGCAAAATGCAAAACCACATACAATAATGCAGTTGAAGCTGTAAAGCAACTGAATATTGACGTAGAAGTAATTAAAATAGAAGACATCGAAGAAATGATGAAATACAATGTCCTTTCAACTCCTGTTTTAATGATCGAAAATGAAATTAAAATTAGAGGTAGAGTTGCTGAGATAAAAGAAATCAAGGAGTTGTTACTGCAATAAGTAAACTAATTTCAATTTAATAATTTCTTGCCTCTATAAATCATGTTTGAAAAATTACAATTACTTGTTGATTGGTTGACTTATTCGGTCATTAATTTAAAGCATGGCAGTAAGTTAGGCGACGCGGTGAATTTTTTCATATTCGATTCCATCAAAATAATAATTCTATTGTTTTTGATTTCCTCCATTATGGGATTTGTTAATTCGTATTTCCCTATAGAAAAAATCAGGAATTTTTTATCAAGAAATAAACTCTACGGATTAGAATACTTCATCGCATCAACTTTCGGAGCAATAACTCCCTTTTGTTCTTGCAGCTCAGTACCTCTATTTATAGGCTTTGTAAAAGGCGGAATTCCTTTGGGCGTTACTTTTTCATTTTTAATCACTTCTCCTCTCGTAAACGAAGTAGCGATAGCCATGTTTGTAGGCATGTTTGGCATTAAAGCAACACTAATTTATGTAATAAGCGGTATTGTAATGGGAGTGATTGGAGGATACATTCTAGGCCGACTCAAACTAGAGTCCAATCTTATGCCTTGGGCTCAAAATTTAATTCGGAATTCTGCAGAAGAAGAATCTATTGTTGAAGAAAATATTCCTTTCTCAAAACGAATACTTCCTGTTTTAAAGGAATCTTCAAGTATTGTTAAAAGTGTGCTCATTTACGTTTTAATCGGAATCGGATTAGGTGCAATTATGCACGGTTACATTCCTACCGGTTTCTTTGAAAAATATATCAGCAAAGACAATCCCTTTGCTGTGCCTATTGCAGTACTAATCGGAGTTCCTATGTATAGCAATGCTGCAGGAGTTGTGCCAATAATTCAAGTGATGGTCCAAAAAGGAATTCCGCTTGGCACCGCTATCGCATTTATGATGGCTGTAGTGGGACTATCAATACCGGAAGCTACATTGCTAAAGAAAGTAATGGATTGGAAAATGATCTTCATTTTCTTTTCTGTAGTTACTATCTGCATTATCATCTCAGGTTATCTCTTTAACATCATTTTATAAATAAAAAATCATGAAAACCACAGGACTTATCGTTGCATTACTGGGTATACTTTTCCTTAATGCATGTGATTCCACTTCCTTTCGCAGTAAAAAGGCATCATTTAGTTCGGCTGAGATTAAAACCATGCTGAATGATGATATACTTTTTGTTGATGTCAGAAATTATGATGAAGTTGAAGAGCTTGCATTCGATGTAAAAAACATCATCAATATCCCGGTCGATAGTATCGAAAATCATCTCCAAGATATTCCGAAAAACAAACAGGTAATACTAGTATGCCGTTCAGGCCGACGAAGCGAATCAGCTTACACTTTATTGAAAAATAAGGGTTATGAAAATATTGCGAATCTTGAGGGAGGAATAGATGCTTGGAAGGCGGAAGGATTACCAACAATTTTGCCGGCCGGTGAAGAGAAAAAATGTTGTTCTGATCCAACTAGTAAAGATTGTAATCCTGATGGAACTTGCAAAGAATCTTCTTCCACTGAAAAATTAAATAATTCAGCATCAAAGGAAGCTGTTGTGAATAAATCGGAATCTGCTTTACCCAACAATGCATCAAAGATTATCATCTATGCCTTTCATGGAACTCGTCAGTGTGAAACGTGCATTAACATGAAAGCAAATACTAAAATTGTCCTTGATAAATATTTTAGCGACGAATTGAAAAGCGGAAAAATTTCCTTTCGCATCATTGATGTAGATGACAGCAAAAACGAAAAGATAGCTGAGAAATTCCAAGCGACAGGAACAGCTTTGTTTGCAGAAAAATTAATCGATGGTAACGACATCATTACTGATTGGTCTGACTTTGCATTTGACAATGCCAACAATCGAGATGTTTATATGCAGGGACTTAAAAACAAAATTTCCAATCTACTGAAATGATTGAGACGGTAAAAAACTTATTTGAGAATTCTAATATGCCTATTGTGGCGGCTTTACTCTTAGGCTTCCTCACAGCTATTAGTCCATGTCCACTCGCCACAAACATCACTGCCACCGCCTATATTTCGAAATCACTTTCAGGACGAAAGCAGACGCTAATCAGTGGACTACTTTACACGCTTGGATTAGCATTTTCATATACAACAATTGCGCTCATTATCATTCTCGGAGCAGGCAAATTTTATGTAGCCAAATTTTTCCAGAGCAATGGTGAGAAATTCGTTGGCCCGGTGATGTTAGTAATAGGACTAATCATGCTCAATATAATTCGCATTAATTTCAATAGCAGCAATCGATTTACTGAAATGCTGCAAGAAAAATTCAAAGACAAAGGCCTCCTCGGCTCTTTTCTATTAGGAGCATTATTTGCAATGGCATTTTGTCCTTATAGCGGTGCCATGTATTTCGGAGTATTAATACCCATGAGCATTAAAAGTAATATCGGATGGTCACTTCCAATTTTTTATGCTATGGGTGCAGGAACACTCGTACTATTCTTCACATTGATTTTAGCGTTTAGTATCCAAAAAGTTGGCAAATATTTTAAAGCGGTAACGAAAATCGAGAAAACAATGAGAGTTGTTGCCGGACTACTATTTATCCTAACAGGAATCTATTACATCCTCATCTACATGAAAGTTATTTAAATTTCGCGACCAACACTATTTTCAATAGTAGATGTTATTTATTTTAAGTTTTCATAACATTAAAACAAAGTCTGCTTTCCATCGAAGTTATTAGGTAATCACTAAAATTCTCAACCGACCATAAAAATGATTTCGTCGTTAATTTCGGACACAAAACCAACTTACTCACAGCAGGAAGATTCTTTTAAACATTTCTTTGTTTTATGATATGCACCCCATAGATTTGTAAAAGTGAAAACAATTTAAAAAACACATACTGTTTGAAAGAAATAATCATTCCCGTTGAGTTTGCTAATGCTGTCGATTTTTATGGAGTAAACGATGCAAATCTAGATGTAATGCGACGCAAGTATCCGGGAGTAAAAATAATAGCCAGAGGACAAGAAATTAAACTTATCGGTGAGCCGAATTTGGTGAGTGTGCTGGAGGTGAAGTTCAAGACATTAACTGATTACTTTGAACAAAACGGAATATTAACCCCTACGGAGGTTGATTTCTTGATTTCGGGACAAGTTGTACCTGCGAACAGCGTTACCCCGGGCAAAGAGCCTAAAAATGGTAATACGCCTCCTGTCGACATTAAGGATGTGCTGGTTTATGCTCCGGGTGGACTAATCGTTCGTGCACGCACACCCAATCAAAAGAAATTAGTAACGGCCAGCGAGAAAAATGATATCGTTTTTGCTATTGGTCCCGCCGGTACCGGAAAAACATATACAGCAGTAGCTTTGGCAGTTCGTGCATTGAAAAATCGTGAGATCAGAAGAATCATCCTAACTCGTCCCGCAGTAGAAGCCGGTGAGAATTTAGGATTCCTTCCCGGTGATTTAAAAGAGAAAATTGACCCTTATCTGCGTCCCTTGTATGATGCCTTGTTCGATATGGTGCCCGGCGAAAAATTAAGGACATTTATCGAGAGCGGAGTTATAGAAGTAGCGCCTTTAGCATTCATGCGCGGACGAACACTCGACAATGCCTTCGTTATTCTCGATGAAGCTCAAAACGCTACCGAAAATCAATTGAAAATGTTCTTGACGAGGATGGGGCCTTCGGCAAAGTTTATCGTTACCGGTGATACTACTCAAGTCGATTTACCACGTAACCAGCCTTCGGGATTAATTCAAGCGACAAGAATTTTAAAGGGAATTGAAGGAATCGAATTCGTTACTTTAGATGCTACTGATGTCGTTCGCCACCGATTAGTACGCGAAATTATCGGAGCTTATCATAAGGTTAGTGAGGATAAAGAAAAGAAGAGTTAACTATACAAGGTTTTATTTACTCAGGATAAGAATTAATGTGTGTTATAAATTATTATTCGTTTGTTCGATGATGATAATTTCCATATCCTGAAAGATTATTCTTTAAAAGTATTATCATGGATAATGATCAACTCACCACCTCCCTCTCTAGCATCCGCAGCAAGACGGCCGTAGTACAAATTGCCAAGCAACTGAAAGGCGATGAGGCGGGGATAAAATTACTTTACCGGTTGATTGATAAACATCCCGGCGACATAGCCGATAAAGCCTCGTGGGTAGCTCGCACCTGGTTCGATATTTTTAAAGTTAATGACCTTGCATTCTTGAAATTAAATCTGAAAGCCCTCGAGAAAGCAACTGCCGATCCCGTTATCAGAAACCTCACCGGCATCTTCGTCGATCGCGGCTTTCCTGCTTCCTTCGATTCGAAAATCACTACCCTCTGCTTCAACTGGCTGTCCGATTATTCACGCGCGACGGCTGTCCACGCTAACGCACTCTTCCTCCTCACTCCTATCCTTCAAAAATATCCCGAGCTGAAACACGAAGTCACCTTCATCTGCGAAGCTCATCCCCAATCCGACGAACCTACGTTTAGATGGAGATTGGAGAGGGCAATGAATTTTGGATTTTGAATTTTGGATTTTGGATTAAATGGCGGATGATTGAATGATTGAATGTTGGTAAACCGAAATCTTTTTAACCACAGAGGGCACAAAGGCGCTTTGCTAAACACGAAGGACACAAAGGCGGCGAAGCCGAAAAAGGAAATGTGTTTAAATTAGTCTCGTAATATTTGTTAAACCCAATTGTCAACCAAATTCAAAACTCAATCCCAATAGGCTTTCGGGGCAAAATCCTTTTAAATCCATTCAAATCCATTCATCCGCGTTCTAATTAAATGCGTCAGCAATTCAAAATCCAAAATTCAAAATTTCATTTACTTATATTTGTCCCAAATACCATTCGTGTCCATCCCCGATTACTCCAATACCCCCGATCATGATTTGCTTGCCTTGTTTAAGACAACCGGCAGTAACGAGACCATAGGCGTACTTTTTAAAAGATACTCCCACCTCGTTTATGGGGTTTGTAATAAATATTTGAAGGATGAAGAGGCCGCTAAAGATGCCGTGATGCAGATATTCGAAAAACTGCTCAAAGACATCAATAAGCATGATATTCAGGAGTTTAAGCCCTGGATTTATACCGTTGCCAAGAATCATTGTTTCATGATCCTGAGGGCTAAGCCTAAGGAAATCAGCGGACAAGAAAATGATTTTATGGAAAAACAGGCTTTCCTGCATCTACCGGTCGAACCTGCTGAGGAATTGAACGAAAAACAACAGCAACTGCAAAAGCTCGATGAGGCGATTAGTCAACTCGACGAACACCAGCGTACCTGCATCGAGTTGTTTTTCATCCACGAAAAAAGTTATCAAGAAATCAGCGACAGCACAGGTTACGATCTCAATAAAGTAAAAAGTTATATTCAAAACGGTAAGCGTAATTTAAAAATCCTCCTCGAAAAATGACCACTCCAACAAATCGCATTTTCGATTCCGGCGTCTGTTTAACGTTGGAGGAAATGCATGCTTATAACAACGGGACATTAAGCGGTAAAGAGTTAAATCGCGTGGAGCGTCATTTACTCGATTGCGAGATGTGCGAGGATGCTTTAGAGGGATTAAAAAATTCTCCGAATGCAGAAGCGAATATCGATTTCATCGATGATGCCATTGATCGCATGACTGAATCGAAACCGAAAGTTATTTTTCCTTGGAAAATTGCCGCTGCCTTTGCGCTGATCTTCGCTTCTACCCTCACCTTATGGTTTGTCATTCCTAAAACCGGTGAAAACAAATTAGCAGAGAAATCTGTGACGCAAGAGCAACAGCTTATCAATAGCGATCAATCTGTAGCTCCGGAGCCTGCAGCAACAATAATTGCGGATACAAACAGTCAGCCTCAAACGCAGTCGAGCGCAGCATCTGAAGCTCCTATGGCGACTTCCTACTCTGCAATAAGTAAAAACCAAGAAGTGCGCGATGAAGTGGTAGCCGATAAAGAAGTAATTGCGGAAGAAATAACAATGTCTGATAATGTTAAGAGTTCTGCTGGCAATGCCTCGTCGGATGTTGCGGAGTCTGTCGCACCCGTAGCAGCACCCGCCGAAGTAAGCAAGAATGCAGTAACTACGAAAAACAAGGAAGAAGAATCAATGAAGCGGGAATCTGATAATATTTCTGCTGCAAAAGTTTTCGAAAAGGGTGAAGTAACAACATCAGCAACGAAAGATTACAAAGCTGTTCAAGGTTCCGATAATCTTTACCTTACTGCAGCGATTACGCAGATTGAAAATGGTGATTATAAAGGCGCGGAGAAGAATTTAAAAAAATATCTAACGATGGATTCACCAAAGAAAGATCAAGCATATTGGTATTTATCGAAAGTTTATCTTCACAACAACGATACTAAGCGTGCGAAAGAAATGCTGAAGGCAGTGATCAAAGAAAACAAAGCATTGGTGAAAGAAGCGCAAGAAGAATTATCGAAATTACAATAACGCGAACGTGAAAATCCTTCTCATACAAACAGCTTTTATTGGAGATGTCATTCTTGCTACTCCAGTTATTGAAGCGTTGCGCAAGCATCGTAAGGATGTGGTATTAGACGTGCTGGTACGAAAAGGAAACGAGGGATTGCTAGAGAATAATCCGGGGATAAATACTATTCTTGTATGGGATAAAAAAAACAATAAGTACAAGAATTTTTATCACATCATAAAACAAGTAAGGAGTAATAATTACGACATCGTTATCAATTTACAGCGCTTTGCGTCGACAGGCATTATTACAGCTTTCAGCAAAGGCAAGAAAACGATAGGATACGATAAAAATCCGCTGTCATTTTTATTTAGCGAACGCTATCCACATATCATCAATGTTGAAGGCAGCAAGCACGAAGTAGATCGTAATCTCTCGCTCTTAAAAAACATCATCGGCGAAGTGCGAGAGCGTCCCGCGATGTATCCCTCAACAAAAGAATACGCCACTACTGCACCCTACAAAACATCGCCCTACTATTGCATGGCACCATCGAGTGTATGGTTTACCAAGCAACTACCTTTTGAGCAATGGGTGAAGCTGATAAAAAAGAAAACGAGTGAAGAAGCCTCCGCTAAAATTTATTT
>Ga0116187_1004866_pt1 | contig 11514 bp, 7 predicted proteins | sample AD_JPNNA6_MetaG_FD_89755 | JGI IMG/M metagenome (GOLD analysis project Ga0116187, IMG submission 89755) | Active sludge microbial communities of municipal wastewater-treating anaerobic digesters from Japan - AD_JPNNA6_MetaG | ecosystem: Engineered > Bioreactor > Anaerobic > Digestate | place... | reverse complement strand
TGTGGTTTGTGGGTGCGGTGCTGTTCCACACCCTGATCGACGCGCTGGCGGTCTGGCTCAGCCTGGCAGGCTGGAGCGCCTGGGCGGTGGAGGGGGTGCTCGCCGGGCTGGCGCTGGTCAGCGTGGTGTTCCTGGTGCAGGTCCGCCGCCGGGTGCGGGGGTGGGAGCAGGCGGAGCCGCTGCCCGTGCCGGAAACCGCGGCAGAACCGGAGTTGCCTTCACTGTAACCTTAATAAAATTTCGCTTTTCCTTATTTTTTTAATCCCTCTTTTATTTTGATTTGTTTTATGGTATGATTTTTGTGCAGGTGGTTGCTGTATTGGTGAAAACACCTGCTGACAATTAAATAGGGATGGCAGTGAACTGATGGTCAGACATGGTCGCCTGCTCCGCACCTGCGGGGAAGATCATCAGGGAGCCAGTGGCGAAACCGGCCCAATCCATTGGATTGCCGGTTTTTTTGATTAAAAACCGGGTACAGCTCAACAGGAGGATGATCGCGACTGTGCTGAATCGTTTTCAAACCATCAACCTTTTATTTGTTTCATAAGGAGTTCAAAATGAAAACCCTCATAAAAGTTGCCCTGTTTTTACTGGTTTTGAGCCTGCTGCCCCTGTCCGTTCAACCGGTGCAGGCAACGGGAAATGTCATTATCACCAAGACCGCCGTCACTTCCTATGACCGGCAGTATTTCTGGGACGTCACCAAGACCGGCGACGCCGACTCCCTGCTGCTGGCGCCAGGCGAAGCGCATACCGTCAATTACCAGGCAGTTGCCAGCGTGGATCACGTGGTGGAAAGTAATTTTCAGGTTGCAGGAACCATCTCCATCCAGAACGCTGGGAACGTTTCGTACCGCATCACCAGGGTGGTTGATTCCCTGGGCGTGCCGGTTACCTGTAACGTGGGCTTGCCCTTCACCCTTTCTCCCGGGTTCGCCATCTCCTGCACTTATTCTGCAACCCTGCCCGCCAAGGCGGACGGCACCAACACTGCCACCGTCTATGCCTGGAACCCGATTGAGGGTGTGGAAGTTGTGCTTGGCGGCGCCAGCGTTGGGTATGCCTTTGGCGCTCCCGCCAGTGAAATTGACGAATGTGTCAATGTGAACGACAGCATGGTTGGCAACCTGGGCGTGGTCTGTGCGTCCGAGTCACCCCGCACCTTTACGTATTCCCACGAATTTGTGGGCGGCGCTGAATGCACTGTCACACCGGTTGTCAATACCGTCACCGAGACCGGGCAGGATACCGGCAACCTTCACGACCAGGCTTCCTGGACGGTTGTTGTGACCACCCCCTGCGACCAGGGTTGCTCGCTGACCATCGGCTACTGGAAGACCCATTCCATCTACGGTCCTGCGCAGTATGATGACACCTGGGCGGGTTACCAGGACGCCCCATTCTATGGCAATGGCGTCACCTGGTACCAGATGATCCAGATGAATCCTGTGGGCGGAAATCCGTACATCCAGCTTGCACGCCAATACATTGGAGCCAAGCTGAACCAGGCGAACGGCGCCGATGTCTCGGCGATTGCGTCCACCCTGGCGAGCGCGGAAACCTGGCTGAGCGGCTATACCTATACCGCCACCTTCACCAAGGCGCAGAAATCCGCCATGGTTGCCCTGGCATCCACGCTGGATTCTTACAACAACGGCTTGATCGGTCCGGGGCACTGCTCCGAGTAAGGTTTGTCTGATGCATCAAAAACAGGCTGCCTTCACGGCAGCCTGTTTTGTTATTTCATCCATTTTATCCTGATCTTATCTTAACAAAATTGCGTTTTTCCTTATTTTTTCCCCGGGTACTATATTTTTCATAATATATATGCTACTATCATTCTACAGTACCGCATCCCGTCAACGGGAAATGTTGTGCTGGAAAATCAACAGGGGTGGCTTTGAACTGACGGTTACATCTGGTCGCCTATCCCGCGGGAGCGGGAAAGACCGTCAGGGAGCCAGTGGCGAAACCGGCCCAATCCATTGGATTGCCGGTTTTTTGATTAAAAACCGGGTGCAGTGAGGTGAAATCAAAAAATTCCGATGGATCCTGTCAATCCACCTTTTCTTTATCCGTTTTTTTTGAAAGGAGAATACCAATGAAAACCCTCATGAAAGTTGTGCTGTTCCTGCTGCTCTTCAGCCTGCTGCCGCTGGCAGGGTCGGTGGAGGCAGCAAGGATCGATCCACCCTTCCGGGAGGACCGCCCGATCTTCATTCAAACCCCCAACCTGACGGTCACCAAAACCGCGGACGCGACCTTTGATGTCACCTATATCTGGGATCTATCCAAGGTGGGCGACCAGACCTACCTGGAATTAATGCCCGGGCAGACCTTCACGGTGAATTATGACGTCACCGCCTGGGTGGTGGATATCATCCAGACGGATGCGGTTGTCAGCGGAACCATCACCGTCTATAACAACGGCGGGATGACGCCGTACATCACCTCGGTTGAGGATTCCCTGCCGGGAGCGGTTGTGACCTGCGACATGGTCCTGCCGGCATACCTCCACCCGGGGCACACCCTGACGTGCACCTACACCGCCACGGTGACCGGGGAGATCCCGGCAATGAATTACGTGTATGTGTACCGCCAGGTGGATCCATATGGTAACGTTGGGCTTGCCGCCACGGGCGAAGCTCCCATCATCCAGCATCCTGCAACCTTTGTGGATGACTGCGTGGAAGTGACGGATGACCAGTATGGTTACCTGGGTACAGTTTGCGCCGGTGAGGTGACTTCCTTCGTCTTTGAATACACCCTGGATGTGTTTGGCGGTGAATGCGGTTTGACCCAGTTCCCCAATATCGCCACCCTGACCACCGATGACACCCAGACGGTGCTGACGGACAACTGGGTGGTGGATGTCTATGTGAATTGCGATGGGGGCTGCACGCTGACCATCGGCTACTGGAAGACCCACTCCATTTACGGACCGGCACCCTACGATGACACCTGGGCGCTGGTTGGCGAGGATACCCAGTTCTTCAATAGCGTGGGCGTTTCCTGGTACCAGATCGCATGGATGCCGCCTGCAGGCGGCAATGCCTATATCATCCTGGCGCAGCAGTATATTGCCGCCTACCTGAACGGTTTGAACGGGGCGGATCAATCCGCCATCCTGGACGAACTGGCGGAGGCGGAATACTGGCTGAGTTACTACAACTGGAACAGCTACATTCCCAAGGCGGACCGGGCAATTATCAAGGTGCTGGCGGACATCCTCGACCAGTACAACAACGGCTATATTGGTCCGGGGCACTGCTCCGAGTAAGATTTCCTGGATGCATCAAAAACAGGCTGCCTTCACGGCAGCCTGTTTTTTTATGGGGATATGCCGCCTGCCTGCCCAAAACATGCTTTTGATAACCTTGCGTCCTGTTTGCATCGGTTGTATACTATTGGGAGTGGGAGGGGCGTCCCTCCCGGAATTTCCATTCCCCATTATCTCTCAGGAGGAGAAATCGTATGTCCAAGAAGCTTATGCTCATTGTAGCGGTCTTGATGGTGGCTTCGCTCGCGCTGGCGGCTTGCACGCCCACGGCTGCGCCTGCCCCCAAGATCAAAGTCTGCCAGGTCACCGACACTGGCGGTATCGATGACAAGTCCTTCAACGCCACTGCCTGGAAGGGTGTCCAGCAGGCTGTCACCGAATACGGTGTGGAAGGCAAATACCTGGAATCGCAGGAAGTTGCGGATTATGAGAAGAACCTCAATCTCTTCATCGAAGAGAAGTGCGACCTCATCGTCTCCGTTGGCTTCTTCCTGACCGATGCCACCAAGATTGCCGCCGAAGCCAATCCCGATATGAAGTTCTCCATCGTGGATGTGTCCTACGACCCGGTTGTCCCCAATATCCTGGGGCAGGTCTTTGACACCGATGGCGCCGCCTTCCTGGCTGGCTACGTTGCCGCTGGCATGACCAAGACCGGCAAGGTTGCCACCTTTGGTGGTTTCCCCATCCCCACCGTGACCATCTTCATGGATGGCTTCACCCGCGGCGTTCTCTATTACAATGAGAAGCACGGCACGGCTGTGGAAGTGATCGGCTGGGACATCAACGACGCCAACAAGGGTCTGTTCTCCAGCAGCTTCGATGACCAGGACAAGGGCAGGGAACTTGGTGTCTCCCTGATGGACGAAGGCGCCGACATCATCATGCCCGTTGCCGGACCTGTTGGACTGGGCACGGCAGCCGCTGTCAAGGAACGCGGCAGTGGCTACATCATCGGTGTGGACTCCGACTGGTTCCTGACCTCGCCCGATTACAGCAGCATCGTCCTGACCTCCGTCCTGAAGAACATGGACGTGACGGTGATGGACGCTGTCAAGCAGGTGATCGATGGCACGTTCAAGGGCGGCACCACGGTGGGTACCCTTGCCAATGGTGGTGTGGGAATTGCCCCCTTCCACGATCTGGATGGACAGGTTCCCGCGGAACTGAAGGCGGAACTCGAGCAGGTCAAGGCTGACATCCTCTCCGGTGCAGTCAAGACTCGCCCGTAATTCCTGCAGGTTGTAAGAAAAAAAGGACTGGCTTCCCGCCAGTCCTTTTTTGTTGCCCGTGCGCCTGCCGGGGGCGGCGCCCCCCAACCTGGTGTACAATACAGGCATGCCAACGCCCCTGCCTCCCTCGTTCTACGACCGCGACGTGGTGGAAACTGCCCGCGCCCTGCTGGGGATGCGCCTTGTCCGGCGGCTGGAGGACGGAACCACCCTCTCCGGCATCATCACCGAGACGGAAGCCTACCGCGGGCAGGATGACCAGGCGTGCCATGCCCGCAACGGGCGCACCCGCCGCAATGCGGTCATGTTCGGTCCGCCGGGGCGCGCCTACATCTACTTCACCTACGGCATGCACTGGTGCCTCAACGTGGTTGCCGGTCCGGATGGTTTCCCGGCGGCGGTGCTGCTGCGCGCCATCCACCCGCTGGAAGGGCTGGATTTCATCGCCCTCCGGCGCGCCCGGGCGGAGCGGCGCCACTGGACAAACGGTCCCGCCAAGCTGACCCAGGCGCTGGCAATTGACGGCGCGCTGAACGGCTGCGACCTGACCGACCCCGCCAGCCCGCTGTGCATCCTGCCGGGCACCCCGCCGCCCGCCGAACGCATTACCGCCGGGGCGCGGGTGGGGCTGGGCGCCACGCCCGAACCCTGGCTGAGCATGCCCTGGCGCTTTACCTTCCCCCTGGAACTGGAGCAATGACCATGCCCGATTCCCCCCTTCCCGACCTCATCCTGTACGGCGGCGGCGGTCACGGCAAATCGCTGATTGACCTGTTGCGCGCCATGGGTTCCTTCCACCTGCTGGGCATCGTGGATGACCACCTGCCCGCAGAGTCCACCGTGATGGGCTTGCCGGTGCTGGGGACGGCGGCAGTCCTGCCGCACCTGCGCGCCCAGGGTGTGGCGCTGGCGGTTAATGGCGTGGGGGGGATTGGCAACCCCGATGCGCGCGCGGCAGTCTTTGAACGGCTGGAACGGCACGGCTTCACGTTTCCCGTCCTGCTGCATCCCCGGGCGGTGGTGGACCCCAACGTGACGCTGGAGCCGGGTGTACAGGTCTTTCCGCTCGCCTACGTGGGCACCGAATCCACCGTGGGGTTTGGGACGGTGATCAACAGCGGGGCAATCGTTTCACACGAGTGCCGGTTGGGCAGGGTGGTGAACCTTTCCCCGGGCGCAACGCTGGGCGGCAGGGTGAAAATGGGGGATTACACCCAGGTTGGCATGCGCGCCACCATCAACCTGGACCTGGCGATTGGGACGCGGGTGCGGATTGGCAACGGCGCCACCGTCAAAGCGGATGTGCCCGATTACGGGATTGTGTACGCCGGGACGATTTATCCCCCGCGCTTATAACTCCATCACCATGTAGCGTTCGCCCGGCTGGAAGCCGCGCGATTGGTAGTAGCGCCGGGTTCCCACGGCGGCAATCACCGCCAGGCGGCGGTAGCCGTGCGCCCGCGCCAGCCCGGCGGCATGCTGGATGAGCGCCGTGCCCAGCCCGGTGTGCTGCGCCGCGCCCGCCTGCCCCGCCCCCACTGCCAGCGACTGCCCGTAGATGTGCACCTCGCGCACCAGCGCCGCACCCTGCAGGTCGGTCAGCACGTCCGTCACACAGGTGGAGGAATCCGGATTGGGCAGGGAAAGCCGCAGGTAGCCCGCCAGGCGGTCGTCGGGGGTTGTGTACTGGAGGAAGTGTTCCTCCGCCCCGGCAGCCGGGTAGGTGAAATCGTCCAGCCGCAGGTCGGCGGGCTGGACAGCCTGGTCGCGGATCTCGCGGCAGCGGATGCAGCGGCATGCCTGCCCGCGCCGTTCCAGTTCCGCCAGCACGTCCTGGCGCAGGCTGGTGCGCCGGTTGCCCGCCACCACGTGGTGCGAGGGGATGTCGCGAATCACCCGGTTCACCCGGCAGTAGGGCGGAATAGTGGGCTTGAGGTCGGCAATCAGTTGAATCAGCGCATCCATCGTGTAGGGCTGGTACTCGCCGCGCTCCCAGCAGCCGTACAGGTCGGCGGACTGCATCAGCTGGGTGGGGTAGATTTTAATTTCATCCGGGCAGAAACCCTGCCAGAGCCGGGCAAAATCCTGCCGGTCGCTTTCCAGCGTGGCGCCCAGCAGGTTGGGCATCCAGTGGAGGACGATTTTGAAGCCCGCCGCCCGCAGCAGGGCAACCGCCCGCAGCGTATCGGCGGCGGTGTGCCCGCGGCGGTTGGCTGCCAGGATGCGGTCATCCAGGCTCTGCGCGCCCATCTGCACCTTGGTCACACCCAGGTCGCGGAACCATGCCAGCCGCTCCACGCTGATGGCATCGGGGCGGGTCTCAATCACCAGTCCCACGTTGCGGGAGGCGGTGGTTTCGTTCTGTTGGTGCGCTTCCGCCAGCGTGGCGGATGTGGTGCCGTTCAGGGCGTCAAAACAGCGGCGGATGAATTCCTCCTGGTAGGGGCGCGGGTATGCCGTCCAGCTGCCGCCCAGCACCAGCAATTCAATCTTGTCCACCGGGTGACCGACCGCCACATAGGAATCGAGGCGGCTTTTCACCTGGGCAAAGGGGTCAAAACGGTTCTGGAACGCCCGCGCCGCGCCGGGTTCGTCCACCAGGTAACTCTTGGGCATGCGCTCGTCGGTGGGGCAGAAGATGCAGTTGCCCGGGCAGGGGTGCGGCTTGGTTAACACCGTCACGGTGGTGACGCCGGAAAGCGAGCGCACCGGCTTCATGCGGATGCGCGCCAGTAGAGCCTCGTCCGCCTGCCATTCGCCGGATTCCACCAGCCTGCGGTAGGCAGCCACCAGCACATCCTTGCCCAGGTAGCCCCCGCCGGGCAGCGGATGGCGGCGCAGGGCGCGGTAGGCATCGGCGCCGCGGCGCACCTCCTCCAGCACCTGGCGGGCGAGCGCCAGTTTTTCGGGTGTGATCTTGCGCAGCCTGTACCAGTCGTCCATGGATGGAATTGTATCAGATGGACGGGGGGAATGGGGGGTGTTGCGGGCGGCAGGCGCGTTGGGGCGAACCCCGCGGTAGGGGTCGGGCACCGCGCTGCGTACCATGTGGTAGGGGCGAGGCTGAACTCTCCAAGACACGATCCCAAGGGTTCTGCCTCGCCCCTACAAAAAACAGGGATTGCCACGACACAGAACGCCGCGGTCGTCGCGTAGGGGCAGGGCTCGTCCCTGCCCGGGATGGTTGCATACAATGACAGATGAGGGTGGGGACAAGCCCCACCCCTACAAAAACAGGGATTACGGCAGGTTTTAACCCCCCGCCATGCGGCGGCGGATTTCCTCCACCCGGGCAGCATCCTTCTCTGCATCCGGATCACCGATGGCGCGTTCGTAATCCACACATACCTGCATTAATTCCACGGCGCGCGCCAGGTCGCCCTGCTTTCCATAAATCAAACCGAGGTTCCAGGAGTCAATTGCCTCACCGCGCCGGTCGCCGATTTCGCGCTTAATTTTCAGCGCTTCTTCATAGTACCCGATTGCCTTGCGCACCTCGCCCAGGTTTTTATAGGCAATTCCCAGGTTACCCAGGGCAGTTCCCTCGCCGCGCCGGTCGCCGATCTCGCGGTCAATTTTCAGCGCTTCTTCATAGTACCCGATTGCCTTCTGCACCTCGCTCAGGCGGGCATAGGCAAGCCCCAGGTTGCCCAGGGCAATCCCCTCGCCGCGCCGGTCGCCGATCTCGCGGGTAATGGTCAATTGCTGCTCATAGTACCCGATTGCCTTCTGCACCTCGCCGAGGTCGGCATAGGCAAGCCCCAGGCTGCCCAGGGCATTCCCCTCGCCGCGCCGGTCGCCGATCTCACGGGCAATTACCAGCGCCTGCTCATAGTACCCGATTGCCTTCTGCACCTCGCCCAGGGCGGCATAGGCAAGCCCCAGGCTGCCCAGGGCATTCCCCTCGCCGCGCCGGTCGCCGATTTTACGCATAATTTTCAGCGCTTCTTCGTAGTACCCGATTGCTCGCTGCACCTCGCCCAGGCGGGCATAGGCAATCCCCAGGTTGCCCAGGGCATTCCCCTCGCCCTGCCGGTCGCCAAGTTCGCGGAAAATTACCAGTACCTGTTCGTAGAACCCGATTGCCTTCTGCACCTCGCCCAGGTCGGCATAGGCAAGCCCCAGGTTGCCCAAGTCAGCCCCCTCGCCGCGCCGGTCGCCGAGCTCGCGAGCAATTACCAGCGCTTCTTCGTAGTACCCGATTGCCTTCTGCACCTCGCCCAGGGAGTAGTAGGCAGCCCCCAGGTTGCCCAGGGCATTCCCCTCGCCGCGCCGGTCGCCGATCTCGCGTTTAATTTTCAGTGATTCTTCGTGGTACCCGATTGCCTTCTGCACCTCGCCCAGGTCGGCATAGGCAAGCCCCAGGTTGCCCAGGGCATTCCCCTCGCCGCGCCGGTCGCCGATTTCGCGCTTAATTTTCAGCGCTTCTTCATAGTACCCGATTGCCTTGCGCACCTCGCCCAGGGAGTAGTAGGCAGCCCCCAGGTTGGTCAGGGCATTCCCCTCGCCGCGCCGGTCGCCCAGGCTTCGGGCAGCCGCCAGCGCCGCCTCCAGCCAGGCAATCCATGCCCGCGGGTGCAGGCGCAGGGATATCACATATCCCCCGGCATCCGGGTAAGCATTGCACAGACGGGCGATTTCCCGATTCTGACCTGCCCGGGCGGCAGCCCACGCCTGCCCGGCTTCCACATTCTGCCGCTCCCGGTCAAACAACCCCAACCCCGCCAAGATGGAGTCCCTCCCTGTTTCATAAAGATGCTGGGCTTCCCCCAATACCTCGAGATAATGCGAGGCATGCCGGAACGCCAGCGCATTCCCCTCCTCCCCCGTCCACAGCGAACGGGTGAAGTCCCGCCCCAGGTCGTGCAGGCGCCAACGGTCATGGGTGTAATCCACCAGGCAGGCGTCACGCAGTTCTGCCAGCACTGCCCCGGCATCGCCGTCCATCTGCCACACCGCGGCAGCCGCCGGGGTGTCAAAGTCCGCCGGGAAGATGCCCAGCTCCCGCCAGCGGGTTTGCAGGGCAGGGTCCAGCTGGTCATAACTTGCCTGGAAGGCAGCCGCCACGGTCGTCGCCCGTTCGGGGTCCGCCAGCTTCAGCCGTTCGGCGGTATTCTCCAGCAATTGCTGCACCTTCGCAACGGACAGGTCCGGGCGGCGGCGCAGCAGCGCTCCCACCGCCCGCAGTGCCATCGGCAGCCTGCCGCACTGTCCGGCAAGCGCCCGCACATCCCCGGTTTTGCCCCACACCGCGCAGATCAGCCGGTCGGCGTCTTCCGGCGGCAGGGCTTCCACGTCAGTTGCGTGCAGGCTGGCAAGCACCAGGCGGTGGCGGCTGGTGACGATGACCAGGCAGGGCTGGGGCGGCAGGAGCGGGCGCACCTGGGCGGCATCCATGGCATCGTCCAGGAAGACCAGCACCCGTTTGCCCTGCAGCAAGGTGGTGTAGATGGCTTTCAGTTCGTCCAGCGTCTCCGGCAGGCGGGCGTTGGGCTTGAAGGCGCGAATCAGCCGTTCCAGCGCCTCCGCCGGGGTCAGCGGATGGTCGGAGGCACCCTGCAGGTTGAGGAAGAGCTGGGCGTCGGGATACTGCTCCCGGAGGCGGTGCGCCAGCACCAACCCCAGGGCGGTCTTGCCAACCCCGCCGGTGCCGCTGATCAGCACGCCGCGGGAGCGGGCGTTGGCACACAGTTCGTCCAGTTCCACCGCCCGCCCGATGAAGTCCCGCGGTTGGTCGGGCAGCTGGTGGAGGGGTGTGATATGGGAAGAGTTCTCATCCACTTCTCTGGATGGTGGTTCATGCGTATCCTTCCACAGGCTGTAGAGATTGGGACCAATCCCCAGCACGGCAACCACAGCAGCCAGGATCAACCCGCCGATGCCCTCCTGCGAGGTCAGCCAGTCCGGGCGAATCAACAGGCTGATGACCACCAGGGCAAGGATTGCCAGACCCATCCAGAAGATCAGTATGATGAATTTTTTATGTTTACCCACCCGTTACCCCTCCTGGAGAACCCATCCAGTGATGATGACCTGAAGTAATTATATATCCGGCAGAGAAAAGGGATTGATTTTTATACAGGAAATTGCCCTGTGATCTCAAATCCCCTTTCCGTTTTGAGTTTTTTGGTTAGTGAGGGGCTGTCATTGCGAGGCGCAGCCGAAGCAATCCCGGTGTTTTGTAGGGGCAGGTCTGTGCATGGGTTGACCTCGCCCTCTCCGCGCATAGACCTGCCCCTACCCACCGATCCAATCCCTGTATTTTGTAGGGGCGAAGCATCCAGCATGAGATGTCTTGGTTCAACCGTTATGCCGTTTCAGGATGCTTCGCCCCTACCGCATGGTACGCGGCGCGGTGCCCTACCCCAACGCGCCGACCGCGGCGTTCTGTGCCGACCGCAATCCCCTGTTTTTTGTAGGGGTGGGGCTTGTCCCCACCCATCCGTCGTTGCATGGCGGCGCGGCAATCCTGTATTTTGTAGGGGCGAGGCAGAACTCTCCAAGACACGATCCCAAGGGTTCTGCCTCGCCCCTACCGCATGGTACGCGGCGCGGTGCAAGTGTCGCCACCCCCCATGTCATTGCGAGGCGCAGCCGAAGTAATCTAGGTATCAAAACAGGGATTGCCACGCCCCCTGCGGGGGCTCGCAATGACAAATGGGCAGGGACGAGCCCTGCCCCAACGCGCCGACCACGGCGCCTACCGCACGACGGTAAATTTAATTTCCCCGCTTTCGGCTGCGTTGCCTGCCAGGTCATACACCTTCACCACCAGCACATGCGCCCCCGTCCTTGCCGTCCACGGCAGGCTGAACAGCACCCCGCCACCGGCGAGATCCTGCCCCTCCTCGCGGTTGCGGCTGCCCGCCAGCGTTTCATCCAGCCACCACTCCACCCGGTCCAACCCGGCGGAATCCTCTGCCTGCGCCTGCAGGATGAGCGCACTGCCAATACCCGGCTTGACCTCCGCCCCCGCCAGCGGGTAACTGACCTCGACCT
>Ga0116187_1004862_pt1 | contig 11517 bp, 8 predicted proteins | sample AD_JPNNA6_MetaG_FD_89755 | JGI IMG/M metagenome (GOLD analysis project Ga0116187, IMG submission 89755) | Active sludge microbial communities of municipal wastewater-treating anaerobic digesters from Japan - AD_JPNNA6_MetaG | ecosystem: Engineered > Bioreactor > Anaerobic > Digestate | place... | reverse complement strand
ATAACCAGAATAACTCTGCGAGTTATTTCCGGTTAATTAACACGTATTTACATCATCATGAGAATAATTATAATCAATTAAGAAAAGAGAAATAGTGGTCTTAAGAATGGGGAGTAGTTAAAGCATCAATTACAAAGCTTTTTATCAAACAGGCAATATTACTTTTAGCTGACAGTCAAAAACTATCACTAAATGATACACTTTCGCAATATTGTGACTATTTTTATTTTTCAAACAAAATAACTATTTCTGATTTACTGTATCATAAGTCAGGCATACCTGACATACATAATCGTATTTCACGGTTTAATCATCCAAACGAATTACAGGACTCAATTTCATTTACAGAATTGTTTAAAGAAATTAATTCATTTCAGCAATTAGAGTTTGAACCAGGCACTCAAATATCATATTCTAATTCTAACTACTTAATTCTTGCTTATATAATTGAGAAATTAACAAAAAAAACTTTAGATGTTTACTTAAATGAAATAATCTTCCAACCTTATAAAATGTTAAACACAGGTTTTTTTAACTATTATTCACCCGATAAAGGTCATACAGTTGGGTACTATTCTCGTAATAATGTTGTTTATTATGTTCCAAATTTCAACTTTAGAAATTTCTGGGGCTCGGGGAATGCTTTTTCAACAACACAAGACTTATTTAAATATTACCAAAACACACAAAAACTATGTAAATCTGAAATTGCCACACAATTAGTGCAACATTCAGGTTACTATTTAGGATTTCGTTCATATTACAAAGTTGTCCCAGAAATTGGTTTGGCTATAATTATTCTTTCAAATAGCGGTGATTTTAATTTGGACCTAATTGTAGATGAAGTTATTAAATATATCAAAGAAAAACATTTAATGAAAACATTCAAAAATTCAGATAGAAATAAATCATATGTTGGTAAATATTTTACTACTCGAAATGGGAATAAAATGACAATAGATGTTTCACACGAAAACAATGAATTTAAATTCAACAACACAAGATTAATTCAAGTTGATTCAAACAAGTTTCTAATAGACAATGCAAGTTTGACATCAATATCATTTTATCAAAAAAATAGTATTGTTGGACTGATTATGAATGATAATGGAGAGTTATTGTTTTTTACAAAAGATGAATAAACAGTTGCTAACAAAGTGTCTATGCCATAAGGGTTTAGGTGGGTATTCAAGCATACTGCCCCGCATAAACTCTCGTGTCCGGTAGGCAGGATACTACTTCGCAATCCCTTACGGCACATACACTCGACCGTTACCAGCAAGCGTAAAAGACGATACGACAACAACGAACAGACGATTAAAAAACGAGAAAAAAGTAAACCATTTTGACAGGTGAACACAGACATAAAAACGATACAACAAACGGACAACGAGTAAGCCGACACTCATTGCCTACCCTTCTGTGTTTTAATTTTTTTCCCACCGCACAAAATATTTTGAAATGCGAAGCATTCACGAACACCATTGAAAAACAAAGTGACGTGAGTAAATTCTTTGCCAGCCCGCAAATGGCACATTTGGTTTTGCCCGACACACAAAGCCGACCCTTCGCAAAACCAAAAGAGCCATTTTTTGCCAACGCACTTAGGACGATAGTGCTGCTAAAAATCGTATTTTGGACAATTAAAAATTAACGTAATAACAGACAAGAATAAATGAGTTTAAATACACAATCGCTTCAACCGCTTATCAACTTCATCTACTCGGTAGCTGACCAAGTGTTGATTAACACCTACGAGCCGAGCAAATACAAAGATGTTATCCTGCCAATGACCGTTATCAGGCGTTTGGATGCTGTGTTGGAGCCAACCAAGGACAAGGTTTTAGAAACACACGAAAAGTATAAAGACAAACTTAACGACCTGACTGCTTTGCTTACCAGCAAACAAAACGGCAGCGGACAGGCGTTTTACAATACTTCGCCTTACACGCTGAAAAAGCTGTTGGACGACCCCAAAAACCTTCGCAGCAATTTTGAAAACTACCTGAACGGCTTTTCAGACAATGTGCAAGACATCATTAGTAAATTTAAGTTCAGAAACGAGCTGGAAACGCTGGATGAAGCAGGAAAACTGTTTTCTACCATTGAAAAATTTGTTTCGCCTAAAATTGACTTGCGACCTGAGTGCCTGCCGCCTCTGGCAATGGGTTATGTGTTTGAAGATTTGCTCCGCAGGTTTAATGAAGCCACCAATGCCGAAGCTGGACGACACTTTACGCCTCGTGAAATCATTGAACTGATGACACACGTTTTGTTTTTGCCCGTGAAGGAGCAAATACAAAACGGAACATTTTTGATTTACGACCCTTGTGCCGGTTCGGGTGCAATGCTTACCGAAAGCAAAAAATACATTACCGATGATGATGGCGAAATAAAATCGAAAGCCACCGTTCACGTTTACGGACAGGAAAATACGCCAACCATTTACGCCATTTCCAAATCGGATATGTTGTTGAAAGGCGAAGACCCAGAAAAAATAGTGTATGGCAGCACCTTGAGCCAATATGGTTTCCCGAAAGAACTTCGCTTTGACTTTATGCTTACCAATCCGCCTTATGGCACCAGTTGGGCAGATGATAAAAAAGCATTAAGCGTTGGCGACAAGGGCAAAATCATTGACCCACGTTTTCAGATACAACAACGATACGCCAAGTTTGCCGAACCAGCCGTTACCCGTGTAAATGACGGACAGTTGATGTTTGTATTGCATATGCTCAGTAAGATGAAGGACACCGAGCAAGGTAGCCGCATTGCTTCTGTCCACAACGGTTCGGCTTTGTTTACAGGCGATGCAGGACAAGGCGAAAGCGAAATACGCAAGCACATTATTGAAAGCGATATGCTGGAAGCCATCATTGCCCTGCCCAACGATATTTTTTACAACACAGGTATTCCCACCTATATTTTCATCATCACCAACCGCAAGCCCAAACACCGAAAAGGCAAAGTGCAACTCATCAACGCCAATGGAGAAAACTTCTATGGCAAAATGAAAAAATCGTTAGGAAGCAAACGCAACGAACTCACCAAAAAGAATATTGATGACATTACCAAACTGTATTTAGAATTTAAACCAACCGAACACAGCAAGATTTTTGACAACAACGAGTTTGGCTATGCCCAAATCATTGTACACCGACCTTTACGCCTGATGGTGCAGTTTACCGCCAAACGAGTGGCTTCGCTTCGCTTTGTGAGTAATAATTCTGCTTTACGAGAAGAACTCTTCAAAGAATTTGGCAACGAAGTGTATGACAAAAAAGCTACATCCAAACTGGAACAATGGCTGCTGAATTACTTTATGCAAGACAGTGACGAAGAAGAAACCGAAGACGGAGAAGCAGAAATAACTCTTGCATCATTACCCAAAAAGAAACAGAAAATTGTTAAACAGCTTTGCGATACTGCCGTGTGGCAACGAGACCTTGACCTAATGAACCACGCCAAAACATTGGCTGAAACCTTTGGCGATAAACTGTTTGACGATTTTAATGTGTTTGAAGAACAGTTTGACAAGGAACTAAAAAAGCAAAGCATAAAACTCGCTGCCAAAGACAAAAAAGATTTATTAGGTGCGGTAAGCTGGACAGACCCAAAAGCAGCATCCGTGATTAAGAAGAAAAACAAAGACGGCAGCATAGACTATGTGAGCGACCCTGCATTGAAAGACTACGAAAACATACCGCTGAAAGAAGACATACAAACCTTTTTTGAACGGGAAGTAATTCCTTTCGCTTCAGACGCCTGGTGGAACACAGACGAAACCAAAGTGGGCTACGAAATAAACTTCAACAAATATTTCTACCAATACACCCCGCCCCGCAGCAAAGAAGCCATTGCAGCCGACCTGTTTGCCCTTGAACAAGAAACCGAAAACCTGTTAAAAGAAATTGTGGGATGATAGCAGCAGAAGTGAAATATAAAAAAACGGGAATTGAATGGATACCTGAAATTCCGGAGCATTGGGAGATTCTCAAAGCCAAGAATATTGGAATTTTTGATGGTTCAACCGTGGATAAGAAAATTGATAAGCACGAAAAAATGATTCGCCTTGTCAACTATATGGATATCTACGACAATGAGACTTTTGAAATTACAGATGTTGTTGATTTTATGAAAGTAACAGCAACAGAACATCAAATCAAAAATTTAAGAGTTAATATCGGTGATGTCGTTTTCACACCATCTTCAGAAGTTAGGGAAGATATTGGAAAGTCAGCTGTAATAAAATATGAATCCGATGATTTACTATTTAGCTACCACGTTTTAAGGTTAAGATTTAATCGTGAAATTGACATTAACTTTAAGAAGTATATGTTCAATAATAAACCTGCTCTCAAATATTTTTCAAAAAACTGCAAAGGCTCAACTAGGAAAATACTTAATCGAATTGACTTTAAAAATCTTCCAGTTTATTTACCACCAGTTGAAGAGCAACAAGTTATTGCTAATTACCTTGACACCCAATCCGCCAAAATCACCCATTTCATCCAAACCAAGCAACGATTTATTGAATTGCTGAAAGAGCAAAGGCAAAGCATTATTACCCATGCCGTAACCAAAGGCATTGATGAAAATGTGAAGATGAAGGAAACCGTGGTGGGCGAAATTCCTGAGCATTGGGAAGTGAGAAGGATGAAGTTTTTGGCTGATGTGTATAATGGAGCAACTCCAGAAACTTCTATTGAGAGCTACTGGGATGGCGATATAAATTGGATTACACCGGCAGATTTTGGTATTGATAAATTTATTACCAGCTCCAACAGGAAAATAACAAAAGAAGGATTACATAGTTGTGCTACTACACTCGTTCCAAAAGGTTCAATAATAGTATCTACAAGGGCCCCGATTGGTTCTTTAGGAATAGCAGAAATAGAATTATGTACCAACCAAGGTTGCAGAGCAATTGTTACCAAAAATATTTTTAATGAATTTTTGTACTATTTTTTAACAACGCAAACAGTGATGTTAAACATTCTTGGTAATGGAACTACTTTTAGAGAACTATCAACATACAATCTAAAAAATTTGAAAATTCCTTATCCCGCTATTGAAGAACAAAAACGCATAGTAGAACATATCAAAACCGAAACCAAAACCCTTGATATTGCCATCAGCAAAGCCGAACGGGAAATTGAGTTAATCAAAGAATACCGAGAAGCCATGATAGCCGAAGCGGTAACAGGAAAAATGAAATTGTAAAAAATGGAAAGATTAAAATATACAGATACATCAGAAAAAGGATTAGAAGCCCATATCACACAGCATTTGTGTTTGGTGAATGGTTTTGAAGAACGCCACTTTGATAACTACAACCGCAGCGAGTGTGTAGATGAAGAATTGCTTTTCAAATTTTTAGAAGACACCCAACCCAAAGAAGTGGCTAAACTTAAACTAAGCCACGGCAACAATTTCAGGCAACGGATTTTATACCTTGTCAACCGTAAAATAAAAGACGAAACCGTAGTAAACGAAAAGTGTTTAGGCGGCATCATCAACCTGCTTCGCACCGGCATTACAGACGGAAACACAGGCATTAAACTAAAATTGTTTTACGACAAACCCGTTTCCAATCTAAACCCGAAAGATGCAGAGCTTTTTGAAAAGAATATTTTTTCGGTAACCCGTCAGGTGCATTTCAGCACACAAAACGAAAAATCGCTTGACCTTGTCATATTCATCAATGGTTTGCCAGTCATTACGTTTGAACTCAAAAACGAATTAACCAAGCAGAATGTTAAAGATGCCATCAAGCAATACAAAACCACCCGTGACCCCAAAGAAGAATTGTTTCGCCTTGCCCGCTGTTTGGTTCACTTTGCAGTGGATACCGAGCAAGTGTGGATGTGCACCCACCTGAAAGGCGAAAGCTCATTTTTCCTGCCATTCAACAAAGGCAACAACAAGGGTGCAGGTAATCCACCCAATCCAACAGGTTTGAAAACGGACTATCTCTGGAAAGAAATATTGACCAAAGACAGCATTACGAACATCATTCAAAATTATGTTCAACTGATAGAAGAAGAATCGGAAAAGATATTGCCCGATGGAAAAATCAAGAAAGAGAAAGTAAAGAAGATGATTTTTCCACGTTACCACCAGTTAAATGCAATGCGTAACTTATTGGCAGATGCCAAAGAAAACGGAGCAGGAAAAAGATATTTGATTCAACATTCGGCAGGTTCGGGCAAAAGTAATTCCATAAGTTGGCTGGCACATCAGTTGGTTGGCTTGTTTGATAAAATCAATACATCAGCCGTTTTTGATTCGGTAATTGTAGTAACCGACCGTATTGTGTTGGATTCGCAAATACAACGCAACATCAAGCAATTTGAGCAGGTTTCGGGCTTGGTAGAACACATTGACAAAGGTTCAAAGCACTTGAAAGAAGCCTTGGAAGAAGGCAAGAAAATCATCATTACAACTATTCAGAAGTTTCCATACATAGTAAATGAAATTGGCGAACTGCCCGGAAATAAATTTGCCATCATTATAGACGAAGCTCACAGCAGCCAAAGCGGAAACACCGCAGGAAAGCTAAACGCTACTTTGAGCAAGGATTTTGAAAAAGTGCAGGTGGACGATGACGAATTTGTGTTTATGGACAAAGACCAACACGATGAATTGACTTCGGAAGATTTGGTGGTAGATATTGTTCAAAGCCGCAAGATGCTGACCAATGCCAGTTACTTTGCATTTACTGCCACACCTAAACCAAAAACGCTTGAACTGTTTGGTGTAAAATTCAGAGACGGAGACAAAGACAAATTCCGTGCTTTTCATTTGTATTCAATGAAGCAAGCCATTCAGGAACGATTCATAATGGATGTATTAGAAAATTACACCACCTACAACAGTCATTTTGCTCTACTCAAAAAAATAGAAGACGACCCGCTTTATGACAAGAAGAAAGCACAAAAGAAACTGAGAATTTATGTAGAAAGCCACGAATTAAATATTGCCCGAAAAACGGCTGTGATGGTAGAGCATTTTATGAGTGCTGTGGCTGCTAAAAAGAAAATCAACGGACTTGCCAAAGCTATGGTAGTAACCAGCAGCCGAAGAAATGCCGTGAAATACAAAAAGGCATTTGACACTTACTTGAAAGAAAACAGCATACCATATAAAGCAATCGTGGCATTTTCAGGAGAGATTGACGGACAAACCGAATCATCATTGAACGGTTTTTCAAGTGCTTCTATTCCTGATGAGTTTAAGAAAGCCAACAACCGCTTTTTGATTGTGGCGAACAAATACCAAACAGGTTTTGACCAACCACTCTTGCATACAATGTATGTGGACAAGAAGTTAGGTGGCGTAAGTGCTGTTCAAACGCTTTCACGACTGAACAGAACTACATCAGGGAAAACCGACACGTTTGTAATGGACTTCGCCAACACCACTGATGAAATCAAAAATTCATTTGAACCCTACTACGAAACCACCATTTTAGGCGAAGCAACCGACCCGAATAAGTTATTCGACTTGCAAAATGCTTTGGATGCTTATCAGGTTTACACTAATGCACAGGTTCAGGAGTTTTCCGATAAAATTGTTCAGAATGTCCCCGTTGACCAATTGCACATCATTTTAGATGCAGCAGCAAATTTTTTTAGAACAACGCTTGATGAAAAATCGCAAGAAGATTTTAGGGCAAAATGCAAATCGTATGTCCGTTTGTATGTGTTCCTGGCTCAAATTGTTCCGTTCACCAATCCATATTTAGAACGGCTTTACATCTTCTTAAATCATTTACAAAACAAGATTCAAAGAGAACAAGGCGAAGACCTTGCACAAGGCGTTTTAGACACCATTGACCTTGACAGTTACCGTTTACAAAAGCAAGGAGACTTCAACATCACATTAGAACAAGGCAAAGAGTTAATGCCTTCATCAGAAATGGGAAGTGGCGTTGCAGAACCTGAATTGGAGTTGCTTTCAAACATTGTAAAAGCATTCAACGACCGTTTCGGGACAACATTCACCAACGAAGACAAGGTTCGTAAAATGACAGCAGAATTGATGCAAGATGTAAAAGACGACCAAGCAGCAATGGACAACATCAATGCTTCATTAAACAAAAACGACATTCAAAATGCTCAAATCACTTTCACGGACATATTGAAAGAGAAAATGATAAATCACATTGACAGCAACTTTGAAGTGTTTAAGGAATACAACGATAATCCAGAGTTCAAAGCATTTTTAGCAGGACAGATGTTTAAGCTATTGATAAACGACATTGGTAAATTTAAATCATTGTAAAATGCTAACGCTACAGTCACACACATTTGCAAGCCGCACAAGCAGACACACAAGCCAAAGCTTGCAAAAGAGTGTGCCTGTTCCCACGCAGAAAGAATTTCAAAATATTTTTTCCTTCCCTTCAAAAAAAATTAAAACACCCGACACACTAACCAACTCGTCAAAGACAGAGAAACTTAGTATTGACAATGGTTTACAAGGACGGTGGACAAGAACGCCAGCTGGTAACAGGCGTTTGGCTCAATGGCGGGTGAAGTGGTTAATTGAGCATTCTACCTCGCATCAACTTTTGTGGTGTATTGACAGTTTTGTGCTCCGAAATCCGCCACTGCGCCAAGCGCCAAAACGTTGTGGCGCATTTTAATTCTTCCAATAAAAATTCCTGCTTCTGAAACAAAATACTTATCTTTGGCGTTAGTATTATAAGGCGATAGTATGATAATTTCATTTGGTTCAAAGGATACTGAAAGGATTTGGAAAGGAGACCATATTAAAAAAATACCAGTTGAAATTCAGCAAATCGGCCGAAGGAAACTAAGGATGCTTAATAACTCTCAGAACTTATCTGATTTAAGAATTCCGCCATCCAACAGGCTCGAAAAATTACAAAGCTCAGGGTTTTACAGCATAAGAATCAATGACCAATGGAGGATTGTATTTCAGTGGATTGACAATAATGCACACGACGTTGAAATAAAAGATTATCATTAAAAATTGGAGGATTACGAAATGAACAGGTTACCAAATATTCACCCCGGAGAAATTTTATTAGAAGAATTTTTGATCCCTCTTAATATCACCGCTTATAGATTATCTAAGGACACAAATATTCCTCAGACACGGATTTCTCAAATTATTAAAGGGAAAAGAAGAATAACTGCTGATACAGCTCTCAGGCTAGCTTCTTATTTTGGGACCACTGCTAAGTTTTGGCTTGGATTGCAAAATGATTTTGATATTGAAGAAGAACGAGAAATTAAAAAAGAAATTCTGATTAGAATAAAGAAAAACGCACCACAACAAGCAATATAGCCAATGGCTATGGGAATAGCATTGGAAACCATCTTCACCACATAATAATTTGTAATTACAAAATAGGAACGAAGCCCGCAAACCGCCATTGGCCATATTGCCGGCCGTTACAAGCAAGCCGAAGAAAAAAGACAACGACAGAATGATAAAAGAATTTTTGCTGCATAAAGACAAAAAATTATGGAAACCCACCGCACATTCAGGCACATTTGGCTGCCCCAACGCACGGGCGACCGCTTCGCAGCCAAAAGAGCCTTCATTTTGCCTGCGCACTGCTCAAAGACAGCGACCTATTTGAATAATTGGCATTGAGAATTTAAAACTAAATTTGTGATTTTAAAATAGAACAGAATTGTAATGTCAAAAGAAGCTAAAGCAAGAATAAAAATCAATAAACTGCTTGAAGAAGCAGGATGGCGTTTCTTTGACTCCAAAGAAGGCAGAGCCAATATTGTACTTGAGAATAAAACTAAATTAACTCAAACTGAATTAGATGAATTCGGTGAAGATTTTGAAAAAACGAAAAATGGCTTCATTGACTATCTGTTACTTGATGACAAAGGTTTTCCTTTTATAGTTTTAGAAGCAAAGAAAGAAGAAATAAATCCTCTATTTGCTAAGGAACAAGCCAGAAAGTATGCGCAATCTCAAAACTGTAGATTTGTAATTCTTTCAAATGGTAATTTGCATTATTTCTGGGATTTACAAAGAGGAAATCCGAATATTATTGCAACATTTCCAAAGCCTAAAACTGTTATAGGATATACGGAATTTAAACCAAATGCCGAAGCATTAATAAATGAAACAGTAAAAGAAGATTACATTGTAAAAACTCAAAAACCGGATTATGCAAGCGACCCGAGATATATTGATGAATCACAACGCAGTGCATTTATTGAAGAAAACAAATTAAGGTTTTTACGTAAGTATCAGGTTAGAGCTATTGAAAGAATACAGGAAGAGGTAAAAGCAGGGAAAGACCGTTTCTTATTTGAAATGGCTACTGGCACAGGTAAAACCTTAACTTCGGCAGCAGTTATAAAATTGTTTTTACGTACCGGAAACGCAAGAAGAGTTTTGTTTTTGGTTGACCGTTTGGAATTGGAAAACCAAGCAGATAAAGCATTTAAAGAATATCTTAGAACTGATTATAAATGCAGTATTTACAAGGAAAACAGAGATGATTGGCGACAAGCAGAAATTGTTGTTTCGACAGTGCAATCATTTCTTTTCAAAAACAAATATAAAAGAATTTTTAATCCTACTGATTTTGACCTTGTAATTTCCGATGAAGCACATAGAAGCATTGGAGGAAACAGCAGGGCGGTTTTTGAATATTTCATTGGCTACAAGTTAGGTTTAACAGCTACACCAAAGGACTATTTAAAAAAGATTGATGCAGGTGAGCTAAGCGAAAAAGACCCAAGAGAATTAGAAAGGAGAATGCTTTTAGACACTTACACAACCTTTGGTTGTGAAGATGGAAAACCAACCTTTCAATACAGTCTTTTACATGGAGTTAAAGATGGCTATTTAGTTAATCCTTGTGTTGTTGATGCAAGAACAGAAATAACTACACAACTTTTAAGCGATGAAGGTTATACGGTTGAAATAACGGACGATAACGGAGAAGAATCTTCAACCACTTTTTCTCAACGTGATTTTGAAAAGAAATTGTTTTCCGAAAACACCAATCGTATTTTCTGTAAAACATTTTTAGAAAACGCATATAGAGACCCAATTTCAGGCGAAATTGGAAAATCAATCATATTCTGTGTTAGTCAAAACCATGCTGCTAAAATCACTCAAATTCTGAATGAATTTGCTGACAAAATGTTTCCGGGCAAATACCAATCTGATTTTGCCATGCAAGTTACCTCATGGATACCAGATGCACAGCAATTAACGATTAACTTTACTAACAATCGTTTAGGTGGCAAAGGAAACTTTCATGATTTATACCAGACAAGTAAAACCCGCGTATGTGTTACAGTTGGAATGATGACAACAGGTTATGATTGCCCTGATATTTTGAATGTCTGTTTGATGCGACCTATTTTCTCACCAACCGACTTTTGAATATACCCCAATAAATTGGACGGCAAGTTAAGCTACAAAAAAGAAGTAACTTGCCATGATGATTAAAGAGAGACAAAAGTATGATCGGGATTTCAAGCAGAAAGCGGTTGAACTCTCGTT
>Ga0116187_1004853_pt1 | contig 11535 bp, 8 predicted proteins | sample AD_JPNNA6_MetaG_FD_89755 | JGI IMG/M metagenome (GOLD analysis project Ga0116187, IMG submission 89755) | Active sludge microbial communities of municipal wastewater-treating anaerobic digesters from Japan - AD_JPNNA6_MetaG | ecosystem: Engineered > Bioreactor > Anaerobic > Digestate | place... | reverse complement strand
GTGCACGAAGCCATCGCGGTCCGCTGTGCGCTCCGGCGAGCACTCCATGGGCAGCGACGCCACGAAGCGCCCTGCCAGCCGCAGCGCATTCACCATCAGGCCCTTCGCCCAGCCCGGATGACTCGCCACGCCGCGGATCTCCACGACTGCGCCGTCGGCCGAAAAGGTTTCCCAATCGATCTCGCCGGGTGATTCGCCGTCGAGCGTGTACGCCGCCACCGCGCCGACGCGCGCCAGGTCGAGCTTGTCCACGCCGCGGCCGATCTCCTCGTCGGGATTGAAGCACAGCCGGATCTTCCCGTGCCGAATTTCCGGATGCCGCAACAGATGCCGCGCGGTCGCCATCACGATGGCCACGCCCGCCTTGTCGTCGGCGCCGAGCAGCGTCTTGCCACTCGCCGTGATCACATCCTGGCCGATCGCACCGCGCAGGTGCGGTGAGTTCTCCACGGTCAGCACCTGCGTCGGGTCGTCGGGCAACACGATGGGCTTCCCGTCCCACGCGCGATGCACGAGCGGCGTCGCGCCGCCGGGCAGTTCCGTCGCCGTATCGGCATGCGCGAACCACGCGATCGTCGGCGCCGCTTCGCAGCCCGGCGAAGCCGGAATCGTCGCCAGCACATAGCCGTGCTCGCCGATCTCGACCTCGCTCGCCCCGATCTCACGCAGCTCGCGTTCAAGCAGGCGCAAGAGGTCCCACTGCCCCGGCGTGCTCGGCGTCGTTTCCGAATGCGCATCGCTGCGCGTCTCGAGGCGCACATAGCGGCAGAACCGTCCCAGCAAATCGGCCGTGTCGATCTTCATGCCGCCCATCAAACACCCCCGCCCGCCCGCCGCGACCGGATTTGCACCGCACAAAATTCTGTTCCGATCGGAACAAGATTTTGTGCGTTCGCGCGTCTCCGCGGCAGAGTCGCAACGACCGGCGCGCGGCCGCATCGCCATCCCGCAATTCGCCGCCCTCATCCCGAAGCCCAGGGCCTCGTCACTGCGCGGCTTCACGCGGTTGGCAAATGACGGCCATACGGCTTACTTCTCCGCGGGAGGAGGCATGGATATATCAGCCATCACTCCGGGCGGCGCCACCAGTACGTTCAGCTCAGTTGCGTCCACCAGTGTCGCCCAACTGAGGGCCCAGATCCAGGCAGTCCAGCAGCAGATCGCCCAACTCGCGACCGACGAGACGCTGGATGAGGGCACCAAGGAGACGCAGCTCACGGCGCTTGAGGCGCGGCTCCGCCAGCTTCAGGCCCAGCTCGCCCGCGCCCAGCAGAGCCAATCCAGCACAGCGAGCGCATCCTCCGGCAACGGCGCCACGACCTCCTCCGTTCCATCCGCACTCAGCAACACCATCGGCACGCTCTTCAGCGCCTACGCCTGAGCCGGGGCAGAGGCTCGCCGCACGCCGCTCCGGCGCTGGGGATTTCGCACGGGGCCACCACCGCCTGACTCCCGTCCACTGCTAGAACAGTGCGGCACTCGCCTCCACCCGGCCACGGGACACACTTCCGCCACCATCCCCATGATCCCCTCCCTCCGCCCCCTCCTCCTCGCCGCGCCGTTGCTCGCGGCGCCCGTGCTCTGCGACGCCCAGTTCCTCGATCAGTTCGACCAACCCAAGATCGAGGGCTGGTTCAGCATGACCGGCGACGGCTTCGCCACCGCCGAGTTTGTCCCGAGCAGCGGATACGCGACCCTCAAGGTCGACGCAACCCGCGACCCGTACGGCGTCTGGTGGGCCCTCATCAAACGCGACATCGCCCCCGCCATCGACGTCGCCAAGCTCGCCGAGCCAACCTACGAGCTGCGCGTCGAGGCCCGCGTCCGCTCCAGCCACGCCCCGCGCCGCGTGAACTTCATGCTGAACACCCAGCGCACGACCGATTTCCACGAACACCTCCGCGAGTACGATCTGCCCGACACCGGCTGGCACACCATCAGCCTGACCACGCGGAACTTCGACGCCCGCCCAGGCGACAACGTCTACGTGCAGCTCTGCGCCACCGACTTCGGCCCCGAGAAGTACGAGATCGAGATCGACTACTACCGCGCCGACGTCGTCCGCCCCGACCAGGCCGGCCCTGACCTCGGCGAGCCGCTCGTCTACCACCCAGCGGTCCCCGCCCTCGCCACGCTCGCGCACCACCTGCCGGTCGCGCACGACAGCCAGGTCCACGCCGACTTCCCGGACGTGAACTTCAACGACTGGCAGGCCTCCACCGCCGCCGGCCCCGCCCGGATCCTCACGCTCGACCCACGCCAGACGCCGATCCTGCGCTGGGACTTCTCGCAACTCGCCAGCCGCACCGCCACCGGCGAGGGCGTGCTCGAGCTCACGACCTTCTGCGCGCCCCAAGGCGGCAAATACATCGAACACTTCGGCCAGGAGTTCGGCATGGAATTCGGCCGGATGCATGTCGTCGAGATCCTCGGCGGCGACCCGGCCTGGGATCAGGAGACCGTCACCTACAACAGCCTACTCCGCGGCACCGACCCCATGCAGGTGTTCAACACCCAGATGATCCAGGATGTCGACGTCGATCCCGCGCCCGGCGGCAAGACCTACGTCGTGCTTCCGCGCCCGGTCCTCCAGCGACTGCTCGACGGCACCACCAAGGGCATCGCCCTCCGCCCGCTCGGCGCGATGAACACCTCCTTCTACGCCTCCGAGGACCGCACCCCCGGCGTCGCCCCCACGCTGCATTTCAACACCGCGGCGAAGCCGTAGGCGGCTTCCCCGCACCCGCTTCATCACAGCGAAACGCCGCTCACCCGAGCGGCGTTTCCGTTTCCGCCACACTCCGCCGGCCGCCACTGATCGCTGCGTCGCCCTCCGGTCTCGCCCGCCGACCCTCTTGCGACGTCGGGAAAACCACGTTCCTTCCCGCCGCAGCCGTACCGCAGCGCACTCCGGTCTCCGGGTGGATGTTCGCCTTGCCGTTCTCGCCGCGCCCAGACCTCCGCACTCCTGCACACCGACCGCGGTCCGCCGCCCTCCGCCCACTCATCCACGCTGCCCGTGAAACCCGTCGAGCTCCTCTACGCCGCCAACGTCATCTCCCGCCAGGGCGATGGCGCACGCCAGGATCTCGCCTTCCGGCTCCTCGTCGAAAACCGCGCCTTCGAGAAGGACGTCGCCGTGAACTGGGCCGGTGAGGAAGGCGCCTGGCACTCCGCCCGGGCCCATTGGCTCTGTTCGCTCGGCCCGCACCGCGAACTCTGGCATGCCACCGCCTCCCGCACCGCGACCGACGACGCCGACACCCTCCCGGGCGACATCCGTTTCGCGGCCCGCTGCCGCATGGGCGGCGAGGAGTTCTGGGACAACAACGGCGGCCTCAACCACGATCTCAACGCCGACTCCGGTATCCGCCTCCTCGGTCCCCACGCGCTCCTCCACACCGACTACCGCCCGCGTCTCGACCCCGGCCAGGACTACCTCCCGATCACCGTCGCCCTGCATCCGAAGACGGCCATCACCCGCGTCTTCGTCCGCTGGTCGACGGACCGCTGGCGCACTTTCACGGATACGCCGTGTTTCTTCCGCCGCCGCCACTGGGGCCGCACCGCGGCGAGCAACGCCCGCAACCCGAACCGCTACGGCAACGCGGTCTGGATCAGCCACCTCGGCGTCGGCGCCGCCTTCCGGGTCGAGTACGCCATCGCCTGCGAGACCGGCGCCGGCACGAGCTGGGACGACAACTTCGGCTGCAACTACTGCGCGCGCCGCGACCGCCTCAAGGTCCTCACGCTGAATCTCCACTGCAACCAGGAGCCGGACCAGGACGCGAAGCTCTGGCGCATCGCCCAGGCCGTCCGCGAACTCGAGGTCGACATCGTCTGCCTCCAGGAGGTCGCCGAGCCCTGGAACGAGGGCCGCGGCGACTGGGGCGCCAACACCGCCCGCCTCATCCAGGAGCGCATCGGCCGGCCGTACCAGATCACCCACGACTGGTCGCACCTCGGGTTCGACCGCTACCGGGAGGGCAGCGCGATCCTCTCGCGTCACCCGTTCCTGGGCACCGACTCCGGCTACGTCTCCACCGTCGCCGACCCGCGCAGCATCCACTCCCGCCGCGTCGTCCACGCGCGCATCGAGGTGCCGTACTTCGGCCCGATCAACGTCTTCTCCTCCCACCTGAGCTGGATCAACGACGGTTTCCGCGAGCAGTTCCCCCGCCTGCGCCAGTGGGCCTGCGAGCGCCACGACGGAGGCACCGTCGCCACCCTGCTCTGCGGCGACTTCAACATCCCCGCCGGCGGCGAAGGCTACGATCTCGCCACCGGCGACGGCTGCTTCGCCGATCAGTTCCTCCTCGCCCGGCTCCGCCAAAGCGCCGCCGCCGGCTTCGGCCCGCCTCCGCCCGACCGTCCCCGCCCCGATCCCGCCGACGGCCGCATCGACTACCTCTTCGCCCACCGCGACAGCCGGCTCGAGGCTGTCGCCGCGCGCGAGCTCTTCACCGACACCGACTACGGCCGCGTCTCCGACCACCCCGGCTACCTCGTCGAGTTCGAACCCCGCTGAGCCCCCGATGAACACCCCCTCCAGGAACCCCTTGGCGCGCTCTCCCCCTCGTGGCACGGGTCTCCAGACCCGTGTCGGCCCGGGCGCCGGCCCAAGGCTCCGCCCTCGCCCCCCCCGCTGAGCCGCCCTCCTTCATCAACTTTTCCGCCCCCACATACACCGCATCCATCCGCGTCCTTCACCTTCATCCCTCGTCCGCGCCATGCCCTTCGCCGAACAGTTCGCCCTGCCCTGCGAAGTTGAACTGGGAGCGGTGTTCCCCCGCCGCAACGAGTTCGGCCACCTCTTCCTCCTGCGCTGGGCGCGCCTGCGCTTCGAAGTATTCTGGGGGCCGGAGACCAACGTGAAGGTCATCCTCAAGGTCTGGCGACCCGGCGGCGTCTGCGAGCACTACCTCGTCGAGACCGATCCCTACGACGCGGAGTGGAACCGCCACCGCCGCTACACCCGCGACTGCTTCCTCCACCCCTACTGCGACCTGCTCGGCCCGGCCACGGCGGTGAACTTCTCCTACATCGTGCACCACCAGGGCCGCTCTGTCCCCTCCGAGCACGACTACCTGCTTGTCGGCGGCGCCCGGCTGGGCAACGGCGAGCCGCTGCGCGTCCCGCACGACCGCCGCCCCGTCGCCTGCAACACCTACCGCACCCGCGAGGTCGACCCCGCCCCGCTCCAGCGCGACGTCGACTGGTACAACCGCCATTTCGATTCCCTCCGCCTCACCCCGAAGTTCACCAAGGGCACCCCCGCCCACCCGTACCACCCGAAGCGTTACATCCACGAGCGCATCGACCAGACCATCCGCGCACACCTCGAGCACCCCGGCGCCACCCCCGGCATCCGCGTCTGCGTCGACTGCATCGACGACACCGACTTCTGCAACCACCTCCTCCACGCCCACGCCTGCGGCGTCCCCGTGCAGTGCGTCGTCGACTGGCGCAAGATGATGCTCACCACCAGTCCCAACTACGCCCGCCTCAAGCGCTCCGGCCTCGAGCTGCTCGGCGTCTTCGCCTGCCAGCGACACCCGCTGGTCGAGGTCGACACCGACATGCACCACAAGTTCGTGCTCTTCGGCGCCGAGCACTGCCTCGAGGGCTCGTTCAACATCACCTTCGAGCGCTGGTGGGCCAACTGGGAGTCCGGCCTCGTCTTCCACTCCGAGGGCGTCTGCCGCCTCCTCGACAACATCTTCGAGTCCGTCCGCGGCGGCGTGATCCAGCACTACGGCATCGATCCCCTCAGCCCCTTCAACCTCCTCTCCACCTTCGGGCAGCACACCATCCTCAACGGCAACCTCTATCGTCCCCACCACGCCATCCTCTCCGAGATCGGCCGCGCCCGCCGCTCCATCCGCGCCTGCCTCTTCCTCATCCACGAGCTGCGCGGCGAACACGGCGACAGCGTCATCGACGCCCTGTTACAGGCTCGCCGCCGCGGGGTCGATATCCAGTTCGTCCTCAACGGCCATATGGCCCGCCAAGGCGACCCCGCCCTCGCCCGCACCATGGACGAGGAGATCCGCCGCCCGCTCCTGCCCGCCGTCGCCCGCCTCGTCCACGGCGGCATCCCCGTCGCGCTCGCCTATGGACAGACCGACCAGCGCGTCCCCTACTGCCCGCTCCACTCGAAGTATTGCGTGATCGACGACCACGTCGTGCTCGACGGCAGTTTCAACTGGTACAACACCTCCGTGCTCTCGCACGACCTGCTCGTCGTCGCCCGCCACCCCGACCTCGCCCGCGCCTACCTGCACGAGTTCGACCAGATCCTGCGCCTCTTCCGTTTCCCCTGCGGCCAGCACGGTCTCTTCGGCGCCCCCGCCGCCGCGCTCCACGCCTGAGCCGTGGTCAGGCAGTCAGCGATAGGGGTGCGAGCGAGCTCGCACCGCTCGGCAAGAGCGACCGCCACCGGGCTGAGCAAGCTCAGCCCCTACAACCGGAAGAAGGGCCCCGGCCGAGCGAAACTGCATCGTTACGCCTGTGCGCCACGCGGCTTCTCCCAGTGGCGAAGGCAGGCAAGGCCTTCGGTCCGCCGCGATCGTCGCGACGACCAGAGCGGCCGCGCGCCGGGGCCCGGGAAGGAGGGGAGGCAAAGATACAGAGCCGGGGCAGTCGGAAACCGGAGACGGGCCACACCGATCACCAACGGAGGGAGGGGTTCTCGAAACCGTGCCGATCCGTTGGCTCCATGGGGTTCCATTCCACCCTGCCCACAGCCCGCATACCGCGCGCGAACGACCGTTTGTCGTGCCGCGGCAACATCGCGATTGCTTCTCCGGGCCGGATCGTTAGCCCACTGACCAACCGTCAGGTTTCATACCGTGCCGTCCCGACGCCGGCACTGTCTCAGCCTCCACGGTCCAACGAACTACAAAAATCCTGTGATGCGTTCACCCAGGCAGAGGTGGCTGGCGGTGTGGCTATGTCTCGTGGTGCCGGCCTTGCTGCCGGCCGCCGACGAGAACCTCTGGCCCGTGTCCTCCCGGCGGGAATCGACCGGTTCCACCGGCGCCGCCGAGATCCGCACCGAGGCCGCCGGCCCGTTGCTTTTCGAGCACAGCCTCGCCGACCGCCACGAGTGGGGCCTGCGCCCGCTTTTTCTGCATCGCACGTTCACCGCGAGTGACCGCACGCAGGACTATCTTCTCTTCCCCTTCTTCTACCGCACCAGCCAGGCCGGCGACACGCGTTGGAACTTCTTCTCCCTGGTCAACTCCGACCGCCGCACCGGCACCGCCGCCGAGCCCGCCGACTGGCGCGGCTTCGATGTCTGGCCGTTCTACTTCTCGCGCCGCACCGGTAAACCGGAGACAAGCTACCACGCGCTGCTCCCCCTCCACGGCGTGATCAAACGCCGCTTCGGCAACGACCGCATCGATTTCACCCTCTTCCCGCTCTACAGCCGTTGGCAGAAAGGCGAACGCGTCGAGACCGACCTCGTCTGGCCCTTCTACCGCGAGATCCATGGCGGCGGCGAGGAGGGCTGGGCGCTCTGGCCCCTCTACGGCCGACGCACGAAGGACGGCGGCGCCACCGCCCGCTCGCGCTTCATCGCCTGGCCGTTCTGGCTCGAGCGCGACCGCGCCGTCGAAGGCGGCACCGACACGCTCCGCGCCTCGTTCCCCTTCTTCTCCACCCGCCGCGCCCCCGGCCTGCGCGACGACATGTGGCTCTTCTGGGGCGCCCTGCACCAGACCGCCCCCGTCGCCTACGACGAGACACGCTACCTCTGGCCCCTCTGGGTGCAGGGCCGCGGCGCCGACGGCCGTATCCGCAACCGTTGGGCGCCGTTCTACACCCGCGCCGTCAAACCCGGCGGCGCCGACAAGACCTGGGTGGCCTGGCCCCTCTTCCGCCAGGAGCGCTGGACCGATGCCGGTCTCGCGCAGACCAAGACCCAGCTGCTCTATTTCGTCTACTGGAACCTCGACCAGCGCGACCCGCTCCGCCCGGCCGCGCCCCACGCCCGCAAGACCCACCTCTGGCCGCTCTTCAGCGCGTGGGACAACGGCGCCGGCCGCCGCCAGGTGCAGGCCCTCAGCCCCTTCGAGGTCTTCTACCAGCACGACGCCGAAGTCCGCCAACTCTGGTCGCCGCTCTTCGCCCTCTACCGGTTCGACCGCCGCTCGCCCGAGTCCGTGCGCACCGCGTTCCTCTTCGATTGCGTGACCTACCGCCGCGAAGCCGCCGCCTGGGCCCTCGACCTCGGTCCGCTCTGCCGCCTCTCGCGCGAAGCCGGCCGTACCCGTTTCTCCGTGCTCCCCGCGCTTTTCGCGCCCCGCCAACCCGTTCCCGCCAACGCCCCCGCTCCGGCGCCCGCCGCCGGCCAACCATGAAAAGCATCGTCACAGAAACCTGCGACGGCATCGGCAGCGCGATCATCCTCGCCTGGCGGGCCTTCGCCTCGCTGCCGACCGCCCCGCGCATCATCAAGCGCGTCGTCGAGCAGGCCTACCTCGGCAGCTACACCTCGCTGCCCATCGTCGGCATCCTCAGCTTCTTCATCGGCGCCGTGCTCGCCCTCCAGGCCGGCATCACCATGGCCGACATCAGCATGCAGGAGATGATCGGCACCCTCGTGGGCGAATCGATGACCCGCGAACTCGGGCCCGTGATGGTGGCGATCATCCTCGCCGGCCGCGTCGGCTCCGCCACCACCGCCGAACTCGCCTCGATGAAGGTCTACCAGGAGGTCGACGCCCTCGTGACGATGAACATCCCGCCCGAGCGCTTCCTCGTGCTGCCGCGCCTGCTCGCGGTGCTGCTCTTCATGCCGTTCCTGGTCACCGTCGGCATCGTCATCGGCTGGATCGGAGGCGCGGTCGTCTGCCACTACGTGCAGATCATCGATGTCTCCCCCGAGATCTATTTCCGCAGCCTGCGCCAGTATCTCAGCACCACCGACTTCACCCACGGCCTGATCAAATCCGAGATCTTCGGCTTCGTGGTGGTCCTCACCGCCTGCAACACCGGCCTGCGCACCCGCGGCGGCCCGCGCGAGATCGGCGCCTCGGTCACCCGCGCCGTCGTCATCTCGCTCATCCTCATCCTGGTGCTCGATTTCTTCGTCACCAAGCTTCTCGCCTGAGCCCCGCGCCGATGAAAACCACCACCCATCACGTCGCCCGCAGCTCCGACCGCCAGCCGGTGGCTGTCGCGGTCAAGGGCCTCGCCAAGAACTTCGGCATCCAGCCCGTCCTCACCGACATCAATCTCGCGGTCACCCCGGGCGAGATCTTCGCCATCATGGGGCCGAGCGGTTCCGGCAAGAGCGTGCTCCTGCGCCAGATCGCCGGCCTCGACCTGCCCACCGCCGGCACCGTGCGCGTCGACGGCCACGACCCCGCCGACCCCGACACCCGCGACCGCTACGCCCTCGCCCTGGTCTTCCAGGCGGGCGCGCTCTTCAACTCCCTCACCGTCTACGACAACCTCGCGCTCTACCCGCTCGAACACCGGCTCTGCCCGAAGCCCGAGATCCGCGACCGCGTCATGCGCGCCCTCAAGGTGCTCTCGCTCGAGGGTGCCCTGCACAAGTTCCCCTCCGAACTCTCCGGCGGCATGAAGAAGCGCGTCGCCGTCGCCCGCGCCCTCGTCATGGAGCCCCAGCTGATCCTCTTCGACGAGCCCACCTCGGAGCTCGACCCCGTCATGGCGGCCACGATCTCCGAGATCATCGCCACCCTCCGCCAGCACATCTCGGTGACGACCGTCGTCGTCACCCACGACCGCGACCTGGCGCTGACCATCGCCGATCGCGTCGCGATCCTGATGAAGGGCCGGCTGGTCTCCGTCAGCACGCCCGCCGCGTTGCGCGCCCTGCCCGACCCCGCCGTGCAGGACTTTCTCAATCCGAAAATCGATCTGCAGAATCCACGCTTCAAGCACTTGGAGATCTCCTCATGAACAACGCCCAAATGTCCGCCCGCGTCGGCCTCTTCTTCCTGATCGGCTGCGCGCTGCTCTGGATCACCTACGAGGCCCTCAACGGCGGCTCGTTCTCCCGCCAGCAGGGCTACACCGTGGTCGCCCGCTTCCACACCCTCAAGGAACTCAAGCCGGGCGACGACGTGCGCCAGGCCGGCGTGCGCATCGGCTCCGTCCAGGAGACCCGCCTGGCCGATGGCCACGCCGAGGCCGTGCTCCTCCTCAACAACGGCACCCGCGTCGCCAAGGACGCCACCGCCACCATCGCCATGGCCGGCCTGCTCGGCGGCGGCTACATCTCGCTCGATTTCGGCACCCCGAACGCCGGCACCGTCGAACCCGGCGCCCAGCTCCCCACCAAGGAGAGCGCCGACATCAACACCATCCTCGCCGACCTCGGCAGCGTCGCCGGCGACATCAAGGGCGCCCTCTCCGGCATCAACGGCATGACCGCTGGCGCCGACGGCCAGGGCGGCCTCTTCCAGAAGCTCGACAAGCTCGTGAGCGACAACAGCGAGGGGCTCAAGCGCACCATCGACAACCTCGACGCCATCACCACCGAGATCCGCTCCGGCCGGGGCACGATCGGCAAGCTCATCAACGAGCCCACCGCGCACGACGAGCTGCTCGCCGCCATCGCCGAGATCCGCGCCGCCGCCGGCGAGGCCAAGGTCTTCGTCGCCGACACCCGCGGCGTCATCGACCACGTGAAATCCGGTCAGGGCGCCGTGGGCACATTGATCTACGACCCGGCCACCGCCGAGAACCTCAAGCTCACCATCGCCAACTTCCGCACGCTCTCCGCCAAGCTCAGCAGCGGCGAGGGCACGCTCGGCAAGCTGCTCTCCGACGACCAACTCTACAAGGACGTGCAGGGAGTGGTCCGCAAGGCCGACCGGGCGCTCGACGGCATGAGCGACCAGGGACCGATCAGCGCTGTCGGCGTCGCCGCCGGCGCGCTCTTCTGAGCCGGTCCGCCCGTGGCACGGGTCTCCTGACCCGTGGGCACACGCGCCCGCCGGAAACATCCTCCGCCAATACAAAGGCCCGGTCTTTCGACCGGGCCTTTGTTTGGAGCACCCACAGAAAAGCCGCACCCCGCGAGCGGGGTGCGGCCGAAGGGAGAGGACGGTGCTAGAACTCGCGCTCCAAGGCGACGTACCAGAAGGCCGGGGCAGGATCACTCACCCCGGGGGTGAAGCCGGAGGTTTCCTGCGGATCCGACGGAGGCTCGTCGTTGAGGAGGTTGTTCACGCCAACCGTGACCTTCAGTTTCTTGAAGCCCTTGTAGGTCACCGAAGCGTTGAGCGTGACCTGCGGCTTGATCCTGTAGGAGACGTACAGATTGTCGGACTGCTCCTCGTAGTCGGCGGGGTCGGGATAGTCGGCCGGGCCGAAGATGCTCCCGAGATCGTAGGAGCCGGTGCGGCGACCACGATAGACGGCATAGGAGTTCACCTCCCAATCGCGATACAGCCACGCGATCGATGCCGTGCCATTCCACCGCGCATTGACCCGGGTGCCGACGTAGTTTTCGCCATCCAACTCGTTCTTGTCGTTGTAGGTGACCGAAGCCCC
>Ga0116187_1004848_pt1 | contig 11540 bp, 5 predicted proteins | sample AD_JPNNA6_MetaG_FD_89755 | JGI IMG/M metagenome (GOLD analysis project Ga0116187, IMG submission 89755) | Active sludge microbial communities of municipal wastewater-treating anaerobic digesters from Japan - AD_JPNNA6_MetaG | ecosystem: Engineered > Bioreactor > Anaerobic > Digestate | place... | reverse complement strand
GAACCTGACCGGTGCTCAGAAAGGTGTGATCCGCGAGCTCGAGGGGGCGAACCGGCGCACGTTCCGGGCGTGGCAACTGAAAGAGGAACTGCGTGACATCTTCGCCCTGCCGCTGTTGAAGGCACGGCGGGCGCTCGACTCGTGGCTCGCCTACGCGAGCCGTTCGAAGCTGCCGTCGTTCGTGAAACTCGCGAGAACGATCCGGGCGTACCGGCCGGCGATCGAGGCAACGATCGAGTGGCGGCTCACCAACGGGCTCGCGGAGTCGAACAACGCGTCGATCGGGCGGATCCGCACCAACGCCCGGGGGTTCCACGACCCTCAAGCGTTCATCACCATGATCTACCTCGACCGCTCCGGCATCGCACCCCAACTCCCATGGCTCAACGCCGCATGACCCCCGAGAGCGTCAGTTGTCCCGAATTTCTGAATATGACGGATCCTCACACACTGGTAGCCACCCCAGTCGACGTGGCGACGAGGTACTCGCCGGCATCCCCCGATAGAAATCGCAGCTCATCACCCGTCGCAGCGATGCACACGTCGTCCCACGGCTTTGGCCGGTGCCAGCGGATGATTCCGTTCTCATCAATCGCCAGAAGTCCGCCCTCGTATATGAGCACTTGTCGCTCGTCGACGCCAAAGGCCTCGATGGAGTACCAGCCCGTGTCATCCCTATCTGTGCGATAAAGCCGAGTGATCGCCGTGACGGCAGGGGTACTGAACCGAACGACGGCGAGGTAGCGAAGCCCGACCAGCACTCCGACGAACCGGGACTCCCACAACTGGATCGTCGGCCGCATCTCTCCGACGGACGACTCGAACGCGAAGGGAGCGAACTTCGGAAGCCTCAGACTGGTGCGCCCTAGCGAGATGGTCAGGTCCGCCGCCTCCTCGCCTCGCCCGGAGGTCCACTCCACAGCGATTCGCCCGTCGAATAAGGCCGCCGTCGAATCGACGAGGGACGTACTAGGGATCGGGTGTTTCACCGCGTCTGACCTCCCATCCGACGAACTACTTCGGCGAGCCTGGCGTCGTTCGTGACCAGAGGGATGCCAAGTTCGATGGCCTGGGCACCGATCACACCGTCGCCGAATCGGCCGGGCTGCGCCGGGAGCTGCGCTCGAATGTTGATGCGGAGGTTCAGATCCGGGACCTCCGAGATCGTCGGCAGGTCACGCGCTGCGCCTGGGACGCCCCGTAGCCCGCCCGGCGTTGCCACTGCATTCCTCATCTCAGGGAGCGACACGTACGACAATCCCGGTTGTTCCCCCGGCAGAATCCTGCCTCCGAGTGACGCGTCCGCTCGCAATCCGGTCGTCACGTTGCTGTCAAGAAGAACCGTACTCGGGTTGAGCGGGACGCCTCCGCCGAGGTTGGCGAGTTTGTTGGCGGCGGTCTTGAGGCCGTAGGTGGAGGCGACGGCAGCGAAGAGCGTGAAGGCGCATTCGCCGGCTTGTTGGCCTTGTCCCGTGGCGGAGGTGTTCTTGACGCATTGGGCGGCGGTGACGCCTTGGAGGACTGGGTTGAAGTTGTCGTTGACGAAGTTGTAGTAGCCCGACGCGCAGCCCTTCTTGCAGATCTGGTTGCTGCCCTTGGCGAGGAGCGAGGGGTCGTTGAGGAAGTCGCCGAACCCGAGGCCGAGGTGGTAGATCCCGCGGAACGGTGCGAGGGCGAACCCGTCGATCGTTTCCATGAAGCGTTCGTTCCAAGCGGCGCCGTTGGACCTCGTGCCACAGGAGTTGTCCTTGCGGTTGTAGTAGAGGCCGGATCCGTCGGACGCGAACGGGGGCCGGCATTGGGCGCCGTCGGTGCGGGTGACGGGTGGGATGATGCACGCCGAAGCTCCGCCTTGGGCGGCGACGGTGACGAGGCCGAAACCGCCGGACTGTCGGCACAGTCCGAGGTCGGTGTCCATGTCCTTGGGGCGCATGCCGGACGGGTCGGTGCGGTTGATGGGGTCGTTGTACGCGTAGTGGTACTTGTTGCCCGAGGTCGGGGCACCGGCGACGTCGTCGAGTGGGTCGACAGTGAGGAACGATCCGGTGGTCGCCTGGTACTGGCGGGCACGGAGGTAGGTGTCGCCCAGCACGTTGACATCGCCGCGGTAGCCGAGGGTGGCTTTCGTGGTGGTCGTGGCACCGGTGGGGATGCCGTAGGGGTCCCAGCCAGTGGCGTTGGCAGCGGTCTGGCCGGTGCTGTTGATGGTGGAGCCGTAGACGTCTTGGGCGACTGCTGTGGGGGTGTTGCCCTTGGTGGTGGCGACGGTGCCGGCGATCCCGTTGACGAGGGCGATGTTGGATTCGCCGTCGAGCCACGACAACATGTCCGCGTCTGGGCCGCCGGTGGCGTCCCAGTCGATCTTCAGGTAGCGGAGGAACGTTCCGCCGGCTCCGGTGATGTTGTCGCGTCGGAGGAGGCCTTCGGCGTTGTAGAGCCGGTCTTCCTTCGTGTTGATCGTGCCGCCCGATGCGCGGGTCACGGTGGCGAGTTGGCCGATCGGGTTGTACGTGTAGTCGACCGTGTTGGTGCCGGTCGTCTCGTTGAGGCGTCGCCCCGCTGGGTCGTAGGTGATCGACGTGGGTGCCCCACCGGACGGGGTGATGGCAGTGAGCTGGGACTTGGCGTCGTAGCTGTAGCTGGTCGAAACGCCACCGGTCGTCGAGCTGGTGCGTCGGCCAGCGGCGTCGTACGCCCACGTGAGCGCGGTGCCCGAGGTCGGGGTGGCGGCGGTGAGCTGGCCTGACGGGTCGTAGTCGTAGTCGGTGGTGATGCCACCGACAGCCAGGGTGTCGACTGCTCCGGCCGGGTCGTAGGTGAGGTCACTGGTGCGGTTCGCTCCGGGCAGTGTTTGGACCTGTCGGGTGAGGCGCCCGTTGGTGAACGTGTTGGTGCGGCTGCCGCCGGTGAGGGCTTCGTTCGTGACCTGGCTGTCGGCGTTGTAGGTGTACGTGACGAACGGGGTCAGCGACGAGGCCGGGGTGTTGCGTTGGCGGTAGCCGTCGATGGACACGGTGTTGGGTCCGCCGGCGACTCGGCTCCAGCGAAGCTGGGTGGCACCGGCAGCGGTGACCGAGCTGTCGGTGACCGAGACACCCCACGTCGCGGGCGCGTTGCCGGAGGCGAGCCAGGCCTTGGCGCGGATCGTGGTGCCGGACAGGTCGAGTTGCACGCGGATCTCGGACCCGGCTGCGGGGAGGGTGAAGGTGCCGATCTGGGTGTCGGTGCCGCCGACTCGTTTGATGAGCTTGGCGGTCGTGCCGTTGGAGGGGGCTTGCACCCGGTAGGAGTTGTTTCCGGCAGCGTCCTGTCGAGCGATCACCTCGAAGATCCCGGCATCGGCTGCTGACGTGGATGCGACCTGGTAGGAGATCGTCGCGGTCTCATCAGCGGTCTGAGGGGCTTTGGATGTAACGCCGGCGAAGGAACCGGCAGTCGCTGTTGTGGCGAGTCTGAGGCGGGCGGTGTCGATCGCGGCGGACCCGCCAGAGACGAACACTCGCGTCCACTTGTTCGGGTCGGCCCCCGCGCCGTTCTCGCCCGTGAACCAGTCGGTCATCGACGCGTTCGGGGTGATCTTGCTGATCCGGCCCGCCGAGTCGTAGCTGTAGACCAGCTCGAGTCCTTCGGGTGTCGTGACCTGCTGGCGGCGTCCGCCCGTGTCGTAGGTGTACTGGGCGTAGCGGTTGTCGGGCTGGTTCGTCGCGGTGATCCGCCCGGCGGTGTCGAAGGCCCGGGTGTAGGTGCCTTGGGGTGTGTTGACCGTGGTCTGCCGGCCGGCCGTGTCGTAGCCGTAGGTGTGGTTCCAGGTGGTGACACCGTCGGTGAACGCAGTGGCGGTGAGGTCGCCGGCGGGGTTGTAGGTGTCGGTCCGTGTGCGGCCCGATGGGTCGGCGACGACGTTGACGCGTCCGGCTGCGTCGCGTCCGTACAGGGTCGGCGTCGCGACGCCACCGAGGATCGGCGGGGTGTACGACACCATCTCGCCGTCGTTGTAGCCCCATGCCTCCGATCCCGCGGGTGTGGTGCGTCCGGTGAGGCGGCCGGCGGCGTCGTAGCTGTAGGTCGTGGTGTGGCCGAGCGGGTCCTTCGACGTCGCCATGGTGGCATCGGGGTTGTACGTGAACTGTTGGGCGCCGCGACCCGACGTCTGCTTGGAGAGCAGCTGACCGCGCAGCGACCACGTCTGGGTCGTGGCCACCCCGGCAGCGTCGGTGAAGACCTTGGCACGACCCGCAGCGTCGTAGGTCTGGGTCGACACGAGACCGGCGGGGGTGCTGGTCGATGCCGCGAGGCCGTCGTCGGTGTAGGTCACGGTGGTGGTGCCGGCGGGGGTCGTGGACTTCCAGAGGCGCCCGGCGTTGTCATAGGTGAACGATGTGGTGACCCCCGCCGCGTCGGCTTGCGATGCAACGCGGCCGGCGTTGGTGTACGTCGTTGTTGCCGTCCGGTTCGTCGGGTCCTTCACCGAGGTCACGCGGCCGACGGCGTCATAGGTGTAGACGGTCTGGCCACCGTCGGGTGCCGTGGTGTGGTCGACGAGACCGTTGGGCTTGTAGGTGCTGGACGTGGTCCGGGTAGCGGGATCGGTGACCGATGCGGGTTTGCCGGTGACGGGGTCGTAGGTCTTGGTGGTCACGCCCCCGTCGGGTGCGGTGACCGTCGCGATCTCACCGGTCGGGGTATAGCCGTAGGTGGTGACGCGCCCCGCGCTGTCCTTGGTGGACGTGACCCGGCCCAGGACCCCGTAGGTGGTCTCGACGGCCTCGCCGGTCGGGTCGGTGATCTTGGTGAGCTGGCCCAACGCGTCGTAGGTGTACGTAGTCGGGGCGTGGCCGGGCTTCGCTGAGGACAGGAGTCGACCGGTCGGTCCGTCGTAGGTGTTGGTGGTCGTCGCGCCCGTCGGGTCGGTGGCCGTGAGGACCTTGCCGGCGTCGTCATACGTCAGAGTCGTGACCCCGCCATCGGGTGCGGTCGTCGTGAGCACCCGGCCAGCAGCGTCATACGTCGTTGTCGACTCGCGTCCCTCCGGAGTCGTGACCTTCGTGGGTCGACCCGCAGTGTCGTACTCGTAGGTGGTGGTCTTGCCGGCGCCGTCGGTCAGCGCCGTGAGGAGGCGGGTGGTCGGGTCGTAGGTCGACGTCACGGTGACGCCATCGGGGTCGGTCGACGACGTGACCAGACCACCGGACACGACCTGGGTGGTGACCTTGCCGAGCGCGTCGGTGATCGTGGTCGGGATCCGGTTGGTGCCGGTGTAGGTGTACGTAGTGGTCCCCGACACCGGTGACGTGAGCGTGATCATCCGCCCTGCAGCGTCGTAGGCCATGGTGGTGGTCCCGACGCCGGGCTCGGTGACCGAGGTCGGATTGCCTTGGGCGTCGAACGTGGTGCCGTTGGTGACGCTCGAGCGGTCGGTGCCCGAGGCGACCCACCCGTTGGCGTCGTAGGTGCGGGTCGACGTGTGGGCCGCACCATCGGTGACGCCGGTCATCCGTCCCCATCGATCGTGGTGGTACGTGAACGTCTCGCCGCCGGGTGAGAGGGTGACGGTGGTGTCGCCCGTAGCGTCGTCGTAGGTGTAGGTCTCGCTGCCCTCCGGATTCGTCTGGGCGATGACGCGACCGCCGGGCTCGTCGTAGGTGTTCTCGGCAACGACGACACCGGTCGGGCCGGTGAGCTTGGTGATCTGACCGACCGAGTTCGTCTCATACCCGGTCACGGCACCGTCGGGACCCGTGACCGACGCCAGGAACCCCGACGTCGGGTCGTACCCGTAGGCGACGGCGCGCCCGTCGGACGCCGCGATCTGCGACAACCGGTCGGAGGCGTCGTACGCGAAGGTCAGGGTCGCCCCGGTCGTCGACGTCACCACCGAAGGACCTTGCGCCACCCGGGCGATGGACACGGCTTGGCCGTCCCAGTTCGACATGGCGCTGAGGTTCCCGAGCGCGTCGAACGTCCACGTTTCGCCGTTCGGGTACTCGACGGACGAGGGCGGGGAACCGACCGGCTTTCCGGCGAACTCTGTGGGTTGCTGCCAACCGCCGGCGCCGTCGGGTCGGAACACCACGTTGCGGCCGTCCTCGAGCACGAGCCGAAGATTGCCGTCCGGATCGGTGCGCATCGTCTGAGTGAACGGCGCCCGCCATCCGACTCCGAGCGAGGAGCGGCCCGGATCACCGGAGTTGTAGCCGCGGGCGACGCCCATCGCGAACGCGCCGTTGGCCGGGGCGAGGTCCTCGAACGTGTCGTGGAAGTTCCCGTACGCGGGGTCGATCGGGTCGCCGGCCTGGCCTGCCGACATCAACCCACCGAAGCGTTCGGCGGGGAACCCCAAGATCTTCTTCGGGACGATCACCGCGACCCGATTGTTCGACGTGTCGGTCACGAACACCTGCGTTGGGTTGACCTGGCCTGCGTAGCCGCCTTGCACCGCCATGCCACCGAGGTTGCCGAGCTTGCCGGGTGAACCCTCCTCGTTGCCGGCCACCGCACCACCACCGACCACCAACGGCTGCAACGCCTTCGGCGCCCGGTCGTGCTGATCTGAACACACGTACGCGCGGGAGCCGAAGTAGCCCAAGGACGGATCGGGCGAACTCGTGAACGCCGTCACCGCGTGCGTGGGCGTGTCGAACGCGTCCCACGAACCTGTCCCACCGCCGGCACCGAAGAACATGCCCGTCACCGGATCGAGTGCCGTGCGACCGACCTTCCACAGCTCGGTGTGCTCCGTGAACGTACCTGGAGCGGTCGCGGAGCCCTGGTACGCCCACAGGGAGAGGTCGTAGAAGTACAGACCGCAATACGCGTTCGTCGAGGCGACCGTGATGCGTCCCCAATGGTCCACCAGGATCTCCGTGATGTCTGCTCCCACGTAGTCGCGGAAGTAGTGCGGCCGTCCCAGGTCGGTGATCGCGCCTCCGGAGTCGACCGAGACGAGATGGTCGTCATCACCGAATCGTTTCGTCGTCAGCACTCGACCCGATGCCTCGTCGAATGCCACCGGACCGGCAGCGTTGAACCCGGTCGCCAAGACAGTCTGATCGCCGGTCGAGCGGTCGACCAGCACGATCCGCGGATCGGTACCAGCGCTGTCGAGCGCCGACACGATGATGTCGCCGGTGACTCGGTTGACCGCGATGCGCTTCGCAAACCCGATCTCCCCACCTTGGGTGATCACGGTCGCGGTGTCCGTATCGGTGTCGATCGACACGACCCGGTTCGTGTCGTCCAACACGAACACGTACCGCTGCGACGCCGACATCGCGGCGTCGAACGGCGCCACGAACGAGAACCCCGTCGCAACATCGGTCACGCCCGGCGACCACGCCGGCGAAGCACCCGCCATGGGAACCGGGGCTACCGTCGCAGCCACAGTCGGCACGATCAGCAGCGCCGCGATCAGGACCGCGATTCGATGGACGGACGAACGAAGGGCACGACTCGGGCTCGACATGCCCTGGCCATCGGAACGAGCCCCGCCACCGCTGAGGCGAATGGGCACCATCGCCCACGGCTCGGAAACGGCAACCAGGCCACCTCCGATTCAAGGTGGCGGCACGGCAAGGTGGCGGCACGAGCAAGCGGAGAAATGCGGTCCTCGCCGCGCTCCGGGGTGACTTGGCCGCACGATCCCGCGAGCTCCCGCGGGATTTTCGCGGTATCTGCGTCAGGCAAAGTCTGACGTCGAGCACCCGAAACCCCAAAACTAAAGGGCTTCACCGCAGTACCCCCAACGGGATTCGAACCCGTGCCGCCACCTTGAGAGGGACCGTTGGCCGGTCGTCAGCGGACGTCGACGAACGCTGACGGCCAGGTTCTCGGGGTCTGCCCGACAGGGCGGACCCCAGCGAACGACCGCGATTGAGAGCGGTCGCGGGATATTCGCGGGATGGCGTGCGCAGCTCAGTCGTCCTCGATTCGAAGTCATGTGCACCGAAGTTGGCGACGCGACACCAGCGATCCCGCCAATGCTCCAGGCCCCCGCAACACGTAGTGCCGCGGCATCTCGGCCTCAGTGCCGCTCATCCCGCGAATATCCCGCGGCCGCCCGGACGACCCGGCGGACGCGCCACCGGACAGCCAAGGTTGAGGTCCCCGGTTGATCTGCTCGTGGTTCCCCAAGAACCCGCGTTGGACACCGGCGAACGGCTCTCGCAACGCCTGAGAGCTCTGTTCGGGCTCCCAGGACTCGAGCGACGACTCCTCTGGCCCGTTCCTTCACTACAAACTGATCTCTACAGAACGAAGTGTGCTAGAAATCTGACACAGCTGCCGGACCGATCGCCCCAGGAGCCACGCCTTGCCCACTACCACCGGATCTGGGCCGTCGCCTCAGGTCCCGACGCCTCACGACGACGTCATCGACGACTCGCGTCGCCGATTGTTCATCCTGGCGGCAATGTGCGTTGCGCTCGTTGCCGTCGTCGCCTCGGTATCGGGCCTCAACGTTGCCCAGCAGGCCTTGGCCGCCGATCTCGACGCCTCACAGAGCCAGCTCTTGTGGATCATCAACGGCTACACCCTCGCCCTCGCCGCCCTGCTCATGCCGGTAGGAGCGATCGGCGACCGGTGGGGACGGAAGCCCGTGCTCATGGTCGGTCTGGTGGTGTTTTCGCTAACGAACCTAGCCTCCTCATTCGCGACTGAACCAAACGTGCTCATCGCGTTGCGCGTCCTCGCTGGGGTATCCGCAGCGATGGTTATGCCAGTCACCCTGTCGGTCATCACCACGAGCTTCCCGCGCGAGGAACAGGCAAAGGCCATTGGCACCTGGGCCGGGTTCGCCGGTGCGGGCGGAATCATCGGACTGTTCGCCTCGGCCGCAATCATCGACAACGCCACCTGGCCGTGGGTCTTCGCGCTTCCGATCGCCCTGGCCGCGGTGTCGTTCACTCTGACCGCAGCATTCGTCCCCCACTCGGTCGAACACACCGAGGCGGGATTCGACATCGCTGGCTCGCTCTTGTCAGTCCTCGCAGTTGGTGGGCTCGTGTTGGCCTTCCACGAGGGGCCAGAGCGAGGGTGGACCGATGCCCTCACCCTCGCCGCGTTGGCTGCCGGGTTGCTCGGCACCCTGGCGTTCGTGCTTGTCGAGCTTCGTCGGGATCACCCGCTGGTCGATGTCCGCGTCTTCGCTCTCCGTGGCCTCGCGGCCGGTTCGGTCAATCTCTTCGTCGTGTTCGCAGTGATGTTCTCGCTATTCCTCGTGTTGGTCCAGTACCTCCAAGCCGTCCTCGGTTACTCGGCGCTACGGGCAGCGTCAGGGCTGTTGCCCATGGCAGCAATCATGATGCCGCTGTCGACCATCGCCCCGACCATCGCCGAACGGATGGGGTTTCGACGCACACTCGTCATGGGCATGTTGTTACTGGCAGGCGGCCTCGTTCTCTTCGCTGCTCTCGCTGATCCCACCGGCGGCTATATGTCTGTGTTCCCCGCGATCCTGGTTCTCGGCGCCGGCGTCGGACTCGCCATGAGCCCGTCGACAGCAGCGATCACCTCGTCTCTCCCGGAGGAGAAGCAGGGTGTAGCGTCAGCACTCAACGACACGGTGCGCGAGATGGGCGGCGCCGTGGGCATCGCCCTCATCGGTTCAGTCCTGAACTCCGCATACCGGTCAAACATCGAGCCGATCGCCGGGTCATTGCCGCCTCAGGTCGCCAAACCGGTGGCCTCAGGAATCGGTAGCGCTCTCGCCGTGGCCGGACAGATGGGTGCCGACGGGAAAGCTGTTGTCGCAGCCTCTCGCCAGGCGTTCGTCGACGGCATGACTCCAGCCCTGTACCTGGGAGCGGCTGTCGCTCTGGCCGCAGCCATCTTCACCGCGCTCCGAGGGCCGAAGACTGCGGCCGAAGCGGAGCCCCGCCTGCACCTAAGCGACCATTCGGAGATGGCCGGCGCCGAGGTCCACAACACCATCACTGCACCCATCGATGCGGACGGAGGGTGAGTTGACCAGTCCGACCACCATCGACCCCGACTGGGCCTTGTGGAGCGGCTCGTGAACAATGGAGCGAGGCCATGGAGGCATTAGCCGTCGTCGTTGGCCTCGACGGGTCCGAAGGATCCTTGGCCGCACTCGCTGCCGGTGCTCGAGTTGCCGCCATGACCGGCAACAGCGTCGTCGCCGTCTACGTCGTGTGCACTCAACCCCTTCCGCCTACTGCCCCTCTCACAGGCGCCGGCGCCTTCGCCGCTGCTGGCGACGAAGCCCTGGATCGCTGCCATCTGGACTGCGAGTTAGTTCTTGCTGGTACCGACGTCCCGTGGCAGTTCGAGGTGCGACGCGGCGATCCAGCTACAGAGATGGCGAGAGCCGCAGTCGAACACAACGCGATCTGCGTCGCCGTAGGGCGCAGCCTTCGACGCCGTTTCTCCTACGGATCCCACTCAACCATGAGCGAGCGCCTCTCTCAGCGGTGCGAAAGACCCGTCCTCATCGTTCCCGTCAAGCCACAGCGCTCTGATCCTCGGCCGTTTCGATGACGGGTTACTCACGCTCCGCGCAGAATCCCTTTGCCGCTGCCGCACTCTGAGGGGGCCAGGGTGAACGATCGAATCCTCCATGTTGACGAGCACCTCATCGTGGCGTGTCCTGCGCAGGACGCTCTCACGCGTTTGGATGGGCCGACGGCGATCGCCAGCTGGTTCGGTTGCAAGCGCGAAGGATCTCGCACCACCATCTCGTCTGTTGCTGGCGACCTCGTGCTCGAGCGCGCTTACGAAGAATGGAAGCGAGATGAGGGTGCACTCCTGGTAGTCGGGACCACTGGCGACCTCTGGTTTCGTGCACACCTCAGCGTGTGCGCGAGTTTGCACTCCGGAACCGAAATCAGGACCCATGTCGAACTCGGACCGGCAGATCGAGCATTGCGCGCGCGAGCAGTCATACACGACGTGCTTCGACAGGGCCTCCACCGCCTTCGACTCGAGCTCGGTAGCCCACGACCGTGAGCCTCACCACTCCCGGAAGAAGGCGACCTCCCCCGTACCGCGCCTAGATGCGCTTGCGAGGCGATGAGTTCATTGCCTGTCGCGTCACTAAGCGATCGCCTGCCGAGAGCTGATTCTCCCTCGGATGCCGTTAGGTAGGTCCCCCGTTGGCAACTCCAGCGTCGGCAGCCTGCTTCTCGAGCAGCGGGTGTTCGGCGCGCGACAGCATGTCGAGCAAGGTGAGCGGGCGATCCGGCGCGACGAACGCATCACGTGGCTCCAGGGGACCCACATCGACGTGGCCGGCCTTCGCTCGCAGTGCGCCGACTGTGCAATCCTCCGGTGCGCGGTGTACGAACGGGTCGAAGCCGAACAGCCGAATCGCGTTGCCGTGGGTGATCGCGTCGATCGTCTCGCGAGGGAGGTGCTCGAGCTGCCCGGTAAGCCGCTCGGGACTCGCGGGCCATGTGGAGTCAGAGTGCGGGTAGTCCGTCTCGACGCAGACGATCTCGGGGCCGATCAGGTCGAGCATGCGGAGGCCGGCGCTGTCGGTGATGAAGCAGGCGATGAAGTGATCGCGGAACACCTCGGACGGGAGG
>Ga0116187_1004841_pt1 | contig 11553 bp, 7 predicted proteins | sample AD_JPNNA6_MetaG_FD_89755 | JGI IMG/M metagenome (GOLD analysis project Ga0116187, IMG submission 89755) | Active sludge microbial communities of municipal wastewater-treating anaerobic digesters from Japan - AD_JPNNA6_MetaG | ecosystem: Engineered > Bioreactor > Anaerobic > Digestate | place... | reverse complement strand
GAAGATCGAAGTCGCCCAACTCGCCCCGGACCCGAAGACGCTCAAGCCCGATGCCCAAGGCGTGCTGTCGTGGACCTTCGAGCTCAAGCCCGGCGAGAAGCGCGAGCTGTCGCTCAAGTTCAGCGTCACCCACCCGCGCGACTTCCCCGTCTCGGGATTGGAGTGACCCCGCGGCCCGGCGCCGACCGTCCACGCGGCGGCGCGGGCAGACCATCAGGGCGCCGCGGCGGCGCCACCGTTGACCCGCCCACGGCGCGTCCTAGATTCGTTCCCGCCGCAACACTCAACCCCACTCGGCACCGGCTGCGCCGGCGCCGCGAATCCACCCCATGAAACAACGCGCGCCGGTCCTCGGCCTTGCACTCGGCTTCGCTCTGCTCGGCGGACCACCACCGCTGCAGGCGACGGCGCTCGACGACCTGATCAACGCCGCCGGCCAAGGGTTGCCCAACGTGCCCGATGCCTCCCCACCCCAACGAGTGGACGGCGAGGACACGGGCGATTCCGGCTACGACTACGGCGAAGAGGAACGCCTTCGGCAGGCGCAGGCCGCCCGCGAACAACGCGAGCGCGAGGAGCGCGAGCGCCAACGGCTCGAACAGGAGCGTTTGGAGAAGGAACGCCAGCGGCTCGAGCGCGAACGCCTCGCCCGCGAGGAGCAGGAGCGGTTGCGCCGCGAGGCGGAAGCCCGCCGGACGCGCCTGCGCCAACAGGCGGCCACCGCCCGCCAGCACTGGATCGGCGAGGATGAGCGCAACCGCGCCGCCTTCGACGACGTGTTCGCCAACTCCGCCCCGGCCGCCACCGCCGAGGGCGACGCCAACGTGGTCGATCTCTCCACGGCCCGCACCTTCACGCCCGCCCTGCTCCGCAGCGCTTCTCCCCCCGTGCCGAGCCTGCGGATCAAGCCCCCGCCGCTGCCGCCCCCGGAGTTCACCCTGTCCTCCGCGCCGGCGGCCCCCGAACCCGTCGTCCTTCCGTTCTGGCGACCGGACTGGGAACGCAAGCTCACCGACATGGGCTTCGCCTACGCCTCGCTCTACCTGAAGGCGAAGATCGACGGCCTCGGCTCGATCCCGGAGATACTCAAGGACTCGCTCGACCTGCGCACGAAGCTCGGCCGGCGGTTCACCGACCACCTCGACAACGTCTTCGCCACCGCCCAGCTCGCCACCGATCCGCACGCCGACCTGGGCGCCCTGGCCGACCGCGCGGAGCGGCAGTTCCGGTCGTTCGCCGCCGCGGTGGACGAGGACGCCCGCAACGGGGTCCGGGATACGATCGCCACCACCGGCGGTGGTGCACTGGGCGACGGCGCGGAAGCCGCCGAGTTCGGTATCGCCGCCGGGCGGGAGCACCTGCAAGACCTCCAAGAACTGAAGAAATGGTGCGACGAGAACCCGCCACGCAGGCGCTGAATCCCCCATGGCCCCGCGTCCCACAGTGCGAGTTCTCCTTCTGGCCTGCGCGTTGGCCGGCGTCGCGTCCGCGGCGGACCGCGACGGTTTCCTGCCGGCGGAGTCCCGCGTGGTGACCTTGGCGCAGCTCCCCGAGGCGCCGGACGGAGCCGCCCCCGCCTGCGCGGCGCGGCTGACGGCGCGAGGCGTGCCGACGGTGTTGCACCGGGAGCATCTCTTCCTGCTGAGCGAACGGCCGCAGGCGCCCGTGGCCGATTGGGCGCCCCCGGCCGGCGCCGAGCCCGTGCGGGACTATTGCTGGCTGGACGACGCCGGCACGCTCGCGCTGATGCGCGAGACCACGGTGGATTTCGTCCGCGCCGGCCGGACAATCCGAAGTGTGGCGACACCGACCCGCGGAATGCGATTGGCCCGCGCCGACGCCACCCACTGTTATCTCTACGGCGGCGAAGGTGAGGATTGGGCGCACACAGTGGTGGTGGTGGGCATCGACGGCGCCCTGCGGCACCTCGCGCGCCTGCCGGAGGCGGTCACCGCGGTGGCCGGCAACGGCGTCAACACCTTCGTCGCCACCGGTTGCGTGGTCCATTTTTTGGGCACAGGCGCCGAACCCCGACCTGTCTTCTCCGAAACGACGCCGATCAAGGAGTTGGCCTACGCTCCGCCGGTTGGGGTGTTCTACCGCACGAGCGCCGGCATCGGTTGCCTGCACGGTCCAGCCGCCGGCTCGCTGTTCCTGCGGCAGGCGACGCTGTCATTGGATGCGCGCGACAGCCGCCTGCTTGTGCTGACCGCGGACCGCGAAGTCCTCCTGATCGCACCGATCGCCCGGATTCCGCGCCTCCTCGGGGAAGTGCGCGCACTCGTTCCCGGGCGCCGCCCCTGACCCACTCCAGCCTGTCGGCGGAAATCGATACCAATCATGAACACGAACAAACGGAACGTGGTGTTGCTGGGTGCGGTGCTCCTCGCGGGCGCCTATGGCGGCAACTATTGGTGGCAGAACATCGGCTGGCCGACCGCCGAGAGCGGCACCCCCGCCACGTTGTTCGCCGCCGCGGAGCAGGGTGACGCGCTGGCCACCCGCCGCGCCTTGTGGCACGGGGCCGACCCCGCCGCCAAGGATGCGGAAGGACGCACCGCGCTCGCCCTCGCCGCCGCCCGCGGCCACGGCAGCATCGTGGAGTTGCTGCTGGCGCGCGGGAGCGATCCCAACACGCGGGACAAGGCCGGCCGCACTCCCCTCATCGCCGCGACCGATCCGGCCGCCAAAGCCGATGCGGCCGCGCTCGCGCCGGCCCCGGCCACATTGCAGCTCCTGCTCGACGCCGGAGCCGAGATCGACGCCCGCGAACATCGCGAGGGCGCCACCGCCCTCATGTACGCCGCGCGTGCCGGAGCGGTTGCGCCCGTCGAGCTGCTCATCGACCGCGGGGCCGATCCCAGCGCCCAGGACCTCTCCGGCAGCAACGTGCTCTCCTACGCCTCCAGCCCCGAGATCGCGGAGGCGCTGCTGGCCCGAGGCGCCGCCATCGAAGCGGTCGACGAGCGCGGCCTGACCGCGTTGATGTGGCACGCACAGGCCGGCGACGCCGTGCTCGTGCGAACATTGCTCGCACACGGCGCAGCCGTGAGCACACGAGATCCCGATGGCCGCTCCGCGCTCGAGCTGGCTCGCGATCCCGGCATCAAGCGGCTGTTGCTCAACCGCGGGGCGGAGACCAACGCGAGCAACCGGGATGGCCTCACCCCCCTGATGCTGGCAGTCGCCGGAGATCAGCAGGAGACGGTGACGCTGTTGCTGGAGAACGGCGCCGACCTCGAAGCCCGCGACAACGATGGCCGCACGGCGTTGGCCCGCGCTGCCATGGCCGGCCAGACGGACGCCGTGCGACGCCTGTTGGAAAAAGGCGCCGCAATCGAGGTGGTCGACAAAGCGGGCTTCACCCCGCTGACGCTCGCGGCCGGCGCAGGCCACACGGACCTGGCCCGGTTGCTCCTGGACAAGGGCGCGCAGCTCGAACCTCCAAACCCAGCCACCATGACGGCCCTGGCGTGCGCAGTCGCCGGCGGTCACACGGAGTCGGTGAAGTTGCTGCTTGATCGTGGGGCGCCGGTCGATACCGCCGGCCCCGACGATTGGACCGCCCTGATGCATGCCCAGAGCCCCGAGATAGCGAAGCTGTTGCTCGACAAGGGCGCCTCGGTCGCGGTCAAGAGCCAGGCCGACTGGACTCCATTAATGATCGCCGTGAACGAAAAAAGGCCGGAGTTGGTGAAGCTATATCTGGAGCGGGGCGCCGATCCCAACGCGAAGAACAGCATGGGCGGTACCGCGCTGATGCTGGCCGAGGACCCGATCATAGCAAAGATGCTGCTCGACAAAGGGGCCGACATCGACGCTCGGACCAGTTACGGCTGGTCGGTGCTGGACCGTATCGACAACCTCGATGTACTGACCCTCCTGCTCGACCGCGGGGCCCGCATCGAGGGAGCAGCCGACGAGAAATGGCCGGTGCTCCACGCGGCGGCTCTGGGCGGCAACACGGCGAAGGTGAAGCTGCTGCTCGACCGCGGCGCAGCAATCGACCGGAAGAACCGATACAACCAGACCGCTTTGCAGTGCGCCGCCGGGCAGGGACAGCTTGAGACGGTGAAACTGCTGGTCGAGCGTGGAGCGAGCCTGGACCAGCTGGACCCCGATGGAGCCACGCTGCTGATGCTCGCAGCGGGCAGCTCCAGCCAAGGAAAACTGGAGACAGTGCGTTGGTTGCTCGAACACGGGGGCGACGTCAACGCCACCGCCACTGACGGCCGCACCGCCTTGATGAGCGCGGCAACGGCAGACAGCACCGAGGTCATAAGGCTCCTGTCCCAACGTGGCGCGACCCTCGACGCGACCGACAAGAATGGCTGGACCGCCCTGATGCGCGCCGCCAACGCCGGCCAGACCGCCGCCGCGGCGCTCCTCTTGGAGTACGGAGCCGCCATCGAGGCCGCCACACCCGAGGGATGGACATCACTCATGATGTGTGCCCAACAGGGCTCTCCCGAGACCATCAAACTGCTACTGGACAAGGGCGCCGACATCGAGAAGCGCAAACCCGATGGACTCAACGCACTGATGATCGCCGCCGCCTGGGACCAGGCCGCCATCGTGCAGCTGCTACTCGACCGCGGGGCCGACATCAATGCGAAGGACAAGAACGGTTTCTCCGCCCTCGCCTACGCCAAGAAACCCGCCGCCACCAAAGTGCTCAAGGATGCGCGACTCGACCTGGCAGTGCTGCTCGCCGAGGACCGCTTCGAGGACGAGACGCTCACCGACGAGCTGATCGATTCGAAGAACCGGTATCTTCCCGCCTATCGGGCTACCGCCACGCCGGACCAGTTGGCCACTCTGCTTTCCAGCGTCGAGAAACGACTCATCCAGGCCCAGCGACGAGTGGCCGAACTCAACAGCTCCGCCGAGGACGCCGTGCGCGCCGGCGGCAATGCCACCGATTTTCGGAGCCGCACGGCCAAGGTGCAGGCCTACATGAGTGTGCTGAAGGCCATCCAGCGCACGTTGCTCGAATCGCCAAACGACGAGCCGCAGTCCTGAGCGAGGCAGGGATTCCCGCGGTCGCCGCGCAAACCCTGCGCCCCGATCCGCGCGCCAGGATCGCCGCGTCGGCACACCGCGTTCGCGCGCTGCGCCCCTCCGTCCGCGCGCGCCAGAAATTGCGCTTTCCCTGCCGCCCGCGGCGCGCTCTGCTTGTTCCCTTCCAAACCCTCTCCGCGCGCCCCGACACCCCGCCGGCCCGCGCCCCTTCGTCCCCGCAACCTTCATGGACAACGTCAAATACCTGCTTCCCGAAACCGAGATCCCGACCGCCTGGTACAACATCGCGGCCGACCTGCCCGTGCCGCTCCCGCCGGTCATCCACCCCGGCACGATGAAGCCCATCGGCCCGCAGGATCTCGCCCCCATCTTCCCGATGGCCGTCATCGAGCAGGAGGTCTCCACCGACCGCTGGATCCAGATTCCGGAGCCGGTGCGCGACATCTACCGCCAGTGGCGCTGCACCCCGCTGCACCGCGCCCGCCGCCTCGAGCAGTTCCTCGGCACCCCGGCCAAGATCTACTTCAAGAACGAGGGCGTCTCCCCCGCCGGTTCCCACAAGCCCAACTCCGCCATCCCGCAGGCCTACTACAACAAGCGCGAGGGCGTGAAACGCATCATCACCGAGACCGGCGCCGGCCAATGGGGCTCCTCGCTGGCCCTCGCCGGCACGTTCTTCGACATCGAGGTCCTCATCTACATGGTGAAGGTCAGCTACCACCAGAAGCCCTACCGTCGCGCTTTGATGGAGACCTGGGGCGGCAGGGTGATCGCCAGCCCCTCCGACACCACCGCGGCCGGCCGCGCCGTGCTCGCCAAACATCCCGACAGCACCGGCTCGCTCGGCATGGCCATCGCCGAGGCCGTCGAGGTCGCCGCCCAGGATCCGCACGCCAAGTACGCCCTCGGCTCCGTCCTCAACCACGTCGCCCTCCACCAGACCGTCATCGGCCTGGAGGCGCTCAAGCAGCTCGAGGCCGCCGGCGACTATCCGGACGTCGTCATCGCCTGCGCGGGCGGCGGCAGCAACTTCGCCGGCATCGCCTTCCCCTTCCTCGGCAAGAAGCTGCGCGGCGAGCGCACCACGCGCGTGCTCGCCGTCGAGCCGGCCTCCTGCCCCTCGCTCACGAAGGGCAAGTTCACCTACGACTTCGGCGACACCGCCCACCTCACCCCGCTCATGAAGATGTACACCCTCGGCAACACCTTCGTGCCCGAGGGCATCCACGCCGGCGGCCTGCGCTACCACGGCATGTCCCCGATCGTCTCGCACCTCATGTCCCTCGGCCAGCTCGAGGCCCGCGCCTACCCGCAGCTCGCCTGCTTCGAGGCCGCGATGACCTTCGCGCAGACCGAAGGCCTCCTGCCCGCTCCGGAAAGCTCCCACGCCATCAAGGGCGCCATCGACGAGGCCCTCCGCTGCAAGCGCGAGAACAAGGCCGAGACGATCCTCTTCAACCTCTCCGGGCACGGCTACTTCGACATGCCCGCCTACCAGGACTACCGCGCCGGCAAACTCGTCGACCACGAGTACAGCCACGAGGATGTCGACGAGGCGCTCGCCGAGCTGCCCAAGGTCCCCGGGTGCTGAGCCCGCGCCCCGTTTCCCCCGCAAACCCGACGACGGCCGGTGCGCGCCTCAGGCGCCACCGGCCGTTTTGTTTCCGAATCTCCGATACCGGCAACCGCCCACTGGCCGCCCTCGACGCGCTCACGCGCGTCGCCACCGGCCACTGGCAACCGCCAACCGGCAACCGCCTCCCCACTCGGAGGCGCATCGCGCCGTAGATTCCCGCAGGTTCTGCCGAGGGCACGAATGCCGAACGGCAGAACGCCCACGGCCCACGGCCCACCGCCAACCGGCTACCGTCCACCGCCCACCGCCAACCTCCCGTTTTCCTCTTTGACCGCCTCCGCCGCCGGTTTCACAAACACCTCCCAGCGGCCCGCGTCCCAGCACCACCCGCCACGCCGCCCATTTCCATGCCCTGGACCCGCAAACACCTCATCGGTATCGAAGAGCTCAACCGCGACGAGATCGAGACGATCCTCGGCACGGCCGCCACGATCCGCCACTTCCTCGACCGCGGCGCCAAGAAACTCGGCGCCCTGCGCGGCAAGACCGTCGTCAACCTCTTCCTCGAGCCGAGCACCCGCACCCGCCTCGCCTTCGAGACCGCCGCCAAACGCCTCGGCGCCGACGTCGTCTCCTTCGACGCCGCCGCCAGCTCCACCACCAAGGGCGAGACCCTGCGCGACACCGCCCAGAACATCCAGGCCCTCGGCGTCGACATGATGGTCGTGCGCCACGCCGCCGCCGGCGCCCCGCTCTACCTCAGCCAGCGTCTCAACATTCCGGTGGTCAACGCCGGCGACGGCGCCCACGAGCACCCCAGCCAGGCCCTGCTCGACGCCTACACCATCCGCGAGCGCCTCACCACCCTGGCCGGCCGCAAGGTCTGCATCCTCGGCGACATCCTCTTCAGCCGCGTCGCCCGCTCCAACATCTGGCTGCTCACCAAGCTCGGCGCCAAGGTCACCGTCGTCGGCCCCTCCACCCTCGTGCCCCATTGGTTCGTCGGCCTCGGCGTCGAGGTCTCCCACAACCTCAAGGCCGCCCTCGCCGACGCCGACGTCGTCATGCTTCTCCGGATCCAGCACGAGCGGCAGGACTCCTCCCACTTCCCCTCGCTCGGCGAATACACCAGCATGTTCGGCCTCAACAAGACCCGCGCCAGCTGGCTCAGCCCCGACGCCATCATCATGCACCCCGGCCCGATCAACCGCGGCGTCGAGATCGACAGCGACCTCGCCGACTCCGACCGCTCCGTGATCCTCGAGCAGGTGACCAACGGCATCGCCGTGCGCATGGCCATCCTCTACCTCTGCGCCGGCGGCGACCCCGAGAAGGTCGCCCAGCACGTCGAGTAACCCGCCCGCCCCCCCCCGCCACCCTTTCGCCGCACCGGCCCTCCGCCATGTCCAAGATTCTCTGGATCACCAACGCCCGCGTCATCGACCCCGCCAACAAGCGCGACGCCCAAGGCGATGTCTTCGCCGTCGACGGCAAGATCGTCGCCAAGCTCACCGCCGAACAGAAGAAGAAGGCGCAGAAGATCGACGCCACGGGCCTCGTCGCCGCCCCCGGCTTCGTCGACATCCACGTCCACTTCCGCGAACCCGGCCAGACCCACAAGGAGACCATCGAGACCGGCTGCCGCGCCGCCGCCGCCGGCGGTTTCACCTCGGTCGTCTGCATGCCCAACACCACGCCGCCCGTCGACCACGCCGGCACCGTGCAGTTCATCCAGGACGCCATCGAGCGCTCCGCCATCGTCCACGTGTATCCGACCGGCTGCATCACCGTGGGCATGAAGGGCCAGGCCCTCGCGCCCATCGGCTCGCTCGCCCGCGCCGGCTGCGTCGCCATCACCGACGACGGCATGTGCGTGCAGAACAACGAGCTCATGCGCCGCGCCGTCGAGTACGCGAAGATGTTCGGCATCCCCGTCATGGACCACTGTCAGGACTCTGCCATGACCCAGGGCGCGGTCATGAACGAGGGGTTCATGTCCACCAAGCTCGGCCTGAAGGGCTGGCCCAACGCCGCCGAGGATGTGATCGTCTCGCGCAACGTCATCCTCTCCACCTACACCGAGCACCAGATCCACCTCCAGCACCTCAGCTCGCGGTACTCCGTCGAGCTCGTCGGCCGCGCCAAGGCCCGCGGCGTCGCCATCACCGCCGAGGCCACCCCGCACCACATCGCCCTCACCGATGCGGCCATCGCCGGCTACGACACCCACTTCAAGATGAACCCCCCGCTGCGCACCGAGGAGGACCGCCGGTCCATCATCGAGGGCCTGCGCGACGGCACCATCGACTGCCTCGCCACCGACCACGCGCCGCACACCAACTACGAGAAGGACAAGGAGTTCGACCACGCCCCCTTCGGCATCCTCGGTCTGGAGACGGCGTTCGCCGTCTGCCACCAGACCCTCGTGCGCGAGAACCGGTTCTCCCTGCGCCGCCTCGTCGAGCTGATGACCGTCAAGCCCGCCCAGGTCCTCAAGCTCCCCGCCGGCACCCTCTCGCCCGCCGCCGCCGCCGACATCGTGCTCTTCGACCCGACCGCGGAGTGGACCTACAACGCCATCGAGGGCTTCAGCAAGTCGTCGAACTCCCCGTGGCACGGCCGCAAGCTGCGCGGCAAGGTCAAGACCACCATCGTCGCCGGCAAAGTCGTCTACCAGGACGGCAAGATCGTCGCCTGATCCCGGCGACAACCACCGTGGCGGCTCCGCCACAGTGCTCGCCGGCTTCGCAACATCGGGCGCGACCGCCGCCCGCCGGCCACCGCCCACCGGCTACCGGCTTCCCCGCGTAGGGCGCGACCTTGGTCGCGCCGTTCCTCCCCATTCCGTCCGTAGGGCGCGACCTTGGTCGCACCGCCCGCCCACCCGATCCGGTGCGAGCGAGCTCGCACCCTACCGCAAGCGCGCTGGCCCCACCGTAGGGTGCGACCTTGGTCGCACCGTCCGCCTTCTCATTTCCACCGTAGGGTGCTACCTTGGTCGCACCGCCCGCCCTCGCGCCGCCCCCGCTGCGCCCGGGCAACGCCACCCGCCGCGTCCGCCCTTCCCCGACTTTCGGCTCGCGGGGGCATTTCGCCGCTCGCATTCTCCCGCCCGTGAATTTGCAGCTCCCGCCCGGTGGCATCCTCCTCGGCCTCGGCACCGACGTCATCGAGATCTCCCGTGTGGCCGGCGTCTACGAGCGCCAGGGCGAGCGTTTCCTCCATCGCGTTTTCACCGCCGAGGAGCAGGCGTACTGCCTCGGGATGAAGCATCCGGTCAAGCACCTCGCCGCCCGCTTCGCCGCCAAGGAGGCGATCTCCAAGGCCTTCTCCACCGGCATCGGCGCCGAACTCGGCTGGACCTCCATGTCCATCTACCACGGCCCCCGCCACGAGCCCCACGTCCGCCTCGACGAAAAGGGCGCCGCCCTCCTCGCCCACCTCGGCGGAACCCGCGTCCTGCTCAGCATCGCCCACTCCGATACCGTCGCCATCGCCTTCGCCGCCATCGTCCGCTGCGACGACGCCGATCCGTGACGGATGGCCGCACGAGCAATGCGGCCGCCCCCGTCGGATTGCCTACCGTCCACCGCCCACCGCCCACCGGCTACCGTCCACCGCCCACCGTCCACCAAACGTGCACCGCTACGCCCATCCCGTTTTCTCCTGCAAGGAAGCCCTCGACTGGGAACGCCGTCAGCTCATCGGCGGTGAGGCGGCCGAGTGGGCCGCGATGCAGCGCGCCGGCCGCGGCGTCGCCCGCGCCATCCTGCGCGACGCCGCCGAGGCCGGCGGCCTCCGCCCCGCCGCCCGCCTCCTCGTGCTCGCCGGCAAGGGCCACAACGGCGGCGACGCCCTCCTCGCTGCCCGCGCCCTCCTCGCCGCCCGTCCCCAGGCTACGGTGACCGTCGCCGCCGTCTTCGGCGAACGCGCCTTCCGCCCCCTCGCCGCCCGCGCCTGGCGCGAGCTCCTCGCCGCCTCGCCCGACCGCGTCGAGATCGTCGGCGCCCGGAGCCTGCGCGACCGCCTCGCCGCCGAAGAGGAGTGGGACCTTTGCCTCGACGGCATCCTCGGCCTCCAGTTTCGCCTCCCGCTCCCGGCCGACCTCGCCAACCTCCTCGCCACCCTCAACGAGCACCGCTCCTTCGGCCTGCGCGTCGCCGTCGATCTGCCCACCGGCATCGGTGCGGAGAACGCCCCCGTCGCCTTCCGCGCCGACTTCACCTACGCCACCGGCATCGTGAAGGAGCCCGCGCTACGCCCGGCCTCCTCACCTTCGGTCGGCCGTCTGCGCTACATCGACCTCGGATTCTTCGACGCCGCCGAGCCGTCGCTCGTGCACCAGTACGCGCTCACCGCCGACCTCCTCGACCCGCTCCGCGAACTGCGTCCGGCCGCCTGCGACAAGCGCACCTTCGGTCACCTGCTCATCGTCGCCGGCTCGCGCGCCATGCCCGGCGCCGCGCTCATGGCCACGCTCGCCGCCCTGCGCAGCGGCGTCGGCCTCGTCACCGCCGTCGTGCCGGAGTCCGTCGCCGCCGCCTTCGCCGCCCGCGCCCCCGAAGCGATGTGGGTGCCCGCCGCCGAGACGCCCGACGGCGCCCTCGCCCTCGAGAATCTCACCGCGCTTCGCCCCCACCTTGCCCGCGCCACCGCGGTTCTCATCGGCCCGGGCCTCGGCCGCGAACGCGAGACCCAGGCGCTCGTGCAGGGCCTGCTTGCGCTCGCTGCCTGCCCGGTCGTGCTCGACGCCGATGCGCTCCAACCGCAGGTGGTCGAGACCCTCGGGGTGAAACCCGCCCGCCCGGTCGTGATCACCCCGCACCTCGGCGAGTTCGCCCGTCTCCGTGGGTCCACCACCGCCGCCCCCGTCGAGAACGCCGAGCTCGTCGATTTCGCCATGGCGCGCAACGTCACCGCCATCCTCAAGGGCCCGGTCTCCCGCCTCACCGACG
>Ga0116187_1004839_pt1 | contig 11553 bp, 9 predicted proteins | sample AD_JPNNA6_MetaG_FD_89755 | JGI IMG/M metagenome (GOLD analysis project Ga0116187, IMG submission 89755) | Active sludge microbial communities of municipal wastewater-treating anaerobic digesters from Japan - AD_JPNNA6_MetaG | ecosystem: Engineered > Bioreactor > Anaerobic > Digestate | place... | reverse complement strand
TTTTATTGATAGTAGATACAATTAACCGAGTAAGAAGCGGGGAGTTAGATATTAAAACGGCGAATTGTTTAGGCTTTTTAACCGATAAACTATTAAAGGCTTTGATAAAAACCTCTACTGGCAAAGTAGTGGGACGCTCTAAAAACCCTAAAAAGTATTTAAGGGTTTTGGAAGCAATAGAGCACGGATTTAAGCCAACAGGCAAATCAAAAAAGAAAAATAAAAAATAAAATGGCAACTACTAACCCCAACAAAGCAAATCAGTGGAAATTAGACCCACGTCAAAAAATGTGCTGGGACTTATACATTGACCCCAACTCACCAACCTTCAGTAATGCTTATCGTTCCGCTCTTCAAGCTGGTTATGAAGAAAATACCGCAGCGGTCATTACCACCCTTAATTGGTTTCAAGAAAAATTAAGAAGACTGAATTTATTAGAGAAAGCCGAAAAAGTTCTTAAAGAAATGATAGAAATGGAAACAAAAACTTCTACCATTAAGGGCAATAAAGTAGTTACTAATAACGACCCTCAGTTGGTAAAAATAAAGCAAGACACTGCAAAGTTTTTAGCTAAAACATTAGGTAGAGACATTTATAGCGAGAGACAAGAACTAACAGGTAAAGATGGAGAAGCTCTTATTATAACCCCCGAAGAAAAGTCAAAAATTAACAATATAATAGAAGAATATCTTAATGGAGAAAACTAATAATAAAATCCAGCAAATCTTAAATGGCAATGACTTAAAAGCAAAAAAAGCATTATTTTCTTTTGACCAGACCGACAGCAATGAAGCCATAGCATTCAAGTTTAATTTGTGGTCTAGATATTTTTTCCCCCAGTATTTTTCCAGTAAAGACGCACCCTATCACAAAACGATGGATGGAAATAACATCAAAGCTTATCGTGGGCAAATTAGGTCTTACACCAATATAACTTTTAGAGGAGGGGCTAAATCTGCCAGAACTAAACTATTTATTGGTTTTGCCCTTGCCAACGACCTAGACCATTTTAGGAAGTATATAAAAGTTTTATCATCGGACTTTACTAATTCAGCACAGGTTGTAACCGACCTATATAATATACTTATTGACCCGAAAATTATTAGATTATATCCCGAAATTTTTGAAAAAACTAATAAAAAAAGAGAAGAAAGAATGAGTTCTTTTACAACTTCTACTGGAATAAAAGTATTAGCTGATACAGTTGGCACTGAACAACGGGGCTCAATTCAAGAAAATGCTAGACCTGACTTAATCTGGTTTGAGGATATTGAAAGCCGTAAAACATTAAGAAGTGCCGTCATAACCAAAGCTATCTGGGATAATATGGAAGAAGCTAGAACTGGTTTATCCATAAATGGCTCTTATATCGTTACTTGTAATTATATCTCCGAATTAGGAAATGTTCATCGCCTAGTTGAAAAATCTTCTGACCAAAATATAGTTGATATTATCCCCATTATTGACGAAAAAGGTGTTATAGCTTGGGCTGACAGATACACTCGAGAAGATATTGAGCAGATGAAAAAAGACGATGACGATTTTGAGGGGGAAAGGATGTGCAGACCTAGTGCAAGTAAAGATGTTATTTTTGACAGAGAAGCACTTGAAAAACAAAAAGTCAAAGAACCAATTAAAGAAATAGCGGGATTTAAGATTTTTTATGAATATAACCCTAGTCATAGATATGCTAGTGGACACGATGTTTCTGGTGGGGTAGGATTAGATAGTTCAACTTCTGTATTTATTGATTTTGATACTATTCCAGCTAGGGTAGTTGCTACTTTTGCCAATAATAATGTTAAACCAGATGTTTTTGCTGATGAGATTAAAAGAGAAGGAGAGTATTTTGGTGAACCATTGTGCGCTATTGAAAAAAATAATCACGGCTATGCTACTATTGCCCGTGCAAAACAATTAGGAGTTAAATTGTTCAAAACCCCCAAGACTGACACTAGGATAGACCAGACCGCTCAACCAACCGAATATGGTTGGAATACTAATGCCGCCACAAAACCAAAAATGATATTTGCCCTAGTAAAGGCTTGTAACGATGGCTTGTTGGAATTATCAGATTATAGTATAATAAAAGAGTGTATGAGTTACACCAGAAACGATGTAATAGACAACGAACCAGACCCAAGATTAAGCACCAGACACTTTGACTTATTGATGGCAACAGCAATAGCTTGGCAGATGAAAGACTATGCCGAAGTTAAAAAAATAAATTATTATATTCCCGAAGAAGAAAAACTATTATATCCTGAAATAGGATGTTAAAAAATATGATAAATAAACAAGTCGCTGATAAAATAGCAGCCCAAGCTCTAAACGAAATACAAGCTGCCAGAATATACAAACAAGGTAAAATTTCTCATTGGCACGCTAATGAGGATATGTATTATGGAAAAAAGATAGCCCCAGTTGAGTCTAGGTCTAATGTAGCTTTATCTAGGATGCAGGAGTTTGTTCACACTTTAATGTCAAAAATAGACACTCCCTTAATTTTTAAGTTTATAAAAAGAAAAGAAAGTCAGTTAAAGAGGGTAGAAATGCTAAATGCTTTACGACAGGTTGACTCATTAAGGGACGATTGGGACATTAAAGATTTAGCTGGCAAAAAGCAAGCTATTATATACGGGCGGGCTATTTATTTTTATTCTGCCTCTTCCGATAAGGGAACATATCAATCCAACCTAGAAAATTGTGATGTATATGACTTTTTAATTGACCCATTGTGTGGTGGTCTAGATATTGAAAAAGCTCTTAATCTCGGGAGATATAATATCCTAAAAACAGCCAGAGAACTAAAAGCCGGAGTCAAGGAAGGATTATATTATAAAACGGCAGTGAGTAATCTTCTCTTATCGGGTGGAAATGTTAATGATACCGCCCCAGAAGATACTAATAAAACATCAAGAAGTTACGGGCAAAATACAATCGGACAGAAACAAACTATTCAACCTAATGTATATAAGTTTTGGGAGTGGTTCACCACTTATGAAGGTGAAAGATATTATTTATTGATGACCGATAGTGGGGATGTAATTCGCTGCGAAAAGCTATCTGACATATTTGCTAGTAATATGTATCCAGTGTGGACTTGGGCGGCTTTTCCTGATTTAACAGAGTTTTGGACTCCGAGTTATTGTGATTATGTCCGAGAGATATTTATGGCTCAAGATGTAAGCATCAATCAAATGCTAGACAATGCCGAAGCCATAAATAAACCGATGAAAGCTGTTAATGTTGAAGCAATCTCTGATATGGCAACATTGAAATATAGGCGTGATGGTTATATTTATTTCAAGGGAGATTTTGATATAAATAAAACAATTCAGACCCTAGCTGTTCCCAGCATTAACACCCCTATTCAGGTATTTAATATCCTTGAAAGTATTCAGCAAAGAGTTTCTGGTGTTACTGACGGCTCAAAAGGTATGAGTGATGAAAATGGTAAGGTTGGTATTTATGAGGGTAATCAGGCTGCTGTTGCCGATAGGTTCAACTTACTTAACAAATCTTATTCTTTTGGCTATAAAAGATTTGCTAAATTATATGAGTGGGGCGTCAGAGAGCACTTGAATAAGAAAATGGCAGTAGATATGATTGGTCCTAATGGGGTAGAAGTCGTAGAGGTAACTAAACGAGACATCTTCCGCAGTAAAAAAGATAATGAGTTTGGTGTGCTAGTTCAGACTTCTGATGCCGAGAATATGACCTCAATTCAAGACCAAAAAGCTAAATTATCATTTTTATCTATGCAAGCTATCAATCAACAATGTAATCCTAAAAAAGTTTTTGAAATGCAGGCTAAAATAGTTGGCTTTAACGAGGACGAAATTAAAGACTTATTAGATAAAACAGATTATGGCAATAGTGAGTTGATGAGTGAAGCAGAGAGAGATATAGAGCGAATACTTGACGGAGAAACTATTAAGCCCAATAGGATTGCCAATAATGCCTATAAGCAAAGAGTGGTTGATTATATTAACGACCACGAAGAAGATATTTCTACGGAGCAGTTTAGGGCATTAACACAATATGTTATGAGTTTAACGCCAATTATAATGAAAAATGAAGCTAGGGCATTAAATAATTTTATTATTAACCAAACGGACAACCAAACAACGGCAAATGTTCCTACTAGTAATACCAATGGTGAATTAACTGCCGAAGCTGGTCAGCCGTTACAACAACCTTATGAACTATAAGTATCAAATTATTAAAGAAGCTACCGATAATCAAAAGTCGCAAATTAGAAAGAGCGGTGTTACTATTGATTTTACTATGGAACAGGTAGCCGAACATTATAACAACTTAAAAAAGGTTCAAAAAGAGTTAAAGTCCAAATTATCTTACGAAAAAGCCAAATTATCTAATATAGTTGAACACAATCCTATTGTTAATAAAATTACTGACGAAAAAGAGAAATTAGCTATATTTATGGCAGTGGAAGCCGAAACTTTAATTAAAAAAATTCAAAAAGATTTAGAGGAATATACCCAAGCCATTAAAGAATACGATGACGAATTGTTTGAAATTGAAAAACAAACTGGTATTGCCCTAAAAGAAAAAAAATAAATATGTTAAACATTGATGAAAAAGAAATAAAAGAGGACATTAAAAAGTATGCTAGTATAGACGCCCTATCTGACTCTGATGGTGGTAAGATTTTGAAAGAAACCTTACTTAATGACATTTCTTCTGCTATTGATGTTTTATTATCAAGCTACAAAAGTGCCAGTCATATTGAGTTAATTACTACTATTGCTAGACTGGAAGCCAAGTTAAATCTGTATCGGGTAATAGATAGAGCCAAAAAGAATAAAGAATTAGCGGTTGAAGCCCTAAAAGAAAAACAGCAAGGTTTATAGCTAGGGAGGGCTTTAACTAGCTCTCAAAGCTGTAAATGTTACAGTTAACCTTCTGGGAGGAGGAATAAAACCCCGACGGGTCTAGTCGTTAAATAGATTAAACTATGGAAGAAAAAACCATTAGTGCTCCTGCGGAGGAGTTAAAAACACCGTTAGAAACCGAAGTTAAAACACCAGAGGAAAATAATAACAATGGTGAAGAAACTATCGGTGCAGCTTTGGGAACTGAAACTGTTCAGGAGAAATCAGTTCCTCTTTCAACCTACCTAGCAATGAAGCGTGAAAACAAAGAATTGACTAGGCAAATGAAAGAATTACAAAAATCTATTGAGGCTGGTTCTAGTGAACGAGAAGTCTCAGCAGATTTAAGGGAAATTGCTCAAAGGCACGATGTAGATGAATCTTTTTTAGAGGATTTTGCTAATGCCGTTAGGGCAAAGACCAAAAAAGAGGTTGAAGACGAAGTTTTATCGGCAATACAACCTATTCAGGAAGCTGAAAATGCCAAAAAGATTGATGAAGCTTTTAATGTCCATTTTGAAAAGGCAATGGAAGCTATGCCTGAATATAAGGATATTGTCAATAAAGATGTCATTAAATCTCTCTCTCTAGACCCTCGTAATGCTCACAAAACATTTACGAAGATTATAGAGGAAGCTTACGGACACCTCGCAACAGGAAAAAAGACTCTTGAAACCTCAACTCCTGGGGGAAGTAAAGACGAAATTACTGAGATTGATTATTCTAAGATAAACAACCCTGATTATTTCAAGGAAGTTATGTCTAATCCAGTTCTTAGGAAAAAGTATAACGAAAATCTACAGAATAGAATTGGTCTCTAGTAACAACTAATTGCGGGGCTTTATTCACTTAATTTAATTTAATTTTATGAGTCTAACAGATTTCAAGCCCCAGTTTGACAACGCTTATGAAGAGGTCTTCCAGAAGGTGTTGGTCGGCAAAAAAATTGCTAATCTACGCTTTGAGCCCGTGCTAAAATATGGGGAAAGTGTTGAGCGGGTTGCTTACGACATTTCTGGTGTGCGTGTTCGCTCCGTTACTCGTGGCAATGCTTCAACTATTGATAGTATTACCGATACTAGTGAACTGCTTGTCATTAACCTAGAAAAGGAAGCCGTATTCCACATTTCTGATGGTGAAGTGAAACAAGCCGGTCCATTAAATCCGGGTGAAGTTATTGGTGGTCAAATTGCCATTAAGGTTGCCGCTGACCTAGATGCTCGTATTTTATACGAAACCAAGAATGCCTACCAAACCTTTGATACTGGTGATTTAACAACCCTAGCTTCTACTGGAGTTCCTATTACCCTAAGCTCTACCACTGTTCCTCAAATGGTTACTCGTATGCCAGCCAAATTAAGAAAAGGCACTCATCAAACCTTGTCTAATATGTGTATGGTCGTTGATTCCTATGCCCTATCTGATATGGAACAATTCTTATTGGCTAAACAGTTCAACATTGTTGAGTCGGTATGGAAAAATGGTTATGCTGGAAGCATTTCTCAAGCTGAGGTTTATGTCAGTGAAAATCTAACCGGTGAAGTTACCTTAAATCTAGCTACTAAACCAACCAACGGTGATACTTTGACTATCAATGGTGTTACTATCACTTTCGTTAGCTCAATTGGCACAACTGCTGGTAATGTTTTAATCGGTGCTGATGTAGATACTACTCGTGCTAACTTAGCTGGTTTAATCAACAATCCTGGCACTACTTCTGCCACTCAAGTTGCTTTAAGCACTGCGAACCAAAACTTATTTACCGATGAATATCGCTTTATTGCTACTAATAATGATACTGCTGATACTCTAAATATAGTTGGTATTGGTTCTGGTCGTATTACTGTTGCCAAAACTTTAACTGCTACTGGTGATGGCTGGACAACTCCTTATGTTCACGCTTATTATGGCAAGAAAGGTGGTATTGATGTTGTGGTTCAAGATATGAAAGAGGTTGATATGCGTCCTACTGCTGACCGCCGTGGAACTAATGTCTTTACTAGCTACTTGGCTGGTATTAAGACCTATGCTGATGGTGCTAAAAAGTTCCTTGACTTAAAGATTGCTGCTTAATCAGTTCTTCCCCTGCCCATCAATTCTGGTGGGCAGTGATAAGAATTAAAAATATGATTAACATTATTGGAGAAATTATACTACTGGCAGTGTTTTTATGGGCTATTAAGGTCATAATAAGCTTTGTCGTAATTATTGGCAGTTGTTTATTTCCACCGATTGCCCAGTTTTATAAGTTTATTAAAAATAAATTAAAATAATATGACTGGGCAAGAAATTATAGATAGATTTGAGCTTTATGTTGATGACGGCACTGAGCTATCCTCTTCTGAGGAGCTTGATTTATTAAACAAAATATATCGGCAAATACTTAATTCTAGGTCGTGGGAATTTCTTAAAAAAGAGTTTTCTACCATCACAACTGGATTAAATTATGTTACCCTGCCAGCTGATTTTGCTTATTTTATTGCTAATGGGAATTATACCGAAAATAATGTTGAATATCAGGGCAATCAAGCTCCTAAAATTATTTTAGTTGGTAATACCGAATACAAACTAGTTAATTGGTCTGATAGAAGAAAATATCTTAATAGTTCTGGCTATGCTTATGTTGACCTAGCCAATAACCGATTATATTTTAGTGATACTCCTGCCAGTGGACAGATGGTAAGTGCTGATTATATTTATAGACCAGCCGATATAACCACCACTACCAGCCCGATATTCCCCGAAGATTTTCACCCAGCAATTTATCACGGAATGGCTTCAGAAGATTATATTATTCAGCAGTTTGATAAAGCCAGAAGTTATTCCGCAGAAAATAAAGAAAGATTTAATAATTATCTTGCCAATATGGCTTATTGGAACGCACAATTACTTAATAATTAGAAATTATGGACAGCACAATAGAAATGTTTTTATCTGGTGTTCACAATCTATTAGACGACGAAAATATCAGTAAAGATGCCGCCCATAGTTCTTATAATTGGGTTACCCAAGACGGCAAAATTAAACTTATCGGTGGTAGAAAGATTATTGGTGTTGAAGGTGGTGTTGGAAGCTGCTCTGCTTTGTGGTATAGCTATAAGGTTAATGGAGAAGCCGTTTTATATCGCAAAATAACTAACAAAATACAATATCTAGCTGGTGATACTTGGACAGATGTTTTAACTGGATTAAATGATGTTGATGTTTCTTTTGCTAATTATTCATCTTTGGCTGGAACTTTTACCTTTATCAACAGCACTGACGGCTTTTGGAAAATAAACAATGCTAATCCCGCTAGTCCAATTAACATTTATAATTCAGCCAAAAATTTTCACGGAAAAATACTTATTGATAGAGGGAGAATGCTTTTATGGGATAGAGACGATGGTAACAAAAAAGACCCTACTGGATTATATGGCAGTTGGATAGATAGACAGGATAGCACTGTTTATACTTCTGTTGCTAATGAAAATCTAGGTGCTAGCGGTTCACAAACCTATACAGGAACTTTGGCTTTTAAGGCTGGCGGTTCTACCAGAAATTGTTTTGGTATTTCTATTACAGGAACAACTACCACAACCGAGACTTTTACTGATAATTACGATGGAACTCTAACATCTAATAAGGGGGGAACGGGAACAATTAACTATGCTACTGGAGCTTATTCTGTTACATTCAGTGCGGTTACTACCAGTGATATTTTAGCTAATTATCAATGGGAAGACTCAACCAACAAGGGGGTGGCTGATTTTTCTAAATCTGCTACACGAGTTCCCGGTGAGGGTTTTCAGTTCCCCCAAGATGAGGGCGGTGATAAAATAATGATTGTTTTAGTGGGACAGGACGGAGCTTATTATTCTATGAAGAAAAACTCTGTTTATAGGTTATCTATTGATGCCGATGACAAAAATGCCACTAATGAAGTTTATCGCAAAAACATCGGAGTTTCTTCTAAAAATGGGGCTATTTCTACTGGCACTGGTATAATTTTTATAAATACAGTTAATCCCGATAAGCCCGAATTAACTATATTACAAAAAAATCCTCTTGGAGACTCTATTGAACCCTATGTTATTATGCCCCAATTTAGATTTTCTGATTATGACTACACCAATGCTTATTTTGAAATATACGAAAGATATGTTTTACTTTATTGTCGCTTGAAGGATAGTCAAAAAAATGATACAATACTAATGTTGAATATAACTGGCAAAACGGTAGATGTTGTTAAGTATAATGCCCTATGTTCAGCCAAACACGAAGGTAATCTTTATGTTGGTAGTCCATTAACAGATAGCGTTTATCAGATATTTAATGGTTTTGATGATGAAGGATTATCTATTGATAATGAATGGATTGGTAGAGGAGAAATGTTTGGTAATGAAAGATTAAAGAAAGAGAAAAAACTTAGACTAACGGGAACTATTGACCCAGACCAGTCTTATGAAGTCTATGTTAGTTATGATAATGGTGGATTTTCTCTGGTTGGAACAGTTGTGGGAAGCGGTAACTATGTTGATTATTTAAGTCCACAAACTATTGGTGCTAATTTTATTGGTGAAGCTCAAATTGGCGGAGATGATAATGTTGCGGTTTATCCTTATTTCTGTGAGATTAAACTTAAAACTCCCAAGTTTAGAAAGCGGTCAATAATGTTTAGGGCTAAAGGTATTGGCTATGTTGATATAAGTTCAATAAATGACCACGATATATTATTCTTTGATGACAGAATACCCAAGAAATATAGAGTTAAACAAAATGTTAGTTTAGTATTTGGTGACGGGCTAGGCTATTTATTACAGGAGGATTTCATTTCGTTTATTTTATTGGAAGATGGTGGTAAAATTATATTGGACCAATCTTATAACAGTAACGACGATAAAACAACCTCAATTTTTACTTATGATGATAAATAAAATTCAATTATATGGCAGATAAAAAGATTTCAGCCCTAACAAGCCTTAGCCCAGTTGATGATGACGATTTAATTGTTGTTGTTGATGTTAGCGATACAACAATGTCCGCTACTGGTACTACTAAAAAGGCTCTTAAAAGCGAATTAAAAGGAGATACTAAACCCACCGACCTTAAAATCTCTACCGCTTCTAAAGGGGGGGTATTTAATGGGGGGTTTGAAATAGACGATACTAAAACAGATAGTGGAGCAACTTCTTCTTATGAAACAACTATTGTTTATAAGGGGTTAAGAAGTCTAAAGATAGCCTATACAACAACTGCCGCTGATTATGTTGATTTAACAGATAAATGGTTAATTGGAAACGGAAAAACATACAAAGTTAGATTTATGGGTTACGCTTCCGTAGCTAAGTCTATAAAATTAAACGCCAATGGCACAAGTCAAACGCTTGGAACATTTACTATCACCGCTGGTAGTTGGAATGTTTATGAAGCAGTTTTCACAGCTTCGGGAGATTATACTTCAGCAAGATTTTTAGGAAACGACACAACCGCCAGTAATATTTATATAGACCAATTACAACTTGAAGAAGTAGTAACCGACACCACCTTTACTGGTAAGGTAGCAGAAAAAATAAGACCAGTTTTACAAGCTGTTACTTCAACTGATAACATTGACCAGTCTTTAGACCCGACAGGAGCTTATACAAATACCTACGCCCTTACAAACGCAGTAAATGAGGGAGCAACGCATATTCAGACTTTTACTCCGACTAAGAAATACACTACAAGAATAGGGGTTTGGGTTGTCGCAAAAGGAACAGGCAATTGGACTTTAGTAGTTCACGACGCTTCTAATAATATTTTAGCTTCTAAAACGATAACTAATGCTTCTTTAACAGAGGGTGCTTTTAATTACTTTGATGTGCCGAATATCTGGACTTCTGGTGCTTTACATTTTCATTTATATTCTTCTGTCGCAGACGGAACTTGTAAAGCTAACACAACTGATGATTTAGAAACTGCTTCTTATATCCATAACTACGCCAAGAAATCAGAAAACTTTACTGTTATCTCTAACGGCATAAAGACTGACTTAAAAGCAGATAAAGACGGCTTACTTTCTAATGCTATTATTGATTTAGATAATGGGAAGTATAGGTTTTATTCAGTTTCAGATTTAGATGCAACCGCTGGTGAAAGATGTGCTAATGTATATTCTTTTTCTGGAAGCAACTTAATGACAGTTTCGGCTATAGGAAGATATGCTCTAACATCTGGAACTAATATAATTTTTAAGGTAAATACTATTTTCCCTATTAAGTCGATGAAAGTGGCTAACACTACAGGTGGTGTTGGCGGTTCAGAAACACAAACAATGGCATATTCAACAGACTTAATTAATTGGATAGACTTAGACACTACCTTAGGGGCAGATAAAACATTAAGTGGTAATATATCAAATTTAACAGGAAATATTGTTTATATTAGACACTCTTCCACGGTTAGCACAAATTATATTACGACAATGAACATTGAAGCCGACATTGATACCTCCTCTATCCCTCAAGGATTATTCTATCCTATTGGAGTTAATCAATTCACAGAAACTTGGAAAGCCACAGGCACAGTTCTATCTTATGTTTATCGTCAAGCTAAATATACTAATGAAAATGGTGTCGTAATGCCCGCTATTGAATTAAATAGTGGAGCAACTGGAGCTGGTTTGGCTTTTGG
>Ga0116187_1004834_pt1 | contig 11560 bp, 8 predicted proteins | sample AD_JPNNA6_MetaG_FD_89755 | JGI IMG/M metagenome (GOLD analysis project Ga0116187, IMG submission 89755) | Active sludge microbial communities of municipal wastewater-treating anaerobic digesters from Japan - AD_JPNNA6_MetaG | ecosystem: Engineered > Bioreactor > Anaerobic > Digestate | place... | reverse complement strand
TCGGAATCCGTCTTCACCGAGATCGCCACCCGCTCGGTCGGCGGCGACGCCTCGCAGGCGTTCTTGGCCAGGGCGGCCAGCGACTGCAGGAGCGGAGGCAGGGGGGCCACGATCGAACCGGCCTCCTGGAAGCCCCGGAAATCCAGGCGCTCCAGCTTGCCCGAGTGCAGGAACGGACGGATCCTGTCGGGAATCTCCGAGATCTCCACCAGGACGGCCGGATCGCCGATCCCGTCGGTGGCGCGCTGGCCCAGCGATTCCAGGACCTTGCGGCAGCGTTCCACCTCGGAGCGGATCAGGCGCGCGTCGGAGATGCATTCGCCGTTGCCGCAATGCCCGCCGGCCAGCCGCTCGAAATCGGAACTCACCACCGCGATCGTGGACAGCGGCGTGGCCAGCTCGTGGGCGACCCCCGCGGCGAGGGTGGCCACGGTGGCGAACCTCTCGTGGCGCTCCGAACGCACGCGCGCGCGCTCGAGCTCCAGGTCCTTCTGCGAGATCGATTTGCGCAGGCGCCCCACGAAGAACGCCACCGACGCCCCCACGAGCACCAGGTCCACGAAGATCCCCAGCCGCGAGGCGCCTTCGATCCCCAGCGGCAGGGGCCGCGCGGCCACCAGCGGGTGCGGCGACAGGAACTGCAGGCCCAGGCACGCCGCCGACAACGCCAGGAACCACCACGACCACGACCGCGGAAGCAGCACCGAGGCGATGACCACGTGCAGCAGGAAGAACCCGTTGAAGGGATTGTCCACCCCGCCGGTCCACCACAACATTCCCGCCAGCACCAGCGTGTCCTGCGCCAGCAAGGCCGCGCAGATCCTGTCCGAGTCCTTGGACAGGCGCGAGCCCAGGGACTGCACGGCGAGGTTGGTGGACACCGTGACCAGAAGGAACGCACCCAGGACCGTCCACGGAATCGAGAATCCCACCGCGGTGGCCGCCAGGCAGGTGGTCGCCTGGCCCAGCACCGCCAGCCACCGCAACCTCAGCAGCCAAGGCAGACCTTGGGCGGAAAAGAACCCGGCGACGAGCCTTCCCCCGCTGGATGCGGCCTCGTGTTCCCTCGTGGACCGTCTGGACATCCGGACCAAGATACCTCGCCGAGCGAGATCGTCCGCGAACCAGGCTCCCGTCAGCGCATCGGGATCCGAAGCGAGCGGAACAGTTCTTCCGCCCAGCGCGGATCGAACGCCATGCCCACCTGGTAGCCGCGGATCCATTGTCCGTCCACCAAAAGGTGCGGCACCGCCTCCTTGCCGATCCCTTCGCGCAGGGCGAACCGATGGTTCATGTCCTTCTGGATGTCGCGGATCTCGTAGGCCACGCCCTTGGAATCCATCCAGGATTTCAGGGCCTGGCAATCGGAACACCACTCGGCGGAATAGACGATCAACGGGTCCTGGCTCACGATACGCTCCTTTGCGGCAGATTCCGATCCAGGACGGTAGGATACCAAGCCCGCCCTACCGAAGCAACTCCGCCGGCAACTCGGGATCGGGATGCGCCGTCCATTCCGCACGGAGCGTGTCGGCTGCTTCCTGGGCGTTCGACAACGGTCGGAACCTGGAATCGAGCCACAGATCGAAGTCGGGACGGCTCTGGTAGAGATGGTACTTCCAGTCGGCCGCGAACCCACGCTGCAGGGTCCGCCGGAGCAGCCGCCCCACGGCACCGCCGGGGTCGGCCGGCCCCGGTGGCGGCAAAGGATCGGGCGCGACCATTCCACCCCACGCCTGGGGCCGCATCCGTTCCATGAACAGGAACGTCTGGGGAACGACGCGCACCAGGAAGGTGTCCAGTGCGGCTTCGGCGACCTCCGCGGAAACGGCAGGGTCGGGTTCCACCAGAGGGCCGATCGTCTCGACGACCAACTCGTGGGCGCGGCCCGGCCGGACCTGGACCCGTTCCGACGGCGGCAGCGACCGTTCCCAGCTCGCGGCCCGGTCGGTGGTGGATTCGACCAACCGCGTCCAGATCCGGACGAACCGGGGATCGACGGCCCACGGGATCCGCCTGGCCAACGATGCGCTGTCGGGGATGACCCTCCACGTCCTCCAGCGTTCCTCCCACCGCCCGCCGCGATCCGCCGCACCGTCCAGGCGTACGACATATTCCGTCGCGACCCGCGACGGCAGCCCCAGCGCGGCCATGGACGCGACCAGGTCCCGCTCGAACGAACTGTCGGAAGCCACCGTCGCGCCACCTCCCGAACGCCGCGCATCCAGCCAATCGGCGGCTGCGGCGCCATCGCGGGCCGCCCGCACCGAGACGGCGCGCACGAATCCGGCGGCGGGAGCGGGAACTCCGGAGCGTTTGCGATCGTAGGCCCGGAATCCGGAATCGGAACGCAGTTCGCGCCACGGCAACCCGACCCCGAGGACGTCGTCCAGCAATTTCTGTCCGTTGGATTCCGCCGAGGCGACGTCCGAAGCCGGGAACCCCTCCGACGGATCGCGCGGAAGCGGCCCGAGCGCGACCGAAGAGAGAGGATGCACCAGGACGGTCGCGACGCCCGAGCGGACCACCGAACCGTCGACGGGAACCAGCGAGCGGAGCGTGTCGCCGCGCCCGCACACGCGGACCAGGATCCCTCCCACCGGAGCCCTGGGAAGCTCGGAGCGGAAGCCGCCGACGGAATCCGTCACGCCCGCGGCGATCACGGCGCCGGTCGCGTCCCAGGCGGTCCAGGCGGCCGAATCCAGCGCCACGCTGTCCATCGCCACCCCCTGCAGGGAGCGGGCGACGATCTCGTTTTCCACTTCGGTGCTGGACCGCAGCTTGTCGGAGCAGGCCGCCAGCCAGGCGACCAGGCACAATCCGAGCGAAATCCGGCCGTGGACGTTCATGGACGGGCCTCCTTGGCGGCGCGGGTGCCGCTCACCGGGAAGAGTTCCAGCACGACCTGGTAGACGCGCCGGGAGTCGCCCGCCACCCCTTGCCAGAACTTCTTGTTCTCTTCTTCCGACAGCTTGACCATTTTCCGTCTCAGTTCCTTGAGTTCCTCGCGCATCTGCGCGAAGCCCTCGCCGCTGAGCGTCAGGGTGACGGCCGAAATGTCGCGTTCTTCCTTGGGGGTCGATTCCATCGCGCCCATGCCCAGTTCCATCTGGGCCTTGAGGTAGCGGTAGTAGTGGATGGGCGCCGAAAACTGGCTTTGCTTCCTGACGTGCTCCACCGCCGGGCGGAGCTCGCCCGACGCGTAGCGCTTCACCATGCCCAGCCGCTCCAGCAGCTCCACCGCCTGCCGCGCCTGCTCCGGCGAAATGGCGGGGCGGATCCGGCTCGCGAGGCGCGCGGCGTCGCCGCGGTAGGGTTCGATCAGCAGGTATTCGCGGATCGCGGGAATCCACCAATGGCTGAAGTATTCGAACCGGTCCGGGTCCACCAGATCCTTGGGGATTTCATGGAAGGTCAGGAGCTTCTCGTAGCAGCGGTTCTTCTCGGGAAGCGTCCTGGCCTGGTCGTAGTCCACCAGCACCTGGAAGTACAGTTCCTCCCGCGCCGACAACGCCAGGATCTGTCCGAAAACGGAAGCCTGGGGGCGCGACAGATTCCGCCGTCCGGCGAGCATGTCGGCCAGCCACCCGGAGGATTTCAGTCCCAGGCGCTGCAGGACCCAGCGCTGCGACGACCTGGGGTCGCGCTCCTTCAGCGCCTGCAGGGCGTCCTTGAGGAAGGCCCGGTAGTCGGAATAGTCGAAGATGCGGATCGGAAGGTGGTCCATGGTGGTTCTCGTGTCTCCGGCATCAGGGCCGGACCCGGTCGGCTCGTCCTTTGCCCGTCGCCGGGAAGAACGGCCTTCGAACTGGCGACGTCCGCGACACCTCCGGAACCCGTGCATGGCGGCGCGAACATCGAAGCGAAAAGGAATCCTACTACATCACGACCGAGTCGACCGGCGGAACCGGGGGAATGGGGCGCAAGCTGTCGACCGGAGGAGCCGGGGGGACTGGGCGCAAGCTATCGACCGGGGGAACCGGAGGAACAGGGCGCAGGCTGTCACGCACCGGAGGAACCGGGCGCAGGCTGTCGCGCACCGGAGGGACCGGGCGAGGAGGGCAAAGAGTCGAATCCGCCAAGCAGGCCGAATCGCGCGCCGGGGGAACCGGGCGCCGAGGGCACAGGGTCGAATCGGCCTTGCAAGCCGAATCCAGGCGCGCCTTGGCTTCGCCAAGCGGTCCCTTCAGGGCGTCGGGTCCGATCCCGTGCGGCGGCCGGGCATAGGCGCCAAGACTCTTGGCCGCCGAGTCGGTGAGTTCGTCGATGACGACCTCCACGCGCCCCAGATCGGCGCCGGGAACCAGGACGCGCAGCTTGATGCCCGCCGAATCCGCCGTGAGCAGGATCGGGAAGCGCACGCCTTCGGGCAACCCGATATGGAACACGCCTTGACCCACCTTGCCGTGGGCGACCACGGCTCCCGAAGAGTCGACGACCTGCACTCCCGCGGAATCGAACGCGGCCCTTCCCGCCACGATGGGGCTGGAGTTCGACGACGAACCCCCGCCTGCGGAGCTGTCGCAGCCCGCGAACATTCCTGCCAATCCACCGGCGATGCACGCCAGGATCCATTGCTTCTTCATTTGTTCATTCCTGTGTTGGGGTTTCACCACGCACGGCGATCATGCGGTGCGGCTATTGGTGAAGATCCCCTCGCAGGGCGATTCCACGGGGCAGTCCAAAATGGAAACCGCTCTCGCGCGGGGAGCGGTCGCCAACCGAACGGAAACGCCCCGGCATCGCGTGGGATGCCGAGGCGTCGTTGGGGATTCGTGTCCTGTGATCGCGGGCGCCTCGGGTCGGGTCCTGTCCAACCCGCTCCGCCCGAGCGCGTCAGGGCCAGGTGGGAGTGGTCGAATTGGTCAGCGGGATCGGACAGGTCTTGGCGTTCAGCGAAGCCTGGACTTCGGGCACACGCGTGGTCATGAAACCGCGCAGCGCCTGGATCTTGGCCGTGTTGGGATTGGCGTTGGCGATCCAGCCCGCGTACTTGTCGACCTTGGCCTGGAAGCTCGCCACGCTGGCGGGCCCCGCGATGGCGTCGGTCATGTACTTGCGGTACGACTCGCAGTAGCCCTTGTCGGCCAGCAGGTTCTTGACCAGCGGGAAGGGCCCCAGGTTCATGAAGCCGCCCGCCGTGCCGTCGTACCAGATGCTGGTCCGCGACACGATCCCGTTCTGGGCCATCTGGTAATCGAAACTCCATCCGAAGTCGTAGGTGATGAACCGGAACGTCCCCTTGTCGTTGAACAGGTAGTAGTTGTGGGCCAGGGCGCCGTAGGCGTCCCAGTTCATGATCGCCGTGCTCGCGGCGAGCCAGCGCAGGAACCCTTGCACATCGATGGCCTTTTCCAGCGCGCGATGCCATGCGGCCGAATCGGTGGTGCGTTGCGACGAATTGATGATCGCGATCAGGTCCTTGGCGTCCTGGCGGTCGCCGGGGATGTCGTCGTCGACCCATTCGCTGTCGACGAACTTGTCGAGCTTGGAAAGCGGCTTGTACAGGTTCCCCGAATCGTTCTGGAAATTGCGGCTCAGGTACGGCTCGTCGGGGACCTCGACCATCTCGTAGACGCCAACTTCCTTGGTCGTGTCGCCGAATTTGAGCGTGATCTTGACAGGAACCGACAACGGCGCGGGAACTCCGAACTGGCGGAAGATCTCTCCGGCCACCGGCCCCCGGATGCTGGTGGAATCCTGCTGGGCGTTGTAGAAGCTGATCTTCTGGAATCCGTAGAACCGCTGGTTCTTGGCGGTCGGGATGGAATCCTCGAACTTGTCGGTGTTGATCCGGAACGGAAGCGCGTACTTCCCGCCCGCCCAGGCGCTTTGGAGCGAAGCGTTGCCCTTCAGGCGGATCGCCACGTCCCTCCAGATCTGGCCGTCGGTCTCGATGTCGACCGGCACCCAGATCAGGGCGGTCTTCTCGATCAGGTCGTACTGGCCGTCTTGACAGTTTTTGCTGGTACCGCCCATGAACCCGCCGCTCTTGCCGAACGCCCCGCACGAATCGGCCATGGCCTTCATCATGCGGTCCCAGTTCTGCTTGGTCCACTTGAACGTCATCGAACGGAACGCCTTGGTGAAGCCGTTCAGGGTGTCGGCCTTGAGGTTGGCGTGGGACGAATCCACCCAACCGTCGTAGCGCACGCGACGGATCGTGTCGCGGATCCCCGAGGCGACGGTCTCGAACACCGGCACCTTCTTCTGGACGTAGCCGTCCTTGCTGTACACCAGGGTGTCGATCGCCGCCGCCGCCGAACGCGCCGCCAAATCGCCGGTGCCGAGCGGACGGTTCCAGCCCGCGACCTTGCGGCCCATCAGGTCCATTCCGTCCACGCGCAGGACCAGGCGCCCGTCGCGGATCCGCAACTCGTTGCGGGAAACGTCGTAGTTGGATCGCGCCCCTCGCAGGATGGACGTCGTGCCCATCTTCCAGTCGCCGTTCTTTTCCGTGGTGACCACCAGGCCCGCGCCGAGCAGACGCACCTGGACGTTCTTGAGGCCGTTGCCTTCTTCCGCGTCCACGACCTTGCCCGACAACCGCCAATCCGCGGCGGCCACCGGAACGGTCAACGCCATCGATGCCAAAAAGGAGAATACGGCCTTCTTCACGAGGAGCACCTCTTTCATTCCGGGTCCACCATCGACGTTCCGAGTACCGACGAGGCGTTGTTTCAACGATGTTCCAATGATGGACCGCAACCCGATTTCTGGCACCCCGGTTCGAGTCCCCTCGCCCGAAAACGGAGACGCCATGTCACCAAACCGGAGACACGTTTGTCACCGCGCCCTTCCCTGGCGAACGCACCTGGATCGGCGGCCCTACGCCCCCGAACCTTTCCCCGACGCTACCTGATCGGACAGGTTTTGGCGTCCAGAGACTTCTGGACTTCGGTGGTCCGCGTGGTCATGAAGCCTCTCAGATTCTGGACCGCTTTCGATCTGGAGCCCCCCTCGGCCACCCACTGTCCGTACTTGTCGACCAGGGACTGGAAGTTCGCCACGCTGGCCGGCCCCTCGAGCGCCTGCTTGGCGTAGGCGCGGTAGACCTCGCAATAGTTCCTGTCGGCCAGCAGGTTCTTGATCAACGGCCACGGCCCCTGCGGGCTCCAGGAGCTGGCGCGTTCGTCGTACCAGATGCTGGTCCGGGACCCCATGGTGTAGTTGAAGCTGTACCCGAAATCGTAGGTGATCCAGCGGAACCGCCCGTCGTCGTTGAACAGGTAGTAGTGCGCATAGGTGCCGTAGGCGTCCCAGTTCATGATCACCGTGCTGGTGGCCAGCCATCGCAGGAACCCGTCGACATCCAGGACGGCCTCCAGGGCGCGGTGCCAGGCGGCCGAATCGGTGGTGCGGTCGGTCGCGTTGATCACCGCGATCAGATCCTTGGCGTCGGCGCGGTCGCCGGGGATGTCCTCGTCGGCCCATTCGGAATCGACGAACTGGTCGAGCTTGGACAACGGCTTGTACAGGTTGCCGGAATCGTTCTTGAAGTTGCGGTTCAGGAACGGATTGTCGGGGATTTCCAGCATCTCGTAGACGCCCACGTCCTTGGTGGTGTCGCCGAACTTCAGGACCAGGCGCACCGGCACCGACAGCGGAGCGGCCACGCCCGCTTGACGGAAAATGGAACTGGCCACCGCCCCGCGGATTCCGGTGGAATCCTGCACGCCGTTGAACAGGCTGATCTTCTTGAATCCGTAGAATCGCTGGTTCTTGGTTTCGGGGAGGGAATCCTCGAACTTGTCGGTGTTGATCCGGAACGGGAGGGCGTAGTCCTTGGAGGTCCAGGCGCTGCGCAGCGACCAATTGCCTTTCAGGCGCACCCCCACGTTCTTCCACACCTGTCCATCGGCCTCGATGTCGGCGGGAACCCAGATCATCGCGCTCTTTTCGATGTAGTCGTACTGGCTTTCGCTGCAGAGCCTGCTGGTGGCGCCCCCGGCCCCTTTGGTCCCGAACGCTCCGCACGAATCCGCCATGGCCTTCATCATGGCGTCCCAGCTTTGTTTGCTCCAGCGCAAGACGAGGGTCCGCGGCCCTCGCAGGAATCCATTCAGGGTGTCGGCCTTCAGGTTGGCGTGGGACGAATCCACCCAGCCGTCGTAGCGTACCCGACGGATCGTGTCGCGGATCTTCGACGCGACCACCATCTCGAACACCGGCACCTTCTTCTGGATGTAGCCGTCCTTGCTGTACACCAAGGTGTCGATGGCCACCGCCGCCGAACGCGCCGACAACTCCGGAGCGCCGAACCGCGGCTCTCCGACCGCGATCCTGCGCCCCGACATGTCCATTCCATCCAGCCGCAGGACCAGGCGCCCGTCGCGAATCCGCAACTCGTTGCGGGAAGCGCCCCGGTTCGATCTCACCCCGCCCAGCACGGAGGTCGCTCCGATCGTCCAGTCGCCGTCTTTTTCCGTGGTGGCCACCAGGCCCGCGCCCGCCAAACGCACCTGGACGTTCTTGAGACCGTTGCCTTCCTCGGCATCCACGACCTTGCCCGACAACCGCCATTCGGCGGCGAAGGCAGGAGCGATCGCAAGCAGGGATGCCAAAAGGGGGATCGCGATCCTTTTCACGAAAAACATTTCATTCCTTCCAGATCGACCAGGGAGATGCCGCGACAGAGCGCGTCGTGTAGCAATCACGGTTCAATGATGGAGTCCGAGCCGGGTTCCAGCCCTCCACTTCGCCTCGGTCCGTTCCTAAACCGGAGACGATTTGTCACCAATTCCCTTCAACGGCACGGACGGCCTGGCACGCCCGACACGCGTCGCCCACGCCAATGTATTGTTCCTTGTCTGCTCCGATCGGGCCTGGAACGCCGTTCCAACTCCCGGAGCCCGACCAACGACCGGAGCCGTTTCGCCAATCATGGACGCCAACAACTTCTACGACTTCGACGAACCCGAGGACAAGGCCCCGATCGATCTGGACGATCTGGACGACAAGCCCACCCCCTGGTACCGCCGTCCCAAGCTCTGGATCCTGACCGCGGTGGGGTGCATCGTCCTGGCCGTCGCGGGTTCCTTCCTGGTCAAGTACAGGGTTTCGTCGGGCATCCTGGAGCTGGCCGAAGGCGGGCATTACGATTCGGCCTGGGCCGCGCTGGATTCGGCCCGAGGCTCCTTGAGCAGCTGCAAGCGAAGCAGCCTGACGGCGACGATCGCGCACATGGACACGCGCGCCGACACGATCCTGTTCCACATGGCCGAATCGCTCAAGATGTGCTTCGTGTCGGAAGACTCGCTCCTGGGGCTGGCCGCGTTGGCCAACCTGCGCATCCTCGACAACTCCAGCGGCCTTGATTCCAGCAAGCGGTGGACCTTGCAATCCATGGCCTTCGGCGCGGTCTCGCGGTGCATCAGGATCGATTCCGCCAACCGCTCCTGCTACCAGCTCGGGTACCAGGCGCTCTCCCGCATGAACGACGCCCACGGGCAGGTGGCGTGGCTGGAGCTGGCCACCAAACACGTCCCCAAAGACACCCTGTTCCCGGCGCAGCTGGCCCAAGCCCGACGCGCCGACACCGTGACGACAAAATCCGCCCCGGACTCCCTGCCCAACCCGGCCAAGTGACCGCGGCATCGCCACAAGTCGAGCCGCTCCCGGCGTTCTAGCTTTTGGCGATGGAAACGATCGCCATCCTCGCCCCGATGCAAGAAGAACTGGACGCTCTCTTGCGCCTTTTGCCCCCCGGAACCAACGAGACGTTCCACGGGCTGGACCTGTCGCATGTGGAGTTCCACGGCCAGCACCTGGTTCTGGCGCGTTCGGGCGTGGGCAAGGTCAACACGGCCATGAACACCGCCGTGCTCCTGAGCCACCTGGCCATCGACGCCGTCGTGAACGTGGGCAGCGCGGGCGGCCTGCGCGTGGGCCAACAGATTCTGGACCTGGTGCTCCCCGACGAAGTCCTCGCCGTGGATGTCGACGTCACCCCGCTGGGGTTCGAATTCGGCCAAATGCTGGGCGAGCCGTCGGTCTACCACGCCGACCCCTCCCTTCGCGCGAAGTTCGAACGCGCGGTGGCCGCCTGGCCCGACATCCCGCCCGTGCACCACGGTGCCGTGGGGACCGGCGATTCGTTCGTCTACCTTCCCGAACAGGTGTCCCGCATCCGCGAACGCTTTGGAGCCGACCGCGTCGCCTGCGTGGAAATGGAGGGTGCGGCGCTCGCGCAGGTGTGCCGACGCTTCGGGGTGCCCTTCCTGATCGTGCGCAGCCTGTCGGACGTCCCGGCATCCGGCGAAGGCAACCACCTGGACTTCCCCGTCTTCCTGCAAAAAGCCGCAAGCAACGCCGCCCGGCTGGTGCTGGAGATGCTCAAGGCGGGGTGAGGCAGATTCTGTCGGGCACTTCCCGGGCCGGAGTTCGCCTCCCCCGATCCTACAGCCAGCGCACCACCACGTCGCCGTGGCTCTCCCGACGCAAGCGTTCTTCCCAAGGCATCTGGCGTCCGGCAGGCGTGCGATCGAAGATCACCAGCGTGCGCGTCGCGTCGCGTCCCACTTGGTCGGCGTAGCGGGCGATCTGCTTCAAGCCCTTCTCCAGGGTGGCCGCGCGACCATGGCGCGGGTGCACCAGCTTGATCTCGACGATGTGCTTGAAGCCTTTCCACTCGATCAGCATGTCGATGCGTTCGCGTCCCACCGCCGCCTCGCGCGTGAGCCGCGCGCCGCCGTTCAGGATGCGCTGGAAGAACGCCATCAGCAACAGGTGCGGGAACACCTCGGTGTAGTCGGCCTTCTGCTCCCACAGATCGCCATTGCGACGCCAGAAGGTCTGGAACTCGTCGAACAGGGTCTCCATGTCGAGATCGCCATTGTCCTTCTGCCACTTGAACTCGGGGGCGGGAAAGGATTGTTGGTAGTTCACGTTCAAGGTGCGGATCAGCACCTCGCGATAGATCGGGTTGGCAATCTCCCAGCCATCCGAGAAGCGGATCAAGCCCAAATCCATCACCAATTGCACATCCGGATCGCTTTCGCCCAGGATGATCGTGCTGTCGCCCGCCAGGATGGGCTGGATCACCCGCTTGACTTTGGGGTCGCGCAACCGTTCCGCCAAGCTGTCGATGTGCACCGCGCGGCTCTTGATGAGCGCTTCCTTGGCCGCCTCGATGTGGTCGGCCGTGACCGGGGAGCCATCGGGAACAAGCCTGGTGACGCTGAGATCCGCCAAGGTGTTGACCAACCACGGCTGGCCACCCGTAAGGCGGAACACCTCCGACAATGCCTCCTCGGTGAAGATCTGCCCGGTCGCTTCGGTATGTTGCACCAGCAGATCGCGCACTTCGGATTCCGTGAAGTTCCGGAGCGTATAGGATTCCTTCTTGATGTTGAACGGCGAGCCCGGATTGACCGCCACCCCATCCTTGCTGTGGACGATGTAGTCCTTCAGATCTCTCACTTGTGGTGAGCCTGCGGCCTTTATTTCGGCTAGTGTCGAATCCATCCCTACCAAAGCGACGCTCGTCGGGAACCGTCCGACACCGCGACTGGCGAAGCCACCTCGCAACTGGCGCAGGAAGGAGATCAAGGTCGCCCCC
>Ga0116187_1004802_pt1 | contig 11610 bp, 16 predicted proteins | sample AD_JPNNA6_MetaG_FD_89755 | JGI IMG/M metagenome (GOLD analysis project Ga0116187, IMG submission 89755) | Active sludge microbial communities of municipal wastewater-treating anaerobic digesters from Japan - AD_JPNNA6_MetaG | ecosystem: Engineered > Bioreactor > Anaerobic > Digestate | place... | reverse complement strand
CGAAGAATCCGCTGTGAGATTCCAGAGGTTACGGTCTATTTTCGTGAGATGCACGATGTAATCACTCTCCATGTAAACACTCGTATCCGAAGGGACTACCTGAATGGAGAGGTGATCTGGAGAATCGTTGGTGGTGGTCGGAACAACTGGTATTTTGTTGCTTCCGATAGGTGGATAAACAGGATGACACAAACACCATAGGCGGTGCAAAATGGGAAACTTCCCTAAGGCGGTACGGCAAGTGGCTTTCGCTCGGGCGAATGGTCAATGTGAGGATTGTGGAAGAAAGTTCTCTGAAGGCTGGCAACTTGATTGCCACCATAAACTTCCACATTCCTTTGGTGGTGAGGATACTTTGGACAACGCAGTAATGCTTTGTCTTGAATGCCACGCAAAAAGGCACAGGGCTTTGGGAATGCATCGTGCTGTGCAAAGTATCAAATCCCGTATGAGAATGTCTGGTGGCGGTAGGACTGAAGAATGGTTGCGAAAAAATGGAGGTGTGAAATGACTGCTGAACGGGGTTTTGGTGCTGTTTTGACTGGGTACATCACTGTTGGCGATAAACTCATCCCTCGTGGCACATTGGTAGTTGTCCGTGTGAGCGGAAAAACATATACCTGTACTGTGATTGGTGGGGATTTTGCAGGTTTGGTTTTCTATCTCACAGCCAGTGTTGCAAGAAAATGTTTGCGGATGGTGTAGCATTTAGAGGGGGCTATCTATGATTTTTAGGTAGTCCCCTTGTTTCTTTTGTACCTAAAAATTAAAAATCTATTATAAGTTTTCTTATCTATATTGGCTTTACAATCTGGACAGAGTTTGTATTCCCTGCCCTCAATAACCTTAGATGATAGTCTGCCTATTTTGTCTCCCATAAAAAGTAAACCAGAAGGCATGTGGCAACAATCACAGGTTCTATTTTTTAACCAGTTTCTTATAGTAGGATTTCTTTGCAAGTCTCTAAGACATAAAGAGCAAACATTGTGTATTTTCCCCCCTATTTTTACTGGATATAATTTCCCATCGGTTAGGGACAAAAGATTCTTATTTCTTTTAGCGGACATCAGTAGCCCGCACCATTGACACTTTGTTGGGGTTGACTTTTGATTACCCATGAATAAATCTTAATACTAAAGATACTAAAGTCAATGTTTTCCTAGCTTTTTTAGCCATCTTGTATAAAAGTTTTCAATAGTTGACAAATGTTTGGTAAAGTGTATAATTGTTTCAATTACAAAATTCGGACAGAGAAAGGAACAAAAAATGAGAACAATCATATATTTTGCAAGAGTAAAGCTAGCAATAGCATTGCAAAGAAAAGGGTTACTACGCCTTGCTGGTTTTGTTGCAAGAGGATTATAGATTTTTCATAGAAAGGAGCAAAAAATGACAAAAGAGGAAGAAGTAGCAAGAAGAAACAGGTTACTAGATTTATTGGATTACATCTTAAATTTAGGGGATAGAGGAGATGTGGAGAGGGTGGAAAACTTTCTAGCGGAAGCCAAAAAGCTGATAGATAGAAAGATGCTGGAAGACCATGTGTATCCAGACACCATAGAATGGGACTTAGAAGAGGAGGTGGATGAAGATGAGGAATAGTGGGACTTTGGAAGAAAAAAGTATGTTTTTACAAGCATCTATTGTAATAGCCTTCATGGTGCTAGTACTTGTTGGGACAACTGCAAAATACGCTGCCGATTGGGGAGCCAAAAATAGGTTTATCTTTCAAAAACCCGTGGAGCTAAAAGTCCAAAAGCCATACAGGATAGAAAAGATAAAGCCAAAGGAAATACTATCACCACTAGCTAAAGAGGCAGAAAGACCTATAGATGAGCTAAAGCCGATAGAAAGAAAGATCGTTGAGAAATGGGGTCTGCAATATGGGTATATAGCACTTGCTGTTTTCAGGTGCGAAAGTGGGCTTCGTGAGGATGCAATAAACTGGGACACTAAGGATGTTGGGATTGCACAAATCAACTTGCCTACTTGGAAAAGCATAGTTGAAAAAGAGTTTGGCTACACAACTAAGGACTTATTGGATGCGGATAAAAATCTTGAGGTAGCGTACTGGATATGGGATAGGTCTGATGGAAATATTGGGGATGGTAAAGGAAAGTTTGACGATTGGGTTGCATTTTCTAACGGGTCTTTTGCGGGGTGTGTAAAGTAACAAGTTATAGAAAGGAACAACTATGGAAGAATACAGAAAGGTAAAGTACGAACTTGCACAGGCAAAAATTAAAAGAGATCTACTACTACTTGCAGGTTTTTGTGAAGATAGCAAAGAGGTAGCTTTATTAGATATAGCCATTATGGAGTTGTGCAAACTTCTCGGAATGGCATAGAAAGGAAGGTGTAAAACTATGTTAAACAGGGACAAGATCTACTCAGCTAGAGAGATAGCAAATGAAGGGTTGATATTAAACACTAAAGGTAAAAAGAATGTATCCTTTGTCTTGAGACTGATAAAAAGTGGGGAGCTTAAATCATTACCCAGACTAAAAACTAAAAAAGGTTTTGGATCATACAGGATACTTGGGAGAGACATAGAAGAGTATCTTAAAACCTACGAGGGTAAATAGGTACAAAAAAGGTGGTGGGTTCTGCCCAGTTCCCACCACCTTTTACAGAAAGGAACAATGGTATTATTATACAGGAAAATTCCAAGAAAGCAATAGTCCTAGAAAATGTGCTAATACTTTTGCTTTTTTACTTTTTGGTGTTTTTGCCATAGCTAGTAGTTCCCTAAGCACACTTCCTCCCAATTGTAAAGTATATGGTACTGAGAGGAGCGGTATTTATGTACCAGTTAAAGCAATGTTTACAATGAGGCTTGATTATTATACTGCCGGGAGTAATCATATAACACCATTTGTTATTTTTTATTATTTTCTTTTTATTAATCTTATTCATTTTCTTAACTAAAAAAAGATTGATAGGTGCAATTCTCTCCTCTAGCCCTAAACAGTATGTCCACGCCCCCAAAAGGAAGCCTAGAGTAACCGTACAGGACTTGAAATCTGTGCAAGAGGGACTATTTGGACGCTCTCCTGCACAGGTTCCAAGTTAGGAGTCTCTGTCCCTGACTCCTAACAAGGTTTCCCAATCATCTAGTTTAACTTTTAATAAATACTTTAGTGAGTCAATAAGTTCCCCACATACTTTAACCTTACCTTCCCACCTTAATTGCTGTTCGTATTCGTCGCTAGCCTCTGCCCTTGCTCTCGCTTCGGTTATCTTTTCTACTTCGTCAGCAAATGCCTCATACTTGCGGTTATAGTCCATTTGTGCGTCTATAAAAATATCAATTAAAGTCCCATATAAAGAGGATATAGCTACAAGAAGTCTCGATGCTTCTGCAGGATTTAGATCATTTGCGCACTTTTTTCTTAACTCCTCAAATATGGTTGCTACTTTTAATCTATTCTCGTTATTCATTTCATTTTTATCCTTAAAATTTATAAACTTTCTAATTTTTTAACCACCCACCCTTTATCGCCCAATCCATCAAAAGCAACAAATCTTCAAAATCTAAAACCGCAAGTACCTGTTTGTCATTATTCCTACTCGTTAGCAGTACTGGCATTTGACTGCCAGTAGCCTGACTCTCAGCTTGTCTAAAGGCGTCTCTAAAGTTAAGCCTCTCTTGGTTTTTGCACTCCCAAGAAACAGGTAAAGAGTATGTTGTTATATCGCCTTTCCAATCTGTTATAGCCCCCGATAGTGGGGTTCTTTTTGCGGACACTCCCAAAACTTCCTCAATACGCTTCGCACATTCTCGTTCAAATCTCATTCCTTTTGCTTTTTTGCTTTTAGGTGTTTTTGCCATTGTTTTCTCTACTTCCACCTCTTTCCAAGAAGATCGTTTGTACACCCCCCCCCCAACAGGCAAATCCCGCACCTCCCTTAGAGGAGAGCCGAATATGCCTGAAAATAACGAATTGTGTGTTCGTTTATTGATTCACTTCGTACTTTTAATTTTTCCATCTTGATTTCCTTCCTTTAATAATTTTCTAAGTTCCTTATTTTGACTTGTTATGTTACTTCTAATTTGATGAATCTTTTCAATTCTGGCTTGTTCCTCTTTATCTTTGTTGCTGGAAAAATAGTCACGAACTTGTGTAAGAAGTTCAACCAGCTTATTTTCCGAAACGACCATCCCCAAAGGATGTTCTACAACAAAGCTTCCGGATCTTCCCATTAAAGATATTTTGTAATCTTCGAAGGTGAAGTCTAAATCGAAATAGGTTCTTTTATCATCAAAGTAAGACCTGAATTTCATATCCTCGTTGATTATTTTTGTGTCACCCCAACCTTCTGGGAAAAGCCATTTGTTTTCAACAAACCCCAATACTGCTTCTTCTAGCTTTTCGAATTTTTTAGCCATGTTATTTTCCTTTCAAAACTACTTGTAAATAATTCTATTTATTTTCTCCATAATTTCTTTAATTTGCCTTATCCCTTGTGCAAGTCCTTCTTGTAGCTTCTTTATCATTCCCTCGTCTCTTTCAATTCGTGTTATTTCTATACGATTTAAGTTATCGTTAAAAACTACAAAGTCGCACCATTTCCTACAAAGCCCTAGAATCTGGGGGAGAGGTAGTATGAAGAATAAATCCTGCCCAGACTTATTGAATTTCTCCCCCAGATTTCAAGTCAGGAGGCTCTGTCCCAGCCTCCCGACCTCCCAACGCCCTAGTTTAGTAATTTGTCAATATCCAAACTATCCCCGACCTCCTTAAAGGGGGCTGGTTTTTTGGACACTTTGAAATCGTGATACTCTCTACCAGTTTTCCCCTTTGCAGTCCCTAGATACTCTATGCGAACCATTTCTCCAGGAGTTACTTGTAGGAATTTCCTATCCAAAACAGCATTGCCCCAAACTCCCATCAGTTCCCCATTCTCCCTCTCTATGTTATACATCTTGCTTCCGTTCTCACCAACATTTTCTTCCATAGTTAGATAAGTTCCAACAAGTACAGCGCCCCTTCCAAGCTCCTTAAAGTTCCACATAGTTTGCCCACCTATCTCTTGCCAGTCATCTTTCATTTGGTATCACCTCCTTTATAACCAACCTTATTACACCTTCCCTTGTTTTGCCATTCCCAAAGTCTCTTGGCAGAAAGAAAAGTTAAAAGATCGCTATCAAACTTCTTAAAGTTAAATTCTCCATTCTCTCCCAATGCAAGCCCATAAAGCCCATGTACCCTTTCCCCAGCCTCTTTTAGTGCCTGTTCGTAGGCAGAGAGTTGGAGTTGCACCTCGTCATAAAGGTTAGCATCAGCATTTGTTTTTACATCTATCAGGTACTTTTCCCCGCCAATCTCCGCCAGTAAATCCAAAGTCCCCGCAAATCCGTACTTTTTAGATATAACTGTTCTCTCATGCTCCAGTGGCTTTGGGTTGAATGTCTGTCTCCATTCATCAAACGCCCTTGCGTATCCTGCAAACTGACTTTGTAACCCCCTCACATCCCCTATATTTTCCCATGCCTCAACGATTGTGTGCACAGTCGTACCCCTTGCCATAGCGTCTTTACTCGTCTGGTAGGGGCGAGACATTGCCTCTTTCTCGTCAAGGTTAGGGTCTTTAACCATTTCCCAATAGATTTGATTTCCGTACCAGTAGCGAAGAGCTGGCTTGTCTATCACCTGCAACACTTGCGTCACGGATACAAACGGCTTATCATCTATCCAGTAAAATCCACCTCTCCTGTTTGCCGTACTATTCATTTGACTCCTCCGCCGCCTCTGCCCAAGCCTCGTCCCAAGAAAGGTCATGGGCTATTCCTAGAAACTCTGAATGGCAGGTGCTACAGGTTTGAAATTCTACAATCTCCTTTGCCGTTGCCTTCCCGCCGCAACAGGGGCATTCGTGAGAGGTTTCTTTTGCTCGCCCAAGGTACTGCCAGTAGGCACTATCGTTTAGGTAATGAGCATTCCTGAGGGTAACTAAATACTTTGCAGTCTGGTAGGAAACTGGTGCGAAACAGTCCCTTGCGAAACTTTCTAAAGTTTCTAAATTTTCTAAAAAAGGATTCGTCATGTCTGGGCTTCCTTTCTGTAACTTCATACTGAAAGGAATTATACATAATTTATAAATCTTGTCAAGCGTTTTGTATGACTTCTTCTTTTATTTTTTCACGAAGCCAAGCACTAGCCTTGATATGACGAGATTTTAGAATGTCTTGGAACATTTTCTTAAGTTCTGGACTTAGTACAATATGGATTTGTGCTGTCTTTTTCATGTGTATATTATACATTTAATTTTTAGGATTGAAAGCGTTTAACTTTCCCAGTAATTTCAAAATCATATAGGGGGAAATTGTGCCAACTCCCAGTCTCGGAGATAAGTTCCCACTTTTCCTGTTTTACAAGTTTTATTGTTTCAATTCTACCCAACCTCCTTACAGTGCCTGTAATATCTATCACCGCGCAACCTTTCTTTTGGGGAGCTACCCTAACCCCACGCCCGAGCATTTGATAGTAAAGACCAATAGATTGGGTGGGACGAAGGAGGACAATACAATCCAATTCGGGAAAGTCAAAACCAGTAGTTAGAACCCCAACATTAAAAACTGTTTGAATTCTTCCCTCTCTAAAATCCTTTATTATTTTTATTCGCTCTTTTTTACTTGTTTTAGCAGTAACTACTTTTGCACCTTCAACAAGTTTTTGCAGTCTTTCCGCCTGTTCCACAGAACTACAAAACACCAACACATGCTTCCCCATCTCCTGTGCAAAGAAAATAGCCTCTAACACCACCCCCTCTTTTTCCTGCAACAAGCCACTATAAGCCCCCAAATCAAAATCAGATCTAGTTACATTTGTGGGTATTTCCTCGTGCTCAAGTACTGTTTTGTCAAAATAGCGCAGTGGTTGCAAGTAACCTTCTTGTATCAACTCCGCAAGATTTATATTGAAGAGTATGCGATGCCAAAAACGATATTTCATTCTATTTATTAATTTTGTGGTTGTATGGGCGATAAATCCTCCCCATCCATTGGGCTCATAAGTTACGTCCATTCTATAGGGGGTGGCAGTAAGCCCCGCTACTTTTGGGTTTCCTATTTCACGCAGGAAGCTAGTAAACATCCCGTCCAAGTTTTTAGGATTTACTAAATGTGCCTCATCAATAATCACATAGCCAAAATGAGCAAATTCTTCGGGTTTCTTATAAATAGATTGAATGGTAGCAAAAGTGTATTTACTAATATACTTTCTACCAACAGAAGCCGAGTAAATCCCAATATCTGAGTCTTTTGCATAGGCACGAATCTTTTCCACGTTTTGTTCCAATATTTCCCGAGAAGGTTGAAGTATTAGGATAGGTTTATTTAAAGCTGTTGCAAGCTCCGCAATAACTAGACTTTTACCCGCCCCAGTAGGAAGAACGCATAAATCTCCGCCCTCTAAATTTACCCCCCACAAAAGCCTGTTTACAGCCTCTTGCTGATATTCCCTTAGTGTAAACATGGACTACTTTTTTCTACCTCCCTGCGGTGTGACTCAATCCAAGTATCCAACTCCTCCTTTCGCACCAAGATATTTTTCCCGCTTATTTTGAAAGAAGGTAGGGGGTTTTCTTTATCAACTATATATCTGTAAACTGTCCCAATGCTTACCTTCAAATAATCGGCAACTTGTGCCAAGTCCATAAATTTGAGTGCTACCTCATCATTTTCTCTTATCTGTTGTTCCATGTTTTATAATTTATCAGCTTCTTTAGCGTATGTCAAGCATTCATGGGCATTGGTAGTCATTGACAATCATTTATAGGTGTGTAAAATTAGAGACATGCTATTTAACAGCGAGAAGAAATCCCCGATAATAGACGACAAAATTAGGAAAGCAAAGGAGTTTCCAATAACAAACCTTTATACATATCCAACAAAAAAAACTGGTAAAGTACTTATGGGCAAGTGTCCCTTTCATGAGGAAACTCGGGGTAGTTTTGCAATTTACCCAAATACAAACACTTACTACTGCTTCGGGGGTTGCGGTGGCGGGGATGTTATAGACTTTTATCAAAAATTAAAAAATTGCAGTTTCCAAACTGCTGTAGAGGAACTTTCTAAATGACTGCTCAAGAATATATAGAGGAACACGCCTTGACCGAAGAATCTATCAAGGCTTTTGGTATTACTCACGATGAAAATTATTTAAATATACCCATACACGATGCAGATGGAAACTTTCTTTTCTATAAGTCTAGAAACTTAAAATTTACAAAAGAAGGGACAGAGCCAAAATATAAAAACGCACTGGGAAGTCACTCGGCACTTTTTAATTACCACCGTGTAAGGGACGAGAAAAAAATTGTGATTTGTGAGGGGGAAATAGATTGCATAGTCCTAAGTCAAAACAAAATACCTGCAGTTACTACTACATCAGGGGCAGGAAAGTTTGAAGAATCTTTTGTTAAATTGCTACAGGGGAAAGAAATATTTATTTGCTTGGATAACGACGAGGCGGGTAAAAAAGGAGTACGAAATCTCCTCTCTTTTTTCCCAAATGCCTTAGTAGTAACTTTACCAGAAGAATATAAAGACATCTCAGATTTTTTCGCCAGTAAAAAGGAAAGTTCTGATTTTGTGGAACTAATGGGAAAGGCGCAAACAGCTTCCGATTGGGAAGCCTCCAACATTCCCGAAGACTTCACTGTAGACTCTTTGGCAGACATAGTGAGAGAGGAAATCACGCAGGAGGCATGGCTGATAAAGGATATTTTGTACGGACAGGGATTTTGTTTTTTTTACGGCGCAGAAGGTACGGGAAAATCACTACTTGCCCTATCTGTTGCAAAGGCCTTGGCGGATGGCCAAAATTGGCTTGGAAAGTTTGAAGTAAAAGAAAAACATAATGTTTTGATTTTAGATAAAGAAAACCCCAGAAGCATGATCCAAAAAAGAGCTAAAGCTATGGGTGCAGATAATGAAAACATCTTCTATTTGCGCTATCCCGAAAAGTTTACCCTCTCCGACGGTAGGGGGAATGCCTCCGATTTTGCAAAGGCCATATCTACCACTGTTGCGAAAAAAGAAATTCACTGCATAGTTATCGATTCGTTTGTAGATTTTATGGTGGGAAATGAATCCTCTGCCGTAGATACTCAGGATTTTTTCGAAGCTATCAGGCTTCTGTACCCTAGAATTGCTTACCTTGTTCTTCACCATGAAAATAAACCCTCACAAGGAGTTTTTAGAAATGACAGCCAAAGACTTAGGGGTTCCTCTAACATAAACGCCCAACTTTTTACTGCATTCAGATTAGAGCCCGTAGCAAAATCGAAAACTGAGCTAACACTCAAACAAGTAAAGGCAAGAGATTCGCAGAAGCTAGATAAGTTCATGATCCGAATGAAGGTAGATTATTTAGACAATGGCGAGACTGCTGTATCTGGTTTCGAATACTGTGGAGAAGTAGAGGAATTTATAGATGAGACAAAAGTTAATGAAATTGAGAATCTAATAATGGATATGCTGTCTGCATCTGCATATGTGAGCAAAAAACAAATTGTGGAACTTGGAGAAGCTAGGGGGGTGTCCGAAAAAACAATCCAAAGAACAATAAAGAAACTTTTAGAAGAAGAAGAATTGAACGAAATAAAAAGAGGAAAAGAAAAATGGTACACAGTCAGAAATATGTTTACCGAAACATCTGAAGAGGACGAAAATTTTACCGATATTTTCGACGGTGAGTTACCCCAAATCTAGTAAACAATATATCCTATAATATCATTGGACATGCTTTTTTGAAAAATACTACAACTGCCATTGTAATCACAGAACACTGGACATCGATACTGGACAAATGTCCAGTATTGTTTCATCCCGCCATTAAAGGATTCCCATAACACTGGACAAGAATACTGGACAAATGGCCGGCGTTAAACAGAGAACATTGGACATTGGACATATATTATATATATGTCCAATGTCCAGTGTTCTTGTGTTTAGCCCCAGCCACATTGTCCTTTTTTCCTTATTGGTAAGCAAAAACAAGGATTTAGGGTCATTTTTGTTAGAAAAGGGGGTGTCTGTCCTATAGTTGGTGAGTTATTGGGTATTTGAGGGGGTTATGTTCCAGACTGCGGAGTTAATCGCTATGTGGTAAAATAATGTTGTGAGTAAGGCTATATCCAAACAAAGTCGCACAGATATTGCAGTTTTTGAGCCCACCCCAAAGATGCGTGAGTATTTGGACACGGCAGTACAGCTTTTAACAGACTCCCCATCCAAGGTGGCGGCCCATTGTGAAGTGGCAAGAAGAACCTGGTATGATTGGGTAGAAATACCAGGATTTGAGGATTGGTTTTATTCCGAATATGCTAGGCTCCGAAGAAGGATCATTCCAAAACTTGATGAGCTAACAATGAAGTATGCAAAAAAGGGCAGTTTCCAGCACCTAGAGCTAATGACAAGGAAGGTTGGAGACCTTCCACCCGAGCCAAAGAATCAAACAAACGTCCAAGTAAATGTACAGCCCCTTTTAGGGGGAGAGTCAATAAAAAATGTACCAAGTAACGACAGCGACAAAGAAAATCCTGCAACTGAGTAAACGAATACGGGGAGTTGCGGGGGGGACTTCTGCATCCAAGACTGTATCCATTTTGATGGTTTTGATAGATTACGCCCAAAGTACACACGGGGAGCTGGTATCTGTTGTGTCTGAAAGTTTTCCTCACCTTAAGAGGGGAGCAATTAGGGATTTTGCAAACATCATGGAAGACAGGGGCTATTGGAATGATGCGAATTGGAACAAAACGGACTACATTTATACGTTTGAAACGGGATCAAAGATAGAATTTTTCAGCGCCGACCAGCCGGGCAAGGTACGAGGACCCAGAAGAGATGTTTTATTTATAAACGAAGCCAACAATATCCCCTACGAAACCTATACTCAGCTAGAGATACGAACAAGTAAGGTTGTTTGGTTAGATTGGAACCCTGTTGCTGAATTTTGGTTCTATACGCAAGTACTACCAAAACAGGATGTGGATTTTTTGACTCTAACTTATCTGGACAACGAAGCATTAGATCCCCGAGTAAGGCAAGCAATTGAAGCAAGGAAAGAGAATACTGCTTGGTGGAGAGTTTACGGGCTGGGGCTTTTAGGTGAGGCAAAGGGCAGGATTTTTACAGATTGGGAGCAGATAGACGAGATCCCCCATGAGGCAAGATTAGAAAGGTATGGGCTAGATTTTGGCTATACCAACGACCCCTCAGCGATTGTGGCTATTTATTATTACAATGGAGGTTATATTTTAGATGAAGTACTGTATCAATGGGGGCAAACAAACAAGCAACTGGCCGATGTATTCCTCAATCTTCCCCGTGCTTTGGTGGTTGCTGATTCCGCCGAGCCAAAAAGCATTGACGAGATACGAGGGCATGGGGTAAATATTGTGGGAGCGACGAAGGGGCAAGGTAGCCTTTTGCAGTCTATTCAATATGTACAGCAACAAAGAATATCTGTAACAAAAAGAAGTGTGAACCTGTTGAAGGAATACCGAAATTATTTTTGGATGACAGATAAAGACGGCAATCTTATAAACGAGCCAGCGAGTGGAGACGACCACCTTATGGATGCGGTACGCTACGGGCTT
>Ga0116187_1004767_pt1 | contig 11676 bp, 7 predicted proteins | sample AD_JPNNA6_MetaG_FD_89755 | JGI IMG/M metagenome (GOLD analysis project Ga0116187, IMG submission 89755) | Active sludge microbial communities of municipal wastewater-treating anaerobic digesters from Japan - AD_JPNNA6_MetaG | ecosystem: Engineered > Bioreactor > Anaerobic > Digestate | place... | reverse complement strand
GGCGAAGAACCTTCGTATGCCGTGGAGCCGGTTTCGCTCACAGCTGCACCTTTCGTTCGTGGGCCAGGCCGACGGCGTCGGCGAGCGAGAGCCCGCGCTCGTCGAGGGCGGCATCGAGTTGGTCACGCACTCGGAGCGGCGCGTGGGGGTCGTTGAAGGTGGCGGTCCCGACCTGGATGGCCGAGGCACCCGCGGCGATGAGTTCGAGGGCGTCCTCACCGGTGCGCACTCCCCCGACGCCGATGATGGGGACCCGATCGACCCGCCCCTCGCTCATGGCGGTGGCGCACTGCCAGATGGCCCGCACCGCGACCGGTCGGATGGCGGGACCACTGAGCCCGCCGGTGATCCCGGCCAGTTGTGGGCGCATCCGATCGGTGTCGATGACGACGCCGAGGAGGGTGTTGATCATCGTGAGGCCCGTGGCCCCCGACCGCACCGATGCATCGGCGATGGCGACGATGTCGGTCACGTCCGGCGTGAGCTTGGCGAAGATCGGAGTGTCGCGGGGCAGCTCCTCGCGGACCAGTGCGACGACCTTGCTCGAGCTCGCCGGGTCGCACGCGAAGACGAGACCACGGTTGGCCACATTGGGACAGGAGATGTTGACCTCGACGCCCACCACACAGTCGAACGCCGGATGGGCGGCGAGATCACTGGCGACATGGGCGAACTCGACCGCGGTGTTGCCGGCGATGGAGACCAGGACTCTCGCGCCGATGGAGTGCAGCCAGGTGAGGTCCTTGGCGAGGAAGGCCGTGATGCCGGGCCCTTGGAGGCCGATGGAGTTGAGCATCCCGCTCGGCGTCTCGGCCATCCGCGGAGTCGGACGGCCGGAGCGAGGGTCGGACATGACCGTCTTGGTGACGAAGGCCCCGAGCTCGGTGAGGTCGAAGAAGCGATGCAACTCGCGCCCGTTCGCAGCGCAGCCGGAGGCGGTCATCACCGGGTTGGGGAGGGTCAGTCCGCCCAGCCGAGTCGTGAGGTCGGCCATGTCAGTGCCCGCCCTGCGCGGCCGGCTTCGCTGCGCCGACGGCATCGGCGGGCACCCGGCATACGCCGTCGGTGAAGGCCTCCCAACGGACTCGATCACCGCGGAAGACAGGGCCCTCGACGCAGGAGCGCACCATGCGCGTCTGGCCGTCGTTGCCGGTGATCGGCATGACGCACGTCATGCAGACACCGACGCCGCACGCCATCGACTCCTCGACGGCGACCTGGGCCACGGCGCCGTGCGCAGTGGCGACCTCGGTGATCGAGCGCAGCATGCCCATCGGACCGCAGCCGTAGACCACCGCTGCGTGAGTGCGCGTGATGATCTCGGGCAGGACGTCGGACACCCAACCCTTGACCCCGGCGCTGCCGTCGTCGGTCGTGACCGTGACGCCATCGGCGCTGCGACGGGCCTCGACGACACCGAAGAGGCGATCCTCCGAGGCCGCACCAAGGACCATCTCGACGTGACATCCCTTGGTGCGCAGGACAGCTGCCAGCCAGAAGAGGGGTGCCGAGCCGTAGCCGCCACCGACGAGGACGCAGGCGACCGGCTCCGAAGGGATCGGGAAGGGGCGACCGAGCGGCGCCACGACGTCGACCTCGTCATGGGCGCGCAGGGTGGACAACCACTGGGTGCCCGGGCCCTTGGCCGCGATGACGATGTCGAGGGTGCCGCCGTAGGCACCCGACGGGCTCACCTTGTGCAGCGAGAAGCACCGCCGCAGCAGGGTCGACGAGGTGTCGCCACCTACGGCGAGGGCCACGAACTGCCCGGGTCGGGCCAACTCCGCGACACCGGGTGCCACGAGCGTCAGATGGTGATAGGCGCCAACGCGCCGCGTCGCGATGACCTCTCCCCTGACCTGGACGACGTCCTTCATGCCGGCGTCCGATCCCGACCCAGCAGGTCGAGGGCGGCGGCATGCTCCTGGAGGGAGGTCACGGTCAGCTCGTCACGTCGCATCGCCTCGATCGCCTGGACGGCGGCAGCGAACTCCTGGACCGTCGTGATGAGGGTGACGTCGGCGGTGTTGGCCGCGGCCCTGATCGCATAGCCGTCCGCGCGCGCCGACTGGCCGGTCGGAGTGTTGATGATCATGGCGATCTCGCCGTCGAGGATCAACTGGCCGATGGTGCGCTCGTCCTCGGCCTGATGATCACCCTCGCGCTCGGTGATCTTGCGGACCACCGTCGCCTCGATCCCGTTGCGGCGCAACACATCTGCCGTGCCTGAGGTCGCCACGATGGTGAAGCCCAGGTCACGGAGCCGGTTGACCGGGAAGAGCATGGCGCGCTTGTCGCGATTGGCGACGGAGACGAAGACCGAACCCTTCTCGGGAAGTCCGCCATAGGCGGCGAGTTGACTCTTGGCGAAGGCGAGTCCGAAGTTCTTGTCGATGCCCATGACCTCGCCGGTCGAGCGCATTTCGGGGCCGAGGAGGCTGTCGACAGGCACGCCATCGGCCCGCCGGAAGCGGTGGAACGGGAGGACTGCTTCCTTGACCGACATGGGGGCATGGGAGGGCAGTCGCCCCCCGTCCCCGACCAGCGGGAGCAGCCCTTCCTCGCGCAGTTCCTGGATCGTTGCGCCGAGCATGATGCGGGCGGCTGCCTTGGCCAGCGGCACACCCGTCGCCTTGGCCACGAAGGGCACGGTGCGCGAAGCACGAGGGTTCGCCTCGAGGACGTAGAGAATGTCCTGCGCCAGAGCGAACTGGACGTTCATCAGCCCTCGCACGCCGATGCCTCGGGCCAACGCCAGAGCGCTCTCGCGGACCCGCTCGATCTCTCCGTCACCGAGGGTGGCGGGGGGCAGCGCGCAGGCGCTGTCGCCGGAGTGGATCCCGGCCTCCTCGATGTGCTCCATGACGCCACCGAGATACATGTCGACCCCGTCGTAGAGGACGTCGACGTCGATCTCCACCGCATCGTCGAGGAATCGATCGACGAGGACCGGGTGCTCCGAGCTCGCCGTCGTCGCCCGCTCCACGTAGGTGCGCAGGGTCTCGTCGTCGTAGACGATCTCCATCCCGCGTCCGCCGAGGACATAGGAGGGCCGGACCAGGACCGGATAGCCGATCCCCTGGGCGACGGTGAGGGCCTCGTCGACCGTGTATGCCGTGCCGTGCTTGGGCGCGGGGAGGCCGGCCTCGCTGAGGACCCGCCCGAAGGCCCCGCGGTCCTCGGCGAGGTCGATGGCCTCCGGACTCGTGCCGACGATCGGCACCCCCTCGGCCTTCAAGGCCTTGGCGAGCCCGAGCGGGGTCTGGCCGCCGAGTTGGACGATGACGCCAGCGATCGGGCCCGCAGCCTTCTCGGCGGCGTAGACCTCGAGGACGTCCTCGAGGGTGAGCGGCTCGAAGTAGAGCCGGCTGCTCGTGTCGTAGTCGGTCGAGACGGTCTCGGGGTTGCAGTTGACCATAACGGTGTCGTAGCCCGCCTCGCGCAGCGCGAAGCTCGCATGGACACAGGAGTAGTCGAACTCGACACCCTGGCCGATCCGGTTGGGGCCGGAGCCGAGGATGAGCACCGCGGGGTTCTCGCGGGGCGCGACCTCGCTCTCCTCGTCGTAGCTGCTGTAGTGGTAGGGCGTCGCGGCGTCGAACTCGGCCGCGCACGTGTCGACCGTCTTGAAGACCGGCCGCACAGCGAGTGCGTGACGGACGCCGCGGACGACGCTCTCCGGCATACCCCTCAATTGGGCGAGTTGGGCGTCACTGAAGCCATGCCGCTTGGCCAACCGAAGCAGCTCGGGGGTCAGTTGATCCGCCGAGGCCACCGCTTCGGCGACCTGGTTGATCAGCTCGATCTGGTCGAGGAACCACGGGTCGATCCCGGTCGCGTCGTGGACCTCCTCGACGGACAACCCCCCGCGCAATGCCTGCTGGACGAGGATGATGCGCCCGTCGGTGGGTCGCTTGGCCTGCAGGAGGAGTGCCTGCGCGGCCGCCGGTTCGGGGCGCTCGCCGTCCCAGTGGAAGGACGACCCCTTCTTCTCGATCGAGCGCAGCGCCTTCTGGAGGGCCTCGGTGAAGTTGCGTCCGATGGACATCGCCTCACCGACCGACTTCATGGTGGTGGTGAGCGTGTCGTCGGCGAGCGGGAACTTCTCGAAGGCGAAGCGGGGCACCTTGACGACGACGTAATCGATCGCGGGCTCGAAACTCGCCGGTGTCTCGCGGGTGATGTCGTTGGGAACCTCGTCGAGGGTGAACCCGATGGCCATCTTCGCGGCGATCTTGGCGATCGGGAAGCCGGTGGCCTTGGACGCCAGTGCCGACGAGCGCGAGACGCGGGGGTTCATCTCGATGACGATGATTCGCCCGTCGCGCGGGTTGACGGCGAACTGGATGTTGCAGCCCCCCGTGTCGACCCCCACCTCGCGGATGACCGCGATCGAGATGTCACGCAGTCGCTGGTACTCGCGGTCGGTCAGGGTGAGCGCGGGGGCGACGGTGATCGAGTCACCGGTGTGCACGCCCATCGGGTCGAGGTTCTCGATCGAGCAGACGACCACCACGTTGTCCGCGTGGTCGCGCATGAGCTCCAGCTCGTATTCCTTCCACCCCAGGATCGACTCCTCGAGCAGGACCTCCGTCGTGGGTGAATAGAGGAGACCCTGACCCGCGATGCGGCGCAGATCGGCCTCGTCGTAGGCGAAACCTGAGCCCAGACCGCCCATGGTGAAGGAAGGGCGAACGACGACCGGATAGTTGAGTTCAGCTGCCGCAGTGAGGCATTCGTCCATCGTGTGGCAGATGATCGACTTCGCCGACTCGGCACCACAGCGCTGGACGACGCCCTTGAACTTCTCGCGGTCCTCGCCGAGCTGGATGGCCTCGACATTGGCGCCGATGAGTGGGCAGTCGTACTTCTCGAGGATCCCCTGCTCGTGCAGCGCCATCGCGCAGTTGAGCGCGGTCTGGCCACCGAGGGTCGCGAGGACCGCGTCAGGGCGCTCCTTGGCGATGATCTTCTCGACGATCTCCGGGGTGATCGGCTCGATGTAGGTCGCGTCCGCGAACTCCGGGTCGGTCATGATCGTCGCCGGGTTGGAGTTGACGAGGATGACCCGGATGCCCTCGTCGCGCAGCACCCGACAGGCCTGGGTCCCGGAGTAGTCGAACTCGCAGGCCTGACCGATGACGATCGGCCCAGACCCGATGACCAGGACGCTTGTGATGTCGTCTCTCTTGGGCATGGTCAGTTGACTCCCTTCGCCGCCGCGAGAAGATCGACGAAGCGATCGAAGAGGTAGGCCGCGTCATGAGGTCCAGCGGCGGCCTCCGGGTGGTACTGCACCGAGAAGGCCTTCAGGGCACCGGTGTTCGCCTCGCGAAGTTCGAGCCCTTCGACGACATCATCGTTGAGGCAGACGTGACTGACTCTCGCCGTGCCATACGGGGTGACCGCGTCCCGATCGAGCGGGGCGTCGACGGCGAAGCCGTGGTTGTGGGCGGTCACCTCGACTTTGCCCGTCGTCCGGTCCATGACCGGCTGGTTGATGCCCCGGTGGCCGTACTTGAGCTTGTAGGTGCCGAAGCCAAGCGCCCGGCCGAAGATCTGGTTGCCGAAGCAGATGCCGAAGTAGGGCACGCCCGCCTCGAGGACCTGACGCAGGACGGAGACCTCGTGCTCAGCGGTCGCCGGGTCCCCCGGGCCGTTGGAGAAGAACACCCCGTCAGGGCGCACCGCCATGATCTCGTCGAAGGATGCTGTTGCGGGCAGGACGTGCACCTCGATCCCGCGCTGGGCCATGAGTTCGGGAGTCATCGCCTTGATCCCGAGGTCGAGCGCGGCCACGGTGAAGCGGCGCTCACCTACGGCAGGCACGGCATACGGTTCCTTCGTCGCGACCTCGGCGGCGAGCGCCGACCCGGCCATCCGCGGGGAGTCGATCACGCGGGTGAGGAGTTCCTCGCGGGAACGCCGGGCATCCGCGCCGGAGAAGATCCCGGCGCGCATCGAGCCCCGCTCGCGCAGGTGCCGCGTGAGGGCCCGGGTGTCGACGTCGCAGATCCCGACGACTCCCTGCTCGTCGAGGACGCCCTCGAGGGTGCGCGACGAACGCCAGTTGGAGGGCCGAAGGGCAGGATCGCGCACTGCGAAGCCAGCCACCCAGACGCGGGCGCTCTCGTCGTCCTCGTCGTTCCAACCGGTGTTGCCGATGTGCGGAGAGGTCATCGCGACGACCTGGCGGTGATAACTCGGGTCGGTCAGGGTCTCCTGGTAGCCGGACATGCCGGTGTTGAAGACGGCTTCGCCGACCGTGGCACCGATGTGCCCGAAGGCGTGCCCCGTGAAGGTCCGCCCGTCTTCGAGGACCAGGACAGCAGGCTCACGATCACTCAACAGGGTCAGCATGAGGCGGGGGCTCCTTCGGTCGCGGTGACTCGCCCGCGCAGGATGGTCGTGTGGACGGCGCCGGTGAAGGTCATGCCGTGCCAGGGGTTGTTGCGCGAGAGTGACCGCGATGTCGCGGCGTTGATCGTGCGCTGCGCAGCCGGGTCGATGAGGACGAGGTTGGCCGGCTCTCCGGGCGCGATGGGGCGTCCGTGCTGCTCCAGTCCGGCGATGGCCGCGGGCGCGGTGGACATGACCCGCGCGATGTCGCTCCAGCCGAAGTCGTCACCGAGCATCACGTCGGCCACGACGGCCAGCGCCGTCTCCAGACCGAGCATCCCGAACGCCGCGTCGACGAAGGCGTGTTCCTTGTCGTGCCGCGCATGAGGAGCATGGTCGGTCGCGACCGCGTCGATCGTCCCGTCCCTCAGGGCGGCCCGGACCGCTTCGACGTCCTCGCTCGGCCGAAGTGGGGGGTTGACCTTGAAGACGGGGTCGTATGCCGTGAGGGCCTCGGTGGTCAAGGCCAGGTGGTGGGGGGTCACCTCGGCGGTGACCGCGATCCCCTGCGCCTTGGCCCAGCGGATGACCTCGACGCCCTCGGCAGTGCTCACGTGGGCGACGTGCACGCGGCCTCCGGTGTGCCGCGCGAGCTGGACGTCGCGGGCGATGATGACCGACTCGGCCGCAACAGGCCAGCCGGGCAGGCCGAGGCGTCCGGAGATTTCGCCCTCGTGGCAGCAGGCACCCGATCCGGCGAGCGCGGCGTCCTGGCTGTGCTGGGAGATCACGCCCCCGAAGGAGCGGACATACTCCAGCGCCCGGCGCATGACGCGGGAGTCGTCGACACAGTGCCCGTCATCGGAGAAGACCTTCACCCGCGCCCGGGAACGCTGCATGAGTCCGAGTTCGGCCAGCTGCTCCCCTGCCAAACCACGGGTGACCGCGCCGATCGGCTGGACATCGACCAGCCCGCAGGCCCGCCCGAGATCGAGGATGCGCTCGGCGGCCTCGGCCGTGTCCGTGACCGGGGTCGTGTTGGCCATGGCGAGGATCGCGGTGTAGCCGCCAACGGCCGCCGCCTGCGATCCCGAGCAGATCGTTTCGGCATCCTCGCGACCAGGCTCGCGCAGGTGGGTGTGCAGGTCGACGAAGCCGGGCAGCAGGACCAGGCCGTTGGCGTCGATCACGTGCGCGTCGCCGGGGGCGTCGGACGCGCGGAGGTCGGTGATCACCCCATCGACAACCACGACATCCCGGGCGACAGCGTCACGGGAGTCGCCTCGGGAAGCCGGCTGTCCGGCATACACGGTGGCGTCATTGACCACAACGGAACTCATGCCGCACCCCCTTCGCCGCGCTCGGCATCTCCCCCGGCGAGCAGGTGGTAGAGGACGCTCATCCGGACGGCGACACCAGCGGACACCTGGTCGAGGATGAGGCTCTCCGCGGAGTCGGCCGCGTCGGCGCTGATCTCCAGGCCGCGGTTCATCGGGCCGGGGTGACAGATGACGACGCCGGGATGGTCCGCGGTGAGCCGGTCCAGCCGAGGGCGGGTCAGTCCGTAGCCGACGGTGTATTCGCGCGGGGTCGGGAAGAAGCCGCCGGTCATGCGTTCCTTCTGGACACGCAGCATCATGAGCGCATCGACCCGGTCCCCGTCGCGGAGGACCGCGTCGAGATCGTGCGCCACGGTGAAGCCGTCGCGCTCGGCCCAGCTCCGGATGCCGCTGGGCATGAGGGTGACCGGCGCAACGATCGTGATCCGAGCGCCGAGCATGCGCAGGGAGAGCAGGTTGGAGCGGAAGACCCGCGAGTGGGTGAGATCACCGACGATGACGACGTGCTTGCCCGCGAGGTCACCGATCCGCTGCTGCATCGTGTAGGCATCGAGCAGAGCTTGGGTCGGGTGCTCGTGGGTACCGTCTCCGGCGTTGATGACGTGGGCGTCGATCCACCCCGCGACCTGGTGGCAGGCACCCGACGCACTATGGCGGATGACGAGGGCGTCGACGCCCATGGCGTCGATCGTGCGCACGGTGTCACGCAGCGACTCACCCTTGGAGGCCGACGAGCCCTTGCCGGTGATGTTGATCGTGTCGGCGCTCATCCATTTGCCGGCGATCTCGAAACTGCTCCGGGTGCGGGTCGAGTCCTCGAAGAACAGGTTGATGACGGTCCGGCCGCGCAGGGTCGGGATCTTCTTGACCTCGCGCCGCTGGACATCCTGCATCTGCGCGGCAGTGTCGAGGAGCGTCCGGATCAGGTCGGCGTCGAGGTCGCTGACCGAGAGCAGGTGCTTGGGCATTGACTTGGCAGTCGCAGCACTCATGACGCCTCCCCCGCGATCGAGACGGACTCGTGATCGTCATGCCCGCGGAGCCGCACGCGGACCTTCTCGGAGTGCGCCGTGGGGAGGTTCTTGCCGACGTGATCCGCGCGGATCGGGAGCTCCCGGTGGCCTCGGTCGACCAGGACAGCCAGGCGGACCGCCTTCGGACGGCCATAGTCGGCCAGCGCGTCGAGGGCAGCGCGCACGGTGCGGCCCGAGTAGAGGACGTCATCGACGAGGACGACGATCCGGCCCTCCACAGTGCCGCCTGGGATCGCCGTCGGCATCGGCTTGCGCGTGGGGTTACGGCGCAGGTCGTCGCGATACATCGTGATGTCGAGCGCACCGGCCGGGACGCGAGTGCCCTCGACCTCCTCGATGATGTCAGCCAGCCGCTCGGCGAGGACGACGCCTCGTGAAGGGATGCCGATCAGGACGAGATCCGAGGCGCCCTTGTTGGCCTCGAGGATCTCGTGGGCAATGCGCTTCAGAGCGCGGGCGATGTCGGCGTCCGAGAGGACGACGCGACCCTCGCTGGGCGGTCCTGCTGGACCGGGTGTGTCTTCACGCGGCATACGCGTTCTGACCTCCTTCCCTGCCTCACTGGACAGGTCGTTAAAGGATGTCGGGCAGCGTCACTCTAGCGTTCGAGGTCCTGGGGCACCCGCGGGGGTCCACCGAGTGAACGATGGACCGGGCCGGCGGCAGGGCGGGTCAGGCCTTGGGAACGAGCCGGATCATCACCGCCTCGATCGGCAACGCACGACCAGTCGTTCCACTGATCTGTCCGTCGGCAACCCAGTTCTGCCATCCCACGTTGCGCACGTGGGCTCGGTACTCGATGCGGTACCTGTCGGCGAGCGCTCCGGTGAGTTTGAGTTCCAAGGCCTCCATGGGGAGGGCTCGGCCAGTGGTGCCGACCATGCCGGGCGCACTCGTCCATGACATCCAGCCGATCTTGCTCACGTGGGCGCGCATCTGGAGTCCACCGGTGAGCGAACCGGGTGCGAGCTTCAGATCGATGGCCTCCATGCTCAGGGCCCGACCAGTGGTCCCGGCCAAGGTGCCATCCCCGACAAAGGCCTGCCAACCGATGCTGCTCACGTGGGCCCGATAACTCACCGTCGGGGCGACCACCGACGGAGAGCTGGGTGTCGGTGTCGGGGTGGGTTTGGGGGTGGGGGTCGGGGTAGGGGTCGGAGTAAGGGTCGGCGCGGGTGTCGGCTGCGTCGGGACGAAGCGGATGGCATCGGCCCAGATTCGCTTGGTGGAGACACCTCCACCGTTGTCGGCCAGGTGCACCGAGGCCGGTCGCCCCTGCTCGACCCGGACGGTGCCGACGAGTCGGTAGCCACCCCCCGTGCCCTGATCGAGCGTGACGGACGTCCGGCCCAGCGCGCTGTCGAGGACGTAGAGGCCCTTCGTGGCAACGGAGGCATCAGGGATGTTGGCCTCGACGCGGTAGGTTCCCGGCTCCAGAGTCGGCGACCAGGTTGCCCCGTTGCCCTCGGAGCCAGTGCTCGGGCCCGTTGAATAGGCCTTCTGTTGGGCGCCCTTCCCAGGTGCCGGCGTCCAGTAGCGCATGTCACCGGTGAACACGAAGCCGGGGCTGCCGGGTCCGAGGGTGTTCGCTCCGTATGCCGTCTGCGTGGCATTCCCCGGCAGAGTGGCATCAACCCAGTTGCGGTCGATGTGCAGGCTGACCCCACCCCAGGTCTCTTGGGTGTCACCGGAGTACTGATGCAGGCGCTGGTGGTTGGTCCAGTAATAGTCGGGGTAGTACTGCGGCGAATAGGTGTCCCGCGTGGTCTGGAGCTGGTTCCAGTGCGCCACCCAGATGTGGTCCGGGGGCTGGAACGAGGGGTCCCGCTGCTGGATGGCCTTGGTGAGATCGCGCATCAACGAGCCGGCTCCGCCGTAGACCCCGGACAGATAGCCGCGCTGGTGGAGTTCCTTGGTCCACTCGGAGGTGAACGCGACCGTGACGGTCGAGCAATTGGTGTCGGTCATCGAGTAGGACTCGAGGTCGAGGTAGACGACGGTCCCCGCACCCAACCCCAACTTGCCCAGTGCCGCCGCAGCGGCACTCGCCTCGCTCCTGCCCTGGCTCCGGGCGGTGGCCAGGTCTCGCGAGACCAACGACAACCCCGTCTGCGTCACGCACGGCGCTTGGAGGCCGACGTGAATAGGGATCAGGCCCCACCCTTGGGACACGACCGAGTTGATCCATGCCGTGCCGCCTTGGAAGGGGCACGCACGCATCGAACCACTCGTGTAGATGCCGACGGCCGCGTAGGGGGACTGCCGCCAGGCCTGCATCGTCGCGGTGCTGGGCGCGTTGCACGCGTCGAAGGCCATCCCCCCGAAAAGCGGCTTGCCCACGGCGGCCGGAGTCTCGGCGGACCGGGCGGTCACGGCCACCGCGCGCTGTTGGGCGGCGAAGACTGCAGGAAAGGCCGACTGCGCAGCGACCGAGCCACTGACCTGGGTCACGGTGGCAGGCTCGGCGGGAGCACCGTCCACGGTCACCGATTCGAGGATCTCGCCGATGGCGCTGTCCCCGCTCGACCCCCAGGCCCCGCTCACGGTGACACCGGCCTCCGGGACCACCACACGGCGGACATTGGCATCGGGGTCCTCGACGATCGTGGGCGGCGCGGACGCATCGTCGGGGAGCAGGTCCTTGACCGACCCCACGGCATCGGTCGGCGTGACCACGATCGCCTCGGCACGTCCCACTGCACGAGCCGCACAGTCCTGGTTCGGCCCGGGCGTGCCGACGTAGACGACCTTCTTGTCCAGCCTGACGCAGGTCGTCGGGTTCGCGTCCAGATCGATGACCGGCCAATCCGCGGGCACGGTGACACCCACCGATCCCAAGGAGACCTCTCGCTCACCAGCCGAGGGTTCACCCACATCCACGGCCCCCGGGTCGGGGGCTGTGGGCGACGCCGACGTCGGCGGCGCAGACGTGGCAGGAGAGGGGGTGTCGGCAGCGGCGACGG
>Ga0116187_1004762_pt1 | contig 11680 bp, 9 predicted proteins | sample AD_JPNNA6_MetaG_FD_89755 | JGI IMG/M metagenome (GOLD analysis project Ga0116187, IMG submission 89755) | Active sludge microbial communities of municipal wastewater-treating anaerobic digesters from Japan - AD_JPNNA6_MetaG | ecosystem: Engineered > Bioreactor > Anaerobic > Digestate | place... | reverse complement strand
TCCGCTGCGCCCTGCTCAGCGGCTGGTTCAACGACTTCTGGAAACACTACGCCACAGCACACCAAACGCTCGCCTTCCCTGCCTGATTCCATGCTCAACCCCCACCAATTTGTCCTGCACCCCGCCAGCGGTTTCCACGTTAGCCCGCATCAGGTTCAGCACGGAGCCTCTGATCGATCCGGGCTCTCGGGATCAATCGGGCATCACCGACAGGATGGGGAGGTTGGCAGTCGCGGCGTTGCCCTGGCCGTCATGGGCATACGCAAAGAGCCGGTAGAAACCCGGCTTCCGCGGCAGTTGGATTTCCACGACCTGCCCGCCCTGCCAGGTCTCGATGATCGCCCGTTGGATCGGCGCTGTTTCCGGCTCCGGATTCCCGCCCACGCCCGGATTGTCCGCCAGATCAGTCCGCAAATCCCATGTCACTTTCACTGCGTCGCCTTCCGGATCCGTCACGGTCACGCCAAACCGCGCCCGCTGACCCGCGAGCAGCGTCTCCCATGCGCCACTCTGCCGGTTGTCCCGGAGGAGTCGAATGCCGGATTCTTCGATGCGCGGAGAGCGGTTGGCCGGCCATCGCCCGCTCCAGAGGAATGTCATGACGTCGATTGACTCGGTGCGAGACCCGTCGGGAAGGAACATGCCGTACCAGGTGTGGGTCTTCTCCTGTTTGTGAGACCAGTAAAAAACGTATGAGCCCAGGCAATTCGAACGGCCCTCGACCGCATGACGGTAGGCCTTGAGGTAGAACTCCGCTTTGGCGCTGCTGGTGTCCTCGATGGGCATTCGCCACGGCGTTTTAGGCACCTGCCAATGGCCTCGAGGTCCGAACTCTGTGACCACGTAAGGCCTGTTCCATCCTTGACGGGCTATGTCTTCTGGCAAGGTCAACATATCAGCGTAGGAATTCAACCCCACCGCGTCCAGGGCGGGGCACAGCGCGTCGAGTTCATTTAGGATGCGCCGATAGGCATCGCCCAACACGGCGATGACAGGGTGATTCGCATCCTCCTGCTTCACCATCACGGCGAGTCGGTTGACCTCCTGCCACAGCGCCACCCGTTGCTCCGCAGTGGTGCTGATTTCCAGCTCGTTGCCCAGATTCCACGCCAGCAACGCAGGGTGATTGCGGTGGCGCCGGACGATGGACCGCACCGTGTCAAACTGGGCCTCGACTCGAGCCCGGTCACGATAGTCGAATCCATGTCGCGGATTCTCCAGCGGGAGAGCCACCAGGCAGGTCAGGCCCGCCTTGTGGGCCGCATCCAGGCCCTGTGGACACATCCGAACCGAATTGGCGCCTGCCGCGGCCAACAGATCGAGCCGGTACGAGCCCACGGCCCCTTTGATGAAAAAGGGAGCGCCGTTGCGTTCGAGACAATAGCCACCGTCCCGCGCCTGGACGCGGACCACCGAGGGCGCGGCGAGAGTGTCGCCCGCCCGAAGGCCCAGCGCGACGCACCACACCAGGGAGAGGCAGAACCAGCGGTGTGTCATCTTTGACCAATCCATCCAGGCGCGTGTCCGGTTCCGGGTTTCGTTCGAGGCCAGGAGAGTGTTCATGAGCTTCGCATTGGCCTCGACCTGGAAATCGAACATGCCCAGGCAGAGGAAATCCGCGCCGTTTTCGAGGGCGGACTTGAAGCCGGGCTCAGGCTGGACAGTGCCGGACGCCGGCACTTTGAACGCGATCCACGGCTTCTCGACTCCTCGCATGAACCGGACCGTCTGGTCGGCATCCATCTCGAGTAGCTGTCAGCCGGGTTGTCGATCACAAGATGCCGACAAGGACGAGCGGGCAACTGCCACACTGGCGGCTGCCAAAGGCGTGCGGGCAATGAAACGGCGTCGATTCAGCTTGGAGTTCATGGGTGGAGGATGGCCTCTTGGGCGCCGGATTCAAGCCGGCAAATCCTCGAACGATCCGAAGGATTCGAATGTGGGGACTGTCGAAAGTTGAAACTGAACCCTGACCGAGATGGTATCAAGGGTCTCTGCAATTCCGGTTTTGCTGGAGGAGATTCGGCTCGCTGGCGAGGCGCGACGAGGGAACATGCCCGCTGAAGCGTGTTGGAGACAAGTCGAGTTTCTGTGCTGCGTTGAAGGGGTCAAGGATTCTCGGAATCTGTCCGCCCCCATTTGGCCTTGAAGTGAGAATCGAGGTCGGGCACGCTCCCGGCGTCTTTTGCCGTGCGCTACAGGCCATGTCGCAGATAAACGCAGACCAACACGAATTCGAGCGAACGCTGCCGCGCGGACCAACGCAGCGCTCCCCGCGGACCCACGGCGGCGTCCCAACCATCCAACCGAAGCTTTGACCGCGTGCTGACTCCTGAACAATCCGTTGTCACTTCGATTCTGCTCTGCATCGCGGGAGCGGTGCTGACTCTGCTGGTGTCGCGCAACAAGACGGCGGCGGGCTGGTTGTCCTTTGCGATTACAGCGGCCACGGGCGGGCTGATCGTCTGGGCTGCCATGCGCGTGCTCATCCACGGGCCGGGCCATCCCACCCTGTTTCTCCACATGCCGGCGTTCGGCTTCGCGTTGCGGATTTACGTGGACGGATTGAGCGCGGTGTTTCTGCTGCTGGCTGTGGCTGTGGCGGTGCCCGCCGCCCTATACTCGATTCCGTACATGAAGCACTACGAAGAGTACGGAGTGGGGCGCTATTACCCGTATTTTCTCCTGTTCCTGGCGGCGATGTACGGCCTGCTGAGCACCACGGACATGATGTGGTTTTTCTTCATTTTCTGGCAGTTGATGACCCTGCCCGGCTACGCGCTCATCCGCTACGAACACAAGCAGTCGCAGAACATCCGGGCGGCCAACAAATACCTCGTCATGATGCAGATCGCCTGCGCCGCGACGATGGTAGGCGCATGGTTCCTCGCGGTGATGGGCGCGTTGACCAGCGGCGGCGCAAGCCTCAAGTACGACTTCGATACCGTCAGCGCGAACCTGCCCGCGATGCTCCAGGCCAAGCCGTTCGACACGGGCGTGGCATTCCTTCTGTTCCTCCTGGGCTTCGGCATTAAGATGGGCATGTGGCCGTTCGGCCAGGTCTGGCTGCCAGACGCGCATCCGGCGGCGCCCTCGCCGGTGAGCGCGATGCTTTCCGGAGTGATGATCAAGACCGGCGTGTACGGCCTGATGCGCTATTTTCTCTGGCTTGTGCCGCCCGAGGCGCACGCCCAATACCCGCTGGCGCGCTGGGGCTGGGTGGTGGCCATCCTGGGCACGATCACGCTGTTCACCGGCACGATGCAGGCCCTGAAACAGGAGCAATCGAAGCGGTTGCTCGCCTTCCACAGCATCGGTCAGATCGGCTATATCCTCCTCGGAACCGGCGCGTGCATGGCCCTGCTGCCCGCATCCGATCCCCGAGCCGCGGGACTCGCAGCGATCGCGTTCCTCGGGGCGCTCTTCCATGTGATCAATCACGGCCTGTTCAAAGGTTTGCTGTTTCTCAACGCCGGGTCCCTGCGTCACGTGACCGGCACCCAGGACCTCAACCAGATGGGAGGTCTGATGAAATTCATGCCCCTGACGGCGGCGACGGCGCTGGTGGCCTCCCTGGCGATTTCGGGTGTGCCGCTCCTCAACGGTTTCGCCAGCAAATGGACCATCTACGTGGCGACCATCCAGGGTTCAGTCGCGGCCAAGTACCTCCCGGTGTGCGGTGTCCTGGCCATTCTCACCAGCGCGCTCACGCTCGCCTCGTTCATGAAGTTCTTCGGCGTCAGTTTTCTCGGCCGGGCCAGCGCCCTGGTCAAGGCCCGCGTTGCCGCGCAGCGCAAACTCGAGGTGGGCGGGCTGATGCAGGGGCCGCAGGTGTTCCTGGCGCTGCTGTGCGTGGCGCTGGGCGTCGTGCCGGCGCTCGCCTTCCATCTCATGACCGCCGCGCTCGAAGCCGCGCAGCAAGGCTTCGGGACAGCGCTCGCCGCGGCGGCCCCAATGACGATCGGGGCGTTGAGCGGCATCGAGACGGTGAATCGCACGGCCCTCTTCGCCCCCGTGATGCTGGCGTGCGTGTTGGGCGTGATGCTCCTGCTGGTCCGCATCCTCTCGAAACTCGGAGGGGCTAAACGCCGTGCCGCGGCTCCCTGGCTCTGCGGCTACGCGACGGAATCCGAAGCCAACCGCTACGCTGCACACGGTTTCTACGGCGAGGTCAAACGCCACTTCCACTGGCTGGGCGGCGCCCCGCGACCGACCGATGGCGACCGACCGTCCGCCTCGACGACGCCTGCCCGCCGGCCCGGACATTAGATCGCGCGCAGCCTTGTCCCACTCTCTGTCAACTTCGTTTCTTTTTGAAAGAAGTCTCATGCCGCACAGGCTGCCAGTCAGCGCCAACTCATGAAGTCGAGAAGGTCGGAGTGGGGACGCCTCGTCCCCCGCCATGTCAAGTGAAGACGGCGCATGTCGGCGACGCCGCTCCACTTCATGAATAGGCCTTGGCTGTCAGGTATGGCCCAATTTGGTTGTGGCTTTGCCGCGCTGAGAAATGTCCGGGCTGGCGCTACTTGAAACCCATGATCCGATAGAAGCGCGGCGTGTCGGCCGAGACGTCTGTGAACTCGATGGGCGAACCGTCTCCGCGAACAAGCGCGCCGACAAGACTCCAGGCCGCAAAATCCGCCGACTCGAGCACTCGATACCGGAATCCACTCTCGCCATGCCAGAGCAGGCGCGGCGCTCCGGACTCGAAGGTTGGGCTGGCTCTGATCTCGCTGGTGGGCAGATGGCTGCGCAACCGAGGTTGGAATACGGAGATCGTCTGAATCGAGGTGGATCGGTCCAGATAGTTCAAGGAATCTCCAGGATCAATCGCGCAGATCAGAGGCAACGTGAACCCCCCAAGTCCGCCCCTGTAGGCCTGCCATTCGGTCGAGTAATCGATCTGGCAATACCAGCAGACGTAGTTGCCGTCGATGAGCGCGCGCACCTCGGGCGATTCGCACACGGTGGTCTTCATGTACATGCAGTTGCCGCATGCGTCTCGCCCCGCGAGCAACAGGATAAGCTTGGCCGTATTGCGGGCTGCAGTCACCGTTTCGGCACGCGACGAATGCCAGACCAGACCGGCCGCCTGGCCTTGTTCGTTGAAGGGAAAGCCGAGGGCGAGCACCACCCAGACGCAAAGCGTAAGCGTTTTCATCGATGTGTTTCGTCGAATGCGCCCGCTCCGACCCAGACACAGTGGCCGCGTGACGGAATTCCCCCGATCGGATCGCCCTAAATGACGTCCGGAACGGTCGGACCGGGCGCAAGCCGCAATTCGTGTATCACGTCCTTGCCCACGCTGTCCAATCCCGCTTTGAGGCTCTGCTCGATTCGATCCAGTTGCTCGCGCGCCTCGGTCGGCAGTCTCTGCCGATCTCCGTCCGAGTTCACAGGACCGTCGAATACGACCTTTCCCTCCGCGTCTTTGACGGTGACATGGCGATGCCCGTCCTTCTCCTCGAGAACCGTGCTCATCCCCCCGTCGGTCTTCATCACGATCACCTTCTGCTCGACAGAAACCTGGCTGGTCGTCGAGTGCCCTGGCTTGACGATGGCGCTCTCGGCGGTCGCCCTGGCATTTGCGGGGTCAACAACGATACGGCGCTCGACGTGATATGCGTTCCCATCGTTCTCGGAATCCAGGCGGACCACGATCTCGTTCCGATCCGGCCCGGTGCGCAGCATCCGGATGCCAGGCACAATCGGGTAGTATTCCCGCAGGAGTTTCTGGAGCCTGGCCGGATCGGTGGCCGCCTTCTCGGAAAGAGTCGCCGTGATTTCAATCGGCTTGCCCCCGCGAATGACGGTGAGAGTGATTTTGTCTCCCTTCTTGTGTTTGTCGATGCGAGCGCTGAGGTCGGCTGGATCCCGAACTTTCTTGCCATCGAGCTTGACAATGATGTCGTGCCGTTTGAGCCCGGCTCTGGCGGCGGGACTCTCATCAACCACCATGTTCACCAGCGCGCCGGACTCGTCCTCCAGACCGAGTTGAGTCGCCAGTGGGGAAATGACATAACCAAGTTCCACTCCCAAATAGGCTGACGGCTTGTCCGGAGGTTGGATGGTCAGGTTGGGAATGATGGCCTTGTCGAGGGGGAGCCCGAACAATCTCCCGATGCCGGTCGCGTCTCTGGCTCCATCCCAGACATCGGACAAGGATTTGCCGGCCGGGGCGATCTCGGTCTCGCCCAGTGTAACATCGAGCGTCTGGCGGTCGCCTTGGCGGACCAACGCGAGAGTCACCTTGTCCCCGGGCGCAAAGCTGCGCACCAACGCTACCAGTTGTTGCGCATTAAACAGGACCTGCGCATCGAGCTTCTCGAGAATGTCATGCGCCTTCACCCCAGCCTTGTCTGCCGGACTGCCGGGCACGACAGCCTCGACGCGGATACCGGCTCCCCTGCCCAGTTTGAGTTGTTCGCGCAGGGTGTCATCGACTTCGCCGGCCGCAATGCCCAGATAGGTTGCCTTTTCCTTCTCCTTCTCTGCCGCCGGCAGGGCCCGGGTGGGCGGCGTGAGGGTGAGGGCGGCACCCACGGCCGCCAGCAGAACGCACGAGATTGCTTTTGTTTTCATAGTATTCACGAATCGACGAATCGTAACGGGGTGGACCTTTGGATCTAATGAATGTTGACGGGCAGAAGCACGACTTCCTCGCGCGGCACCAGGACCTGGAACGTCGTGTGCTCCTGGTCATTGCGCCATTCGCTTGCGGAGAGATACCGCCATCGAACCTTCCGCCACGGCGCCGTCTCTGACGCGTAAACCAGGCCATCCTCCTCGGCAGTCAGAAGGTAGTTCGCCAGATCGACACAGCGCAAAGCCTGTGCGGACGGCATTCGCCCCGCCGCCGGTTCCGCCCGGTTGTTTTCGAGGGCACTCGAGGCGACGCCCGCAACGGGACGCCGCAGTCTCGCCTGCCAAGTGACAGTGACGATCGCCAGGAACGCCAGGCCGGCAGCTACAGCCACCGGAACCCAACGAAAGCGGACCGGGAGCACAGCACGGGCCGTGATAGATGGGGGCAGCGATTCGAGTTCCTGTTCCAACCGGCGGGTCAACCTGTCGCTGGCTTGAATGGGTCGCAGGCGCTCGAGCTCGGCGGCAATATCATCTAGCGGATCGTTCGTGGCAGTCATAGCGATGCTGTGTACTTGTCGATTGCCCTTCACTCGCCGCGCACGCCGGTGTTTGACTCGCCCCGGTCGAGGCGGGGCTGATGCATGGGGCGAGGGAGGAGTGCCCGTCGAGGGCGGTGCTCTGTTTGCCAGACAACACTCGTTTCAACTGGTTCAGGCCATAGCGATAGCGCGAGGCGGCGGTGTGCGGTGAAATCTCGAGCATCTCGCCAATCCGTTCGAATGTCAGTTCGCCCCATACCTTGAGCACCAGGACCTCGCGCTGTTCGGCCGGCAAGGACCGCAGCGCTTTCTCGATTTCCTCCTTGCGCTCCTGCTCTTCGGCGGGATCGACGAACCAGACCTCGGCCGGGCCGGACAGCGCGCCCGCTTCGGACTCCCGGACGAAGCGCCCGTGGTTCTTGCGCGCGTAGTCGATGGCGATTCTTCGGATCATGACAAACAGCACGTCGGGTGAGAGCGACGGATTGGCCTGCTGCGCTCGCCAGTACCGCACGAAGGCGTCCTGGACAATGTCCTCGGCGTCGCTCAGGCGAGGCGTCTGCTGACGGGCGAAGAGCAGGAGTCGCGGGGCGTACTCCGCCCACAAATCCCGCCACTCTCCGTTCATCTCGCGCGGCTGCATCGTGAGTTCTCTCACCTTTACCCTCTATAGCGTATGTCGACGAGGGAATTGTCTAAAGCGGCGGTAGACCGCCGCACTCTCCCGCCAAAGAGGGTCTGCAGCTTTCATCGCCGGAGACGAGGACGTCCCCACACCAACGCCTTCGAGTGCGCGAACAGAGCACGGCAGTCTGCACGCCATGCCTGCGCCGCAAAGCGCCGCGGCCTGTCTGCCGTGTCGGGCACGGCACAGGCAGGCGCGGCGGGCAGGCCCCACACGGCGTAAACTCGATTCCCACCGACAATCTCTCCTGACACACTGACGCAGCGGTTCTCTTGACAATTTCTCTCCTTTCGGGTGTAACCGCAGGAACGAGAAAAGGTCTATCATGGGCATATTATCCTGGATCGTTCTGGGTTTGATCATCGGGGCGCTCGCCAAGTTAATCATGCCAGGCAAGGACCCCGGAGGCGTGATCGTCACGATCCTGCTCGGCATCGCCGGCGGATTCGTGGGCGGGTATCTGGGCTCGATCGCGGGCCTGGGCAGGGTGACCGGATTCGATATCCGCAGTCTGTTCTTGGCACTTGGCCGATCAATCGTGCTGCTGATCCTCTATCGCATCTTCAAGAAAAAGGCATAGCAGGGTTCGCTTCGGACAAGGGGACGTTCAACAAGAGCCCGGCCGCGGACTCAAGCCGGTCGTTGTCGGCAACAGCAGTTCTCGTTGTCCGGCGAGAACCGCTGAAGCCTGGATTCCCAACCACGTCCGACGCTTCGGCGCAGTGTTCGGTGTACCACCTGCAGGCGGCTCGTGGCCAAAATGAGAACCGCTGTGTCGGCGATGGGTCCCGCCTTCAGACGGCAGTCAAGCACATCGGCACACCCCATGCCCCGGCCCGGCAGCCGGTGTGTGTCTCCAGTTTCCCGCTGGACGCACCCCGGTGGTTTGGGATTGCATGGAGCCCATGCCGACAACTTCCTATCACATGGCGCCCGACGCCTTCCGCCGGCACGGTCATGCGGTTGTGGACTGGATCGCGGACTACCTCGAGCGCGTCGACTCGTACCCGGTTCTTTCGCAGGTTGCGCCCGGGCAGATCCGCGCCAGCCTGCCGCCGTCGCCTCCGGCCCAGGGTGAACCATTCGAGGCAATGCTGGCGGACGTCGAGAAGTTGATCCTGCCCGGCATCACGCATTGGCAATCGCCGAGTTTCTTCGCCTTCTTCCCCGGGAACAACTCGGGGCCGTCGATCCTCGGAGACCTGCTCTGCTCGGGCCTGGGGGTTCAGGGAATGCTCTGGACGACCAGCCCGGCCTGCACGGAACTCGAGACCCACGTGCTCGATTGGGTGGTCGACATCCTGGGCCTGCCCGCCCATTTCAAGTCCGATGCCGCCGGCGGCGGGGTGATCCAGGACTCCGCTTCGAGCGCGGCCGTCTGCGCTCTGCTGGCCGCTCGCGAGCGCGCGACCCAAGGCGAGAGCAACCGCCGAGGGTGCGACGGACGACTCGTCGCCTACGGCTCGACCCAGACCCATTCCTCGATCGAGAAAGCGATGGGCGTCGTGGGGATGGGACGCGACAATCTGCGCCTGATCGACGTGGACGACTCCTTCGCAATGCGTCCCGATCTTCTATTGGCGCAGATTCGACGCGACCGGGCGGCAGGCCTGACGCCGTGTTTCGCCTGCGCCACAGTGGGCACCACGTCCTCGAACGCGGTCGATCCCCTGCCGGCGATCGGGCGCATCTGCCGAGAAGAACAGCTCTGGATGCATGTGGATGCCGCGATGGCCGGGACGGCCGCGGTGTGTCCCGAGTACCGTTTCCTTCAGGACGGCCTCGATGCGGCCGACAGCTACTGTTTCAATCCGCACAAGTGGATGTTCACCAACTTCGATTGCGACTGCTTTTTCGTCGCCGACCGCGCCGCGCTGATCCGCGCGCTGTCGATCCTTCCCGAGTACCTGCGCAACCAGGCGACCCAAAGCGGCGCGGTGATCGATTACCGCGACTGGCACGTGCCGCTCGGACGGCGCTTCCGGGCGCTCAAGCTGTGGTTCGTGATTCGCCATTACGGGGTCGAGGGCCTGCGCCATCATGTCCGCCGCCACATCGAGTTGGCGCACGCGTTCGCCCGCTGGGTCCGGGCCGACGACCGATTCGAGTTGGCCGTTCCCCCCCCTTTGAACCTGGTCTGTTTCCGGCATCGCGGAGGCGACGATGTCAATCAGCGGCTCATGGACCGTTTGAACGCAACAGGTCGGCTCTATCTGACGCACACCAGGCTGGGTGGGCGCCTGACTCTCCGGCTTTGCGTGGGACAGACCTGCACCGAGGAACGCCACGTCCGCGCCGCATGGGACCTGATCCGGCAGAGTGTTGAGTCTTGAGCGTTGAGTCGCTTCTTGAGTACAAGGCCGCAAACATCCGACCTAACCCCTGTTCCAAGGTTGAACGAACGCACTCAGCCCCACCTATTATCCGAATGCCGCGATATTTCTCTTAGAGTCCGCGTTCCCTTGTTTCGCCGAGCCGGACACTGCCTGCCCCGGCGTGTCGACCGCTACACCAGCCGGTACCAGTTGTCCCGCTGACGCGGCTCGTATCCGATGTCGCGGATCAGGCGGCGCATGTCGTCGGCGGTCATGCGGAAGGTGGCGCCGGCCTGGGCCACGACGTTCTCCTCGATCATGATGCTGCCCAGGTCGTTGGCGCCGAACTTGAGAGCGACCTGGCCGATTTCCGGTCCCTGGGTCACCCACGAACTCTGCACGTTTTCGAAATTGTCGAGGTAAATGCGGGCCAAGGCTTGGGTGCGCAGATAATCGCAGCTCCCGGCCATGCGGGCTTCGAGCCGCGTGTTCTCCGGTTGAAAGGTCCATCCGATGAACGCCGTAAACCCGCCGGTCGCGTCCTGCTGGCGACGCAGCCGATCGAGATGTTCGATCCGGTCCTCGATCGTCTCGACGTGTCCGAACATCATCGTGGCGCTCGATCGCAGCCCCAGCCGATGCGCCGTGTCCATCACCTCGAGCCACTCGTCCGTCATCGCCTTGCGCGGCGAAACGGCCCGACGCACCCGGTCCACAAGAATCTCCGCACCGCCGCCCGGAATCGAGCCGAGCCCGGCCGCCCGGAATTGCCGGAGGATTTCGTCGAGCGGCAGTTGAAACACCTTGCGGAAATGAACGAACTCGCTCGGGCTGAAGCCGTGAATGTTGATCCGCGGGAACCTCGCCTTGATCCGTGCCATGAGATCAAGGTACCAGGAAAGCGGCAGGGTCGGATGATGCCCGCCCTGCAAGAGAATCTGCGTCCCGCCCAGGGCCGCCGTTTCCTCGATCTTCCGATCCATCTCCTCCGGGGTGATCACATAGGCATCCGGTTGCCCTTCCCGGCGGAAGAATGCGCAGAATTTGCAGCGGACGTCGCAGATGTTGGTGTAGTTGATGTTGCGATCGACAATGTAGGTCACGATCTCGTTGCCGCGCCCGTCATAGGCGCCGGCCTTCGCGAGTTCGCGTCTGCGATTCGCCACCAACCCCAGTTCAGCCAGCGGCAATCGGTAGAGACGCAGGGCCTCGGCAGCATCCACCCGCCGGCCATCCCAGACCTTCTGCAGCAAGCCGTCGAGCGGGGCGTCGTTGTCGTCCATCAGACTGGAGAATGATTCGAACCCGGCGGCTCGGCAAGCCCCGCGAGCCCCGACTCGAGACGGTCAGCGTCGCCATCCAGGGCTCGCGGGGCGGCTCCGGAACAACAATTCATGGGAGAGCATTGACATTCAACGGTCGAATGCGCCTTGGACCCATGAACCGGGGAACGTTCAACGCCCAACTTCCAACGCTCAACGTTCAACGAAGCGGTTCGTTAAAAGTTGGATGTTGAACGTTGCGCGTTGGACGTTCGGGTTACCCCTTTTGTT
>Ga0116187_1004751_pt1 | contig 11708 bp, 10 predicted proteins | sample AD_JPNNA6_MetaG_FD_89755 | JGI IMG/M metagenome (GOLD analysis project Ga0116187, IMG submission 89755) | Active sludge microbial communities of municipal wastewater-treating anaerobic digesters from Japan - AD_JPNNA6_MetaG | ecosystem: Engineered > Bioreactor > Anaerobic > Digestate | place... | reverse complement strand
TCATAATGATTCTTTATTCGCAAAATACTCGGATATGGCATATGATTATGTTTTAAGACATCACTCTATAAAGACAAATGCAGCCCGTCTTTCAAATCTCATACTATCAGTATAATAAATAAAGTTTTTATTGAGTTATTCTTCCGAAACGCAAAGTTGCTTGACAAAATAAAATACGTATTTAAAAATAGTCCAGGTGGATTTTTTGTCTCATTTTCAGTTCCGCCAAAATAAATCTGGACTTATAATATGAAAAAAACTTTTATTTTTACTATCCTCTTGATTCTTGTATCCTTTTCCGTTTTTTCATCCGATCAGGGGACTGTTTTTGTAGATAATTCAGAAATTCAGCAGTATAACGGTTTTACCGGCAAATGGGTTCTTGTAACTAATGCCGCAAAACTTAATGAAATGATTAAAGAGTACGGTACAGATGAAGTTACCGTAAAACGCCTCAATCCGGAACTTAAATACAATTCATACAATTTTATTCCTTTTTCAAAAGATTATGAGAAACAGCTCGCAGATAAAGGAGTTTTCCGCAGAGAAGTCATATCTTCAACTCAGGATTTTCTATGGCCTTTGTTCTCAATAAGCAGAATTTCTTCTTTGATAGGTCAGAGATGGGGAACTTTTCATCCGGGTGTTGATCTAGCTGTAGTTCCGATGACGCCGATTGTCGCGGCTCTCGACGGCAAGGTAATCCTTTCAAGGTATGTAGACGGACTCGGAAATTGCGTGATAATCGAGCATAGAAACGGATTTATTACAAAATCCGGTCATAATGCATATACTCTCGTTCGGGTCGGAGATTATGTTAAAAAGGGTCAGATTATTGCTTTTTCAGGAAATACCGGACGTTCAACAGGACCTCATCTTCATTTTGAAGTTCGTCTGAATGACATTCCTCTTGATCCGCTTGATTTTCTTCCTGATGATGAGATGACTGCGGACGCCGTAAACAAGATTCAGTCACAGCGCAGATAGCTGTTTCGGAATATAAGGAGTTAAAATGAAATCAAAAATTTCATCTGCGGGCGGGTTTTTATTTCTGCTCGGTATTGCTTCAATTGTAATGTATTTTATTGGTTTTGTTCCAAAGATTCTTGTATGGATCGATATGTGGGGTGAAACAATCGGATGGGCAATAAGAATCGGAATCACCGTTCTCGGCGGATTGTTGTTTCTTGTTTCAACGAAAATGAAAGATTGAAAATGAAACCGGCGAAAGCCGGTTTTTATATTTCCTGCCTCTATGTACTTGACAAATTCTCCGATAACTGTAAATAAAAAACATGAATTTCCTAAAATCCGCAGTCATATTTTCTATTATTTCGATCTCGTCAGCAGTTTCTCTTCATTCTGACTTTGCAGGTGATTTCGAAAACGCAAAATCTCATTTCCGGGAAGGTCTTACTCTTTTCAATAAAATGAATTATCTTGCAAGCGCCGAATATTTTAGAAAGGCTGTGACTGTATATCCGGAATATCATACAGCCAGAGAATATTTGGCCCGTGCTTACCGTATGGCGGGTTATTCTGATGAAGCGATGAATGAATGGGAAAAGCTTTCTGATATTTCCGACTCGCCGTCAGTTAAAAACAAGATTGATGTTCTTTCTTTTCTTTCTTCTGCGGATTATTCCGAAAAAAATTTTACTGATGAATTTAACAGTATAAGATCGGTCAGATCAAAAGAAGTTCCCGGCGGACGTTTTTCATATCCGATGGATGCGGTATGCGATTCTGAAAAAAATCTATATATTACTTCATTTACTTCCGGCAAAATTGTGAAGTTTGATCTGAATGGAAAATATATCGATTCATATAAGAGTGCTTTCGGCGGAAAAATATACGGGATAGACTTTTATAACGGACTTTTCATATATACTGATTTCAAGAATGACTCGGCTGCTATAGTAGATTCGAATTTCAAAGTTAAAATGAAAATCGGATCATCTGGAAGCGGCGACGCAGAGTTTCATGGACCGCAGGGATGCGCGTTCGATGATTCCGGAAGTTTTTTCGTTGTTGATTCTGAAAATCACAGAGTTCAGAAATTTTCAAAAGACGGTAAGTTCGTTTTTTCTTTCGGTAGAAACGGAACATATGAAGGCGAACTGAGTTCTCCGACTGACATAACCGTAATTACCGATACTATTTATGTCACCGATACCGGAAACCGCAGAATTGCCGTTTTTGATAAGTCGGGCAATTTTGTGAAAAATATAGCAATTGATATTTTTGATACCCCCAAAGGAATTTCCAAAAACAACGGAAATCTTGTGATAAGCGATAATATGTCAGGGATTATATTCTATAATCCCGTTACTGAAGAAAACATCGCGATAAAAGAATTTGCCGATGATAAATCATTTGTCAGAGTCAATTCTGTATGTTTTGACCGTGATGGAGTAATGTATGCTCTTGATCATGCTGCTGAAACCATCGAAGTTATGATTCCTCTACGTAAGCGCTATTCTAATCTTGATATTGAAATTTCTTCCATTGATACTTCGCATTTTCCTTCTGTTGCTGTTTACTTGAATATCCGCAACCGTGACGGTTCTCCCGTATATTCACTGTCAAAAGATAATTTTGTTGTAAAAGAAGACAATGCCCGTATGAAGAGCTTTTATACGGATTATTTTTCATCCGTTAAGAAAAGAGCTAAGACCGTTCTGTGTGTTGACAGATCATCTTCAATGCAGCAATATCAGGAGGAGATTTCATGGGTATCCGATATATTCTTACGCGAAATGAAGAAAGACGATAAACTTAAGGTTGTTTCATTCAATTCTGATATCTCGGTTTCCAATGATTTTGACTGGAGCAGGCTCCGCGCATTAAGAGCTCTAAGGCAGAAAGATTATGCTGAAGGCAAAAATATAGGAAAAGCTCTTTATAATTCAATAGATGATCTGATTGATGACGAACATAGACGTTCGGTAATTTTAATAACAGACGGAAAAACATCAGATGATTCTTTTTCAAAATACAGCATTTCAAAAATAATAAATTATGCAAGAAATCATTTTATTAATATTAATGTAATAAGTTTTGAAACACCTTCTGATGAAATCAGAAATATTGCAGAAGCGACGGGGGGAAAGATAATCGCCGCGAATAGACCGGATCTTGTCAAAAAACTCTATTCTGATATAAAAAATTCTGAAGAATACCGATATGCACTTGTTTATGATACATATAAAAGTTCCAAAAAATTCAAAAACTGGTGGTCGGATATCAGAATTGAAGTTGATGTGAACGGACAGAGCGGAACAGAATGGGGCGGCTATTTTGTTCCTTAATTAATCGTGATTATTGTTAAATAGTACTGCGGTTTTCTTTTATAAATTCTATCGCCTTATCCCATTGTTTCCCAGAACCGGTTTCATAACCCGAGTCAGGATATACTTCGGCCGTTTTGTCTGCGATTATATGGTTGAAAAGGGCAAAAGCAGCCTGAGCGGGGTTTTGTGTATCTTTCAATCCGACAATCATCTGAATAGGTACTGATATTTTATCAGCGAAATTGAGTGAATCAAAATATGTAAGATTTTTTTTGACTGCAGATTTATCTTTCTGGGATGCAATACCCCTGTTAATTTCAGTGCTGATGTCGCTTTTTGAATGATTCTGGCTGAAAGACAAGTAACAGAGTGCAGGTGCGTCTATAGAAATAATTTTTATCCGTTTTGAATATGAAGCAGCGAATAAAGCGCATGCGGCACCTAGACCCCTGCCTATTACTGCGATATTTGAACAGTTGATCTTTCTGTTAAGTCTCAAAAAATCAATTGATCTAAGCGCATCAAGATACAATCCCTTTAAATAATACCTGCTTTTGTCGTGAATATTTTCGGCAAGAAAATTCGGAGTAAGTATTTCTCCTTTTATTTGAGGCTTTTCTGCCGGGTCGTGTTTTTCAATATGCTGGTGGTTTCTGAGCGTTATGAATAAATAAGAAAATGCCGGGTCCAGTTTAAAATTATTGTAAAAATCTTTTGAGTTATAGTCGTGAAAAATGATTATCGGGAAAGAATCGGAGTTTCCTGAAGGAAGGCATAGACGACCCTCTATTGTTGCTTTAAAAATACTTTTAAAGCTGATGTCGAAACAATCAAAATCTTTTACATGTTTTTTGGATGGTTTTGTCTGTCCTTCTAAAGGTATGGTTTTAAGTTCATCGATTGATTTATCCCAAAATGAATCAAAATCGTTCAATCTGTCGAATTGCGGAAGGTTCAGAAAATATTTGTCAAAAAGTGCAGGCATATCAGTTTTGCAGCTCGTATAAAATTCTGTAATTGTATTTTAGAAGAAGATAAATGAAAACAAGGATAAATGTTATCAGAATTAAAACCGATAAAAATGCCGCAAGTGCCGAAAAGACTCGTTTTGAAAAATCAACTACGGCCTGAATGATGCTTACGGAAGACTTTCTGTAATAATTGATTATTCTGAATAAAGAATAAATTACAAAAAAAAGCACAAGGGAAAGTGTTATCAGAACAAAGATTCTGTTGAAGCTTTCTTTATTGTTTAATGCGAAGACAGTAAAAGGAAAACTTACCGCATCCATTATTGCTGTCGAAAGCAGTGTCGAAACCGCAATGAACAGAAAAAGGTAGGCAAACTCCTTGAACTTTTCCCATGGGTTTCTCTGTTCGAAGCTATTTTTCATTCGATGGATTATCCTTGCTGTTGTCTTTTGTTTTTTCAGCTTTGTCTTTTGTATCTTTTCCCGTCTTTTCATCAAGAACTTTTTTATAATCAACTCCAAGTTCCTTCAGAGCGCTGAATGCCTCTGCCTGAACTTTCGTGCTCGGATCAAATTCAGCTTTATATTTGAGGATGTCAATTGCCCGATTATCCTTTAATTCCTTAAGAAGTTTGATCGCCTGAATCCTGACACCCGTATTGTCGCTTCTAAGTGAATCTTCGAGTTTGTCATATGCTGAAGAATCTCCAAGTTTGACAAGTGATGTCACAGAGTACATATACAAAGGATAAAAACGCTTTTTCTTTTCAAACGGGTATGTTTCAATTTCGCGGATAACCTCAGAAATTGCAGGAGCGGCATCTTTTCTTTCGAGCTTAGATATCGAATTTACGGCATATCCCCTAATATCGATGTCTTCATTCGAGTCTTTGAATATTTCCAGAAGAAAATCATAAGATTCCGGAGATTTAATTTTTCCGAGAAAAATCAAAAGAGATAGGCGGTATGATTTGGTTGTCGTGTTGTTGGAAAATTTTTCTTTCACAAAAGGAAAAAGTTCAACTGCTTTAAATTCCGCAAGCGTTTCAATAAGTGCTGTTGTAAAGTTTGAATCAACGGTAAAATCAGCCGTTTTTAATTTTTCAGAAAGAAGATCTTTCTTTTGCACTGCACCAATGTCTTTAAGCGCATATACGGCGCCTATTCGCACATCTTCGGATGCGTTATTGAGTTGAACGGCGATATTGTCAGCAGCAGCGGTTATTTTAAGTTCTCCCGCAATGCTTAGAGCTTTTACCATAACACCGACATCGCTTTCTTTTGCCAAAAGATCAATGAGCATTTTTTCGAGCAGGCTTTTCTTTGAACTGTCTTTAACTGTCGGGATGAAATCAACAGCCTGTTTTCTTTCCTGGTTAATTCCGTACTTAATGGTTTTTTCAATCCATTCAGCTTTTTTTATGTCGGCTTCCTTGAGTTTCTTTTCACGATCAGCTTCTTTCTGTTTCCGAATCTTTTCTTTTTCTTCAGGCGTTATTTCCTTTTTTGCGGGTTCTTTTTTGGCAGCTGCTACAGGTGCTTTCGTTTCCTTTTCAGCGGTTTTTGTTTCCGTTACTTTCGGTTTCGTTACGGTTTCGGGTTTTTTCTGCTGGGCGGATGCCGTAGAAAAAAGTATTGTTATTATAGATAAGCAAATAATGCATCTGAATAAGTTCATTTAATCACCTTCGGAAAATACGGATAAATGCTTCTCGCTTCAATTGAATTATGTTTGTTTTTTCAATCCGTCAAGTCAAAAAGAGCTCTAAAAATGAGTTTACGAATTATGCTTATTTTGAAGAATGTCAATTTCAACATTGTCATTACATTGTCTGCCGCAAAAATAATTATGGAGAATTATATGAAATTAAACGAAAAACAGTATGAAACACTTGTTAAAATGCTTTATCTTGCGAACTGGGTTGTAGAAGAAAGTTCAGAAGATCCAAACAGCGATTATTCAGCTCTCGAACAGCATATTCTGTCTATGGCTAAGGAATACGGATTTGATAAAAATGTTATATTTGATGAAGAATCTAAGTTGAGCTATCTGAGTGAAGAATATGAAGAATCAACAGATTTGTTTGATATCATTGACGGATATGAGTCGGAGCTTATAAATAATACTCTTGCTCTTCATTTTGCCGAAGCTGAAGTAGACGAGAAATTCCCGTCGCTTGAAGGCGAAGAATTTGATGAAAAGGCCGATGAGCTTTCTGACAAATATTATGAGAAATTTCAGAAGGAAGGACTTGATATTCTTCGTTTGAAATGACAGAATAATTCATAATTTCTTCATATTTTCAAAATAATAATCTAACACATGCTCCTTATTTTTGCGTCGAAGAAAAAAAATAAGGAGCAAATTATGAAGAAAGTTCTTCTACTTGCATTATCCGGATTGGTACTTTCAACCGGACTTTTCTCACAGAATGTATCGGTTGACGGAGCCATTCCGTCCTATTCAAAGAAATCCGGAATCTCCGGAAGTCTAAACTCAATCGGTTCGGATTCTCTTATAAATCTTATGGCTTTCTGGAGTGAAGGTTTTAAGAAGAGTTATCCGGGAGTGAAATTTCAGATCGAAGGTAAAGGATCTTCGACTGCGCCTCCGGCATTGATTGAAGGTTCCGCTCAGTTCGGTCCTATGTCAAGAAAGATGAAATCGTCAGAAATTGAAGCTTTCGTAAAAAAGTACGGATACAAACCAACTGAAATCGTCGTTGCAATTGATACGCTTGCTGTATTTGTAAGCAAAGACAATCCGTTAAAATCGCTTTCACTTCCTCAGATTGACGCGATTTTCTCTAAAACAAGAAACAGTAAATATGCCAAAGAAATTACTCTTTGGAATCAAATCGGACTTTCAGGCGCATACAGCAATAAACCTATATCGCTTTATGGAAGAAATTCCGCATCCGGAACTTACGGTTATTTTAAAGAGCATGCGCTTTATAAAGGCGACTTTAAAAACACCGTAAAAGAACAGCCGGGAAGCGCCTCTGTGGTACAGGGTGTTGAAAAAGACAAATTTGCAATCGGCTATTCAGGTTTTGGGTACAAGACCAGCGGAGTTAAAGCTATTGCGATTGCGCCGACCGAAGGTGCTGCTGCTGTTGAAGCAACATACGCTAATGCCCTAAGCGGGAAATATCCGCTTTCAAGACATCTTTATATTTATGTAAACAAGGCTCCGGGTAAAGCTGTTGATCCTGCAGTAAAAGAGTTCATAGCTTACATTCTGAGTAAAGAAGGTCAGGAGATCGTTGTAAAAGACGGTTACTTTCCTCTAACTGCCAATATGGCAAAACAGCAGCTGGATAAATTGAAATGATGCGATCTGCTAAAAAAGAGCTTATCAACAAAACCGCCCGTGCGTTATTCGCCGCGGGCGGCGTTTCAGTTCTAATTGTAATTATACTAATACTTATTTTTCTTTTTAAAGAAACCATACCGGTATTTTCCGGTGCAGAAATTACAGGAAAAAATTCGATTTCGGTTTCGAGTAAGATAATCGGTGCTTCAATCTCGGAGAGAGGAAACCTTATATCTTATGTTTTTCAGGGAGGCCTTTCGCTGGTTGACCGGAACGGCGCAAATATTAACAGGTTTGATCTGCCTGAAAAAATTCTTTCTGCGGAATTTAAAAAGAATACTCTACTTGTTGCTGATGCCGATAAAATATATCTTTATGATTACAGATATGTTTCTGACGGCTCGGCTTCACTTGATTCAAATGCCGAACTGATTTCCTTGTTTCAGTGTCCAATGCCGAAAGGAATGAAAACGGCTGTAGTTTCATCAAAAGATGATACTTCAGTTGATATAATTTATTACGGTGATAAACGCATTCAGCTTATTAAATATTCTCTAGGCGGAAATATCGAACAGGTTAAAATAGATACGGAAATTTTATCGGTTATAAAATCCGCTGAAGTTTATTTTGACGGATCATTGATAGCCGTTTCTGAAGACGGAAGAATATATGTTATAGATGAAAGCGGTAATGTAAGTGATGTTCTAAAGGAAGACGGAATAAGCGCCTTCGGAATGCTCACAGGAAAAAGAGGTTTCGTTGTCGCTGATTTAAGCGGTAATATATCTGTATTTTCAAGTTCAAACAGAGAAGGCTCATCGAGTTTTCATAAAATTCATAAAATAGAATCTTCAGGGAAAAAGGTAACATCTATTTTCCTGTCTGATAAAGATAGAACTTTTGCAGTCATTTATGAAGACGGATCAATGAGACTGTATTATTCAACGACAGAAAAGCTTCTGCTTGAAATAAATGACATAAACGGAAATATGCTTATCAGCGGAAACGGCAAGAATCTTTTAAGCTATGGTTCCAAACTTCATTTGTATGATATAAAAAATAATCATCCTGATATAAGTTTCAAAGCGCTATTCGGAAAAATATGGTATGAAGGATATTCCGAACCGGCATATGTCTGGCAGTCGACAGGCGGGGCTGATGATTTTGAACCTAAGTATTCACTGATGCCTCTTATTTTCGGAACAGTAAAGGGTTCTCTTTTTGCTTTATTATTCGCAGTGCCTCTCGCTTTGTGCGGCGCTCTATTCATGAATCAGTTTATGCATCCGGATCTTCAGAGGCTTATTAAACCTGCAGTCGAAATTATGGCAGGTCTTCCGAGTGTTATCATAGGATTTCTCGGCGGTTTGTGGCTTGCTCCGGTACTTGAACAGTATTTGCCTGGAATACTTCTCGGTTTAGTTATTACTCCTGTTGCGGTTATCTTCGCAGGTCATCTTGTTGAGAAATTTTTTACCAGAAGCGGCGGAGAAATTTACGGAAAAGAAATATTCATTATACTGCCTGTCATTGTTCTTGTTTTTGGAACTTCGATAATGTTTTCAAATGAAATAAGTACGGTTGTTTTTAACGGTGATTTTAAAGACTTTTTTTTCACCAAAACCGGAACGCCATATGACCAGAGAAATGCTATTGTTGTAGGTTTCGCCATGGGCTTCGCTGTAATTCCGGTTATTTTTTCTCTGGCAGAAGATGCTTTGTCTTTTGTTCCGAGAGAAATTATTGCCGGCTCGCTTGCATTAGGTCTTTCACGATGGCAGACAGTCAGCGGAGTAGTTTTAAAAGCAGCTAAAAGCGGAATAGTTTCTGCGGTTATGATAGGCTTCGGGCGTGCAGTAGGTGAAACGATGATTGTTTTGATGGCTACCGGAAATACGCCGCTGATGTCGCTTTCGCCATTTAACGGATTCAGGACACTAAGCGCCAATATTGCTGTTGAACTGCCTGAAACCGCTGTCGGAAGCTCACCTTATAGAATACTTTTTCTGTCGGCATTGATATTGTTTATTTTTACATTTGCGATAAATATTCTTACAGGATTTATCCGCGGAAATATGAGGAAGGAATCCAAATGAAACTGGAAAAGACATATACCTATCTTCTTGCCTTTTCGATGCTTTGCATAATACTGATGGTTCTTGGAATCTTTACCATTGTTGCGATGAACGGTCTTCCGTATTTTTGGCTGAAAAATGTTGCAAAAGTTGAGATGACTGACGGTAAAGTATATTACGGTGAGATAGCGGGTGTAAATCCAAAAGCTGAAAACGGCAGTGAAACTAAACTAAAAGTCGGAAACAGGAAAATTTACGGTCAGGACTTTCTCTGGATAAAAGATTCAGAAATCAAATCAGTATCATATCCGAAAGAAATAATCATGCTCGAGCGCGATGAATGGGGAAATGCCTATGGTATTATTTCTGATATCGGCGGTAAGGAATTTGATAATATACATTCTTCGGTAATGGAAGATAAAAAAGAAATTATGAGCCTTGAGAAAGGCAGACTCCTTTCTATAAACGAGGAAATATCTAAATTAAATCACAGGATTACGAAGAAAAGTGAAACCGGATTAGAGGAGAAACTTGAGAAATTGAAAACTGAGTCAGCGGTTATTGAAACTGACTTAAACTCAAAAAGAGAACAGGCATTAATAAAAACATTTTCTCTCGTTTTAGCAGACGGTCAGATTGATGAATTGAAGTATTATGATATTGTAAAAAAATATCAGCCGAATGATGTCTCTTTAGCCGGTAAAATATGGATCTCAGTAAAAGGGTTTTTTGAATTTATATTTGCTGACCCGCGCGAGTCGAATACCGAGGGAGGAATTTTCCCGGCGATTTTCGGAACAGTAATACTTGTAATTCTTATGAGCATATTTGTTTTCCCGCTTGGAGTAATTGCGGCAGTGTTCTTGAGTGAATATGCAAAAGAAGGATTTCTTGTTAAGCTTATAAGAAATACTATCTATAACCTTGCAGGTGTTCCTTCGATAGTATATGGTGTTTTCGGTCTCGGCTTTTTTGTATACGCGATGGGCGGAAGTATAGACCGGATATTTTTCAGTGATTATCTTCCATCACCGACATTCGGAACAGGCGGAATAATTTGGGGAGCATTAACGCTGGCGGTTCTGACTCTGCCGGTTGTGATAGTTGCATCGCTTGAAGGGTTAAAATCTGTTCCTCATATGTACCGCGAAGGATCATACTCTCTTGGTTCTACAAAATGGGAAGTAATAAAAGATGTAGTTATTCCAAATGCTATGCCTGGAATGCTAACAGGACTGATTCTTGCAATTTCAAGGGCTGCCGGTGAGGTTGCACCTCTAATGATGACCGGTGTTGTAAAAAGCGCTGTTGCTCTTCCGTTTGATTCAAGTTTCCCGTTCATACATCTCGACAGGAAGTTCATGCATCTAGGATTTCATATATATGATGTCGGGTTTCAGTCCCCTAATATTGAAGCTGCTAGAGGAGTTGTGTTTAATACAACACTGATCCTTCTTATAATAGTTTTCGCACTTAATCTGACTGCTATACTAATAAGAAACAGAATAAGAAATAAATTGTCCAGAAGCGGAGTTTAAAATGTCAAAAGATAGATTTTCAGCAAACAACGAAATCGCAAGCCCGGTAATTGAGGTTTCAAATTTTGATTTTTATTATGGATCGGTTAAATCTCTAAATTCGGTAAATATGAAAATTAAGCCGAAGACGACTACCGCATTCATAGGACCGAGCGGATGCGGTAAATCTACGCTTCTGCGGAATTTTAACAGAATGAATGATCTGATTGAAGGAACAAAAACTGAAGGAGATATTCTTCTTCATGGCGAAAGCATATACAGAAAGGATTTAAACGTAACTGAACTTAGAAGTAAAGTCGGAATGGTTTTTCAGAAGTCGAATCCGTTTCCGATGACGATATTTGAAAATATTGCATATGCACCGTTAAAAAAAGGCATAAAAAAGAGATCTTCAGATTTAACAGATCTTGTTGAAGAATCGCTCCGCGGTGCCGCGTTATGGGATGAAGTTAAAGATAAGCTTCATAAGAGCGCTCTTGGTCTTTCAGGCGGACAGCAGCAGAGGCTTTGTATTG
>Ga0116187_1004750_pt1 | contig 11708 bp, 7 predicted proteins | sample AD_JPNNA6_MetaG_FD_89755 | JGI IMG/M metagenome (GOLD analysis project Ga0116187, IMG submission 89755) | Active sludge microbial communities of municipal wastewater-treating anaerobic digesters from Japan - AD_JPNNA6_MetaG | ecosystem: Engineered > Bioreactor > Anaerobic > Digestate | place... | reverse complement strand
GTGGTCGTGCCCGGCGACGGCACCAGCCCGTGGACGATCACCCACGCCGAGGACTTCGCGCCGGGCTTGCTCGGCCTGCTCGGCAACCCCGCGGCGTACGGCGAAGACTTTCAGATCACGTCGGACGAGGCGCTCACCTGGGACGAGCTCTACACGCAGACCGCGCAGGCCGCCGGCGTGGCGCAACCGCGGCTCGTGCACATTCCCTCCGAACTGCTGGTCGCGTGGAACCCGGAGCTCGAGGGGACGTTGCTCGGCGACAAGTCGCACCCCGCGATCTTCGACAACACGAAGCTCAAGCGGCTGGTTCCGGGTTTCCGGCCGCGCATCGCGTACCGCGACGGTATCCGCCGCACGCTCGCGTGGTTCGATGCCGATCCGGCCCGCCGCCGGCTCCCGCCCGAGAACGATGGCTTCATCGAGCGGCTGCTCGCGGCCTACGCGCGGGCGTGGCCGGTCGGTAAACTTTGGTGAGCCCGGCCACGTTCCCGGCCTCGGGGCTTGCGTGGGGCGCGGGTTGGCGGCACGACTTTCTGCTCCATCCCGGACACAATCATGTCGCAACCCTCCGCCACTCCTCCCACCGGTACCAAAGGCTGGGTCTCCTTCCGCCCCGAACTCAAGGTGCTCGATTGCACCGTGCGCGACGGTGGTCTGATGAACGACCACAACTTCCCGCTCGAGTTCGTCCAGGCCATCTACCAGGCCGACGTCGCGGCCGGCGTCGACTACTTCGAGATCGGCTACAAGGGCATGGCCAGCATGTACCCGAAGGACAAGTTCGGCGTGTGGAAATGCTGCTCGGAGGACGACATCCGCCGCGTCGTCGGCGACCAGCGCACGGGCACGAAGGTCTCGGTCATGGCCGATGCCGAGCGCACCGACTACAAGCACGACATCCTGCCGCGCGACAAGAGCATGGTCGACATGTACCGGGTGGCCACTTACATCCATCAGATCCCGGCCGCGCTGGAGATCGTCAACGACGCCCACGACAAGGGCTACGAGACCTGCCTGAACATCATGGCCGTCTCGACCGTGCCGGAGGCGGAGCTCGACAGCGCGCTCGAGGTGATCGTGCAGTCGCCGGTGAAGGCCCTCTACGTGGTCGACAGCTTCGGCACCCTCTACAGCGAGCAGATCCGCGACCTCTACAAGCGGTTCGAAAAGCACACGAAGCCGGCGGGCAAGGAGATCGGCATCCACACGCACAACAACCTCCAGCTCGCCTTCGCCAACACCATCGAGGCGATCGTGCTCGGGGCGAACTACGTCGACGCCAGCATCGGCGGGCTCGGCCGCGGCGCGGGCAACTGCCCGATGGAGCTGGCGCTGAGCTTCCTGCACAATCCGAAGTTCCAGATGCGCCCGATCCTTGAAGCGCTGCAGAAGAACGTGGAGCCGATGCGCGAGGAGCTGCGCTGGGGCTTCGCGATCCCGTACATGCTCACCGGTTACCTCAACCAACATCCGCGCACCGCGATGAAGTTCATGGAGGGCGACGGCTACCGCGACATTGTGAAGTTCTACGACGAGGCCCTCGCCGAGCCCTGAGCCGGTCCGGCGAGCGGCGGGTGCTGGCGACGCCGGCCGCCACGCCTGTCGCCTGTCCCGAGGCGCGCCGCGAGACCGGCGCGCCTTTTTCGTGCGCCTGCGTCCGGATCCGCCGTGAGGGGACACCCACCTTTCGCCGCCGCGGGCGCCAAATAGGTTCACGGTCGTGGACCTATTTGGCGGAGCACAACGTCCGCCGGTTCTTTCTCGACTGAAAACGGGGAGCTCCCTGCCGCCAAATACTCCCACGGTCGTGGAGTTATTTGGCGGAGTGAGGTTCCGGCGTGGTTTGCAAACCGGCATTGCGGGCGGCGCGGGAGGGCGCACACACTCGGAGTCGCTCAATCGCCCTCCACCGTGCAACTCCGCATCAAACGCCTCACCCCCACCGCCAAGCTCCCGGTGCGCACCACCGCGCACGCCAGCTGTTTCGACATGTACGCCGACATGGACGGCACCCTCGCCCCCGGCGAGCGGCTGCTGGTGAAGACCGGTCTCTCGGTGGCCGTGCCGCCCGGATACGAGGTGCAGGTGCGCAGCCGCAGCGGACTGGCGCTCAAGCACGGCGTGATGGTGCTCAACTCCCCCGGCACGGTCGACGCCGACTACCGCGGCGAGGTGGGTGTGATCCTCATGAATTTCGGCAAGGAACCCTTCGCCTTCGCGCGCGGCGAGCGCATCGCCCAGATGGGGGTGTATCCGGTGGTCATGTGCCCGGCCGAGGAGGTCGAGACGCTCGACGAGACGGCCCGCGGCGCCGGCGGTTTCGGTCACACCGGCCGCTGAGGCTGGGCGTGGCGGGCCCGATCTCGGAGCTGCGTTTGCCTCGGGCTTGGCGTGGTTGCGCCACAAACCGGCTCGCCCGACGTCGCGCGGTTTCCCACGCTCCCACCTTCCTCCCGCTCTCCCCACCATGTTCAACGGCAAGAAAGTCGTGGTCGTCATGCCGGCGTACAACGCCGAGAAGACCCTGCGCGCCACCCACGAGGAGGTGATGGCGCAGGGCGTGGTGGATCTCGTGATCTTGGTCGACGACGGCAGCCGCGACCGCACCGTCGAGCTGGCGCGCACGTTGCCGCAGATGCTTGTCCATGTGCACGAGCGCAACCAGGGCTACGGCGGCAACCAGAAGAGCTGCTACCGCCTCGCACTCGAGCAGGGCGCCGACGTGGTCGTGATGGTGCACCCGGACTACCAGTACACGCCGCTGCTGCTGCCCGCGATGGCGTCGATGATCGGCAACGGCCTCTACCATTTCGTGATGGGCTCGCGCATCCTCGGCGGCCACGCGCTGCGCGGCGGCATGCCGTGGTGGAAGTACGTCGCCAACCGCGGGCTCACCGCGGTGCAGAACGTCCTGCTCGGCGCCAAGCTCTCCGAGTACCACACCGGCTACCGCGCCTACTCGCGCGAGCTGCTGGAGCGGCTCGACCTCTCGGCGAACTCCGACGACTTCGTCTTCGACAGCGAGTTCATCGCGCAGGCGCTCTGGCTCGGCTACCCGATCGCGGAGGTGAGCTGCCCGACGAAGTACTTTCCCGAGGCCTCCTCGATCAACTTCCGCCGCAGCGTGATCTACGGCTTCGGCTGCCTGCGCGTGGCTGGCCGGTACTTCCTGAGCCGCAAGCTCGGCCTGAACCGGCCGCCGTTTCTGGCACTGCTGAAACGGTGAATGCGGCCGGGTGGGGGAGTGGGGAGATCGGGGAGGCGGGACCAGTTGCCACCCTGTAGCCGGGGCGGTGACCGGAGCCGAACTGGGTGGGATCAAAACACAGCGCCTGGAAGCGGGAGCGGTGCGTGAACCATCGAGCGCAACGCGGCGGCCAAGAAGGCGTATTGATTCGGTGGACCAGGGTTGTGGCGCGACGGGGCCCGGTGTCGCCGCTCCTGTGGTGGTCGCGGGTGTCGTTGCCGGAGGTGGCCCTTGCGGGGGCCGGGCTGATCGGCCGGCCGGTTTCTTCGCGGCTTTTTCCCTTGGTTCGGCGGCGGCGGCGCGGTGGAGTGGCGGCGCGATGGAGCAATACCACCAGCTACTCCGCCTCGTCCTCGAAAAGGGCCGCTTCAAACCCGACCGCACCGGCACCGGTTGCTACTCCGTCTTCGGCGCGCAGGCGCGCTTCGACCTGCGCACGCACTTCCCGCTGCTCACGACCAAGAAGCTCCACCTGCGCTCGATCATCCATGAGCTGCTCTGGTTTTTGCAGGGCGACACCAACATCGCCTACTTGCACGAGAACAAGGTGACGATCTGGGACGAGTGGGCCGACAAGGACGGCAACCTCGGCCGCGTGTACGGCGCGCAGTGGCGCGACTGGCGCCGGCCCGACGGCACCTCGGTCGACCAGATCGCGCGGCTGATCGACGGCTTGCAACGCGACCCGAACAGCCGGCGGCACATCGTCACGGCGTGGAATCCCGGCGAGATCGAGCAGATGGCGCTCACGCCGTGTCATGCGATGGTGCAGTTCTACGTGGCCGACGGGGAACTCTCCTGCCAGCTCTACCAACGCAGCGCGGACCTCTTCCTCGGGGTGCCGTTCAACATCGCCTCCTACGCGTTGCTCACGCTGATGGTGGCGCAGGTGTGCGGGCTGAAGCCGGCCGAGTTCGTGCACTCCTTCGGCGACCTGCATCTCTACTCGAACCACCTCGAGCAGGCGAAGCTCCAGCTCTCGCGCGAGCCGCGCCCGCTGCCGACGATGGCGCTGAATCCGGAGGTCAAAGACATCTTCGGTTTCCGCTTCGAGGACTTCACGCTTTCCGGCTACGACCCGCACCCCGCGATCAAGGCGCCGATCGCGGTGTGAGAAATGGACGATGGGCGAGGGAAGATGGACGATGGGGACGGGACACAGGAGAAACAGCTATGACTCCCGAAGAAATGAAACGACGGACGCGGGCGTTCGCGGTGGCGGTTTTCGGTTTCATTGAGAAGCTGCCGAAAACGGTCGCGGGACAGACGATCGCGCGGCAGTTGGCGAGATCGTCGAGTTCAGTGGCGGCGAACTACCGCGCGGCGCAACGCGGACAGACGCGGAAGGAGTTCGTCGCGAAAGTTCACGATGCCCGCGAGGAAGCAGACGAGTCCCAGTTCTGGCTCGAGTTCGCCGTCGATTGCCGATGTGCGCCGATTGCCGATGCCCTGCCGCTGATTCAGGAGGCCGGCGAGTTGACCGCGATTCTCACCTCCGCCATCAAGACCGCCTCCTGTGTCTGAACCATCCGCCATCGCCCATCTGCCATCGTCCATCCGCTTCGTCGCCATCGTCGCGATGGCGGAGAATCGCGTGATCGGGGCGGGCAACAAGCTGCCGTGGCACCTGCCGGAGGACTTCAAGTGGTTCAAGCAGCAGACCCTCGGGAAGACACTGCTCATGGGGCGCAAAACGTTCGAGTCGATCGGCCGGCCGCTGCCCGGCCGCACGACGCTCGTGCTCAGCCGCTCCGGCGCGGCGATCCCCGGGGTGACGGTGGTCCGCTCGCTCGAGGAGATCGCCGCCGCCGCGCCGGCGGCCGCGGAGATCGTGGTCTGCGGTGGGGCGGAGATCTATCGGCTCACGCAACCGCTCTGGCAGGAAGTTTTCGTGACACGGGTGAAGCGAACCGTCGAAGGCGGCGATGCGTTCTTCCCGGAGTTCGAGGGCGCGTTCGCCGCGCCCGAGGTCGTGCGCGACACGCCGGAGTTCACGATCCTGCACTACCGGCGCTGAGCTTCTGCGCGATCCGCGAGCCTTGCGTGATTGCCTGATGGATAACGCCGTGCAGGTAGCGAACGCCGCCAAGGCTTTCGCCTGAGCCAGACAGGTCGAACGGCGTTTCGAGCGGACGGGTGCACACCGCTGGTAAAACCGCCGGCCAGTGGGATTGCCGTGTGGGTCCGGTCTCCGACCGGACGCCCTTGGTTTCAGCCATTGCTGCCAGCTCAGGCTCGATGGGGTCCAGTCGGAGACTGGACCTACGTGCCAATTGCATCGGCTCGATTGGCCGTGCCGGATCGAAGTCCTGCGAATTTCGCCACCACGGTTCGCGGGACTTCTCGCCCGGAGTGCGTTTGCCGGGGTCACCGCTCCCGGCTACAACCGCAAGCGGTGCGCGATCGGATTACTTGGTGTCGCGGAAATGCTGACGCTTGCGGTGGCGAAGGTCTCTAGGCCTTCGCCACCATCGATGGTCCCGGACGAAAGCCTTGGCGGCTTTCGCTACGCGGCTGAACTGCGCGATCGGGCCTACTTGACGGGCTGCTTGGCGAGCGAGACGAGGTCCTCGCCGCCGCGGAGGATGTGCAGGCGGTAGGCGTAGGTCATGGGCCAGGGCGTGAGGCGGAACGGGGAGTGCGGCATCGCGCCCCAGGAATCGTCGCCGCCGAGGCCGCGCTGCTTGAGGTCGAGGTTGAGCGTGACGGTGTCGCGCTCGGGCAGTTGGTAAGGGTAGAAGTTCTCGTGCTGCGTGGCGCAGAAGAGGTCGTCGGTCGTGTAGTGCAGCGCGTTGGCGCTGAGCAGCGGTTGGCCGATGGCGAGCAGGCCGAGGCCGTTCGCATCCGTGAGCGCGAGCCAGCGCACGGCGTCCTTGTTGCCGGTCTCCTGCGGCTTGATGTAGTCGAAATATTGGTCGCGGACGCGGCCGGAGTAGAGACCGACGCGGGCGTCCTGGCGGTCCCAGTAGGTTTCCTGCGGGCCTTTGCCGTACCAGGTGAGCCGGTCGAAACCAGCGCGCAGGGTGGTCTGCATGCCGAAACGCGGCGGCTCGGCCACGGCGAGGTAGGGCTCGGGCACCCAGGAGGATTCGACGAGCACATCGCCGCTGCCGAGGAACGTCCACCCCACACGGTATTCGCTGCGCGGGGCCGCGAGCGGGCCGGCGGCGGTCACGACGATGCGGCCGGGCTCGGGCTCGGAGACCTCGACCTTGGTCGGGGCGAACGTCTCGTGGGCTTTGCGCCAGATGCCGGGGCCGCCGGGCGTCCAGGTGTTCTTGGCCGGGCTCTCATCGGTCATCTTGTTGCCGCGGTCGTTGTCGACCGGGGCGCGCCAGAAGTCGGGCCCGAGCGGGCCGGCGAGGAGCTCGGTGTCGCCTGATTTCAAGGAGACGAGCAGGCCGGTCTTGGCGTCGACGGCGGCGGCGAAACCGGGGCCGCGCACGACGATGCTGCCGGGCTGGCGGTCGAGCTGAAGCGGCGGGAGCGGCGCGCTGGTGGCGAGCGCGGCGGGGGCGGCGATGGGAAGCTTGAATTGCTCCCAGGCGACCTCATGGCCGGCGGGCGCCCAGGGCGTGTCGGCCTTCAGCTTGAAGCTGAGTTCGAGGAAATACTCGGTGGCCGGCGCGGGCGCGATCGGTGCTAAGGGAATGGCGACGGTCTTCGTCTCGCGCGGGGCGAGGACGAGGTCGGCGAGTTGGCCGGATTGGAGAACCTTGCCGTCGGCGACGATGCGCCAATCGGTGGCGAGCCAGTCCTGCACGGCGCGGAACTTGCCCCAGTTGGCGATCTCGACGCGGCCGGCGGCGAGGTCGACGGCGCGCAGCTGGATCGGTTGGTAGACCTTCTTCACCTCGGCGAGGCCGGGGTGCGGTGTGCGGTCGGCGGAGACGAGGCCGTTGGCGCAGAAGTTGCCGTCGGAGGCGGTGCCGGCGGGGCCGAAGGTGCCGCCGTAGGCGAAGAACGTGCCGAGCTTGGGGTCGAGCGGGAGCGAGCGGGCGTTCTCAAGCTGTTCGATCTTGCGCGAGGCGGGTACGGGCGTGCGCAGGCCCTGGTCGACCCAGTCCCAGATGAAGCCGCCCTGCAGGTACTTGGCGCCGTCGTAGATCGGGCGCCAGTAGGCCCAGATGTCGCCGGTGCTGTTGCCCATGGCGTGGGCGTACTCGCACTGGATGAAGGGCTTGGTGCGCGGGAGTGCCGCGTAGTTGCGGACGGTCTCGGGCGAGGCGTACATCGGGCAGACGATGTCGCTCGTCTCGAAGTTCTTCGCCCCCTCGTACTGGACGAAGCGCGAGGAGTCGTGGGCCTTCAGCCAGGCGTAGGTGGCGCGGAAGTTGTCGCCGAAGCCGGCCTCGTTGCCGAGCGACCAGCCGATGATGCAGGCGTGGTTCTTGTCGCGCTCGAACATGCGGATGGTGCGGTCGAGGTGGGCGGGGCCCCAGGAGGGCTGGTTGGAGAGCGTCTTGTCCTCGGCATAGCCGATGCCGTGCGACTCGATGTTGGCCTCGTCGATGACGTAGAGGCCGTACTCGTCGCAGAGGGCGTACCACTCGGGGACGTTGGGATAATGGCAGGTGCGGACGGCGTTGATGTTGTTCCGCTTCATCAGGCGGATGTCCTCGAGCATGCGCTCGCGGGTGACAACCTGGCCGAGCTCGGGGTCCCACTCGTGGCGGTTCACGCCGCGGATGAGGACGGGCTGGCCGTTGACGAGCAGATGGCCCTCGCGGATCTCGATGGAGCGGAAACCGACCTTCCACGGGATGACTTCGAGGACTTGGCCGGAGGCGTCCTTGGTGGTGAGGAGGAGCGTGTAGAGGTGCGGAGTCTCGGCGGACCAGAGCAGAGGAGCGGGTACAGGGCGCGGGAACGTGAGCTCAATTGAGGCTCCGGGCTTGAGCGGACCATGAGTGATCAGTTCATGGTCGAACACCGTGGTCCCATTGGGGGCGAGCAACTTGGCAGAAAGCGCCGCGAAAGCGGGAACCGAGGTGTTGTTGTGCAACTCGACCGCGATTGAGAGCGAGGCGTTCGCGAGCGATTGATCGATTTCGGTGGTTACTCGGAAATCGCGCACGTGCGCCGCCGGCGCGCTCCATAGCGTGACATCGCGGAAGATGCCGCTGAGGCGCCAGAAGTCCTGGTCCTCGAGGTAGGAACCGTCGCACCAGCGGATGACCTCGGCGGCGAGGAGGTTGTCGCCGGCCTTCAGGTACGGGGTGAGGCGGAAGGTGGCGGGGGTGCGGCTGTCTTTGCTGAAACCGAGTTTCTGGCCGTTGAGCCAGAGTTCGAAGTAGGAGTTCACGCCGTCGAACGTCACGTACACCTCGCGGCCCGACCAATCGGCCGGCACCGTGAAGTGCGTGCGGTAGGCGGAGACGGGGTTGTAGTCGGTGGGCGGCAGCGGGGGCTGCACGTTCTTCCACGGGTAGGCGACGTTCGTGTAGATCGGAATGCCGTAGCCCTCGATCTCGACGTTCGCGGGCACGGGGATGGTCTTCCACGCGGAGTCGTCGAAACCGGGTTTCCAGAAATCGGCGATGCGGTCGGCGGGTTTGGCGACCCAGGCGAACTTCCACTGGCCGTTGAGCGAACGGACGAAGGGCGAGTTGGTGCGCTCGAAGGTGAGCGCCTGCTCGGTGGTGGCGTAGCGGGTCAGTGTCGCCGCGGGCGCCTCGGTGCCGGCGTGGAGCTGGGTTTCATCCTGCCAGGCGGGGCGAGGGGCGGGTTCGGCGGCCAAGAGGGAGAGCGAGGAAGCGGCGCCGAGGAGTGCGGACGCGCTGCGAACGACGGAGAGACGGGAGGGTATCATAAGGCAGAGGGGAGGCAGGGAGGGTGTGCGCGCGGCCGGCCGACGACAAGTCGGCGCCGCCGAGTTGTGCTTTCGTACAGTCCGGCGATGGCGCCTGGTCGGTCAGCGAGCTTGCTCGCGCTCCGGGTGGCGCGAGCCGGCGGGGAGGACCAGTCTTCGACTGGTCGCGAGAGATTTGAGCCGATGGGGACGGTGTAAGCCCATGGCGGCTGGTCGGAGACCGGCCCTACGGGACCGGCGTCACGATCGCGGCGAGATCCTCGGCGAAGGCGGGAAGCGCGAGGCGAAGCTGACCGGCGGTGCCGGTCGCCTCGGTCTTGGCCACGACGGCGCCGGTGCGCGGGTCGAGCCATTCGACCACGTACGTGCCCGCGGGCCAGTCGAGGAGCGTCACGGTTTCGCCGGACACGAGCGGCGGATTGAAACGTTGCGCGCCCGCGGGCCAGACGATGTGCGGCGAGGTGAGGTGGAGCACCGCGCGGCCGTCGGGCTGGCGCAGGCCGATGCGCTCGGGCGTGAAGCGCCAGCCGTCGGCATAGGCGGCGGGGCGGACCTGCTCGACCTTGAGCGTGTCGACCTGTACCCAGTCCGGGCCGTCGTGCGCGATCTCGACGGTGTGCCGGCCGGCAGGAACTTCGACGGCGAACTCGCGGTTGATCTCGTTGCTGTTGGGAAGGGCGCCATCGGTGTCCGCGAGTTGGGCACGAAGGACCTCGGCGCCGTCGAGACGCACGAGGAGGGTGGCGGAGGCGGCGACGGAGTTCACGTGGAACGCGACCCGGGCCTTCGGCGCGAAGTGCGCGGTGAGGCGGAGGTGCTGCTGCTTGTCGGGCTGCGCGGGGCCGTGGAGGTAGCCGCACAGGTGCTCGGCGGCGCGCGCCGCGGAGAGGGCGTCGACCAGCACGGCTTCGCCGCGCAGCGAGAGCCGGCGGAAATGGTTGAGCGCGACCAGTCCGGAGAACGTCTCGCCGCCGGCCAGCGGTTCGCCGAGCGCGACGGGAGCGACGGTGCTGCCGGCGAAACGCACCGGGCTCCACTTGCCCTCGTGCCAGCCGGCGCGGCGCAGGATGGTGTCGAGCGCGCCGATGAGCGGGTAGGCGTTGTCGGCGTGCACGTCCTCCCACCACCAGCTCAGCGAAGTGCCCATCGAGCCGCCGAGCGCGCCGCCCCAGAGGCCCTGCCGGAAACCGCGCAGGTGCGGGTCGCCGGCGATGCTCCAGCTGCCCGGGGCGGTGCCGAACTCGCCGATGAGCGCGGGCTTGCCGTAACGCTGTACCATCGACTCGGCGACACTCGCGACGAACCGGCCGGGCGCGGGCTCGGCGTAGGAATGGTAGACGGCGAAATCGAGCTCGGGCAGCGCCCACATCTCGGGGCGATCGACGCCGCCGGTGAGGCTCGTCGTGATCAGATGGCCGAACGGATCGAGCGCGCGCAGGTGACGCGCCATCTCCCGGTGCCAGGCGACGACCGCCGCGCCGTCGACGAGGCCGGGGGCGAAGACGTTGTCGATCTCATTGAAGAACTGCCAGGCAAGCAGCCGCGGGCTGGCGCCGTAGCGGGCGACGAGGTAGCGCAGGCGTTTCTGGTAGGCGACGCGGGCGTGGGCGTCGGTGAAGAAGTCGTTCGGCGTGGCGCAGGGGCCGCCTTGTTGGACGCTGTAGGGGTTGCTGGTCCGCCAGAAGTTGTTGGTGCCGCCCCAGCCGCGGTTTTTCTCCTGGTACATGCCGTGGTGGTCGAAGCAGAGCAGCAGGTAGAGGCCGTCGCGTTCGGCGAGTTCGAAGAGGCGGTCGAGTTGCCAGGCCCCGCCGAGGTCGTAGCGGGTCAGGGTGCCCGGCTTGTGTTCGAGCGGCAGGAACCATGGCGCGAGCCAGAGACGCGCGAGATTCTGTCCCGAGGCGCGCATCGCCGGGAACCACTCGTCGTAGTCGTAGGTGCCGCGCGCGCCGGCCCAGCAGACGTTCTCGCCGACGAGGCGCAACGGGGCGCCGTCGGTCGTGGCGAGGTAACGGCGGTCGGCGCTGATCCGCACCCAGCTGCGCACGGCCGCGGACGACTCCGCGGCGACGGCGAACCGCAGATTCGCCAGCGGGGTCGGCGCGGCGGTCCCGAGCGCGGCGGCGACGTTCACGGTGTATTCGCCCGGCTCGGTGGGCGTGAAACGCACGCGCCATTCGGGGGCGCCGACCGGGGTGAGGACCTCGGCACCGTCGACCAACGCACGCGAGTAGTCCTGGAACCAGAAGGCCGGTACGACGAAGGTGCGGCCGGAGGGGGCGGTGAAGATGGCGTCGATTCGGATCAGGTCGGGGTCGAAGTTGTTGGCGGCGGTGGGAGCCTCCGTCAGACGAAACTCGGCGCGCTGCCAAAGCAGGGGCGGGGCGAGCGGGACGATCGCCGGGGCGCCGAGCAGGCGGGCGACGGAGCCCAGGAGGAGAACGAGCAGGAGGGCGGGGCGGGGGGCGAGGCGCATGGGGGAGGGCGGCACGTTTCGCCGCCGGCGCGGGAAGGTCAAACGCGGCCCGTGCGTTCCCGGGCTCGCCGCCGGCGCGCACTCTCCTTTAATGCACACCCAACGCGCATGACTCCGCTCGAAGCCCAGGCCCGCATCGCCGCTCTCCGCACCGAACTCGCCCGCCACGACGAGCT
>Ga0116187_1004742_pt1 | contig 11725 bp, 12 predicted proteins | sample AD_JPNNA6_MetaG_FD_89755 | JGI IMG/M metagenome (GOLD analysis project Ga0116187, IMG submission 89755) | Active sludge microbial communities of municipal wastewater-treating anaerobic digesters from Japan - AD_JPNNA6_MetaG | ecosystem: Engineered > Bioreactor > Anaerobic > Digestate | place... | reverse complement strand
AATACATGGCTTCGGTACTTAGCAATGGATCGGTAGAAGCCGCCGTTTTTTGAAGCATGGCAAGGCCCTTTTTCTTATCCCCATCCGGCAGGAAAACGGTGTAAGGATAAAGAATCGGATGCTTATGATTTACCTGTGCTATCATATAATTATACAATCCGGTAGTAAGATAGAAAGGCTCATAACGATCCTCTTTATTAAACGACTGCTTGATAGATGCCACACAATTGTTGATACTCGACAATGCCTGAATATAATTCTTATTCATCGCCTCGAAACGAGCTCTATAAGCATAAATACTAATGAGGCAGTAATTATCTTCGTCAGATAATGTTGACTTCCTTTTTCCGACAATCGACTTTGCTTGATCGAGACTTTTCAGATATTCAGAACGATTTTCCTTTGAATCATCTCCCGAGATTATTTTCCACCAATAATAATTAGCCGACATCAAGTAGCTCCCGGCGTTATTGGGATTCTCTCGCTTCACTACTGTGATAATTGAATCCGCTTTTTGAAACTGAAAATTGTAAATGGCTGTAAACCCTTTGTAAACATCTGCTTTTAACTTTGACTCTGCCGGATCGGGATAAAATGAAGAAAACAGCAAGACCATTCCGGTTAAAACAGGAATTAAAAAGTGTTTTGAAAAAAGAAATTTTGTCGGTGTTTTCATTACAAGGGTACAAAAGTGGCTATTTTTTTCGAACCTAAGTACACAAGCTACTCTGTGTATTGAAAAGAAATGCTTTTTTGTCTTTTAACAGGAAGAAATAACATGTTTACGATAAACGGTTCAAAACATAATTATCTTTGTCCCATGCAAACATCTGTTATACCCTACCTCAATTTTAATGGCAATTGTAGAGCAGCAATGACTTTTTACAAAGAGGCTCTCAATGCAAATCTTGAAATAATGGACATGGGCGATTCGCCTATGGAAGTTCCTGAAACATCTAAAGACCATGTGATGCATAGTATTCTGACTTTAGAGAATATTACAATTATGGCTTCTGATACTATGCCCGGACAAACAATCACTTTCGGTAATAGTGTTTCACTTTCCATAAACTGTACTTCAAGAGAACAAGCCGACCGTTTTTTTAACAATTTAAAAGCAAACGGAAGTATTTTAATGCCACTTCAAGATACTTTTTGGGGTGCATACTTCGGAATGATCACCGATCAGTTCGGAATTAATTGGTTGTTTAATTACGATGAAGTAAAATAAATTTATCCTAAAACAAAAAAAGGGAAGTTGAATTATTCAGCTTCCCTTTTTTATTTTAGTTATTGTATTTATTCTTTAACTCCCTTTTCGAACTTCATCAATAAAGTATCTCCACCCATAAGCATTAATTGTTCTTGAACGACTCCGCTAACTTTTGATTGTTTCAATTTAAAATGATTCGTCTTTTGCAGTAGATTTAGAATTGTAGTTTCACGATCTAATTCCGGGCATGCCATTTTAGTAGATGCCATTTGATGAATGAAAATCATGTTGTCTTGCGAAGTATACATGCCATTAACAGTATTACATCCTGCTTCCAGCGTGAAGTTGTTATCGTTTTCGAATTCGATAGACACTTCCTTTTGAGCTGCAGTAAATGTTACGGGCTTCCCTTCCATTTCTTTTAATACCCAATGGCGATCTTCAATACCCGGATTTCTTCCGAAAGGCAATTTTTCTTTTGGCTTACACGATGCCATGGCTGCAATAACTAATAAAACTATAAATGTGTTTTTCATCTTCTGAATTTTTTAAACGAAAATTAGTCCTCCATATTGTCGAGAATCGACTTAATCTCTGCGTCGGTATTTTTCAATTTATCTTTACACTGTTTAATTAACTCACTGGCGCGTTTCACCAACTTAGTTAAATGATCAACACCGGCTTCGCCTGCTTCTAATTCTTCCAGAATATTTTCGAGTTCTGCTTTTGCTTTATCGTAACTGAATTTCTCTGCCATACTATAATGTTTTACTTTTTATTGATCCTTTTGCTAATACTGTTTCGATTTCTTCTCCCGATTTTATCGTAGCGGCATCGGTAATTACTTTTCCTTTATGTAAGGTATAACTAAATCCACGTTTGAGAATATTGATTGGATCGAGGATTTGCAATCGTTTTTGGGAATACTCAATCTGCATTGTATCATTTTCGATTTGTTGCGTAGCACTTCTTTTCAACTCACGAATAGCATTTGATAATGATTCACTTTCTGTTATCATTTGATGACGCAATTGTTGTTGTAGAAATTGTTTCGACTGACTAAAGAAGTTCTTTTCAGTAATTACTTTTTCTTGCACCAACATTCGTATTGCTGAACTTTGAATTTGTAAGGAAGCGTTTTCCTCCGACAAAAATACAGAAGCTACAGCATTCAATCTTTTTACTGCTGAATTAATTGTATCCTCTTCATTTTCTAAAATCATGTTTACATAGGCAGAGATACCATCGTACAATTCACTAACGGCTCCGTCGTAATGTAACAATCGCGAAACAAGAAAATTTGCCACCTCAGTAGGTGTTATCAAATTCAAATTTGCCACCTCATCAACAACACTAACATCGGCAGTATGTCCGATGCCGGTAATAACAGGAAGGGGATATTGTGCAATAGCACTTGCCAGTTGGTAATCGTTGAAACATCCTAAACTAGATGCAGCTCCACCTCCTCTAACAATAATTACCGCATCAAAATGTTCATACAAACGATCTTGTTTGATAGATACCAATTTTGAAATTATATCGCCTGCTGCCATATCGCCTTGCAACAACGAAGGAAATAATTTCACATTAAAATGATACCCGTAATCGTTTTGTGTGAGTCGGGTATAAAAATCTTCATACCCTCGAGAATCTTCTGCCGAAATAACAGCAATGGTTTGTATTGCTTCAGGAAGATGCTTTTGTTTATTTAAATCATACACTCCCTCCTTACGTAATCGGTCAATTGTTTGACGACGTTCCATCTCCAATTTACCGAGTGTATAAGAAGGATCTAAATCGTGCACAATCAAACTAAGTCCATAGCGTTCATGAAACTGAACCTCAACTTTGCATAAAATTTGCACCTGCTCTTGTAAACGCGTTCCTGTTTCAATCATAAAGCGACGGTGGAGTACATCAAACATACTCGACCAGATCATGGCTCTGAACTCAGCTTTTGGCATTACACCACGTTCATCCTTCTCTACCAATTGCAGATAACAATGTCCTTTGCTGATTTTCATTCCGATGATCTCTGCCGTAACCCAATAGCGCTCAAAAGAAAACTCCTTCCTAAATACATTAGAAATGTGCTTGGCGAGGGCCGATAAACTTAAAGCAGGGGCATCCATTACTGCGAAAATACGAACTCTAGGTATGACTTTGGAGAAAAGATATTCACGATGACCATAAGGGGCATGCAAATATTGATAGCTAAGCGCTGGTTTTTGGTTCACGCAGAGATTCTGTGTTAAATTCCAAACCAAATGTGCTGTTTTTATTATCTTTGATTTATCAGAACAGCTTTAAGCTAGTTCCTTTAGGGTAGCTCTTCGGGGTTGCCCTAATTCATTTCTAGACTTCTTTACTTCGTAATTAGGGTCATAAGGTGTTTCGGTTTTCCAGATTGTATATATCAACACGAGGAGCTTTCTTTGAACTGCTACCGCAGCTTTCATTTTTATTCCATGTCTACTTACTAATCGAACAAATAATTCCTTTTGGTTTTTACTAGACTTAATCGCCGATAAGGCCGGCAGATGTAGGCATTTCCGCAAATATTTATTCCCATGTTTAGAGATTTTCGATTTCTTATTAATGGATATCCCTGAAGTATGCTGCATTACATCCAAGCCGGCATAACTAACTAATTGTTTCTTATTCCTAACCGTTCTAAATCCATTTGTTTCTGCAATAACTGTCGCTGCAGTTAATAGCCCTACTCCTTTTATGGTACTAACGAGCTTTATCTTACGAGCTAACTCCGCATCTTTTTTTACAAGCTCCGCTATTTCATTCTTGATTTCTGCCTCCTGCTTATCTAAGATTTTGATTCTCTGATTCATTCTCTTTATGCTTGAAGCATTTGCCCAGGCTCCACTTTTTTCTGCATGCAATTGACACTTAATCTGTGTTCTCTCATTTACAATTTGGTCCCTTTCACGGGTCAGTTGACGTATTTTATTTAGTAGCTCAGAGGGCTTTTCCCATTTACTTAGTTTTTTTTCTAAACCCATAATAGCTAGACTTTGTGATGCTATTTTGTCATTCACCGTTTTTAAGTCCAACGTCTTTGCAAAATACTTCGCCTTATTGGGCAAAATAACACTTACATAATAATTCCGATCTGTTAAAAAACAAGCTAATTGTTCATGATATACTCCCGTAGCTTCCATAACAATAACAAGCGATTGAATTGGATGCTGGTGTTGTATCCACTTGTTTAACTTTTCAAATCCACTTTTCGTGTTTTTAAATGTTAATGTAGCTCGATGAACTATTTCAAATTCTCCTGTCATAACCGAAAAACTTGCCACATGTTCGTCCATAGCGCAATCAATGCCAAGACTTTGTTTGAGTAATTCCTTCATTGTATTTGTTTTTAGAAAATAAGATTTACTCTTCTGCCGTCTTCTCTCGTGACCTATTCAAGCTATTTCCCATGTGGAATGCCTTAGATTCTGTTCAGACTTTTAAGAGTAAGAAGGAAGTGAGGAGGTATCTCCGCGTGAACATACTTTTTTAGTTGTTTAGGCGCATGTCTTCTCTCACTCCCCTTCTTATTTTGGTTTATTTATACAAAGATTTGTCTTTTTTACTCAAATTCCTGTATCAGTCCTTTTGGCTTTAATAACCATGATGGCAAACATACGAGGCGCTAAGACGCAAAGACAGAAGGTTGCAGGCTCAAAGGTTAAAAAAAGTGTTTTCACTGAGCCAGTCAATTTGGACAAGCAATAAACGCTAATTTTGATCGGATTTATTTAGGCGCGCTTAAAGTAATGAAACATCATTTTTCAGGGGGAAAGTAATTTGAACCAAGATTCTCCATTGCGTCTTTCTACATGAATCCTGCTTCTTTACAATAGTACCAAGATCAATCATTGCATCTTGTATCCTGAATCATGAATCTTTCATTTCCGGAGTTTCTAACTCAAAGCTTTTGTGAATATTCCTAAGAACGCTTCTTATAGCTGATGATCGCCCAAGTATTGAGTACGATGCCGAAGATAAAGATGATGCCTAAGTTAACAGCGATATCGGCGAAGCCACTGCCTTTAATAACCACCATTCGCATAACTTCTATAAAATAGCGAACAGGATTAAACCATGTCACCACTTGTGCCCAATAAGGCATACTATCGATAGAAGTATACAAGCCACTCATCATAATAAATATCATCATTAAGAAAAAAGCAATGAGCATAGCTTGCTGTTGTGTTTGTGTGATGGTAGAAACTAACAAGCCTAAACCAAGAACCGCCAACAAATAAACCGCCGAGAAAGCATAGAGTAATCCAATATTTCCCACAGGAATAATTCCATATACAACTCGAGCAACTGTTAATCCTAATGTTAATACGATCATTCCTAATATCCAGAAAGGAATTAACTTACCAAGAATGAAATGATACTTTTTAATTGGCGTTACATTAATTTGTTCAATGGTGCCAATCTCTTTTTCTTTTACGATGTTTAACGATGTGAGAAAGGAACCTACCATTGTCATTAGTACCACTAATATTCCGGGAACCATAAACAGTTTATAGCTCATTAAAGGATTGTACCAATTCGAATAGGTTATATTCAATTGAGGAGTTTGACTAAACTTGGTTGTAGGAAAAGTTTCTATTCGGATATCACTATTGTAATCTCTCAATAAGGATGATAAATAACTCGCTCCTAATCCCGCTTTCACTCCGTTGATGGCATTCACCGCAACAAAAAGTTTTGCAGAACTTTCTTTAACTAAATCGCGTTCGAAGTGCGTGGGAATTTCTAAGATTAGATCTGCCTTTTCTTGCTCAACATAATCCAGTGCCTCTTTATAACCAACACAATATCCGGTTAATTGAAAGTATCCTCCGGCTTCTAATTTATTGATCATTCGCGTCGAAATCGGACTATGATCGTGATCAATAACGGCAATTTTTACGTTCTTAACTTCATAATTTGCAACGATCGGCAAAACGATTAACTGCAATATCGGCATCACGAAGATCATTCGTAAAATGGAAGGATCACGAAAGATCTGACGGAATTCTTTTTCGAGAATAAAGCGTAGTGTTTTCATGTTAAGAAAGGCGTAGTTTAAATTTCTTAATACTAATCACTAAAAAGAACATAGTCATGCCGAAGAGAACAAGTACTTCTTTCCAGATAGAACCAATTCCTAAGCCTTTAATCATTACATCCTTTACAATATAGAAATACCATTTTGCAGGGACGAGATTAGAAATAAACTGCATCGGTAATGGCATATTTTCAATCGGGAACATAAATCCGCTGAGCATAATAGTAGGAAGAAATAATCCCATGAGGGATATTAGCATCGCTACCTGTTGCGAATTAGTAGAAGATGAAATTAAAATGCCGAGCGACAAACAAGTAATGGCAAACAACATACTTAATGCAACCAGCAAGAAAACACTACCGTTGATGGGCAAATCGAGGACAAACACACTTAATAATAAAATCGTAGTAATGTTAATCAACGATAAAAACAAATAAGGAATCGTTTTAGAAATTATGATCAGCAGCGGACGTAAAGGCGATGCCAACAAAACTTCCATTGTTCCGAGTTCTTTCTCTCGTACAATCGCTATTGATGTCATCATGGTACTAACCAACATTAGCACCATAGCCATAACACCAGGAACAAAATTGAAGGCACCCTTGAGCTGTGGATTATACAGCATCCTGATTTCGGGAGTTACGACTAAAGGAATCTTTTCGGTGAAATATTGTTTCTGGAAATCGTTGATGATAGATGTTCCATAGTTTACTAATGTTGTTGCCAAATTTGGATCACTAGCATCGGCAATCAATTGAATAGCTACTTTATGTTTAGCCTCTAAACTTTGTGTAAACTCTTGAGGAATCACCATTACCATCTTCACCTTTCCCGTTTTAAAAACTCTATCGATATCGGAAGATCGATTCAATGAAGTATAAACATCGAAATATTTACTTGCGTCGACTTGATGAATTAGTTCGGTGCTTTTTGCATCTTTCGAATAATCAAGCACGGCAATATTTGCATTCTTCACTTCGTTCGTAAGGGCGAATCCGAAAATTAGGATTTGCATCACCGGCATCCCAAACAAAATAAAAACTGTTTTGCGATCGCGGAAAATGTGAAACCATTCCTTCTTTATAAATGCTCGAAATTGCTTCATCTTCTAGTCTCCTATTCTTTTAGCGTTACGAGCAAGTTTTAAAAAGACATCATCCATCGTTTCCGAATTAAATTCTGTTTTCAAGTCAGCAGGTGTTCCTAATGCTTCAATTTTACCATCTACCATTATCGAGATTCGATTACAATACTCTGCTTCATCCATATAGTGCGTAGTAACGAAGGCGGTAGTTCCGCGATTAGCTGCTGCATAAATCATTTCCCAGAACTCGCGACGAGTAATTGGATCAACTCCTCCCGTTGGTTCATCAAGAAAAACTACTGCCGGATCATGAATGATGGCGATAGAGAATGCTAACTTCTGTTTCCATCCTAACGGTAATGCCTTAACGAGAACATTCTTTTGCGATTCCATATTCAGCTGTTGCAAAAGGGCAGCAGTCTTTTCCTTAATAGCAGGAATCGACAATCCGTAGATGCCGGCATAAAAGCGAATATTTTCAGTAACGGTTAAATCCTCGTACAGCGAAAACTTCTGACTCATGTAACCTATATTCCTTTTAATTTTTTCGCTTTCGGTAGACACATCGAAGCCTGCAACAGTAGCACTTCCACGAGTAGGAGTAGAAAGGCCGCACAACATTTTCATTGCCGTTGTTTTACCTGCGCCATTAGCACCTAAGAAACCGAATATTTCGCCCTTGTAAACTTCAAAAGTAATAGCATTGGTAGCGATAAAGTCACCAAATTGCTTTGTCAATTCAGTAGCAGAAATCACAACTTCACGCTCGTTATTCGCTAATTTGCTCATGACTTTCTGAATGCATTAAGAGTTTTATAAAGACATCTTCAATTGAAGGATCGATTTGTTTCAACTGAATTTGGTCGTGGCCATTTGATTTTAACTTCTCAACAATTACCTCTTGATTAATAACAGGAGAACTAATGTGAATATACTCTCCGAAAATATGCGCAGAGTTTACCAAATTAAAATCGCGAAGGTCGTGTAACAATTGGTACATTTTATCGGAACGAATGGCGAAGAGAGGATCAGAGAAAGAAGTCTTCACCATTTTCGGAGTATTATTCATTAGAATTTTACCCTCTTGAATTAATGCAATACGATCGCATTGTTCGGCTTCATCCATATAAGGAGTAGAAACCAAAATGGTAAGTCCGTCGGATTTCAGTTTCTGCAACATCTGCCAAAACTCTTTACGTGAAACGGCATCCACACCTGTTGTAGGTTCATCTAAGAAGAGAACTTCGGGGCGGTGAATCAATGCACAACTTAATGCTAACTTTTGTTTCATACCACCTGATAATTGCCCGGCGCGACGATTTTTAAAAGGAGCTATTTGCTCGTAAATATCTTTTATTAAGCTGTAATTTTCTTCAATTGTAGTATTAAAAATCGTAGCAAAAAACTGCAGATTCTCCTCTACTGTTAAATCTTGGTACAACGAAAATCTTCCGGGCATATAGCCAATCTGCTGACGAATTTTTGCATAGTCTTTTACAACATCAAAACCGTTAACAGTTGCGGTACCGGAATCTGCCAAAAGCAAAGTAGTAAGGATACGAAACAAAGAAGTTTTTCCTGCGCCATCGGGACCGATTACACCAAACATCTCACCTTTCGGAATGTTCAAGTCGACCGACAATAACGCTTTTACCTCTTCGGTTTTCGTTTTATACGACTTGGTTAACTGCTCTGCAAAAATCATTGAAAAGCTTATTTGAAATTAACTTCACCATACATTCCTAACTTCAAGAAACCATCGTTTTGCACTTTCACTTTAGTAGCATAAACAAGATTTGCTCTTTCGTCTTTAGTTTGAATAGTTTTCGGAGTGAATTCAGCTTTATCAGCTATCCACGTGATAGTCCCTTTATACTCTTTGTATTTATCGGCACCGGCATCCACCATCACCTTTACTTGCTGACCTAATTTCACTTCACCCAACTGATCGCCTGTGATGTATGCACGAAGATTCACAGATGAAATATTCGCTAACTTGTAAAGTGGTTTCCCTGCAGAAATAATTTCGCCGGCCTCTGCATATTTAATTAGAACTGTTCCGGCAACAGGATTACGGACTGAACATTTCGACAATTGATCCTTCAATTGATCTTGCTTTTTCTCGAGTGGATTACGTTCACTTAAGATACCACGATTTTGAGTAGTGATGAGCGAACGCTGTTGAACGATTTGTTTTTTTGTCACCTCAATTTGATCCTTCAAAACGAGCACTTGCGTATTGATATCATCGAGTTTCTTCTCGGTAGTGGCATTTGCTTGCAAGAGATTAGTAAAACGAACTTTATCGCGTTCGAGAGAAGCGAGTTGTTGCTTTTGCACTACCAACTGTTGTTCTAACACATCAATAGTAGGAAGAGGATCATTTGTTTTCTCTTGCAATGCATTAATGCTAGCCTTCAATTGATTTATTTGAAGAACAACATTAGTTGTATCGATAGAAGCAGCTAAAAAATTACTGTCGATAGTCATTCCCTCTTCAATATTCAGTGAAAGAATTCTACCGGTAACTTCAGGACTTACGAGCACCTCATCGGCTTCGAACACACCTGCGGCATCGAAATTATTTTTCGAATTCTTGCATGAAGAAAGAGCGATCATCAGTGAAAGAAATAAAATACTTTTTCTCATTGTATAATGATTTATTGAATGTTGTTAATTTTAATTGAATCGATAATAAAATCGGCGACCAGTTGTTTACGTTGCTCCATTAAGTTATCGAAAACAGGCTCCGTGAAATTCATTACTCGTTGCATCATTGGTTTTGCGAGGAAAGGGAAAACGCACATCGACATAATATTCATTACGAGTTGTTCGAGGCGTATTGGTTTAATGAGATTCGCTTTTTGCGCTGTATCAAATTTCTGATACAACATAAACATCATAGTAGGTTGTTCGTTATTAAAGATCAATTTAAAAACGCGATCGGCATCCTTATTAATTTCATGAAAGAGAAAAAGAGGAAGTGATGGTTGCGATTGCATTAAACTGATATAAGCATGCACAAATTTTCTGATGATGATAAAGATGTCTTGTTCTTGCGAAATCATCTCCTCCACATGAGGAATAAACTTACGGAATGAAGCCTCAAATATTTCATTGAAGAGTGTCTCCTTATTATTGAAATAATAATGAAGCAGGGCCTTATTGATTCCGGCGGCATCGGCGATAGCCTGCATGCGAGCACCCTCGAAACCCTTCTTAAAAAACTCTTGACGCGCAGCCTCCAAAATTCTGGTACGGGCATGCGACTCATCTACCTGAACTGCCATTGTTTAACCATTTGGTTAATGCAAACTTAGGGTAAGGGAATAAAATTTGGACTAATTTTCTCAAAATATTTCGTATAATATTGATAATCAACATTAATATTTTAACCATTTGGTTAAAAAGAAGGACTAAAATTGCTTTCTTTAGCTTTGCAGACGCAATAAAATTATGTGGAAAGACATCAGCACAGGAATTCGGCAAGGCATGGTGCAATGGCCGGGCGACCGAAAATTGAGCATCACAAAAGACTTAAGCTTAGAAAAGGGCGAAGAGGCTAATGTTAGCTCCATTGAAACTTGTGTACATCTCGGAACACATATAGATGCGCCTTTACATTTTCTTACTAACGGTAACGACGTAACGAAATATTCATTAGCGCAACTAACAGGAACAGCGCGTGTTATTTATTTACCGGGAATTAAAGAAATAAGCGTAGCACACTTGATTGAATTACAAATTAGTGAAGGCGACAAAATTTTATTCAAGACCGACAATTCGAAAACGAATTGGGTGATGGAGCCTTTCAACGAAAACTTTGTAGCGTTAACTACAGATGCAGCACAGTATCTTTCAGAATGTAAAATAGACTTAATCGGTATTGATTATCTTTCAATAGCCATGCCGAACGACAATACCGAAGTACATCAAAAATTACTCAAGAACAACATCTGTATTTTAGAAGGATTGTTACTTCGAGATGTCGAAGAAGGCCTATACGAATTTGTTTGTTTACCCATCAACATTCAAAATAGCGAAGGCGCCTTTGCACGTGTAATTATACGAGAACAAGGATGGGGATAGGGAATTAAATCGGAATAATTAAGATATTACATTCAAACATTTATTGAATGTCCTAATTTCCAATAATCACTTTCACGGTTTTTTGATGCAATCTATCTGAACAATGAATTAGATACATTCCCTCTTGAAGATTGATCGCAGCTATTTTTATCTTTTTAGAATGAGTATAATATTGTTTATGTTCTATCAATTTACCTAAGAGATCTGTAATGGTGATAAATGGATTATCGAAATTTTCACTACTCTCGAGTGTAAATTCCTCTTT
>Ga0116187_1004739_pt1 | contig 11733 bp, 7 predicted proteins | sample AD_JPNNA6_MetaG_FD_89755 | JGI IMG/M metagenome (GOLD analysis project Ga0116187, IMG submission 89755) | Active sludge microbial communities of municipal wastewater-treating anaerobic digesters from Japan - AD_JPNNA6_MetaG | ecosystem: Engineered > Bioreactor > Anaerobic > Digestate | place... | reverse complement strand
CTACCAACACATGAGGACAGGCTTCTACAGATGTATTCACACATATCATGCCAACTACCTTATCGTACTCTTCTATGGATATTCCGCGTACGCCGGCAGCCGTACGGCCTATGGGGCGCGCATTCTTTTCATCAAAGCGGACACACTTTCCTTCACGCGCTCCCAGCAACAATTCGCAGGAGCCATTGGTCAGGCAGGCTTCTAGGAGGTTGTCGTTCTCGCTTATGGTAATGGCATTCACCCCTTTGGAACGTGGATTGGAATAAGCTTTCAACCTGGTCTTCTTGACCGTTCCACGTTCTGTGCACAATACAATGTAATTGTTGTTCAGATAGTTTTCATCTGTCAGGTTATCCACGTTTATGTAGGCACAAACGCTGTCACCCGGCTCAATGTTGATAACATTCTGAATGGCGCGTCCCTTGGATATCTTGTTGCCTTCCGGGATTTCGTATACCTTGAGCCAGAAACACTTCCCGTGCTGGGTAAAGAACAGCATGGTGCTGTGCATGTTGGCTGTATAGATGTGTTCAATGAAATCCTCTTCCCGGGTATTGCTTCCCTTTGAACCAATCCCTCCCCTGCCCTGCAGCCGGTATTCATTCAGGTTGGTCCGTTTTATATATCCCATGTGTGAAATGGTGATGACCACATCCTCGTCGGGATAGAAATCTTCAGGGTTAAAATCCCCTGCAGCGCACTCAATGACTGTCCTGCGGGGATCATTGAAGCGGGCCTTGATGTCCAGCATCTCGTCCTTGATGAGCTTCATCTGCAGCTGCTCGCTTGCCAGAAGATCATCCAGGTTGCGGATAAGTTCCATCAGCTGGCTATACTCGGCCTGCAGCTTGGAGCGTTCCAGCCCGGTAAGCTGGCGAAGCTTCATTTCCACAATGGCCGAGGCCTGCTCTTCGCTGAATCCGAATTCCCGCTGCAACCCTGAGCGTGCCTCTTCCACAGTCTGCGAAGCGCGTATCAGGGCGATCACTTCGTCCAGGATATCCAGGGCCTTGAGCAGCCCTTCCAGGATGTGGGCGCGTTTGGCAGCCTGGTCACGTTCAAAATGGGCACGGCGGACCACCACCTGGTGGCGGTGACGCACGAAATACTTGATCAGCTGTTTCAGGTTCAGGAGCCTGGGACGACCGTCCACCAACGCTATGTTGTTTACAGAGAATGAACTCTGCAGGGCTGTATATTTGAAAAGGCTGTTGAGCACCACATTGGCCACCACCCCAATCTTGAGTTTGATGACAATGCGCATGCCGTTACGGTCGCTCTCGTCGTTTATGAAGGCAATCCCGTCCAGTTTCTTCTTTTCCACCAGGTCGGCGATCTTCTCTATCAGCTCGCGCTTGTTGATCATGTAGGGGATCTCGGTCACCACAATGGTTTCACGGCCGCTCGGCGCCACCTCTATGTCGGTTTTGGCACGCACCACAATACGGCCGCGGCCTGTTTCATAGGCTTCGCGGATGCCCGAGGTGCCGTAAATGATACCACCTGTCGGGAAATCGGGGCCTTTAACGTATTTGAGTAACTCGTCCACACTGATGTTGTCGGAATCTATGTAGGCACAAACAGCATCCACTATTTCGCCAAGGTTGTGGGGCGGCATGTTGGTGGCCATTCCCACGGCTATCCCGCTGGCGCCGTTCAACAGCAACAGGGGGACCTTGGCCGGCAAGACAGAGGGTTCCTGCAATGAATCGTCAAAGTTGTTCTTGAAATCCACGGTGTCCTTGTCCATGTCGGCCAGAACCTCCTCGGCAACGCGGCGCAGGCGTGCCTCGGTATAACGCATGGCAGCGGCGGAATCCCCGTCTACTGAACCAAAATTACCCTGACCTTCCACCAGCATGTAACGCATGCTCCAGTCCTGTGCCATGCGCACCATAGCCTCGTAAACACTGGAATCGCCGTGCGGGTGGTACTTACCCAGCACCTCCCCTACTATGCGGGCCGATTTCTTGGTTGGTTTGTTGCTGGCAAGCCCCAGTTCGGACATGCCAAAAAGCACCCTGCGGTGAACGGGTTTCAAGCCGTCGCGAACATCGGGAAGGGCGCGGGAAACGATTACGGACATAGAATAATCTATGTACGCACTCTTCATTTCGTCCTCGATGTTTATCTTCTGAATTCTATCCTCCATACGGTTCAAAATAATCCTTCAAAAATACAAATAATTCCGTTAAATGACAACGGTATTGGTACCTTCCGGATTCAGGTCAACATGCAGTTCGGAACCGGTGGTGTTCTCCATGCGGATGATGGCCTCTGAAAGAGGATCCTCCAGGTATCGCTGTATGGCGCGCTTCAGGGGACGGGCACCATATTGCGGGTCGAATCCCTGTGAAGCCACAAAATCCTTCGCCTTTTGAGAAATGATAACCCTGAAGCCTGCATGTTGTATGCGTTCGTAGAGGTCAGCGAGTTCAATCTCTATGATCTTGTAAATATCTTCCTTGTCCAGTGCGTTGAAAAGGATCTGCTCATCCACCCGGTTCAGGAACTCGGGGGTGAACATCTTGCCCAGGCTCTTTTCTATGATATGACGGCGGCGGTTCTCGGCCGCTTCGGCAGCCCCGGATGAAACGGTTGCAAAACCAACCCCTGTGCCGAATTCCTTCAATTCACGGCTGCCAATGTTGGAGGTCATGATGATGATGGTGTTGCGGAAATCCACATGACGTCCGTTGCTGTCGGTCAGGCGTCCCTCATCAAAGACCTGCAACAGCAGGTTGAAAATATCGGGATGTGCCTTCTCTATCTCGTCCAGAAGGACCACGGTATACGGTTTGCGTCTTATGCGCTCTGTCAGCTGTCCCCCCTCGTCGTATCCCACGTATCCCGGAGGCGCGCCAATGAGCCTGCTGACGGCATATTTTTCCATGTATTCGCTCATGTCAATGCGCACCAGGCTGTCTGGAGAATCAAACATATAGGTGGCCAGCAGTTTTGCCAGGTGCGTCTTGCCCACCCCGGTGGGTCCCAGGAAAATGAACGTGCCGATGGGCTTGTTGGGATCCTTCAATCCGGCGCGGTTGCGGTGGATGGCCCGTACCATGGCTTCCACGGCATCGTCCTGCCCAACGAGCTTCTGTTTGAGTATGGTAGACATGTTGAGCAAACGCTGTGTTTCCGATTCCGAGACACGGCTTACGGGTACCGAGGTGATCATGGAAACCACTTCGGCCACTGTGTCGGCATTCACCTCTTTCTTGTTGGCCTTTTGTTCCGAATACCATGTATCCCTTGCCTGGCGCAGTGCTTCCATTACCTTCTTTTCCCGCTCCCGCAGGGCCGTCGCCGTCTTGTAATCCTTCTTGTCAACGGCTTCCCGCTTTTGCATCATCAGTGAATCCATCTCCTCTTCCATGACTACCAGTTCTTTGGGCAATTGCAGGTGGGCTATGTGCACATGCGATCCGGCTTCGTCCATCACATCAATGGCCTTGTCGGGCAGGCAGCGGTCGGTTATGTAACGCTCGGAAAGGCGCACGCAGGCCTCCAGTGCCTGGGGCGTATAGCTCACCATATGGTGTTCTTCGTATTTGGGACGTATGCTGCGCAGGATTTCCAGTGTATCGTCGTATTTGGTGGGTTCCACGATGACTTTCTGGAACCGCCGCTCCAGGGCACCGTCTTTTTCAATGTACTCCCGGTATTCATCCATGGTGCTGGCCCCGATGCACTGGATCTCTCCCCGTGCCAGGGCCGGTTTGAGCATGTTGGCGGCATCCAGCGAGCCACCGCTCCCCCCCGTGGCGCCTGCCCCTATCAGGGTATGGATCTCGTCAATGAAAAGGATGATATCGGGATTCTTCTTTATCTCGGCAAGGAGCGTTTTCATGCGTTCCTCGAATTGCCCGCGGTATTTGGTGCCGGCCACCACCGAGCCGATGTCCAGCGAGAGGATTTTCTTGCCTTGCAGCGTTGGTGAGCCTTTGCGCCGGGCAATGCGGTTGGCCAGGCCTTCCACAATGGCCGATTTACCCACTCCGGGCTCGCCAATGAGCACCGGGTTGTTCTTCTTGCGCCGACCCAGGATCTGTGCCAGGCGGTCAATCTCCTTATCACGCCGCACCACCGGGTCCAGCTGCCCGGCACGTGCTTCCTCGGTCAGGTCCAGCGCGTACATGTCCAGCATGGGTGTTGCCGAGGTATCCTTTTGCTGCCCGGTCTTGCTGCCGGTTTGTTTTTTAGCTGCCTGCAAAGCCATGTCCATCTGTTCATCTATGTTCTTGATGGACTCTTTCCGCTCCAGTGCACGCTTGCGCTGGGAACCTTTCACCACAAGGGGCAATTCACCCTTCAGGTAGGCACGCAGCGTCTGATCCGTCACTCCCTTGGTGCGCAACCAGTAAACGCCAATTCCGTTGTCTATGGCAAGCAACGCAAGCAGCAGGTGCAGGGAATTCGGGGTCGCCTGCCCCAGCTTGCTTGCCTCCAGGTACATGGCCTTCAGGCACTTCTCTGCATGCTCGGAAAGCGACAGCTTGTCGGACTGATCGGGAGGAATCATGGTACGACCCATCTCCTTGCTTTCTATGAGGTTTTTCATTTGCCAGAGCAGCAAATCAAGCATGGTAAGAATGCCATAGGCCTGGTTTTCCTGGTGGCGGATAATGGCCAGAAAAAGGTGGTCTCCCGTAACCGTGTAACTCCCCAGACGCATGGCCTCTTCCCGTGCGAATGAGAGTATCTGGTTCAGTTCTTCGGGTAGTTTAAGATTCATTCCACAAAGGTAATAAAACCCTTTGAAATAAGAGTTTCCTGTTATATTATCGCAAGGTTCAGCGCTATGCGGCCTGCAATTATAATGCTTCTTGCGCTTCTGGTGCTTATGGCGTTTTTGGCGCTTATGGCGCTTCTGGCGTTTTTGGCGCTTTTGGCGCTTATGGCGCCTTTAATGCTTCTGTCTGTCGTCTTTATTTTATCGTTAGCTTACCTGATTTCCGGCCGAACTGGTTGCATTTGGCTTCGACCGTGATCACATTGCCTTTAGACAGCCCGGGAAGCGTTATCTCATAAGTTTCCGATTCCTTTGTGGATTGTTTGGTCAGCTCCTTTTTCTCAATCTCCTTATCCCCAACCAATACGGTTATCTCTGAGATGAAGTGTTTTTCCGTATCCATGACAGGGTGCACAATGGTTACTGATAACTTGGCCGTTTCTGCATCGTAAACCAAGGTCACCTTATGGGCGGGATTTGCATTCATGACTATTGGCAAAACCATCAGCAGCAATAAGGTGAAAAGTGATTTTTTCATAGGTGTATTTGTTAATCTGTTTATCATAATGTTTAATGGTTGTCCTGTGTTCCAATGCTTACCGGCCTCCTGCTGCAATCAGCCGTGTCACTTCGTGCCGGTCAACTGCCGGTCCCAGGGGTGCCACTGCTTTCATCAGTGCCACTGTTTTCGGGGGTAACACTGCTCTTGGGCTGGGCACCGACCATCACCTCGGCAAATTTCTTGATATTCCTGTGCGAAACAAGATCCTGATCACCTTTCTTGCCTGTGATCTTTGCGAGGATCAGGCGTTCCACAAAATTCATCTTCTTCCACTGCAACGCGCCACCCAGGAATGCCACATGATGGGCCACACTGCGCAGGTTTTCAGGAAAGGCAGCTTCCATCTCCTGCTGTTGCTTCTCAGGCAATCTTTCCATGCCGCAGACAAACAGGAAAAGCGGTTTCTTCTCCAGTTCAGAGGCATACCTGTCACAAAACCGCTGCATATTCCTGAGTGGCTTGCCCGCATAAACTGGCACCCCAAGCACATACCGCTCCGCTTTATTGAACCCATCATCCGTAACAGGCCACTGCTTGCAGTCAGCAACATCCAGGAGTGTCACCTGATCGTGCGTAGAGAGTAATTCTCCGATCTCTTGTGCTATCAACCTGGTAGTGCCATATTTAGAAGCGTAAAAAATCGTAGTTCTCATTTTTTAACAGATTTGCGTTTGTATTTCAAAGGTAATCAACACAATTGAAAAAAACATACTATATTTAACATATAAAAATAATTGTTTTTCAACTATGCGTAAAGCGAGTATTCTAAATATAATCCTTTTGCTTTCCTGCTTAGCCATCCTGAACAACTGTTCATGGGGAACGCACGATGCGCCTGCCAACCTCAGGCCATACAACCTAGATAACCTGAATTACGACGTCCAGCCGGCAGCCGGATCGTATGGTTTTCTTTTTTATTCATCTGCAGACTGGAGCGCCATCATCACATGCGAAACCGGAGAGGAGGAAATTCCAGAAATGCCCACTGTCAATCCTTCATCGGGCCGAGGCTCCTCATCCCTGCAATCTTTGAATTTCAGAGTCTCCGAGAATAATACGGAATTTTCCAGAACTTATAATCTTACGATTATATCTGGAGACAAAACTCTTGTCGTGGTCATCTGGCAAAGATCAGACCTCGGGCCGTTGCGTGTAAGTTCCACTGAAATCATACTTCCTTCATTGGGAGGCGATGGTGTGATCAATGTGGAATCCAATACAGCCTGGAATGCACAGGTTACGGATAATTGGTTTACGGTATCACCAGATTCAGGAATTGGCAATGAAAGCGTCAATATTGTGGTAAATGCCGGACAGAACAGTACTATTTTCAGGACCTCCACTTTCCAGGTCATTTCCGATACCGTAACACGGATTGTCCATGTTTCCCAACACGCATTCAATGTGACACCACCATCCAATACAACCGTCACGTTCGACGGTACTCATGTACTCGATTTCTCGGTTCTGAGCAGCCTTCCCTGGGAAGTGTCCGGCGATGAAGGCACCTGGTATTCTTTTTTAACATCATCGGGCCAGGCATCAGATGCTCCCGCCGCAAATCAGATAACCATACAACCAAATCCCGGAAGTACCCGGACAGCAAAGATCACGGTGACAAATTCGCAGGATGAAAAGCAGTCATTCACTATTACACAGAGAGGAGATGTGGGTGCCTTATTGAATACCAACTGGTCCGGAACAGCCACTGTCAGTGCACTTGCAATTTCCAGGACCGGATCCATGACACTGACCATAGTGGATGAAGACAATGTACTAGTGCGAGGATATCCCGGCACGATTTCTTACCTGAGCAGCGAGTCCATTAGTTTTAGTGTCTATATCAGTGAATTGACCTATGAAGGTTTCACTGCGACCAACATCACAGCAAACTTCACAGGCACTTTTTCTGCCGACAAATCAAGTATCTCCGGAACCCTCTCCGGCAGCGGCCGGTTACTTGGGCTGCCCATCCCGGCAAGCGGCAGCTGGCAGGTAGCACTGCAATAGACTGTCGCGCACTCTTCATTCATCTTGCTGACTATCTGCAATATAACAAAATAGCTCCCTAGAGGAGCTATTTTGTTAACTATTTGTTATACAGGGTAATGCATCAAGAGTGCGCGGCACTCAATGCTCCCCGGCTTCCTTGAAGAAGCGATACTGCAGCTCCAGGGTGCCAGTCTCGGCTTTGAGCATGCCAATGACCTTTTGCAGTTGCGCGACGGAGGAGTCCAGGCTCAGGCGGCCGATCTCTGGGTCGGAACCGGTGGCGTCCCCGGCGTAATGGTTGGGATAGCGGGCGTACCACCAGATGCCGGTATACGTACCGGGCAGAGGCAGGCGTGCCTGGTCCCGGCCCGATTCAAGAGCAACCCGGTCCATGTGTACCAGGTCAGGCCGGATGACGCGCATGACAGCGGTTTCCTCTTCATCGGCATGTCCCCCAATCGTGCTTTTGCGGAGCTCGGTAATCTTGCGATCGGTTTCCTTGTCCCCTGTGGGGGTGAAGAGAAAGACGGCATAATTCCGCTCCCCTTCCAGCTGCGTCTGGCAGAAATACTGAAGAAAATTGGTGTTGCCTCCGTGGCCGTTCACTATAATGATCTTGTCAAATCCATTGCGCGCGATCTCGCGGCACGTTTCGTCCAGCAAGTCGTAAAGCATGCGGCTGCTATACGCAATTGTCCCGGGCTGGTGCCGGGCCTCGAAGATCTGGCCGGCGAAATAAAACGGGAAGACCACTGCATACTCGCCTTTGGCCGCCGTGAGCGCAATGTGGCGCGCGGCATAGACATCGGTGCCCAGGGGCAAATGCTGCGCGTGCTTTTCAATCACCCCAATGGGGATAATGCAAACGCCCTGGGCCAGCCCGGTGGCCTTTTTAAAATCTGCCGAGGTAAGTTCTTCCCAGGCCACAGCCAGTTCCTGAGCCTGAGGCTGCGGCTGAGCTGCTTGAAGGGACTGCGGCTGGGTCTGCGGCTGCGGCTGAAGCCGCGACTGCGGTTGGGTCTGAAATGCATGCGGTTGTGCTTCGTGAAGGGGCTGAGCCTGTGGCTGGGCCTGCAGGCTGGACAGAGAAAACATCAGCAGGGGCAGTAATAGTGATGTGAGGATTAGTTTTTTCATAGATATTTCATTTAGTATTGTTTCGACTTCATTATTTGATTCTCAAAGATACAAAATCGGATTATGTGCGTTGCAAACATTGTTCTTTTGCCTGGATACTACATAGTTACGTGATTCATACCCCTGGGGGTATGAATCACGTAAGTAGCTGATTATGAGCTAAACGAATAATGTTTGCGATGCACTCAGCGATGCCGGGCTCACAAAGCAGCAAGCAACTAAATGGAGAAGCGCTCAGAGGTGCTTCGCACCAAACGGTGCTGCGAAGCAGCATTTTATAGGCGCCAAATGTCTTTGGCGCACCGCCTAAGACTGCCGCGCACTCTTCATTCATCTTGCTGACTTTCTGCAAGTTAACAAAATAGCTCTCTGGGGGAGCTATTTTGTTAACTATCTGTTATATAAGGCAATACATCAAAAGTGCGCGGCACTCCTGCTGGCGGGCGGTGCGAGGTGAGCCCGGCCGGCGGCTCAGCGGGCAGCGCGTCCCTTACTTCATCTTGGCAGCGTCTTCCAGGAATTTGGCGAGGCCTTTTTCGGTCAGGGGGTGGTTCAGCAGGCCCAGAATGGGTTGCAGCGGGCAGGTGACCACGTGGGCGCCTGCCTCCATGCAATCAATGATGTGGCGCGTGTGGCGGATCGATGCGGCCAGCACCTGCGTCTGGTACCCGTAGATGTCAAAAATGCGCACGATCTGGGCCACAAGCGCCACCCCATCTTCACTCGCATCGTCCAGGCGGCCCACAAAAGGCGAGACGTACCGCGCACCGGCTTTGGCGGCCAGAACCGCCTGCCCCGCATTGAAGACCAGCGTGCAGTTGGTGGGGATCTTCCGTGCCGAGAGGGCTTTGATGGCCTTGATGCCCTCTGTCGTGCAAGGCACCTTCACCACAATATTCTTGTGGATGGCCGAGAGTTCATGCGCCTCGGCAAGCATCCCATCCAGGTCCGTGGAGAAAACCTCGGCACTCACATCACCGTCCACCATTTCACAAATTTGCCGGTAATGCGCCATGATGGCCGCGTGGCCGTGGATGTTCTCGTGCGCCATAAGCGAAGGGTTGGTGGTCACCCCGTCCAGGATCCCCAGGTCACGCGCCTGGCGTATCTGCTCCAGATTGGCTGTGTCTATGAAAAATCTCATAATATTTTTAATTTTGTCTACCCAAAGATACGCACAAAAATGACTGCCGCGCACTTTTGATGTATCCCGCTGGATTACAACGTAATAACAAAACAGCTCCCCGGAAGGGCTCTTTTTATATGCAATTCACTATCAGAGCAATACATCAAAAGTGCGCGGCACTCAAGCTCCTTCTTTTCATAACTTTCCTTGCCTTAGCCATTGTTTCTTGTTCCAGGGAAGAACCCGAGGACATTTTAAGCGACAAGGCGGACCTGATCTCGTTCGTCCTGTCAAAGGCCGAGAACCCCTCCCTGAGCACTGACCTGCAGGGAATTCGCAACAGGAACGTGTTTTACATGACCGTGCCCGAGGGTGTGGACCTGACCAACCTGAAGCCCAGCCTGTTGGTGTCGCCGGGCGCAACGGTGAGGATCAACAACGTGCCAGTCACAAGCAGTGGAAGCAATCCTACAGCTAGCGACAGTGGCAGCGATCCCCTGGCAAGCAGTGGAAGCAACCCTACGGCTAGCGACAGTGGCAGCAATCCCCTGGCAAGCAGTGGAAGCAATCCTACAGCTAGCGATAGTGGCAGCGATCCCCTGGCAAGCAGTGGAAGCAATCCTACGGCTAGCGACAGTGGCAGCGATCCCCTGGCAAGCAGTGGAAGCAACCCTACGGCTAGCGACAGTGGCAGCGATCCCCTGGCAAGCAGTAGCCACTACTATCCCCCGGCAACCAGGAGCATGCCTGCAGTGGATTTTTCGGGAGTGGTGACGGTAGAGGTTACTGCGGAAAACGGGAAAGCCCTGCAGTACAAGCTGCTGGTGAAAAATGGCAGGCAGGAATTTGACAACCTCATCTACCAATGCATGGCCAAGTACGATATCCCGGGGATTTCCTTTGCCTTCTCTAAAAACGAAGAGATAGCCTATTGCAGCGGGCTGGGTTTTGCCATCACGGAAACCGAAGAAAGAACGACGCCCGGCCACCTTTTCAGGCTGGCAAGCATCTCTAAGCAATTCACCACATTATGCATTCTGAAACTGTACGAGGCAGGAAAACTGACCCTTGACGACAGGGTTTTCGGGACCGGAGGCATCCTGGAGCAGGAATATGGCAACGTTACACCTCGTGCCGCAGCGGTCACTATCAGGCATTTGCTGCAACACACCAGCGGCTGGGGCAGCGACCCCGACCCCATGTTCTCCTCGGCCTTCACCGGCCAGACGCTTGATCAAAGGATACGGTACATGCTGGGCACCACCCAGGCCGAGCCGGGCACCGTGTTTACATATAGCAATATGGGTTTCGGGATTTTGGGAGAGGTCATCAAGAAAGTTTCCGGACAACCCTACGAAGAATACCTGAAAGCGGTCTTATCAGAGGCGGGCATTACCGACATCCATGTAGGAAAAGACCGCGCGGGCAGAAGGCCGAACGAAGTGGTTTACTACTCCCAGAATGGGTACAACGGCTATGCAAATCCCATGGATGTGATTGCCGCGGCTGGCGGTGTCATCGCCTCGACCGAACAAATGCTGCAACTGCTCTTTCACATAGACGGGCGCCCCATCGTGCCCAATATCATACAACCCGCCACGCGTATCCAGATGCTCACCCCTTCTGCGATCTATCCCCGGTATGCCCTGGGCTGGAGAAGAGGCCACAAATTCTTCCCCGACGCCGCCTACCACTCCGGGAACCTGGCTGGAACCGCTACCATGTGGGTGATGGGCAGTTCCGAGACAGCCGCCGGCTCCGGTGTAAATTGCGTGGTGCTCTGCAACTCAAGATCTTATATGACCGACCCGGATGGCACTACTTTTGACGATGGCTTGTACATCCTCATGGGCGAACTCTACAACCTGGCGCTGTGAGTGCCGCGCACTCTTGATGCATCACGCTGGCTTTTAGCATACTAACAAAATAGCTCCCCTGGAGAGCTATTTTGTTAATCAATTGTGATATAGAGCAATACATCAAGAGTACGCGGTACTCATTTGGGCAAGAGGAAGTACCGTTATACCGTTGCTTCTGTCTTGTCTTTCGTCTCCCGCATAAATTACCCATCCTTTTTTCATGCCAGATATCTTTAGCCAGGAGGAGATGGATTTAAAGTAATCTTCAGTTATGGTTTGTCCCGATTTTATTACTATCGGCAACAAAGTGTCAGATTCTTCT
>Ga0116187_1004723_pt1 | contig 11754 bp, 9 predicted proteins | sample AD_JPNNA6_MetaG_FD_89755 | JGI IMG/M metagenome (GOLD analysis project Ga0116187, IMG submission 89755) | Active sludge microbial communities of municipal wastewater-treating anaerobic digesters from Japan - AD_JPNNA6_MetaG | ecosystem: Engineered > Bioreactor > Anaerobic > Digestate | place... | reverse complement strand
TAAAAGGCACACGAGGCAAAAACAGGCTGGAGGTGCATGGGTTTCCACACCGGGCGAGACTCAATGTTTTCATCCTGCAGTGCTTTCATAATATCAGCAGGCGTGGCCGCCGCTTCGGGGGCCAAGAGCATGACGGTGAGCCACCGATTAGCCCGGCCAAAGTGGGCCTCCGGCATGAACGATACACCGGGGAGACCGCCCATGGCATCCTGATATGTATCGAAAACCTTTCTACGAGCCACGACGCGTTCTTCAATAGTCTCAAGCTGCGCCCGGCCGATGGCGGCAAGGATGTTGCTCATCCTGTAATTGTAGCCAATCTCGCTATGCTGATAGTGAGGGGCCGGGTCCCGGGCCTGGGTGGCCCAAAAGCGGGCCTTGGCAAGCATATCCGTATCGTCGGAGACCAGCATGCCGCCGCCGCTGGTGGTGATGATCTTGTTGCCGTTAAAAGAAAACACTCCCAGTTTACCCAGAGTGCCGCACTTCTTCCCCTTGTAGGTGGCCCCCAAAGCCTCTGCGGCGTCCTCGAGCACGGGGACACCGTAGGCGTTACATATTTCTAGGATCGGATCATAATCGGCGCTCTGCCCATAGAGATCAACCACAACGACTGCCTTGGGAAGTATCCCACGGATCTCGGCATCCTCAAAGGCACGCCGCAATGCTCCGGGGGACATGTTCCATGTTTCGGGATCGGCATCGATAAAAACAGGGGTTGCCCCCTGATAGAGAATGGGGTTGGCGCTCGCCGAAAACGTTAGTGAGGAGCAAAAGACCACGTCTCCCGCCCCCACATCCAGCAACTTGAGCCCCAGGTGTAACGCCGCCGTCCCCGAGGAAAGGGCCAAGGCTCCCTTTGCCCCCACGTAGGATGCCATTTCCTTCTCGAAGGCATCCACATGAGGTCCTAGGGGGGCGATCCAGTTCGAAGCAAAGGCTTCTTGCACGTAAAGAAGCTCTCGCCCTGTCATGTGAGGTGGAGAGAGGTAAATTCGCGGTACGGGCATCTTACACGCCCTCTTTCTCGTGAACTTTAATGACTCTGGCGGGCACGCCCACCGCCGTCACATCCGGCGGCAGATGAGACACCACCACCGCCCCGGCCCCCACAACGGTCCAGGGCCCTACTTAGGGAATCCCTACACACATCCATACCCGCCGTCCACATCCACAACACTCCCCGTTATCCATCGCGCCGCTGGGCTCAGCAGAAAGGCAACTGCATTCGCCACGTCTTCCGGCTTTCCGACGCCTAGGGGATGCATCCTGTTCATCGTCGCGTCGAATTCCTCTTCCGAAGAGTACAGCGCCTTCAGCTTTTCCAGCATGGGGGTCTGCACGTATCCCGGACATACGCAGTTGAACCGGATCCCTTTGGATGCGTATTCGACGGCCAGTGTTCGAATCAAGGAGATCAGAGCGCCCTTCGACGCCGAATACGCGGTTTTGCCGGAAGCCCCGAATCGTCCGGCTATAGAGGCGATTCCGACCACAGAGAAACCCTCTTTGTGATTTCCCTTGCGAAGGATCTCCTTGCAAACCATCCAGAACGCATCCAGATTCACTCGCATCAGTTCGTGCAAGTCCTCTAGCGAGGTTGACCGGAAGGGGAGTGTTCTTTCGAGTCCGGCGCAGTGCACAAAGCCAGAGAGTGGGCCGGACTCCGATACCGCGTGCGCGATCATCTCCGGGACGAAGTCTTCGTCCGCCAGATCGCCAGGCAACGACAGATGCCCATCTCCACTCAGGCTTCGGCAAGTCTCCCTGAGACGCCCCTCGTCTCTTCCCGAAAGGAGACAAACGCCGCCCTGGAGGGACATCTGGATGGCCGTCGCCTTGCCGATGCCCGAGGAGGCACCAGTGACAAGAATTGTCATTCCTTCCAGGGAAAACGGATTTTTAGTCATCTTTCCTGCATGTGCTCCAGAATGTCGCTGACCGTTTTGAGGTCTTTGATCTGATCGGCCTTGAGCTGAACTTTATAATTTTTGTCCAGCATGGATATGATAGATATTACACCCATGGAGTCCCACTCCTCAAGCTCTTCGAGAACTTTTTCCGGTACAATCAGGTCTTTATCGACATCCAAAGCATTGGCAATAAGCTCAAGTTTTTTTTGCATGGCGTTCACGCTGTCTCCTTTTTATTGAGAAAAAGTAATATAGGCGCCTCCAGAGGGGTTAGATGCGTAGCACTGTGGCACCCCACGAGTATCCTACACCGAATCCAGCGATAAGGACTTTTGATCCTTCTTGTATCAACTCTTTGTCAAGTGCGTTTCGGATGGCTATGGGGATTGTTGCGCTTACTGTGTTTCCCGTCTCTTCGACATCAATATAAAAGCGATCTTCTGGTATTTCTAGGCGGTCACGGAGATTCTCCAGAATAAATCGGTTAGCTTGGTGGAAGACGTACATGTCTATCTCTTCTGAAGAGAGATCGTTTCTCTCTAAGGTCCGGCGGACCATATCCGGTACTGCCCTGAGGGTGAAGGAAAAAATTTCCGGCCCGTTCATATAGATGTTATCCATCGAACGAATGTTGCCATCCTCATCGGTTGTCTCTTTCGCTGTATCGACGGAGCGCGGGCGCGCCATGCCTCCAGAGGGAACAATGAGGTTGGGTGCACCGGAGCCGTCCGTGCCAAGGACGAATCTACCTATCCTCGGGATATCCTCTTTGTCGAGCAAAGTGGCAGCTGCGCCGTCGCCGAAGATAGTACGCGTGCTCTTGTCCATCGGATGGATGTGCCGGGTGTAGGTCTCCGACATGATGAGCAAAATCGTTGAGGCTGCCCCGGTACTTAGCAGACCTTGAGCAAGCGAAAGTCCATAAACAAAGCCGGAACAGCCAAGGTTGAAGTCAATCGCTCCTGTTGACGTAGGCAGGTCAAGGCTGTGCTGAACGATACAAGCCGTTGTTGGCAGGAAGTAGTCAGGGCTTTGGGTGCAGAGCAACAAAAAATCGATAGAGTTCCGATCAATTCCGTATTCATCGAAAAGTCGTTTTGCGGCTCCCACAGCAAGGTCGGAGACGAGTTCATCCTTTACCACGCGACGGGACCGGATGCCAGTCTTACGGTAGATCTTCGACTCCGACCATTTTGGGTCGTTGTATTCTGCGGCGATATGCTCATTGTCAAGATGCGCGAGAGGCAAGAAGCACGAGAATTTCATCACAATCACAGGCTTTCTAAGAATGAGCTTTCTAGCGTGACCATTCTTTTGCTTCACTCTTTTATTGCCACAGCAGGGTTCCCAAAATACACGGTCCATTCTTTTGTACTACGGAACACAAAGCTCATCGCTCCTATAGCAGTTCCTTCTCTTAATTTAACTCCTGGGAAAATAAGGCTGCCTATTCCAATAAGAGCATGTTTATAAAGAATTATCTCTCCTCCAGACAGCTTGCGATACTCATTAGGAACTTGTGGGCCAACCAAATACTCTCCAGAAAAATCGTCCGTAGCTGAAAGCAATGATACGCGCGAGGAAATTTGAGAAAAATCGTGTATGGAAATGCCGTTTTGCCCTACTAACAATGCGTATGGAGCAATATGGATGTGTGATCCAATAGATATATTTCCGCTAAGAAAACAAAAGTCATCTATTCTAACGTTATCTCCTATAAAAATACTTTCTGCCGAATAAAAAGACGCCTTTCTGCTAATAAGAACGTTTTTGCCGACAGCGCCAAAACCTATTTCTTTGATTTCCTCAGGAGCCATAAAAGACGTTTGGCAAGAGTCATTCAATTTTATCACCTCGAATCAATATAATGGTTGCAGCATATCTCTCCGTACAAAGTCGACATTGAATGGGATATGCGGCGATCAAGATAATTAAGTCCGCGAATTACGTCGGAGATATTTTTATCATACTTCATGTAAATCCAAACCTATTTTATGTCTCTCTCCCTCTTGAGCACACGAACGTTCTCTCGTATTCAAAAAAGAAAAAACTCAAGATTTTGTCCGCATACTCTACCCGAGACATCCCCCTCACGATTTATCTGCCCTTCCGAGAAACTCCGGCATGGTGGCATGTTCGCCGGAAGAGATTCCCCTCCTCTGCAGCACGTACACAAATGTTTTAATAATTATCTTAAGGTCGAGAGCTATGGTCCAGTGATCGACGTACCACACGTCCAGAGAAAGCTTCTCATCCCAGCTTAGGGCGTTGCGGCCGTTAACTTGAGCCCATCCGGTGATGCCGGGGTGAACTTCGTGGCGACGGGCCTGTTCCGGCGAATAGCGTTCTAGATAGCTCATCAGGAGGGGCCTGGGGCCCACCAGACTCATATCGCCCTTGAGGACGTTCCACAACTCGGGAAGTTCATCCAGGCTGGTGCTGCGCAAAAACTGCCCAAAGGGCGTCAGGCGCTCCCCATCGTCCAACAATCGCCCCTCTGCGTCCCGGACATCGGTCATGGTGCGAAACTTGTAAAGCAAAAACGGCCTCCCCCTTAGGCCGGGACGGGGTTGTGTGAAAAGTACGGGACAACCGAGCTTTATCTTCACAAGACCCCCTACAACAAGCAGGAGCGGAGCCAGGAGGATCAAAGCTCCACACGAAACAAGCACGTCTATGCCGCGTTTAATCGATTCAGCAAATCGTCTTCGCCTCGGTCGAGGCATGGACAAACTTCCTTTCCGTCAAAAAATCTCTCTGTCAAAAGATTACCGCAGAGCACCCTATCGCTTCTCCCACCCCAGCGCCACGAGCTTTTCCCTCCGGGCGGGATCCCGGCGCATGTTGTCCAGGGCCTGGCGCAGAAAGGCCCACACGGTCCCCACGAAAAAACCTAGCATGGTGGAAAGAACGGCGATCAGGGCTCGGCTGGGCTTGGCCTTGTGGTCCGGCGGCACGGCGTCGTCCACCACCTGCACCACCACGGGCTCCGAGGCCTCCGAAAGGCGGGCCGCTTCGTACTGCTTCAGGAGCATCTGGAAAAGGGTCTCGTTGAACTTCAGATCCCGCAGGCGCCGCAGATACTCCATCCCCGCCTCGGGGACATTGGCCAGGGTCATGTTATCTCCCAGGGCCTTGCCGGACTGCTCCTGGGCCTTGGCCTGGCTTTCGACCCCGGCGAGCTGTTGGCGCAGCTCGTTTAATTCTGCCGTAAGTTTTTTGATCTCCGGATTTCGGGCGGTGGCAAAGGTCCGGGCGGACCGAAGCTCCACCTCCTTGGCGGCGATGAGGGCCTTGAGCTGGGCCACACGCTGCAGCAGGGCCGCCATCTGGGCGTCCACGTTCAGGATCCCCGTGCTCTGCTGGTACGCCTGGAGGCTGTTTTCCGCCTGGAGCAGGTCGAGTTGGGATTTTTTCAGCTGCTCTTCCAGAAAGAGGCGCTGCTGGGACGCCTGGGTGACGGCCAGGCCCTTCAGGAGGTCTTTGAGCTCCAGGACAAAGGCATTGGCGATGGCCGCCGCCTGATCGGGGCTCTTGTCCTCGTAGGCCAGGGTGATGATGCCGCTTTGCTTATCCGCATTCGCGCTCAAGATCCCCAGCACCGTAGTCCGGCAGGATGTCATCTTTTCTTGGTTATACCGTTCCATGAGGGAAAATTGCGCGATGATCCGGTCCACCACGGTACGACTTTTCACCAACCCCACCAACAGATCCGCCGGGGTCTTTACCCCCAGGGCTCCGGCGGCAAAGTCCGCCGCTCCCCCCAGCTGGGCGAGCATGGCCATGGCCCCCGAGCTCCCCCCCCCCGACGGGGGCACCAGGCGAGCTTCGGCCCGGTAGATGGGAGTGGCCATCAGCGCATAGGTGAGCCCCCCGGCGGCGAAGAGAAACGTCACAACAAAGATGAGCTTCCAGTGGCGGACGAAGACCAGCAAAAGGTCCAAAAGGTCGACATCGTCTTCCTGGGAAGAAGCGTCCACCTGATTTTCGGGAGCGGGGGCCTGGCGCTCCTGGAGTGTTTCACGATCGTGGGCCATGGTCGTCCCCCTACTTGAAGACCACGACGCTGGCGGCGATCTTGTAGATCATGTCCACCAGGTCTCGGGTCTGGCGCAGTTTGCTGAGGACTTCGATGCGTTCGGGGACCACGATGGTGTCCCCTTCTTCGATGGCCAGGGCCTTTTTGCCCGTCGTGACCCGCATCGCCGAGCCATCGGCCCGGAGGACGTAGATCCGCCTGGGATCCGCCGTGGGGGTGAACCCTCCGGCCTGGGCGATGTACTGGCGGTAGGAAAGCCCCGGGCGGTAGATCTGGGATAGGGGGGTGTACACCGCCCCGGAGATCTGCACCGACATCATGCGGCGGGGAATGGTTATGCTGTCACCTTGCTCCATCTCCACGTCGTAGGGGCTCCCTTTGAGGAGGCGAAAGTCTTCGGGCACGCGCACCACCAGGCGCCCCGTCACGGGGGCCTGGCGAAGGCGCTGGAGAAAGGCGCGCAGCTGGGTGGCGGAGGTCGCCGCCTCCGCCGCTTCCCCCGAGCCCGCCGTTTGAGAGCTGGCCACTCCCGCCTGCTGCAGGAGCTCCCGCTCCATGCGGTCTACCATTTCGTTTTTTGTGATTGTTTGCTGGCGCCGGACGCTGGCCCGGGTGAAGATCGTGCCCCGGGGAAAGGCCCCCGAGGTGAGGCCCCCGGCCCGTTCCAGCACATCCGAGAGGCGCTCGCCAGGGTTGATGGTATAGGTGCCGGGGTAGCGCACCTCCCCCGCCACGCTCACCGTGGTGTAGAGCCGCCACTCGGGGACGGAACGAACGATGAGGAAGTCGTTTATCTCCAGGAGGATGTCGGCGGCGGGGTCCCCCGCCAGGGCTTGGCGAAAGTTCACCCTCAGGCGCTGGGTCTCGGGGCCCTGGGGGGTGGGGCGTACCCGGGTGAGCTCCCCCTCGTCCGCCGCCATGTAGAGGAGCCCCCCCGATCGCCGGAGCACTTCGGAGAGGCGGGTGCGCCCCGGTTCGATGGCAAACTGCCCCGGGGAGGCCACGGGGCCCGAGAGGGTCACGCTGGCGAGGGCCACGGATACGGGGTAGAATTTGACCACATCGCCGTGGCGAATCCGCACCGAGGCGAGGGCCCGGGGGTCGGCTTCGCTTTCAAAGGCCATGCGGTACTGGGCGTTTTCCACTCGGTAGATCTGCACCCGGCCGGAAAATTGCTGGCTGGTGGGGCCTCCGGCGAGTCGCAGAAAGTCCCCCAGGGGCATCTCGTCCCGGAGCTCGTAGACTGCGGGGCGCAGCACATCCCCCGTGATGGCGGCCAGGAGGCCCACGGGAGGGACGAAGACCACGTCACCATCCTGCAGGGGGAGATCTCCCTGGCGGTCGCCGCTCAGGAGGAGGTCGTAGGCGTCGAAGCGCCCCACTTCCTTGCCTCCCCTCATGACCTTGATGTGCCGCAACGATCCCGCCAGGCTCGGCCCTCCGGCGGTGGCGAGCGCCAGGGCCACGGTGGCCCGGGCGGGCATGGCGTAGACCCCGGGGGATCTTACGTCTCCCGCCACGTAGACCGAAAAGGCCCGGGCCCGGCCCAGGGTCACGTGGAGTTCGAAATCGGTGTAGTACGTGCCGTAGGCGTCCCGGATCTTTTGCTGGAGGGCCTCCAGGGTGGATCCCGCCGCCCGGACGGTGCCCGCCTTGGGGAGGGCGAGGGAGCCATCCCGGGCCACGATGACGGTCCAGTTGCCCCCCGCGTCCTCCGCCCCGGTGGGGTTAAAGGCGCCGAAGAGGTCGATGCGCACTTCGTCTCCGGGGCCCACCACGTATCCCGGATCCCCCGCCGTGGTGTCCAGGGGGGAAAAGACCGAGGGGGTGCGCCGGAAAAAGTTTGCCCCGAAGCGGGGAAGGCCCATGAGGGGGTCTCGCCCCGCCTTCCCGGCGGTGAGGATCTCTTCCAGGGGGGCCCGGAGGTCCACTTCTTCCCCGTCGACGGGGGCGGGGGTCTTGCTTCCTTCACCCTCTGCGGAAGGGGTTCCCTGGGCCGGGCCTTCCGGGAGGGCCGGAGTTCCGGGGGCTCCTCCCTCCGGGGCGGCGCCTTCCAGTAAAACCGGGGTGGGGGCTCCGGGGGCGGTGGGGCCCTGGGACCACGCCGCGCCGGCGACGGCCAGGGCGGCCAAAAGACCCACAAGGGCGCGGAAACTCCATCGGCGGAACAGGGTATGAGACGTCATGCTCGCATCAACACTCGCTTTCTTTGGGAGATCGGGGGCTGATCTCAAACTGGTGTGGGGGCGAAAGGTTTTTCGCCCCTACGAATTTCCGGTGGTGTGGGGGCGAAAGATTTTTCGCCCCTATGATGATTTTCTCCGAAAGGCTCCCTAGGGTCAATAGAGCTCCGTTTCGTCTTCGCCCCAGGAAGATCCGGGTGTAAAGCACTCCAGGAGGCTTTGGGCCTTGCTGCTAAACTCCGGCAGGGCGTTTTTCCCCACCGCGCGGCAAAACCGCTCCAAAAGGGCGTACATCTGGCCGGGAAGACGGTCGGGAAGCACCTGGCCCCAGAGGCGTTCGGGGGTGCGCCAGGCTCCGGGCTGACGTCCGGCGAAATCTGCCCAGGTGGAGAGCAGGGTGAACTCCTGGGTCCAGACGTGGGGGCTCCGGGTGCCGAACCAGGCGTCCACGGGGATCTCCAGATACATCCCCGCATTGGTGAAATCCTTTCCCGGAGTGAGGATATCGGTGCGGCTCATCCAGAACCCCACCCCCACGTCGTTCCAGTGACGGGTCACCGCCACCCGCCCTCCCCAGTCCTCGTCGAGGAAGCGGCCGTACTCCGCCAGCAGATCCACATCCAGGGTGGGCTCCCGGTACCCGGCCTGGGCCCAGGCCCCGAGGGTCCATTCGTTTTTGGGGCCCCCGATGACCCATCCTCCTGAGGGGTCGTAGGTGCGCCAGTACTCCGAGAGTCCTCCGAAGGAATGGGGATCGCGCTGCTGCACCACGCTGGCCCGGCCTCCGAGCCACCAGCGCCCGCCGTCGAAATAGGCCCGCCCCCAGAGGTTGGCACCGAACCAATTGGCGTCGAGCCATCCCACTTCGGCGAGAAGGGCCACGGCCCGGCGTTCGTCCAGGGCGCGCAGGGTGCCCCAGGAGAGGACGGTCTGCCAGATGCGGACGTCATCGTTGGTTTCGGGCTCCCACCAGATGTCGATGTTGTTCTTGATGGGCACGCGGACGCTGCCGTAGAACTCCCACCCCCAGGAGGTGCGGTGGCGGAGTTCGGCGTCGAGGTTGAAGCGGTCTTCGTAGTCGTTGTCGAGGATGCGGTCGATGCGGGGTTCGTAGGAAAAGCGAAAACGGAATTCCGTGCCCGGCGCAGGCCAGCCCTCCCGTGGGGCCTGGGCCCGCCAGGGGGCGCCTCCCTCGGAAGCGAGGTCGTCCAGGGTGGCCCACCGGACGGCGAGGGCGGCGCTGTCCTCCCGGGAGAGGTCTCCCAGGCGCAAAAGGGCGCAGTGGCTGCCGGGGATGTCCATGCGGACAGAGGGCTGCCCCCGGAGGAGGGGGAGCAAGGAGAGGGTCCGGAGATCCCAGGGGGCCCGCCAGGCCACGGCGCCGAGGACCCGGGCGCAGGCCTCCGCCGCAGAGCCGTACCCCGTGTTTTCGAAGGCCACCAGAAGGGTGTGGTCCCCCACCGCCACCCGCACGTCCCGCAGGCCCCCCAGGGCCCCCACATTTCGCCGGAGCTCTTCGGCCAAAAGGGTCAGATCTTCGGCGTCCCAGTCGGACACGGAGGGAGGGGGGGTGGAGGGGGCCAAACGTTTTTCTCGGGAACCCAGAAAGGGTCCCGCCAGGTCGTAGGCGTAGGCCACGCTGAAGCAGAGATCTTCTCCCCGCTGGTAGCTGAGGGAGGCCTCGCCGCCCCAGGGGGCGTCGTAGACCACCCCCACGTTCCAGGACGAGGCGGCGGGGGCGGAGTGGATCCGGGTGCCGGAGACTTTATCCCCCGGATAATACAGGGGGCTGTATTCGAGTTTGAAGGCCCAGGAGGGGGCGGCCTGCCATTCGATGCCGCCGAAGACCCCGTTGAGGCGGTCGGTGCCGTAGCCCAACGAAAAGGCGAGGCTGTCCCAGGTCCAGGTGAAGACGCCGTATTTGGCCCGGAGGAGCTCGGTGCCCATGAGGTCGGTGATCCCCACCGCCAGCGATGGGGAGAAGCCCCGGCCTTTCCGGAGGAGGACCTTGAGGTCCAGGGCCTTGTCTTTGTAGCGGCCATACCCTTCGGAGATGCGGGGAGCTGTGGAAAAGGCCGTGAGGCGCAGGTTGACTTCCAGCCAGGGAAAGTAGGCCATGTTGACAAAGTATGTCAGGTAAGGATCGCTGTCCGCATATCCCACCCAGACGTGACCGTCTTCGGCCATCTGGGCGGTGGGGTATTCCCAGAGGCCCACATAGCCCGCATTGCCGGGAGAGAGGGCCCGGGCCGGCGAGAGGAAGCTTCCCGACAGGACGGCCCCGAGGAGACCGACAAAAAGGACGAGCCCGTGGCGCATGCTGAGGACCTCCCGAAAGTGGCGTATTTGGGGGGGCGTCGCTGAAAAAAAGCGGGAAAGACCGGACGCCGGTCTTCCCCGCTGCGGAACAGAGGTGTTACGGAGTCGCGGTCCTACTTACGGATGAAAAGAGCCAGGGGCAGGGCGAGGAGAAGCATGGCGGGGGCGAAGCCCGCATTGCAACCGCCGCCGCCACCGCTGCCGGAGCTCGCCGTGGTCTTATTGCCAAAGGTGAGGACGGATTCGGTGAAGTAATCCCCCACAGGCTTGACGGTGATCTTTCCACCACTGATGGGGAACTCCGTGACCTTGCCCGTTTTCTTGTTGGTGATCCACACCACCGAGGGCTCAGTCCCCGTGGCTGCCTTCACCTTAGCGATGACGGCCGTCAGGTCGATGATCGCTTCTCCATCGGCGTTGTTATAGACAAGCTCCAGCTTCACGGCGGAAAGGATGTGGGCCGTTTCGCCACCTCCCATCAGCTCCATGATGCCCTGCTGGGGGACATCACCCTGCACTGCGGGTGTCAGGTCCATGGACACGACTCCCCCGTCCCCCGTGGGCAGGGGCACGTCGCCCGAATCCACCGCGATGGGCTTAAAAGGGGCCGGATCCACGTGTCCGGAGGCAAACGCCGCCCCCGCCATGAACACCCCCAAAAGCGCCAAAGCCAAAAGAACCTTCTTCACTAAAACCACCTCCATGCAAAGTTTGTACCGCACCCAACACCGCTGCAAGATAAATATTCCGCAGGACCTATTTTATTCCCCTTGTCCTAAAGATGCAAGGGGGGGCGATGGAAATGGGGGGGCGAAGGAAAACGTCGGTGGCGATGGAAGGAGTTACAAGAAGAGAGTTTGTGAAGTGAAGGGTGAACGTTGTCGGGGCGTTCGATGGTTTGTAAAGAGTCGACGAGAAGGGGTGAGCCCTCGGCGGCGCGACCACCATGGCCATGGGTTGTAGGGGCGAAAAATACGTTCGCCCCTACGAGAATCCCGTCGGGGGTAGGGGTAAAAAAAAAGGGGGGGGTGGCCTTACGGTGGCGTGCTGCCAAGGGAGCTCAGAGGCGATGAGGAGCACGAGTTAAAAAAGAGCCGGCTGGAAGATGAGCGCTCCCAGCTGTGCGCCCATTAGTTGTGGGGACTCCCGGCGGCGCGGCCACCACGGCCATGGGTTGTAGGGGCGAAAAATGCGTTCGCCACGACGAGAATCCCGTCGGGGGTGGGGGTAAAAAAAAGGGGGGGTGGCCTTACGGTGGCGTGCTGCCAAGGGAGCTCAGAGGCGATGAGGAGCACGAGTT
>Ga0116187_1004718_pt1 | contig 11765 bp, 10 predicted proteins | sample AD_JPNNA6_MetaG_FD_89755 | JGI IMG/M metagenome (GOLD analysis project Ga0116187, IMG submission 89755) | Active sludge microbial communities of municipal wastewater-treating anaerobic digesters from Japan - AD_JPNNA6_MetaG | ecosystem: Engineered > Bioreactor > Anaerobic > Digestate | place... | reverse complement strand
CTCACCGACGAGCTCGTGACGTGCAAAGGCGTGAGGAACGGCCGCCTCAACCTGATGGCCGCCGCCATCCCGCCGTTGCAGTAGCAGGGTGGGGCAGTCTTTCCAGCTGCAGCCGGCTGCGTCGAGCCCGGCCTCCGTCGTAGCTGGATCGCGTCGCTCCTCCGGTGGTGGGGCGGGCTTTACGCCCGCCATTCCGTCAGCCGCGGCGCGATGGCCGCCACCGCGCCGCGCCTCACCGAATGCGTCCATTTTCGCCCACCCGGCGGACTCGGCATGGACCTTGCAGTAACACCTCCGTCTCTTTTCGTAACACCACCGCCTCCGATGCTCGCCACTCCGCTCTACACCAAGACCCTCACCCACGCCGGCATGTGGTCGGGCGTGATCTCCCGCGGCAAGACGCTCCGCCTCACCGACCTCGAGGGCGGCGCCAACGTCGGCCTGCTCCTCTACCACGCGGACCTGCCCACCGAGCGCTACAACATGCCCGACACGCTCAAGGGGCAGCACATCTTCCACGTCCGTGCGCCCTATTGCCTGCACTCCGACATGGGCCGCGTCCTCGCCTCCATCGTCGCCGACTCCGCGGGCTGGCACGACACCGTCTGCGGCTGCGGCGACGCCAAGCTCACCGCCACGCGCTACGGCACCCAGACCTTCCAGACCGTGCGCAACGAGTACCACCGCAACGCCCGCGACTGCTTCCTTGTCGAGCTCGCGAAGTGGGGCCTCGGCAAACGCGACCTCGTGCCAAACCTGAACCTCTTCTCGAAGGTCGTCGCCGACGACGCCGGCAAGTTGTCGTTCGTCGCCGGCCACTCGCAGGCGGGCGGTTTCATCGACCTGCGGTTCGAGCTCAACACCCTCGTCGTTCTCAACACCTGCCAGCACCCGCTCGACCCCGATCCCGTCTACCACCCACGCGAGGTGAAGCTCGAAGTCTTCCCCGCCGCTGGTCCAGTCGCGCCCGACGACCGTTGCCGTCAGTCGCGCCCGGAGAACGGGCGGGCGTTTCGGAACACTGAAGACTACCACGCACTCCGGACGTGAAACCGAAACGCCCGAGAAGTTGGTAGTTGGAAATTTGCAGTTGGTCCGGAGCACGCCCTCACCACCGCCGCCACGCCTGCGCCCCAACTCCCAACTGCAAACTGCCCACTACCTCCGCGCCTCCGCCACCAACTTCCAAATTCCAACTTCTCTCTCCTTCTGTTCCCACCGCCCGGCCCCTCCGCGCCATGATCACTCTCACCGAAAGCCCGCTTCAGCCGTCCGTCGCGCTCTACCGCAAGACCATCCTCGCCGGCGACTACTGGTCGCACGAGATCAAGGCCGGCCAGACCTTCCGCATCGTCGACCTCGAGGGCAACCAGGCCGCCGACACGCTCTTCTACGACGCCCACGATCCGGCCAACCGCTACAGCGCCTCCGACACGATCCGCCACCAGGCCGCGCTCTACCTCTCCACCGGCACGCGTCTCATGTCCACCGAAGGCGACGCGCTGCTCACCATCGTCGCCGACACCTGCGGCCGGCACGACACGCTCGGCGGGGCCTGCTCGCGCGAGAGCAACACCATGCGCTACGCCCACGAGAAGGAGCACATGCACGCCTGCCGCGACAGCTTCATCCGCGGTGCGCAGGAGATCACCGCCACCTGCGGCTGCGCCCACCACGCCGAGTTCGACTGGGGCAAGCGCGACATCACCTGCAACATCAACTTCTTCATGAACGTCCCCGTGACGCCCGCCGGCGACCTCAAGTTCGACGACGGCGTGTCCGGTCCCGGCCGTTACGTGGAGCTGCGCGCCGAGCGCGACGTCATCTGCCTGATCTCGAACTGCCCGCAGCTCAACAACCCCTGCAACGCGTACAACCCGACGCCGATCGAAGTGCTGATCTGGGATGCCGGGTCCGGGGCGGCGGCGGGTTGCGGGAGGAAGTAGTTGGCAGTTGGAAGTTGGTAGTTTGTGAAAACCGCCCGTCACTCTTCTCCCTCGCCGGACTTGGCCTTCGGCCTGAGCGAAGCCAAGTACGCGTTCAACAGCGGCAGCAACTCGTCTAGCGTGGCGTGCAGTGCTTTGCGTGACTCCGCACTGAGCAGCTTCCGGTGGTCGGCGCGCCGCAAAAAATGCCGCGCCTCGTACAGCGAGCCACGTGCGATCCGCACAAAGCGCTGGTTGTCTGCCGCCGAAGCTCGGCCGAATCCCTCCGCGATGTTCGCACCGACGCTGTCAGCTGCGCGCACCAGTTGTCCACCGACCGTCTCCCGCGCGAAGCGATCCCACGATAGCACAACATCCCACACCAGGTCGGCCAGCCGTTCAGCCGCCGCGTACACCCGCAATTCCTCCAATTTGAGCACAGCCATGATGGTTCCTCCTCTGTGGGGAGCAGCGGAGCACCAACGCTAGAGACCGCGCCTCCGTCACCAACTTCAAACTTCCAACTTCCCTTTCCATGTTTGCGAAAATCCTCATCGCCAACCGCGGCGCGATCGCCTGCCGCATCATCCGCACGCTGCGCCGGCTCGGCATCAAGTCCGTCGCCGTGTATTCCGAGGCCGATGTCGGCTCGCTCCACGTCGCGCAGGCCGACGAGGCCGTGCTGATCGGGCCCGCGCCCGCCGCGCAGAGTTACCTCGTCGTCGACAAGATCCTCGAGGTCGCGCGCCAGACCGGCGCCCAGGCGATCCATCCCGGCTACGGTTTTCTGTCCGAGAACCCCGGATTCGCCGAGGCCTGCGCTGCGGCCGGCATCGTCTTCATCGGGCCGAAGCCCGACCAGATGCGCCGCTTCGGTCTCAAGCACACCGCGCGCGAGATCGCCGAGGCCGAGGGCGTGCCGCTCCTGCCCGGCACCGGCCTGCTGCCCGACGTCGCCACGGCGCTGCGTGAGGCCGAGCAGATCGGCTATCCGGTGATGCTCAAGAGCACCGCCGGCGGCGGCGGCATCGGCATGCAGCTCTGCTGGAATGCCGCCGAGCTCGAGCCCGCTTTTGCCCGCGTCGACCGTCTCAGCCGCGCCAACTTCAAGGAGAGCGGCCTCTTCCTCGAGAAGTACGTCGAACGCGCCCGTCACATCGAGGTGCAGATCTTCGGCGACGGCCGCGGCCACGTCGTCGCGCTCGGCGAACGCGACTGCTCCGTGCAGCGCCGCAACCAGAAGATCATCGAGGAGACGCCCGCGCCCGGCCTTTCCGAGGAGACGCGCACCCGCCTGCTCGATTGCGCGGAGCGGCTCGGCCGCGCCGCCGGTTATGAGTCGGCCGGCACCGTTGAGTTCGTCTACGACGACGCCGCCGAGAAGTTCTATTTCCTCGAGGTGAACACGCGCCTCCAGGTCGAGCACGGTGTGACCGAGGAGGTCACCGGTCTCGACCTCGTCGAGTGGATGGTCCGCCAGGCCGCGGGCGAACTCGACCTCTCCGGCTTTGTCCGCCGCGCGAGCGGCGCCTCGATTCAGGTACGTCTCTACTCCGAGGATCCGGGCAAGAATTTCCAACCCGCCACCGGCGTGCTCACCGAGTTCGTCATTCCGCGCAGCCTGCGCCTCGAAACGTGGTGCGAACGCGGCACCGAGGTCAGCCCGTACTACGACCCGATGCTCGCGAAGCTCATCGCCCGCGGCCCCGACCGCGCCGCCGCGCTCGCGCAACTCACGCAGGCGCTGGCCGAGACGCGCGTCGGCGGGCTGGAGACGAATCTCCTCTATCTCCGCCAGATCCTCGACTCCGCCGGCTTCGTCGCTGGCAAGGTCACGACGCGCTACCTCGAGAAACTGCCCTACGCGGCGCCAACGATCGAGGTGCTCGACGGTGGCACGCAGACCACCGTGCAGGACTATCCCGGTCGCATCGGCCACTGGGATGTGGGCGTGCCGCCCTCCGGCCCGATGGATCCGCTCGCATTCCGCCTCGCGAACCGCCTCGTCGGCAACCCCGCTTCCGCCGCCGGTCTCGAGATCACGCTCTCCGGCCCGACCCTGCGCTTCAACACCGCCGCCACCGTCGCCCTCACCGGCGCCGCGCTCGTCGCCACGCTCGACGGCAAGCCCGTCACCGCCTGGCGCGCTTTCCGGGTGAAGTCCGGCCAGACGCTCCGCCTCGGCGCGCTCACCGGCGCCGGCATGCGCGCGTATCTGGCGATCCGGCACGGCTTCGACGTGCCCGACTACCTCGGCAGCAAGAGCACGTTCACCCTCGGTCTCTTCGGCGGCCACGCCGGCCGCGCGCTGCGCACGGGGGATGTGTTGCGGGTGAACGCGGAAGGAATGGGTAGTTCGAAGTTGGAAGTTGGCCCTTCCACACCTGCGTCCGACCCAACTCCCAACTTCCAACTTCTCTCTCCGCGGTCCTCCCTTCCGCGCCTTCCGAAGTCCCTGATCCCCGCCTACACCCGGTCCTGGGAAATCTCCGTCCTCTACGGACCGCACGGCGCACCGGATTTCTTCCAGCCCGAGGACATCGCGGACCTCTTCTCCGCGACCTACGAGGTGCACTTCAACTCGGCGCGCACGGGCGTGCGCCTGATCGGTCCCAAGCCGCGCTGGGCGCGCACCGACGGCGGCGAGGCCGGCCTGCATCCGTCGAACATCCACGACAACGCCTACGCCGTCGGCGCGATCGATTTCACCGGCGACATGCCGATCATCCTCGGTCCCGACGGTCCGAGCTGCGGCGGCTTCGTCTGCCCGGCCACGATCATCTCCGCCGACCTCTGGAAGGCCGGCCAGCTCCGGCCGGGCGACAAGGTGCGGTTCCGGCCCGTAACGCCGGAGTACGCTCGGGAGCTGGAGGCTGCGCACGAGTACCAGATCGAGTCGCTTCAGCCGGCTCGCAGACGGGCCGGTGCAGTTGGCAGTTGGGAATTGGCAGTTGGTCGCAAGCGCCCGTCCACGCCTGCGTCCGACCCAACTACCAACTTCAAACTACCAACTCCTCCGCCGAGTCCCGCCGTACTCCACACCGTTGCTGCCCGTGGAGTTCTGCCCGCGGTGGTCTACCGTCGTGCTGGCGACAAATACCTGCTCGTCGAGTACGGCCCGCAGGTGCTCGACCTCGAGCTGCGCTTCCGCGTGCATGCGTTGATGCAATGGCTGAGCGAGAGCCACACGCCCGGGCTGCTCGACCTCACACCGGGCATCCGCTCGCTCCAGATCCATTTCGACAGCCGCGTGCTGCCGCTTGAGCGCCTCATGGAGACACTCCTCGACGCTGAGGTGCACCTGCCCGATCCCGACGACATGGAGGTGCCGACGCGCATCGTCCACCTGCCGCTTTCGTGGGAGGACGAATCCACGCTGCTCGCCATCCGCAAGTACATGCAGACCGTCCGCAAGGACGCGCCCTGGTGCCCGAGCAACATCGAGTTCATCCGCCGCATCAACGGCCTCGGCTCCGTCGAGGACGTGAAGCGCATCGCCTTCGACGCGAGCTACCTCGTGCTCGGCCTGGGCGACGTCTACCTCGGTGCGCCGGTCGCCACTCCCGTCGACCCGCGTCACCGGCTCGTGACGACGAAGTACAACCCGGCCCGCACGTGGACGCCCGAGAACGCCGTCGGCATCGGCGGAGCGTACCTCTGCGTGTACGGCATGGAGGGCCCCGGCGGCTATCAGTTCATCGGGCGCACCGTGCAGATGTGGAACCGCTGGCGCCAGACCGCCGATTTCACCGGCGGCAAGCCGTGGCTGCTCCGCTTCTTCGACCAGATCCGCTTCGAACCGGTGAGCGCGGAGGAATTGCTGCGCTTCCGCCGCGATTTCCCGCTGGGCCGCTACAAGCTGAATATTGAGCACAGCACCTTCCGCCTGCGCGATTACCGGAAGTTTCTCGCGGAAAACGGCGCCTCGATCGTGGCCTTCAAGGAGACGCAGCAACGCTCCTTCGAGGAAGAACGCCACCGCTGGGAGATCTCCGGCCAGCTCAACTTCTCCGCCGAGAGCGAATCCGCCGGCGCCACCGAGCAGGCCGAGCTACCGGCGGGCCACAAGGCCGTGCTCGCGCAGGTGCCGGGCAATGTCTGGAAACTCAACGTGAAGGTCGGCGACCGCATCGCGCCCGAGCAGGCGGTGGCCGTGCTCGAATCGATGAAGATGGAGATCTCCGTGCTCGCGACCGAGGGCGGCACCGTCACGCAGGTCCTTTGCGCCGAGGGCAAACCCGTCCAGGCCGGCGATGCGCTGGTCGTGATCGAGCCCGCCGCGACGGCGGGGGGAGAGGGGAAGAAGTAGTTGGAAGTTCGTCCGAGCAGTCATGGCGCGGCAGCAAGCGCCGGTTTCCACCACCAACTTCAAACTTCCAACTACCTCTTCCATGTCACCGACCCCTCTCCGCGAAGTCCTCGCCCGCATCGACGCGCGCGGCGCCGACCCCGTGTGGCTCAGCCACGTGCCGCATTCCGAGGTGCGCGCCTATGCCGCCACCGCCGGGGAGAACTCGGCGGCTCGGCCGCTTGCCGGTGTGCCGTTCGGCATCAAGGACAACATCGACCTCGCCGGCCTGCCGACGACCGCTGCATGCCCCGATTTCGCGTACACGCCGGCCGAGTCCGCGCCGGTCGTGCAGCGCCTGGTCGACGCCGGCGCCGTGCCGCTCGGTAAGACCAACCTCGACCAGTTCGCCACGGGGCTCGTGGGCGTGCGCTCGCCCTACGGTGTGCCGAAGAATCCCTACGGCGCGGCGTACCTTCCCGGTGGTTCGAGCTCCGGCTCCGCGGTCGCCGTCGCGGCCGGACTGTGCGATTTCGCGCTCGGCACCGACACGGCCGGCTCCGGCCGCGTACCGGCGGCGTTCAACAACCTCGTCGGCCTCAAGCCCACGCGCGGCCTGCTCAGCACGCGCGGCGTGGTGCCTGCGTGCCGCACGCTCGACTGCGTCTCGATCTTCACCCGCACGGTCGCCGCGGCGGCTGAGGTGCTCTCCGTCGCCGCCGCCTACGATCCGGAGGACCCGTACAGCCGCCCCGCCGCGCCGCCGGTAGTCGACGAATCCTGGCCGCCGCGCGTCGGCGTGCCGCGCGCCGACCAGCTCGAGTTCTTCGGAAACTCGGCCGCCGCCGCGCTCTTCGCGACTGCCGTCGAGCGTTGGAAGCTGCTCGGGGCGAAGATCGTCGAGGTCGACTTCGCGCCGTTCCTCGCCGCCGCGCGCCTGCTCTACGAGGGCCCGTGGGTGGCGGAGCGGTACGCGGCGATCCGCGACTTCATCGAAGCGAAGCCCGAGGCGCTGCATCCGGTGACGCGCAAGATCATCGAGGGAGCGAAGCCGCTCACCGCCGTCGGTGCGTTCGACGCGATGTACAAACTTGCCGCGCTCCGCCGCCAGACTGAGGCCGTGTGGGCGAACATCGACGTGCTGCTCACGCCAACCACCGGCACGATCTACACCGTCGCGGAGGTCGAGGCCGACCCGGTGCGCCTGAACTCGAATCTTGGTTACTACACGAACTACCTGAACCTGCTCGACCTCTGCGCGATCGCCGTGCCCGCCGGGTTCCTGCCGAACGGCCTGCCGTGGGGCGTCACGCTCGTGGCGCCGGCGTTCTGCGACGACCGCGTGATCCGCCTCGGCGCGAAGTTCCTCGGCGAGCCGGCGCCCGTGTGCGCGTTGCCGCCCGCAGGGCCGTCGACGCTGGTGGCCGTCTGCGGCGCGCACCTCAGCGGGTTGCCGCTCAACTGGCAGCTCACCCAGATCGGCGCCACACTCGAGCGCACGACGCGCACCGCGCCGACCTACAAGCTCTACGCGCTGCCCGGCACCACGCCGCCCAAGCCCGGCATGATTCGCGTGGCCGAGGGTGGCGGCGCGATCGAGGTCGAGGTCTGGCGCGTGCCGCTCTCCGGTTACGGCCGCTTCGTCGCCGGAATCCCAGCACCGCTCGGCATCGGCACGATCACGCTGGAGGACGGAACGTCGGTGCAGAGCTTCGTCTGCGAAGCGCTCGCCGTCCAAGGCGCCCGCGACGTCACAAGCTTCGGCGGCTGGCGGACATTTCTTCGTTCCTAAGGATTCTCTCCGGGGTGGTTCGCCCGGGGGCGCGTGGCGTACAGCCAGAGCCGTGCGAGCAGCCAGCCGGGCGCAAAGGCGAAGAGGAAGACGCGCAGCAACAGGAACACCGCGGTCACCCCGAGGGCGACACGGGAGTCGGCGCCCGGGGCGAGCAGGTGCTCAAGCAGATTCACGCGGGCCAGGATCTGCAGCAGGACAAAGTGCACCGCGACCAACATGGCGGCCTCGATGAGGATGCGACGGAGCGTGGGCGGGCGGCGTTTCATCGCAATCTCGGCAGACGACTGAAGGGAACGAAGGAAACAAAGGTTCGAGGAGCCGCAGGAGGGCGGAGTTTGTGCGCTTGCGGTTCTCTGCCCAACGGCGGCCGACGACCGTTGTTGACCGTGCAGGTGCCCAGCTCTTTCGGACTTCGTTCTCTTCGTTGCCTTCTGTGGGGTCCGATTGTGCCTTCGAGTATCATGGGCGGACGGGCTGCGCGGTGAACATCGCGAGCATGATGGCGTTGCCGAGTGGACCGCCGGTGATGAAGAAGCGTTCGTCGCCGCGCGTGACGGGAGCGCCCATGAGGTAGGCGGTGCGCGCGAGGCTGACATACAACGAGCGGTCGCCGAAGGCTCGGCTGGTCGCGATGGTGAACCCTGTGCCCGAGGGACTCATGCCGAAGATGAGAGGGCCGGAGTCGATGTCGCCGCCACCCCGTTCGCCAGCGGCGTACTCGTCGACATAGCCGAAACCGAGGATCGAGCCGGCGAGGTGGGTGCGCAGCGACTGGAAATAGGGACGCGCGACATCGGGATCAGCCATCGCAAGGAAGTACGCGGCGAGCGCGGTGCCGCTGGCGCGGCCACGGTCCGTCGGCTGACCGGAACGATGATCGATCGCCTGCAGCAGCAGTCCGGTGCGCGGATCGCGCCATCGGGTACGGAAGCATTCGCGGGTGCCGGAAATCGCGGCCGAATGGTCGGCACCGGTGAGGCGTTGGTGGAGCAGGAGCGACGCAAGGCCAGAGGCGTTGTCGACTGGGTAGGCCTCGTCCGGGTAGGTCTCGATGATCTGGTGCGGCGCGGCTTGGAAACGGCGGGCAAGGGCGGCGGAGATGCGGTCGTTGAGAGCAGTGTGGCGCGAGTCGGCGAAGGTCGCGCGATCGAGCGTGAGCACCAAGTTGAGGTAGCCGAGGTAGGCGGCGTGGCCGTGCGGGCCGTCGAGGGAGTCTAGTGCGTCCTCGTTCCACGATTGTGCGTCGAAGGCGCGGACCGCAGGCGAGAGCAGACCGGCGATGGCGTTTTCGACGCCGGGCCGCAGCTCGTCGCGAAGCTCCGGATGCTCACGACAGGTCTGGAGCAGGCCGAGCGCCGCCATCTGGTACGTGCCGAACGCCCACTCGCCGCGGAAGAGAGCACTGTCGGAGGTGAACGCGTCGGAGGAGATGCCGTGCTTCACTGTCGCCGCGACATGGCGCGCCAGCGCGGCGACGGTATGGGGATCTCCTTCGAACCAGCGTTCGCCTTCGCGACCGCACCACCAACGCGGGACGAGGATGGTGGCGCCGGCGAAGAGCAACACGGCAACAAACCAGCACCGCCAGTGGGGCCGGGTTCGGGAGGCGAAACGCACGATGCGACGGTGTGCTTTGGCTCGCATGACAGCAAGCGCCGGGGCGGCGCGTGCCGAGAAGCTCGGATCAGGCGGTGGCCGGGGTAGGGTACTCTGGGCGCAACAGCCCGAAGCAGAGCGAGCCAGTGACGGTGTCGTCGGGGTGGCGCTTGTCCTCGCGCACATGGCCTTCGAGACGGAAGCCGCAGCGTTCGGCGACGCGGCGGCTGCCGGTGTTGGTATCGTCGCACCAGAGGCCGACGCGGTGGGCGCCGAGATCCTCGAAAGCGAAGCGCAGCGCGCGCCGGGCGGCCTCGGTGAGGTAGCCCTGGTTGACGTGCGCGCAGTCGGCGAAGAAGCCGAGGTTGAGCGCAGGCAGGGCGTCGTTGGTCACGCCGAGGTAGATCTGGCCGGCGAACTCCTCGGTGCCGCGAAGGAAGACACCGAGGACGAAGGCGCGACGCTCCTGCCACTGTGCGGCGAAGTCGCGGAGCACGCGCGCGGCGTCGGCTTCTCAGTGGATTGAGAAGACGGAGTTGCCGGACTCGTGGCGGGCGAGGTGGTCGCGGTTGCGCTGCGCCATGGCGAAGTACCACGGTGCATCCTCCGCGCGGTAGGGCCGCAGGAAGAGGCGGGGCGTATCGAGGCGCTCGGGTAGGGCGCGCAGTTGGCGGAGCGGCATGGGAAGGCGGACTGTGTGGACTGAGTGGACCCTGTGGACGAAGTGGACAGCCGGCGACGCTCGGTTATGAGTGATGGCATGGAGCGGGAGCCGTTGATCCAGCCCCACGGCGGGTACCGGAAGCTGAAGAGCTTCCAAATGGCGCAGCTGGTGTACGATGTGACGGTGCGTTTCTGCGAGCGGTATATTGACCGGAGGAGCCGCACGAACGACCAGATGGTGCAGGCTGCACGGAGCGGTGTGCAGAACATCGCCGAGGGCAGCAAGGCCAGCGGCACCTCGAAGAAGACCGAGCTGAAACTCACGAACGTGGCCCGTGCCTCGCAGGAGGAACTGCGGCTCGATTACGAAGACTTCCTGCGACAACGCGGGCTGGCGCTATGGGAGCGCGGTGACCCGCGGAGAGAGATTCTGATCGCCCGGCGGTGCCGCACGGCGGACGAGGTCGCGGAGTGGGGACGGGAAGTGCATGAGCGCGGGGCTGCTGCGGGCGGAGAAGTCGACGGTGGACGAAGTGGACTCTCTGGACAGGGTGGACGGAGTGGACCCGGTGGACAGAAGGTGGCCAGTGGCGAGGGCCTGCGGTCCACAGAGTCCAGCAAGTCCAGACCGTCCAACTATCCGGAGATCGCAGCGAATGCAGCGCTGGTGCTGATCGCGGTGGCGTGTGCATTGCTCGACCGGCAGATCAAGGCGCAGGCGGAGGCCTTCGAGAAAGAGGGCGGGTTCACGGAAAGGCTCTACCGGGTAAGGCAGCAGCGGCGCGGGCGGTAGGGCGCGGCGGATCGGGTGGACTTTGTGGACGATCTGGACGGCGTGGACTTGGTGGACGGCCGGAAAGGGCGAGCGTGGAGCACGGATCGCCTGAGAACAGGCGCCCACCACGCGTGTGCCTCAAAAGAGAAAGTATCGCTGCGCCATGGGCAGAACCTTGGCGGGTTCGCAGGTGAGGTGGACGCCGTCGGCTTTCACGGTGTAGGTCTCGGGATCGACCTCGATCTTCGGGATGGTGTCGTTGAGGACCATGTCGCGCTTGCCGATCTTGCGGCAGCGCTGCACGGCGACGAGTTCGCGGCGGAGGCCCAGATCGCGGATACCGTGCTTCTGCTTGAGCGAGGCTTCGCTGACGAAGGTGAGGCTGGTGCTCCCGATCGCGCGGCCGTGGGCGCCGAACTGCGGGCGGTAGAACATCGGCTGCGGCGTGGGGATCGAGGCGTTGGGATCGCCCATGTTGGCCCACGCGATGAAGCCGCCCTTGAGGATCATCTCGGGCTTCACGCCGAAGAGCGCGGGCTTGTAGATCACGAGATCGGCGAGCTTTCCGACGGCGACGGAGCCGACGACGTGGCTGATGCCGTGCGCGATGGCGGGGTTGATGGTGTACTTCGCGAGGTAACGGAGCGCGCGGAAGTTGTCGGCGGCGGCATGCGCGGAGCCGGTGAGCGCGCCGAACTGCACCTTCATCTTGTGCGCGGTCTG
>Ga0116187_1004713_pt1 | contig 11771 bp, 10 predicted proteins | sample AD_JPNNA6_MetaG_FD_89755 | JGI IMG/M metagenome (GOLD analysis project Ga0116187, IMG submission 89755) | Active sludge microbial communities of municipal wastewater-treating anaerobic digesters from Japan - AD_JPNNA6_MetaG | ecosystem: Engineered > Bioreactor > Anaerobic > Digestate | place... | reverse complement strand
CGTGGTGACCATGGTCATCGGATCCGGCGAAATCCGTCGCGCCAACGGCGCGGTGGAAAAGCTCCAGGCCAACCGTTTCTTGTCCACCGGCGATGTCATTCTGACCGGGGCCGACGGCATGGCGGAAATCATCATCGACAACCAGAGCGTGCTGCGCCTGGCCTCCTCCACCGAAGTCAAGCTCACGGCCATCCAGGAGGCCCAAAAAGCGTCCCAGACGGAAAATCGCGCCCTCATGACCCGGTTGTCCTTGGTGCGTGGCAAGACCTGGGCCAAGGTCCAGAAATGGGCGGGCGGCATCGTGAACTACCAGATCCAGCTGCCCAACGCGATCGCCGGCGTGCACGGGACCGTGTTCGAGACCGAGGCCAAGGCCGATTCCACCGGCGCGGTCGCGGTGTACCAGGGCGAGGTCGGTGTCCGCAACGCGGCCGCCAGCGCCGCCAAGAAGAGCTTGGCCCCCAACCAGGTCGCCGGCCCCAAGGAAGTTTCGCAGGAAGAATGGGTTCGCATCCTCAAGGACGGAATGCGGTTGGACATTTCCAAGACCGGCACCGCCGGCGAGCCGGTCGCCTTCCAGGCCGACGCGTCCAGCGAGTGGGTGAAGATGAACAAGGAGCGCGATTGCCTCTGCGACTGATGCGCCCATGAACGCGACCTGGAAGAAACGGCTGCACGCGGGGTTCGCCGCCCTGGTGCTGCTGTTCGTCACGATCCTTCCCATGAAGGGGCTGAACAGGATCTGGCAGGATTTCCAGGTGGATCACGCGCCGCGGGCCGATCCCAGCGGACGGGTGGTCGTCGTGGCCATCGACGACGAGATCATCAGCAGGATCGGGCCTTGGCCGTGGGACCGCGGACAGACCGCCAGGCTGTTCCTGGCGATCGCCTCGCAGCATCCCAAGGTCCTGGCCTTCGACGGTTATTTCCCTCACCGCGCCGAAGCCACGGCGGGCGATTTCCTGTTGGCCCAGTCGTTCCGCGACATCGCCAAGTCGGGTACCCGCCTGATCCTGCCATTCTCCTTCCTGGACGCGAGCACGGCCCCGGACTCGCTGGATACCGGGGTGGAACTGCCGCCTCTTTTGCGGACATCCGCCTACCAGCTGCTTCCCGACAAACCGGGCGCCGATCTCGCGATCCTGCTCCAGTCGTCCAGGATCCTCTACGGCGACACCCTCTACCAGCAGTTTTCGTCGCCGGCGGGCTTCATCAACAGTCCGGTGGACGCAGAAGACGGAACCTGTCGGCGCATCCCCCACGTGGTCCGGTTCGGTTCGGAATACCTTCCGTCCTTCGCGGTGGCGGCGGTGGCCGCCTACGGCGACGCCAATCTGGCCGATGTCAGCTTCGAGCCCGGCCAGGTGCAGATCCTGCGCAACAAGATCCCGCTGGACCACAACGGCAACGCCGCGCTGCGGTTCTACGGCGAATCGCCCGCCATGCCGCAGATCAAGGCCGGCGAACTCATGGAAAACCCGGCCAAGTTCCGCGAAATGATCCGCGGGAAGATCGTGGTGGTGGGGGTCACCGCCGCAGCCGCCTTGAACCGCGAGTCGGGCGACTTCCTGCGCACGGTGCTTTCCGACCGGTATCCTGGGGTGGAAATCTGGGCACTGGGAATGGACAACATCCTGTCGGGGCGGGTGCCTTCCAGCAGCGGCTGGATGCGGATGTGGGAGCTCCTTCTGGGCGCAGGGCTCGCCGCCGGAATCTGGACATTGCTGGTGCGGTTGGGCTGGGAAGGCCGGACATGGGGGATCCTTTCCTTTGGCGTGTTCGGGGTGCTGATCATCCAGGCCATCCTGGATCGCTTGTTCGTGGTGCAGTCGGCCATCGATCTTCCGGTGCTGGGCTACGTGTTCGGTCTCACCGGAGCCTGGGCCTTCCGCAAGCCGGTCCCGCGCATGGTCCTCCCCACGGCTCCCACCATGACCGCTCCCGGAACCATCGCGGGGCAGGTCACATCGCCCATCCTGCCGGTGCATCCGGGCAACGGAACGCTCCCGCCCGGAGCCATGGACGGACCTCCGCGCATCGGCAAGTACGAGCTGGTCTCGGAACTGGGGCGCGGCGCCATGGGCGTGGTGCACAAGGGCTACGACCGTTCCCTCGACCGCTTCGTGGCGATCAAGGTGATTTCCGCCTCGCGTCGCCTGGGCGACCGCCTGACGGAAAACATGAACCGCTTCCAGCGGGAGGCGCGCGCCATCGCGTCGCTGAACCATCCCAGCATCGTGACGATCTACGAAATGGACGAATGGGACGGCTGTTCCTACATCGCCATGGAACTGCTGGAAGGACCCGCGTTGGACAAACTCCTCCTGGAGCACAAGCTGCCCTGGAAGGCCGTCCGCGCCTGGGGGCTGCAGCTTCTGGAGGCGCTGGCCTACGCGCACTCCAAAGGGGTGGTGCACCGCGACATCAAGCCCGCCAACGTGATGGCGGTGGACCAGGGACGCCGCGTCAAGTTGACGGATTTCGGTCTGGCGCTCCACAACGACAGCACGCTCACCCAGGAAGGACAGATCCTGGGCACGCCCTACTACATGGCCCCCGAATTGATCGACGGCCAGAAAGGGGACGGCCGGTCGGACCAGTTCGCGCTGGGCGTGGTGCTCTACGAGATGCTCTCGCGCCGCCGTCCGTTCGAAGGCGACGAGGTCCGCCAGATCATGCTCCAGATCCTGATGCACCCGGCGCCGTCGCTGGCCGAGATCGTGGGCGACGACGTGCCCGCCGAAGCGATCGCGTGCATCGACCGCATGATGGCCAAGAAGGCCGACGACCGCTTCGCCGACCTGGAAGCCGCCGCCGAAGCCTGGAGGCGCACGCCGAACTGAGGGTGGGGGGGCGATCGGGCTGGAGTTCCGGCTCTAGCTACGAACCGAGCTTCCACTCCCGCGCCGCGTTCAGGGCGGCTTCGGCCTGGAGCTTCTTCTTCAGGCCTTTGTCTTTCTTGCGAGCGCCTTCGGGAAAGACAGGATCCGGCAGCAGGCCGAAGTTCATGTTCATGGGCTGGAACGAAGGGGCGTCTTCGGGGCGCGGCGATGTCAAAAAGTGCACCAGGCTCCCAAGCGTCGATTCCACCGGCAGCGGTCGGTCGGATCCTGTCGTGATCCGCGCGTGCAGTTGCTGGGCGGCGTACCAGCCGGTGGCCAGGGCTTCGGTGTAGCCCTCGGCGCCGGTGATCTGTCCGGCCAGGAACACGCGATGGGCCGCCTTGAGTGAAAAGTCGCGGCTCAGGACCACCGGGCTTTCCACAAAGGTGTTGCGGTGCATGGAACCCAAGCGGACAAATTCCGCCTTGGCCAGGGCCGGGATCAGGCCGAACAGGCGTTTTTGCTCGCCCCACTTGAGGCGCGTCTGGCAGCCCACCAGGTTGCACAGGCTTCCCGAATCGTTTTCCGACCGCAGTTGCAGCACCGCCCAGGGGCGGCGTCCGGTTTTGGGGTCGTCCAGCCCGATCGGTCGCATGGGGCCGTGGCGCAGAGTCTCGGGGCCGCGGCGGGCCATTTCTTCGATGGGCAGGCAGCCCTCGAACAGCTCCTTGGGCTCGAACGGCTTGGGCTCCACCGCGTCGGCGGTGCGCAGGCCTTCGACGAAGGCGTCGTAGGTGGGGCGGTCCAGCGAACAGTTGATGAAATCCGCGCCGTCGCCCTTGTCCCAGCGATTGGCCTTCCAGCAATGGTCCCAGTCGAGGCTGTCCGCTTCCACGATCGGGGCGATGGCGTCGAAGAACGACAGGCGCGATCCGCCGACAAGTTCCGACAAGGCCTTGTGGATGGCATCGGAGGCCAGTGGCCCGGGAGCCAAAAGCGTCCAGCGCTCGGGATCGACCGACACGCATTCTTCGCGGCGCAAGGAAATGTTGGGTTCGGCGGCGATGGCTTGTTCCACCAAGGTGGAAAACCGATCCCGGTCGATCGCCAGCGATTCGCCCGCGGGTACGCGCGCCTGGAACGCCAAAGGCAGCAGCGCCGAACCCAGAGTGGCCAGTTCTTCCTTGGCCAGGCCGTGGGCCGATGCCAACCCCAGTCCCTTGAAACTGTTGGAACAGACCAGCTCGGCCAGGCGGTCGCCGCTGTGGGCGGGCGTGTTGCGCACTGGGCGCATTTCCCAGAGTTCCACGTGGTGACCCAGTCGGGCCAAGGTCAGGGCGGCTTCGCAGCCGGAAAGGCCGCCGCCGACGATTTGGATGGGTGCGTTCGACATGGAGAGACGGAACGAAGTAGCAATCCACGGCGACGGGGGAGTATTATTCGCATTCCATGACAGCCGAACGCGAAAGCCTGCTCGATCCCGTCGAGCTCTCCATCGAAGCCATCCGCCAAGGGAAGATGTGCGTCGTCGTCGACGACGAGGACCGCGAGAACGAAGGCGATCTGGTGATCGCCGCCGATTCCTGCACTCCCGAAGCCATCAATTTCATGGCCACCCACGGGCGCGGCCTGATCTGCTGCAGCCTCACCGAAGAGCGCGTGAGGACCCTCCAGATCCCGATGATGACCCGCCACAACACGGCGCCGTTGCAGACGGCCTTCACCGTGTCGGTGGAGGCGCGCAAGGGTACCACCACGGGCATTTCCGCATCCGACCGCTCCAACACCGTCCTGGCTTTGGTGGATCCCGCCACGACCTGGGACGATCTGGTGGTTCCGGGCCACATGTTCCCGTTGGTGGCCCGCGACGGCGGCGTGCTGGTGCGCGCGGGCCAGACCGAGGCGTCGGTGGACCTCGCCCGCATCGCCGGACGCGCTCCGGCGGGCGTGATCTGCGAGATCATGGCCGACGACGGCACCATGATGCGCCTGGGGGAACTGCGCAAGTACGCCGACAGGTTCGGGATGCCCATCTGTTCCACCGCCGACCTGATCGAATACCGTCGCCGCACCGAGGTGCTGGTGCAGATGGAATCGGAACAGACCGTGCACTGGGAAGGCCGCGACCTCAAGCTCTCGCGCTGGATCGACCAGGTCCGCGGATGCCGCCACGTCGCGGTGGTCGCGGGGCCCTTGGCGCCGGATTCCGTCGTGCCCGTGCGCGTGCAGGCCGAATCGCGCGGCGGATGGGGCCTCGGGTCGGCAGTGGAAGAGCTCATGCAGATCCACGCGGCGTTGGACCGCGTGAGCCAGAAAGGCGGCGTGTTCCTGCTTTTGCAGACATTGCCCGCGCTGGGCGGCAGCGTTCCCGAACTCCCGCCCATCGGGATGGAGTCGGAATCCGGCAAGATCGTGCCCGACAACCAGACCTTCGGCATCGGGGCGCAGATCCTGTCGCAGCTGGGCGTGCGGCGCCTGAGCCTCCTCACCAACCGTCCCCGCAAGATCACGGGGCTGCACGGCTACGGGCTTTCGGTGGAAGGGTTCGAACCCTACACCGCCCAGGCATCCGACGGGGCGGGCGATTTCCTGGAACGGTTCCAGCAGCTCCTCAAGTAGGTCGATCGCCGGATTCCGGGCGGTCTAGCGGATCATCTTTTTCGAAGGCGTCCATTGGCACAGGTAGGCAGATACAACACGCTCAAGGTGGTTTCGATCACCGATTTCGGAGTGTACCTCGACGGCGGGGAGCTGGGCAAGATCCTGCTTCCCGGCAACTCCGTGCCGCGCGGGACGGAAATCGGACATGAGATCGAAGTGTTCGTGTACTACGACTCGGAAGACCGCATCATCGCCACCACCTCGCGCCCCAAGGGCGAAGTGGGCGATTTCGTGCTGCTCAAGTGCCGCGCCACCAACGAGGTGGGGAGCTTCATGGAATGGGGTCTGGCCAAGGACCTGTTCGTGCCGTTCCGCGAACAGAAGAACCGCCTGGTGGAAGGCGAACACTACGTGGTGCGCATCTACCTGGATGGGCTCACGGGAAGGCTCGCCGGCAGCACCAAATTCCACCAGTTCTACGACAAGACCCCGGCGGCGTTCGAGTTCAACCAGGAAGTCCACCTGTTGATCCTCTACAAGATGGACTTGGGGTTCGTGGCCATCGTCGACCAGCGCTACCAGGGGATCGTGTACCACAGCGAGGTGTTCAAGCCGCTGCGCAAGGGCGACCGGTGCGTGGGCTACATCAAGAACATCCGCGACGACGGCAAGATCGACTTGAGCCTGCAGCCGCAAGGGTTCCAGGCCACCGACGCGGGCGTGGACCAGATCGCCAAATACCTGGCCGACCACGGCGGGAGCATGACGATCACCGACAACAGCGCTCCAGGGGAGATCTACCAGACCTTCGGGATGAGCAAGAAGCTGTTCAAGAAGGCGTTGGGGGCCTTGTTGCGCAAAGGCTTGATCACCATGTCGCACACCAAGGTCACCTTGCTCCCGCCCAAACCGTGACCGCTCCTTCTTCGCGGATTCCGGTGCCCGGACAGGATCTGGCGGCAATCCAGTGGCGGCCGTTCTGCTACCGCTGCTGGCGGGCCAGGATCCTGTGCCTGTGCAGCCGCGTGCGGGTGGTCGACAACCCGGTGGAGATCCTGTACCTGCAGCATCCCAACGAACGGACCATGCCGTTCAACACCGCGCGCCTGGCGCATCTGAGCCTGACGAAATCGCGTCTGGTGCACGGGCTGCGGTTCGACGGCACCCCGACCATCCGCGACCTGCTCCCGCGCAAGGAAAAGGTGGGGATCCTGTTCCCGTCGCCGGTGGCCAAGGACCTGAGCGAGGCGCCCCGCGATCTGGAGACGTTGGTGATCATCGACGGAACCTGGCGCGAGGCCAAGAAGATCATCTACCTGTCGCCCACGCTGCTGGAATTCCCGCACTACGCCTTCGTGCCGGAAAAACCCAGCAACTACCGCATCCGCAAGGAGCCCAAGGACGAATTCATTTCCACCATCGAGGCCACGGTGACGGCGCTGCGGATTTTGGACAGGGATCCGTCCAAGTACCAGGAGCTGCTGGAGCTGTTCGACCGCATGGTCGATCGCCAGGTCGATTTCCAGCGCATCAACAACCGCCCCGGCCGCCGCAAGCACAGCCGCGAAGACGCCTTCAACATGGCCTATCTGGAACGTCTGTTGTTCCAGCTACCGCCGCAGGAGCGCCAGGCCACGCTCGACGCCTTCACGGATGAGCAATGCCTGGGATTGGCGAACATCGCCCGCGAACTGTTCGGGATCGAGGATGTGAGGTCGAACGAGCCGTTGGTGCGGGTGGGGTCCGCTGGAATGGATGAAGTATGATCTGCTATATTTTGTTATATTGGAGACGTGAGATACGCGGTCAAAGTCACCAAAAAGGCGGAAAAGGGGATCGGCTCCGCTCCGGACCATATCCAGGAAGCTTTCCAGGATCTGTCTGAAGATCTGGCCGCCACCGGGCCGGTGCAGTCGAGTTGGCCGAATTACTCCAAGCTCGGGAAGGACAAGTACCACTGCCACTTGGCGCACAAATGGGTGGCTTGCTGGACGATCGAGAAGGATTCCATCATCATCGAGGTCTACTATGCTGGCAGTCGCGAAAACGCCCCATATTGAGTTCAGCTTCAAGGGCCCGAAGGACGCCTTGGTCGACATCCTTGATCGCCTGAAGGGAGCCTATCCGATTCGCGTGGTGGAATCGGATTCGGACTCCCAGGACTGGACATCCACCGAGCTTCATCAGCGGATCAAGTCGCGCATGCACGGCGGTTCGTACCTGCGTGTTGATCTGTTCAAGGCGGGATCGTCCCAGAAGGCGCTGGCAGAAGCGACGGGGATTCCGCAGCCGCACATCTCCCAGATGATCGCAGGGAAGCGCCCGATCAGCCATGAGAACGCACAAAAGCTTGGCAAGTTTTTCAAGCGTCCCGCCAAGCGTTATCGGGTGATGGCCAAAGAAGCTTGAGACTCGCTGCGGGCCTCCAGGCACGTGGCCAACACAGCTTCCGGGGATTCGTTCCATTCAGCTCCCGTACACCGCCGTGAGCCGAGGGAACATCGCGGGCAGAGCTTCTTCCTTCCAGGCTTTGCCGGCGGGCATGGTGGTTTCCAGCGTGGTGTCGCGCTGGAAGTCCTCGCCGTCCTTGTCCTCGAAGACGTCCTGGGCCACGTAGGCGTACATCTCCAGCTCGAACAGGTCCAGACGCTCCACTTCGGCCAGGCTGTCGGGGTCCTGCAGGGCGGCTTCGTAGCGGGCCTTGCCTTCGGAGATCAGCCAGTGGCAGAAGTAGATGAAACCGTCGTCGGAACAGCCACCGTTCATCACATGCGCCGCTCCCCACAGGTCCCAGCGGAAGGCGCGGTGGACCAGGGTGTCGTAGACCGTTTGGAAGCCTTGGATGTCGTCGGTGGACAGTTTGCGCAGCTGGGCCTCGAGGGCTTCCACGCGCCCGTCGATGTCGGATCCGGCGGCCTTGCGGGCGGCTTCGACGATCGACCAGAATTTGTCTTCTTGCATTGGGGTGCGATTCCGGAGTGTGGAGTGGGTTGGATTGATGGAGATCGGTGGGGTCCGGGGTTTCCCCGGAGTGGGGGTGGCGGAGGATCCCGGCCCGTCCGGTGCGAACGTAGGGGCGATTCACGAATCGCCCGACACGACGGGATCCGATGGACGGGCCGTAGCCGCAGCCAGGGGGCTGCCGCCCCCTTCCACGTCAGATTCTGAAAATCGTCCTGGTGACCAGGAACAGGGAAAGGATGCCGAGCGTGCCCACGGTGGTCCAGCCGACGGCGTTGGAAAAGCGTCCGTTCACGTACTTGCCCATGATCTCCTTGTCGTTCACCAGGAGCATCATGCAGACCAGGATCACCGGCAGGAGCAGGCCGTTGATGACCTGCGACATCAGAGAAATGCGGATGAGCGGAATGCCCGGGATGAGCACGATGGCCACCCCGATGGCCAGGATGGAGGTGAACAGGCCGTAGAACTGGGGCGCCTGGCGGATGGTCTTGTCGATGCCCGCCTCGAACCCGAAGGCTTCGCAGATGTAGAACGACGTGGTGACGGGAAGGATGGTGGCCGCGAACACAGAAGCCACGAACAAGCCGCCCGCGAACACGAACGAGGCGGCCTCGCCGGCCAGCGGCGCCAGGGCGCGCGCGGCGTCGGATGCCTTGTCGATCTGGATGCCGTGGGCGTGCAGGGTGGAGGCGCAGGCGACCATGATGAAGAACGCGACCACGACCGTGAGCAGGCAGCCCACCACGACGTCGGCCAGGGTGAGCTTCCAGTCGTCGAGCTTGAGGCCCTTTTCGATCACCGACGACTGCATGTAGAACTGCATCCAAGGGGCCACGGTGGTGCCCACCAGTCCGATGACCATGGAGACGTAGGGCGTGTCGGTCTGGATCTTGGGGTGGATGATGGCGGTGCCCACCGCGCCCCAGTCGGGTTTCGACAGGATGGCCGACACCACGTAGGTGAGCAGGAACGCCGAGAATATCAGGAAGATGCGCTCGGCGAACTTGTAGGTGCCCTTGACCACCAGGAACCACACGCCAACGGCCGTCACGGGCACCGAGACGTATTTGGAAATCCCGAAGATCTCCATGGAGCCCGCCACGCCGGCGAATTCCGTCATGGTGTTCCCGATGTCGACGAACAGCATGCCCGTGAAGATCAGGAAGGTGAGCTTGACCCCGGCGTTCTCGCGGATGAGGTCGGCCAGGCCCTTGCCGGTGACGATGCCCATGCGGGCGTTCATCTCCTGGACCACCAGCAGCACCAGGAACGCGGGCCCCAAGGTCCACAGGAGGTTGTAGCCGTACATGGCGCCGGCCACCGCGTAGGTGGTGATGCCGCCGGCGTCGTTGTCGACCGACCCGGTGATGATGCCGGGCCCCAGCACCGCCAGGAACGCCAGCAGGGTGGCCCACCAGCCGGGCTTGCGCGCGCTCATCCGCGCAACCTCTTGCCGCCGGCCTTCAGGAGGTCGCCCAGCACGTCGTCGACGGTCACGGCTCCCACCAGGTGGTCGTGTTCGTCGAGCACCGGGACGGCCAGCGAACGGTAGCGGCCCAGGATCTCCACCACGCTCGAGATGGGCGCGTCGTCGCGCACCCACACCAGGCGTTCCATGCCCAGGTCGGAAAGCGGTACCGCGGGATCAGCCATCACCAGTTCGGTGAGGGGCACGACGGCCGCGAGTCGGTTTCTGTCGTCCAGTCCGAACACCGCCAGCGTGTGCTTGGGTTCGGGGCGGTCGCGCCGGATCGCCTGCAGGATGTCGTGGGCCGAGGTGGTGTCGGAAAACGACAGGAACTCGGTGGACATGAGCGAACCGACCTGGTCGTCCTTGTATTCCAGCAGCTCGCGGACTTCGGCCGAGGCGTTCGCTTCCATCTCGCGAAGGATCTGTTCCGCCTGTTCGGGCGGCAGGTCCTCGATGATGTCCGCCACTTCGTCGGCATCCATCTGGTCGAGCAACTCGGCGGCCTTTTCCACGCCCATGCGCGACAGGATACTCACCTGGGCATCGGGTTCCATCTCCTCGATGACGTCGGCCACGCTGTCTTCGCCCAGGGCGTCCAGGATGGCCGCCTGGGTCGCGATGTCGAGGTTCTCGATGATGTCGGCCAGTTCGGAAGGGTGCAAGGTCTTGAGGCGCTCGGCGCTGGAGGCCAACCGCACCGCGCCTCCGGTACTGGGCACGAAGGCCTGGACCTCGCTCCAGGGGATGTAGCGCGGCAGGAGCTTGTCGGCGAAGAACCGGCGCGCCATCAGTTCGGTGCCCAGGCGGCGCAGGAGGGCGGTGAAGCTGACGTCGACGGCCACCAGGAACAGACCGTCGCGCACGTGGGCCAACCGCACGTCGTTGACCCGCACCACCTTGGCGCCGTCCAGATCGACGATCTGGCGATCCAGAAGATGCTTGCGGATCTGGATCAGGTCGTCGGTGCCGGAAAGCGTCAAAGTGCCCAGGGAGCGCGCCTTGAAGGCGTACCTGCCGGAATCGATCTTGCGCAGTTCCAGGTCGTCCCAAAGAATGCGACGGATTTCGCCACGGATCTTCACGGTCACGAACGAAACCCGGGGCGTGTCGTCCGTGGTGGCCCAGACCTCGCGCAGCTTGACCTTGGATCCGTCGGGAAGGACCAACGGCGTCTCGAGCAGGTAGCTTAGGAAGAAGCTCCGGGTGCCGGTTGGTTGCGACATATAGGTCCCTCCGCGTTCATGACCTCATGCACCCCTTCCGACGACGTGGCAATGCTTCGATAGGATTCCAGGCGACGAGCCTTCCAACGGAGCACAAGAAGTATAACCCCGGCGGGGGTGGGGTTGCAAGGCGAAGAGATTGACTTGACTTCAACGGTTGCTGCGCTGCGCGTGCGGTGCCGATCGGATCCTGCGCCATACATTCGGTCCATGTCCGCCATCGATCCGGTGGACCGCCATCGACAACCTGTGTCGCAGGCTCAGGAAGACAGGACCATCGCCATGAACGCAAGACGAACCATCGCCGGACTTCTTTGGGGGGCGCTCGCGCTCCAAGCCCAGACCGTGAGCATCAAGGATGCCGCGGGATGGCTCGAGACTGCTCATGTGCGCTGGCAGGCCACGGGTAAAGCCGACGGCTACAACGTCTATTGCATCGGGGAAAACGGGACGAGCCGGAAGCTCGACGATCCTCTGGTCCGCAGCTACGGAGGCTACTGGAGGGCCGATGCCCCGGGGCTCAAGGCCGGGAGCTACACCCTCAAGGTGGTGCCCGTGGTGGGCGGCAAGGAAGGAACGTCCGCGACCACCTCGCCGTTGACGGTGATGGCCCACGATCGGGCCGGGTTCGCCTTCTCCGGAGGCCGCGTTCCCGGCGCCTACGATTTGGATGGCACCCCCATGACGGGG
>Ga0116187_1004706_pt1 | contig 11780 bp, 13 predicted proteins | sample AD_JPNNA6_MetaG_FD_89755 | JGI IMG/M metagenome (GOLD analysis project Ga0116187, IMG submission 89755) | Active sludge microbial communities of municipal wastewater-treating anaerobic digesters from Japan - AD_JPNNA6_MetaG | ecosystem: Engineered > Bioreactor > Anaerobic > Digestate | place... | reverse complement strand
GATTTGTTGATGGTGAGATACAAGAAGAGATACAGGTGGCATAGAAATGGAGAAAAGAGGATACGGCCAAAAAATCTTAAACACAACTATTGACAATAACTCCTGGGTAAGCTATGGATTCACATAAGATGAGCTTTGAACAGAATCAACAGAAGCCAGAAAAAGGATTAAAAGGGTTCAAATTCGGAATGTCCCTATTAATTGATTACGTGGTATCATTTGGGGGATCATTGCAATTTCAGACCTTTTTTCGGGAAGATTTTTAGGCATTCTTGGGAGCATTATAGATATGTTTTGTTATAGTTGGATTACTTTATCTGCAATATTTGGAGTTTTTGTATAATTGAAAAAATAGCGAAAAACTTGGAGGAGGGTAAATCATGATTTGTAATAAGTGTGGTTCGGCAAATGGTGATGAAGCAAAATTTTGTAATACATGTGGGGAAGACATTGCCAGATTAGGTGAGACCTTTGCCTTGCAAGACTCCAATAGTTCTGATGGAAAAAAGAAGCCCAAAAACAAGAGGAAACTTGTCAGACCATCATCTTTGATCGCCTTAATCGTGTCATTGTGTTTCATTTGTTTGATAATAGGGTGTGTAGGCAATACCGACAAGGGCATCGAAGTATCTGTTGAGTGCCATAACGAACTTTTTCCGGCAATTCAGAAATATGCTGCCCAGGAAGGTGAGCGCGGAGATGTGGAATGGAAGTTGACGAATCCCAATAGTTCACAGCGAACGGTTACTGTAATGTCGCAAATTCAGAACTGGACAGATCCTGTTTCCAAGACTTTAAATCTAAAACCCAACGAATCAATAACGTTTAGACAAGTTTCTTTCGGAGAAAAACTTCTGGATAACCAAAATACCACTCCAGCATCTTTGCGTCTTCTGGTAAAAAAAGGCGAAAAGGTCATTTTCGATGAAACGAGACAGGTTGAGATCAGAGGCGTAGAGGATATGCCATGGTCTACAGGTAATAATAAGTATAACCTTGCTTTTTTGTTAGCATCGTGGGTAACGCCTCGAGATCCTGCTGTTGAGGGTGTTATATCCAAAGCCAAAGAACGCATGGGTGGTAATGCATTTACGGGATATCAAAAAAACAATCCGCAATTAGTAAGGGATCAGATGGAGGCTATTTTCAATGAATTTAGAAAACTTGGAGTTTCATATGTTAGCAGTACAATTGATTTCGGAAAAACAAAGGAAAGTCAGCGGATCAGGCTTCCAAGAACCTCCATACGAGATAAGCAGGCAAATTGTGTTGATATTTCTGTATTACTCGCATCGTGCTACGAAAATATCGGGCTTGAACCAATAATTTTTTTAGTCCCCGGGCATGCCTTTTTAGGTGTCGTAATTACGCCTGGTGAAAATAAGGTCCATTTTATTGATGCTACCAATATAGGTCGGTCAACCTTGATAAGCATATTTGATTTAGAGACAACCTTTGATGCTGCGACGAAAAAAGGCACAGCACTTTACCTTGAACATAAGAAAACTGGCGATATTAAAGTGGTTAACATAAAAAAATGCAGAGAAATGGGTGTAAGACCTCTTTTTTAGAAGAAAATACAAAAAATGTAACGATATAGTGATCCTGTTAGGGCAAATCTTGATATTATTGAAATTGTCAGATAATATTTAAAGGGTTTATTAAAAAGTAAATAGGAGGGATTGTGGATTCACAACAAATAAGCTTTGAGGCGAAATCAGTAGAAATCAAAAAAAAGTTAGAAGATTTGAATGAAGAAATCAATACCATTTTTGGTGGCAATACTATAGATACGATTAAAACTGAGGAGATTAAACGAAAATTTAAACACTATGCAGAAACTGAGATTGTCAAAATTAACACTGAAATCAAACAAGCCGTTGCTGTGTTGGACTCTCCAATTTTTGTTGGTCTTATAGGGAGATACTCTCACGGGAAAACCGCCCTTGTTAATGCCCTTTTTGAACTCGATGATGAATTTAAACTACCAGAAGGGGAAAGCATTGTAACTTCTAAGGTTACCCGTGTTGAATTTAATCATGACATCGCTACGCCAAGATGCTTTAAGTGTCTTATTGATGATACTAAAAAACAAGTTGAAATTGAAGAGTTAAAACTAAGCGTAAGCGGTAAAGTCATGACAGACGATAGCAGTATAAATTTTTATGAAATGAAATTACCTGCAAAAAAGCAATTTGCAAAAATCTTTGCAGATAAAAAGATAAACCTAATAGACATGCCTGGATTGGGAGGTGTATATACACGTGACACAGCAAAAACAAGAAAATATATTGAAAATTGTGATTTGTTGTTGGTTACCATAAAGTTGTTGGACATTGATAATGCAGCGAGCACATTAGAACCATATATAAACAGCCTTAGTATTCCAATAATACCTGTTTTAACATTTTTGGATGAATGGAAAAGCGAGAAGGATAATCAATTTAAAGTATGTAAAGAATATGTCAATTTAATAAACAAGGCAAGAGAATTACTAAGATTATCCAACTCTTCTCTTGCCAACTGTCTTGATCTGATTGCAGTATCGGCACCAAGAAATGAAGGAATCGTTGCTTTAAGAGAAAATTTGTTAAACTTTATTACAAAACAAAACTTAGCAATAAAAAAAATTGAAAATGAAGAACCAATTGTGTTCAAAAGAAAAATTAATGAATTAATTGTATATTTACAAAGAGTTATTGTACAAACAGATACTTCTCTTGACAAACTAGAGAAAGATATTGTTTCCATGTTACCTGAAAAAGGCGATTTTGTTTCTTTTCAAAAACACTTTGCAAAAAAAAGAGATAAAATTATTAAAGACGTGAAAAAAAATATTAGGTCATCAGCAAAAGAAATTTTTTCAAATTTTGCTAGTAGAATGGATAGTTTTCGATACCTAACATCATACAAGGAAATAGGTGATTTTATAAGTAATTTACAGGACGATGTAAACAATAAAGCCGTGAAAGACTTTAAAAAACAGCTTGAACAAGAATTTGCTGATATAAAAAGCGGTATCGAAACAGAAGTCGAAAAGTATATCAATAAAATGGAACTTAACAGTGCAGAAAAAGATGTTAGAAAGGAAACAATACGTGATAAAATAGAGGAATATGAAATAGATTTAGATATTGCAGATTACAAAGCACCGCAGTTTGCTACCGATCAGTTCGCAGGTGTTGCAAAAGGTATTGGGGAAACATTGATAAATGCAATGCGAAACCCTCAGTTTTCGTTCCCTTTTTTTATTGGAATCTTATTGGTTATGTTTATCAGGCCTCTGATGTCCAAGGTGCCGTTGCTTGGTGATACGCTTGCATCTATTCTTGGACTTATTGGATGGATATTGGTGGTTGGCAGTGCTCTTTATGCTTTTATTATAGAGCCTACATCATCACTAAAAAAACAATTTGATAAAGCGAAGAACAACATTATTGATAAGATTAATGAAAGCTTTAGTAAGAAAAAAGATGAAATAGAAAACACATATACATGTATGGAAAAGGCGATAGATAAGTTATTAGAAGAGGTTGACGAAGAACTTGATGTTGATGATTATAGATCGGACCTGAGAAAGATCAAGGATTCAAAAGATGAATTTAAGGCAAAGATTGAAGGCTTTAAAAAAACCTTATTGAACGAGATTGAAAAACTTGAGACGAGTAGGTAAAGTATATAATGGATCTAATAGATATTGAGGACATACAAGGGCTTAGAAAAAAATTAGGTAGGTTAATCAGAAAACTTGATAACGAAACCCTAAGGGGTACACTGAACTTCTATTTAGACACACTCCTTTTGGATGAAGACTCAGTCATTAATGATATAGAGAATGTGGGTGTTTATAAAGTGTTACTTCTTGGAACTGGAAACGATGATATTATTCAGAGCCTAATAGGATTCAATATTGACAAAAGTATTTTTCAAGACGGGAATAATTGTCTAATTGAAATCAAAAAGACTTTTAATGATAGAATCATCGAGTTTGAGTTTGTTAATGATATAATGCAATTACCAAATAAAGATGAGTCTTTCGCACTGATACGAAAAGCATTCAAGAATTATAGCACCGGTGTTAATATTGAAAGATTTTTTAACGGCGAAAAAATTCCTTCCTTGCAAATCAAAGATTTTGACCCTTCACTTTTAATCAATACAAACGAAGATATTGAACTTTTGATAGGAGCAAAACTTATTAAGGCCATCAGAATTAAATATGTAGAATCTTTCAAAAAAGAATCAGTAATTTCTTATATAAATACGCTTAGAATTGTCACGCTAAACTATTTTGTCACTAAAATTAATAGCATCAAGAGTCCAGATCAAGAAATAGATGAATTTATTATTTCAATTGACCCACATTCTTTATTATTAAAATTAGGTATAAATCAAGATTACAACATGGTTATTCTAAATAAAAAAGATGATACGCTCGTTAAGTTTTTTGAAAAAATTATTAATGGATACGCCGGAAACCTAAATAGGGAAGCAGACTTAAATGGTGGAACACTTGAGAGAATTTTAAAATCTGTTTTTTATGTAACAGATTCACAATATATAGAAGACACAAGACAATCGAAGGATAGCGACCAAAAAAACACTATACCTGAAGAGATTATTAAAAATAATAGTCTGGAAAATAGAAATATTAGGAAAAATGTTATTTATACTTTAAGTTACCTTCTTGCCTTTGTGTTAAATGAAAGGACAAAGATCGAAAACAAATGGGCTCCAATGCCGGATCTTATAGACAAATTTCAACAAATTGTCTTCACTTATTTAAATATTATTAAGGATCAGATCAAATCTGCTATTCCAAGAATTGACGATTTGAACAATAGGTACAATAACTTAGATAACTTGGTTCAAAAGAAACTACAGAAAAACAGGGATATGTTTTTTGAGAATTATGATTCGTATTTAAAATTACTGCACTCATTCATTAAAGCATACTGTTTAGAGTATAATGATGTACCGTTAAAACTTATAGAGAACATCGATAACGAGAAATCTGAATATACTAAAAAGTATAAAATATTAAAAGGATTATTGGGAAGCCAATACGAAAAGGATGACGAAGAGTTTAAACAGTATATTCGAGAGAAGATACTATCAATAGGTTCTTTATTGCCTAAATTGAGGGTATCTATTGAAATAGATAGCTTAAATATAATGATTGATGAAATAGACAAAAGATTGAACGTGATGAAAAAAAACGTATTAGATAAGAACATAGAAGATCAGTTGGTGCAATTAGCAAATGAGCTTTCGCAGGGAATCCTGATGTTGATGAAAGAAGGGTAAGCAGGACAATGTGTTTATTAATTGCCAAGGGGAGCTATTCTGTATTGTTCAAGGTGTGGAAAAAATAATTACAATGTGAATGCATGTGAAGATTGCTGAAGTTATATTGTAACTGATAAAGATGGCAAATCATTGCAAAAAAATCGATTTTACAAAAGGAAGGTTTTTTGGGTGGTGTTTACTCCAATATTTATAATCTTTTTGGTACTTTTAGCCATTGTCATCCTTGATCTTGAGTTTTCAGTAAGTTGGCTTGGGCATGGAACATGGGTTTTAAAACTGCTACCTTGTTCCAGCTAATAAGTCCTAAAATTACATTATGTTGCTGTAATGTTAGAGTATAGGTATTAATATTTATGAAAATTTGTCCATTCTGTGCTGAAGAAATCAAGGATGCTGCTATTAAATGTAAACACTGCGGCGAATGGTTACCCAATGGGAGTGAGGCGTCTGACAGAGTGGTCATGCCAGAACCCACAGTCTCTGCAAACCGTAAAAATTCTAAGAAGAAAGATAAGGACTCTGATGACTCTGATTCTGGTAAAATAGATTGGACCGATATTATATCGAATGTATTGTTTTGATATTATGACCTGGTAAGCATATATAGCGAGGTCTGATGTGGGGCGTTACGTAAATTCTATTCTTATCAAAGGTGAGCATGTTGTTTATGAAACCAAACTCCATTGGATTATCTATTTCTCTTTTCGTGCATTATTTACCCTGTGGTTATCTCCTATGATCCGACAAGCAACCAGCGAGTTTGTCATTACAAACAAGCGTATTATTGTCAAAACAGGCCTGATAAGGAGAAAATCACTTGAAATGAATCTGCAAAAGATTGAATCTGTTAATGTTGAGCAGGGCATAATGGCAAGGATACTTGGTTACGGAACTGTTACAATAATCGGCACAGGCGGTACGAAAGAGTCTTTTACGGATATCAGCAAACCGCTGGTTTTCAGGAAGAAGTTTCAGGAATATTCAATGGGTTCAGAAGGTTAAAAGGAGGTATTTCGAATGTATGTAGCGAGAATTAACAAGAAAGTGCTCGAACTATTTGACGCAGAAACCGGTGCTCTAAAAAGAATAATAAACTGTGCCATCTGGGACGGGATAATCAGGGCAGATACCGAAGGAGATCTGGTATCAATTGTGTGCGGTGACCGGAGAACAAGGGTTTATGATATAAAAACAGGATTTCTAAAAACCACAATTCAACGCAGCCCCTATTAACTGAACATATAGAAGGATGGACTATCATGTCTTATTTAACGATTCTTGCAAACGAGAAGAAATGTGCCACATGTGTTTACTGGCAGGGCAAAAGAGAGCCGTCAAGGTTTATTGCCGGTAAAATACATTCCATTAAAGCTGAATCCGGCAATTTTCCTTGTATTGCTGAGGCCAACCAGCGCAAACAAGGTACTGCTACCTGCCCCAAATGGAAGAAATGGGATGTGATTTGAATGCCCCAATCTCTCACATCATAAATTCAAATATAAACGGGCTGACTCTCAGAAATGTTACAACAAATTTATACAGTGACAAATGTGGGTTTAATGCAGACGGTCTTTCTTGCGCCGGTATTAAAGTGGGCTGTTGCGAGCCTGATCTCGGTCCCGCTGTGTTTCCTGCTGGCATATTATGTTTTGCTCCGGGTGCCGGTATTGAAAAAGATCCTTTAACCGTAACCGTCCGGGATCGTGCCTTATCTCGCCGTACAGGAGCTGTCCTGCCGCATAATTCAACAAGCTACGGTCTATCTCCGGGAAAGATGCGGAAGAGAACATCCTCCAGCGTCCCCCTGAATGGCCCGGGGCTTTCCATCTTGATAGAGGCCAGGGCGGCCGCAAACTTTAACGAACCCTCCACATCGTGGTCGAGCCTGCGTGCCAGATATGCCCCGATCGTTGTGTCACCGCGGCCGGTTCTTCCATGGGAACTCTTGTTGGAAAACCTTTCAAAATACGTTCTGCCCCTGTAACGGGCAAGCACACCGTCAGAGCGTGTTATGATGATCTCCGGGCAGCCCCATTCCCCGACTATCACGGCGGCTTCTTCCAGATCGACAGCCCCGGTGAGTATCTCCGCTTCTGTCACATCGAGCTTTATGATGTCGGCCATGACGGCAATTTCTCTTTTCCCGGGTACATCATTAAAATGGACCACTCCGGTCCTGACATCGACCTGGCGCACGAAATTCTGCATATCTACAGACAGGCGAAAACCCCGCTCTTTTAGTCCTTTCATGAATCCTGTTGTGAACTCCCGGTCAGTTAGGGCACCGAGATGGGCAAGGCAAGGCTCCAGAGGGGGCAGGTCTTCAAGGGAAAAGAACCCGGCGTCCCCCGTCTGATACATCAGCCTTTCATCCACATTTTCCGTCGGATTGATAACCCGCATATGAGTAGTATGAGTGACGGGCCGCAGGTAAACGTCGATCCCGGCATCCCTTAACGGCGCAAGACAGCCTTCATCTTCCACGGCCATCCTTGTGACCACAGCTATCCTCCTACGGCTGCAAGAGGCGGCTAAAGCTCCGAAAAATGGTGCGCCGCCAGGCACACCGCGGGCAGATCCTTCCTTTGCCACGATTTCGTCAATGGTTATGTGGCCCACGAACAAGAGATCGTAACTGGTCATGTCCCGCTCCTTCAAGGTTGATAGATTATTTACTAAACTTTCGCGCTTACTTTTATCATAAAAACACTGTTCAATCCCTTGATAATACTCACTACTCAATGGAAAGGCAGCCCCGAATATGGTATGATTGACTTTACCAAGTAATCAAAATCATACAACAAACAGAGAGTTGCCATGTCATATGATAAACCACTTTCCCTCTCATTACAAAAGGAATTAGAGATGTAAATTATTGGTGGGCCGTGGAGGATTCGAACCTCCGACCAATTGATTAAGAGTCAACTGCTCTACCGGACTGAGCTAACGGCCCTGTGCTCGTTTTTTATAGCACACACAACAGCTTCCATTCAATATAATTTTTCAAAACTTTGTATATCTTGTTAATATTATACAATTTAACAGGTTATAAAACGCAGGTGAATAAAATCACAAAAATACATTGACTAAAGAACCTCTGTATGTTACAAAGATGCTGGGTTATAAGATGCATATGTCGCTTGCTAAAAAAACTGATGATAAAGGTATTGTCAAATCTCTTTTAAGCTATAGTACGCTTGGCTTGGAGATGGGGCTTTCTGTTGCGATTGGAATAGGTATAGGTTATTTTCTGGATTCTTTTTTTAAATCTTACCCTTATTTGACAATAATATTCATGTTTTTTGGGATAGCCGCAGCGTTTAAAACAATTTATGTTTTGATCAGGAAGGTTTCAAAGGAAGATGAAAGAGACCACAGTAAGTGATATTGAGCACATAAATATCGCTATACTTATAATTGGCTCCATAGTAAGTATTCTCATAATGCGGGAATTCAAATATCTGTTCAGCTTTGCCGTTGCAAGCGCTATAATGACACTAAATTTCAGGTATCTGAAAAAGATAATAGAATCGGGTTTTTTCTCTTCAAAGGTCAATAAAAAAGAATTACTTATAAAATTGCCGCTAAAATTCCTTATGCTTATTGGACTGGTTGCAATCGTCGTTATATATGGCGATATAGATATAGTATTTTTTATGATTGGACTTTCTACAGTATTTATGTCGGTTATAATAAACCAGATAATATCTGTTTTTATCCCTGCAGCAAAGAGGAGGCAGAAAGATGGAGCATGAGGTTTTTACCTGGGCTTCTTTAATTCCATTTTTAAAGAACCAGCCGCCACACGTTTCAAATGCACTTATTGTTTCAATTATTCTTCTTGTAATAGTGTTTCTTGGTTACAAACAGATAAAAAAGGCTGAGGACAATATTATACCTGATTCGAAATTTACGTTCAGAAACCTTGTTGAGCTTATTGTCGAAAATCTATCGGGTATTGTAACGGATTCGATGGGGCCGAGGGGGAAAGAATTTGTCCTTATAGTTGGTACGCTTGCATTGTTTATACTTTTTAATAACCTTGCGGGGCTTGTGCCTGGTTTTGTTCCTGCGACGGATAATGTAAACACAACATTTGCTTGTTCGCTTACTGTTTTCGTAATGACTCACTATTACGGTTTTAAAGAGCATGGCGCCAAATATTTAAAGCAATTTGTGGGTCCTATGTGGGCATTGGCTCCACTGATGATTCCAATAGAACTTATAGGGCACATTGCAAGACCGTTGTCACTTGGATTAAGGCTTTTTGGAAACATAACCGGTGACCACTTGGTTACTGCTATTTTCTTTGGGCTTGTGCCTTTGTTGGTACCGCTACCAGTTATGTTTCTTGGTTTGTTTGTGTCGTTTGTTCAGACGTTTGTATTTATGCTTTTGTCCATGTCATATTTTGCAGGGGCAATTTCGCATGAAGAACATTAAAAAATTAAGAGAAAGGGGTGAGATTTTATGAAAAAAATTCTAACAGTTATGGTTCTTCTCGGTGTTTTTGTAAGTCTTTCTTTTAGTGTTGCAATGGCAGCAGAAGAGGCGAAAGGACTCGATCCAGCAGTGAAACAGATGGTTGCTCTTGCCGCTGGTTTTGGTATTGCAATTGCTGCATTTGGTGGAGCACTCGGACAGGGGAAGGGTTTGGCGGCTGCCCTCGAGGGTATTGCGCGTAATCCTGGTGCCCAGGGAAAGATCATGACACCTATGATTATTGGTATGGCGCTGATCGAATCACTTGTTATTTATTCGCTCGTTGTTTCATTATTGTTATTTTTCAAGCTCTAAAAAAAACAACAGGGGTGGGTATTAAATGCCTGCCCCTTCTCAATATTATTCTCCAAAAACCTGAACAATAATTGTTCTGTTTCTATTTCTGTTATCAAAGTCAATTAAAACGATTTGTTGCCATGTGCCAATGGATAGCTTACCGTTTAGAAGAGGAATTGAAAGCGATGGTTTCATAAGTGCAGCCCTGACATGTGAAAACCCATTGCCATCACCCCACCTTAAGTCATGTTCATATGTGATGTCCGAAGGTGCGATTTTCTCGAGCGTCCTTTGTAAATCTCTGATTACGCCTGACTCAAATTCAATCGTTGTAATTGTACACGTTGAGCCAGGACACATCAAAGTTACCAGACCATCCTTGATTTTTGAATTTTTAACTATATCATTAACATCTTTTGTTATGTCGAGTGTATCGTTAAACCCTTTAGTGTTTAATTTTATCGTTTCTGTGAAAATCATATTTCATATCTCCTTTATGTTTTTTTATAAATACCATTGCCTGTGTTGATGGTTACACTATGTTGAAATAAGGTAGATGGTTGCAAAGAATAAGTAAAGGAAAAATTTTAAGGCAATGCCGAACAACGATAAAATGTAGAAACCGAGACAATGATAGTTCATGCTCAGCAAATTCGAAGGTTAAGTCTGCATATGTAATACAAAAAAATCGAAACTCTTAAATTTTTAAAAAAACTATTGAGGTATCAGGCCCTGCTGGAAATCTGTTCCGCCCGGCATTTAATCCGGGCGGTTTAAGAAATATAGAAAGGATCAGGATTTGTTGTTTTGTAAGACGCTCTTGATACGTTATATATAATATAATATAACGAATGTCAAGGTTTTTATTTTTTTATGAGATGGTATAATATGAAAAAGAACTTTCGAGGCGCAATAGTCATATTTTTGTTCTTTATTATTTAGAATTTGTTATTTATGATTTTGTACAATACACTATCCTGCAAGAAGTGGGTAATAGGCAGATGGCAGTAGGGCATATGGGTTTGAAAATGAAAAGGATGCTCGAAGTTTATAAAGAATTTGGATATCGATAGATGTTTTATGTGCATCTTGAAAATTCTTCTAATTGTTTTAAAAATATAGTTGGTTGTAGGCAATAAATTCAAAAATGGTGTATACTTAGTTATCGGTAACAAAAAAAGGATTTAATAAGGTGAACAGGAAACATTTTTTTATCATGAAGGTAAACCCTTTGAAATATAGGGTTGCAAATCGTAATCCTGTAATAATCAAACAAACGGAAGACAGCCTTGTGGAGTCAGAAGAACGCTATCGCATAGCAATAGAACATTCAAATGATGGTGTTGCGATAGTTAAGGGATGTTACCATATATTTGTAAACAATAAATTCCTTGAGATTTTTGGTTATAATAACCGAGACGAGATCATAGGAAATCAGATTTATATTACAGTACATCCTGATGATAGAGAAATGGTGATTAGTATAAACGAAAGAAGACAAAGAGGTGAAGATGTACCGTCAAAATATGAATTTAAGGGAATAAAAAAGGATGGGACGACTGTTTTTATAGAGGTATCTGCTGCTGGTATTATTTACCGCGGAGAACCCGCAACACTTGCCTATCTGAGGGATATTACAGAGCACAAAATGATGAATGATGCGCTGAAAGAATCAGAGAGGAGATACAGGG
>Ga0116187_1004705_pt1 | contig 11782 bp, 11 predicted proteins | sample AD_JPNNA6_MetaG_FD_89755 | JGI IMG/M metagenome (GOLD analysis project Ga0116187, IMG submission 89755) | Active sludge microbial communities of municipal wastewater-treating anaerobic digesters from Japan - AD_JPNNA6_MetaG | ecosystem: Engineered > Bioreactor > Anaerobic > Digestate | place... | reverse complement strand
GGCGTTCTCCGCAATGCAGCAATGGACGTCAGGGCAGCGCGGAGGGGTGCGCGCCCCGCTAATCCTCGATAAACCGGTGCGCACCCGGTATCTTCGCATCACGGTCAAGGCCCCGGCCGAACAGGCCGTGTTACGAAACCCCCGCGTGTTCGCGCTGAAGGGTCCGGCGGTCGGCGTGTGCGGGCGCACCGATACGGCGCCCGTGCTGGACGGCTCATTCAAGGAGAAGTGCTGGCCGACGGAACCTCAAGCCGAGGGTTTTGTGTTGGCCGGCACCAAGGTCTTCGCCGCGGCGCAAACGACATTCTGGCTTTGTGCCAGCCGCGACACTCTCTACGTTGCCGCCTACGCCCGGGAACCGCGCATGACAACCATGGCCGCGGCCAAGACTGGCCGGGACGCCTCCCTGGAGAACGATGAGCATCTCCTGGTGACCCTGCAAGCGCCCGGCGGCGTGGTCTTCGCATTCGCCGTCAACCCCTTGGGCGCGCAGTTTGACAGCCTCGAGGGCGACGCTGCATGGAACGGGGACTGGAAAGTGGTCACGGCTTCCTACGGCGAGGGCTGGGCCGCCGAGTTCGCGATTCCGTTTAAAGTCTTTGGCATTCAGCCCAAACGCGGCGAGGCGTGGCAGATGAATTTTGCCCGGTTCCGCAACAATGTTCACAAGGAACGTTCGGCATGGGCCTATGACCCGAAGACGGACCGGGTGTCCGAATGGGGTAACATGATCTTCGACTGAAGCTGTCGCATCGAAGCTCGCCTTGACTGTCCGGCAGGGCTGTTGTTGAATAGGAACGCGCCAAACACAAACGAGATACCAGGAATACGCGTAATGAAAGCATTGGTCTTTGATGGGAAACCCCACATCGCTGATGTGCCCAGGCCCGTGCCCGCGCCGGACGAAGCGCTCGTGCGGGTGCGATACGCCGGCATCTGCAACACGGATATCGAGATCTTGCGGGGATACATGAAATTCAAGGGCATCCCCGGACATGAGTTCGTGGGCGTGGTCGAGGAAGCATCCAACCAACATTTGCTGGGCAAACGCGTTGTGGGCGAGATCAACTGCGTGTGCGGCGCCTGCGAATACTGCCAGCGGGAAATGCCCCACCACTGCTGCGCGCGAACCGTCCTCGGCATTCAGGGCCGCGACGGCGCGTTTGCCGAATACCTGACGCTCCCGGAGGAAAACCTGCATCTAGTCCCTGAAAGCGTGCCTGACGAAATCGCGGTGTTCACGGAGCCCGCCGCGGCGGCCTTTCGTATCCCCGAGCAGGTCGAGATCGATGCCGATGACCGGATCATTGTCCTCGGCGATGGCAAACTGGGCCTGCTGGCCGCCCAGGTCCTCTGGTTGCAGGCAAAGAACCTGGTGTGCGTGGGCAGACACCCCTGGAAACTGGAAGTCCTCACCCCCCTGTGCATTCAGACGCGTCTCGCGGACGAGCCGCTCGAGGGGGGCGCGGAGATCGTCGTGGATGCGACCGGTTCGGCAGCCGGGTTCAGCCGTGCTCTGCAACTGGTGCGCCCGGAAGGCGTGGTCGTGCTCAAAACGACCGTGGCCGGCCGTTCCGAAGTCGACCTGAGTCTTCCCGTGATCAACGAGGTTCAGATTGTGGGGTCTCGTTGCGGCCCGTTCCGGCCGGCACTCGAGGCACTGGCGCTCGGCACCGTCGTCGTCAAACCCATGATAAGCGCTACATATCCCCTTGACGAGGCGGACCGGGCCCTCGAACATGCCCAGTCCGGCGATGCAATAAAAATCCTGCTTCAAATTTCCGAATAACCCGCCCTCCGAGGGCAATGGCGCAGCGAGTAAAGGAGATTCACTATGAAAGTTGGAATGCTGACCTGTCCTTTCAGTAATGAACCCCTGACAGAGGTGATTGATTTTGCCGAAGACGCGGGGATTCCCTGTCTGGAAGTCTGGGCCGGACCCAAGAGCGGGCACATCGACCCCGCCACGATGACTGCCACGAAAGCGAGGAGGATCGCGGCAGACCTTACCGAACGGGGCATCGAGATCAGTTCTCTTGCGTACTACACGATGGACCTGACCCAGCCCAGACTCACGCGGGAAGTGCAGGCTCACGCCAGGAAGTGCATTGATGCCGCGGCTCTGTTGAAGGTTCCAGTGGTCTGCATGCTCTCGGGCGGACCGGCTCCGGGGATGACCAAGCTCGAGACCATTCGCAAGATCTTGCCGATAGTGTTCAGGCCGATCCTGGCTCACGCCCGCAAGAAGGGCATCAAGATCGCCCTCGAAAACTATTTCGCCACCTGCTTGCAGGGATTGGATACCTTTGAAGCGATGTTCGAGGCCATACCCGATGACAATTTCGGATTGAATTACGATCCCAGCCACCTCTACCACATGGAATGCGACTATCTGGCGCCCATCGCGATGTTTCCAAACCGGCTCTTTCATACCCATGCCAAGGATACGCTGGTCGACAAGGCCGCCCGGGCCTATGTCGGCATTTACGGGACGGGCTGGTGGCGCTATGTGATTCCCGGGTTCGGCAACATCAATTGGGGCGAATACGTCAGCCATCTCCGCCAGAACGGCTACGACGGCGTACTGAGCATCGAGCACGAAGACAGCACCCAATCGCCCGAAGAAGGCTTCATGCGGGGCGCGGCATACCTCGAACAATTCTGTTGAGAAGCCGCATGGAACCTGATTGACCAAAGGTAAGAGAGGTGACCGCGAAAAGGGCGCCCCCTGCCTGTCGGGAGCGCGCTCCGCCCGTTCCAACTGTTCGCGATTGTCGGGTATGGGTTGCGCTCTATGTGCGGAGGCACGCGAAATGCAGGGCGCATCTCATGACGAGTGCCGGAGGTGAGGTTGCATGACGCAGCGTCTGCTGGTAGTTCACACAGGCGGCATCGGAGATTTTCTCCTCTGCTGCCCTTCGATTCAGGCCCTTTCCCGCATGTTTCGGGTGGAATTGTTGGGCCGTCCGGACCGCCTCGCGCTGGCGATAGAGGCCGGGATTGCGCAAAAGGCTCACGATATCGGCGCGGTCGGGTTCGAGTCTCTGTTTGCGGCCCCGAACGCTGCCATCACGTCGTTCCTCTCAGGTTTCGCGGCGGCCGTAGTCTGGATGCGCGATGATGATGGCGCGTTGAAGCGTTCCTTGCGGTCCTGCGGGGTCCCAGACGCGCAAGTCTTCCCCGGTCTCCCGCCCGACGATTGGGACAGCCACGCCTCCGAGTATTACGTGAAACAGCTCGGGCTGGATGCCCGTGAGCCTTTCCGATTGGCCCTCGCTGGCGCACACCGGGATTTGGACGTCGTGGTTCATCCCGGCAGCGGAGGAAACAGGAAGAATTGGCCCATGGACCGCTTTCTGTCGCTCACGGAGCAATTGCAGGCTCTTGGCAGGCGCGTTCATTGGTGTCTGGGACCCGCGGAAGAACATATTCGCGTGCCTTCGGGCGCGGAGAGGCTGGCCACATCGTGCCTGACGGAACTGGCCCGCCGGTTGTCGTGCGCGCGGGCCTATGTGGGCAACGACAGCGGCATCACCCATCTCGCTGCGGCGTGCGGCGTGCCAACAACGGCCATATTCGGTCCAACTGACCCCCAGGTGTGGGCGCCGCGAGGCCGTCACGTGAGGGTTGTACAGGGTGAGCCATGGCCCGGCGTGGAAGCCGTCTTGCGGTCCCTGATAATCGTATGAGCATATGGTATGATATGCACCACTCACATGGGTGCTGCGTTCGCAACGTAAGCATGGAGGACCTGTATATGCGTCGTATGTTCGTTCTGATGATGGCATGCGCGTTCGTTCTTGCTCCCGCGGTTTCGATGGCGCAGGAAAACGCCGCCGCGGAACCGGCCAAAGAGGAAGGAAAAGAAAAGACTGACGGCACGTCCGAAGCCACTCCCTATGTCCTGTTCAACGGGAAGGATTTCGATGGCTGGAAATTGTTCATCCCGGACGAGAATGTCGACCCCGCCACCGTCTGGACGGCAAAAGATGGGGTGGTCCACTGCACCGGAGAACCGGCCGGGTATATGCGTACGAAAAAGAAGTTCTCGAATTACAAGCTGACCTTCGAGTGGCGATGGCCCGAGAAGGCCGGCAACAGCGGTTGCCTCCTGCACATCAGCGGCGAAGATAAGGTGTGGCCCAAAAGCATCGAATCGCAGTTGTACAGTGGCGACGCCGGCGACTTCTGGGTCATCGATGGCACCGATTTCAAGGAGCACAAACCGAGCAGCCCGGACGACCGGCGCGTCCCCAAGATGAACGACAGTAATGAGAAGCCCCTGGGCGAATGGAACAAGAAAGAGGTCATCTGCTCCGAGAACAGCATCAAGGTCTACGTGAACGGCCTGCTCCAGAACGCCGCCACGGAGACTACCGTGAAAGAGGGGCGCATCGGATTCCAGAGCGAGGGCGCTCCCATCGAATTCCGCAACATCATGCTCTGGCCCGTCCCCGAGGAGCACCAGGAAAAGAAACCTGAGGAAGGCGAGAAGAAGGAAGGCAACTGAGCGGTCCCCAAAACATCGCATCGCCGCCCGCGCGGAGTGCCGTCTGCGCGGGCGTTCTGTTTCTTCGCATCATCGCGGCCAGGACGCAGCGCTACCCCGCGCGGCGCAGCAGTTCGTCGATGGCAGGATGGGCCGCCCTGTTGGCGCCGGGCAACGCCGCCAGCTCGTTGAGAAGCAGGATGGTTTGACGGTGAATCTTCGTAAAATGGACCTCCAGCATTTCACGCACAAAGCCCGAGAGCCCAACGGCAATCCAGGAAAGGCTCACGGCAATCAGGAACGAGGGCATCATGCGCACGGCATGCCCCATACCGGACAGCGGCTCGCCCGAGGCCTTCAGAGCGGCCAACCCTTCCTTGGCGCCCTGTGCGGCAAGGCGTAGCAGGGAGGCATCGTGCGCGAAAGGTTTGGGGTTGTATTGGTGCCTGGAAATGGCCGCGAGCACCGGAAACCCCATGGCGATGATGGTCTGGAACCTGCGCGGCAGGGCCTTGTCCATCTTTGCTGGAAACCCGGCTTTCTGCATGGTTGCGCACAGGGCCTCAGACTCTCTTACGGGGGTGTGAAAGAGGGGGGCTATCTTCGTTTTGCCGAGTTTGTAGGCCACGGCGCGGCCCCGGTACAGCGCCATGATGCCGGGATACATGTAGTGGCAGTTGCCAAACACCGCACGCCAGGCATCGAGGGCAGGGCGCCATGCCGGAAACGTGATGATCACGCTTTTCCGGCTGCAATCGAAGGGTTTGAAGGTTGCCAGGGCCTCCTCCCGTTGCTCGGCGCGCACGCAGATATACACGCAATCAACGTCGTCCATACTCTCGAGACGGTCTATGAAGCGCGCGTCAGAGATGACGAGGGGCGAACCTTGCTGGCCGGCCTCGGGCACAAGGGTCATGCCTCTTTCCTGGAATTCCGCGAGCCTTTCCGGACGGGTCAGGAACGTGACGTTATGACCTGCGCGATGGAGGAACCCTCCATACAACTGCCCCACGACGCCCGTGCCCAAAATGAGAAACCGCATACATTGCCCTTTCCGCCGTGAAAAGCGCCGCTGAAATCAGTAGTATCTCATCATATCATGGGGGAATATGCGCAGACCGGTATTGAAGACGCTGCCGCCCTCCTGGCGTTGTCATTGACGCCGGGCATCGGGCAAGAATCGGTGCGTCTCGTCATTGAATCAGCCAATCGGGCGGGGAAGGCTCTTTGCGACCTGCTCGCACTGCCCCTGCGCGAGATGGTCATGGTGCTCCCGGCGCGGCGCGACGCGCTCGCCAAACGCATCACGGAGCAGACCCCTGCCCTGCGCGAAACCGCGCGCCGGCTGGTGACGGAGGTCATTGGCCACGGCGGGCGATTTCTTGGACTAACCGACCCCCGTTACCCGCAGACGCTGCGCAGACACTTGCGAGGGAGTGCGCCGCCGCTGCTGTTTTTTGAGGGAGATCCCGGGTTGCTGTCGAGCCCGGCAATCGCCGTTGTGGGCACCCGGACACCCTCACAAACCGGGAGAACCGTTGCAGCCGGCATGGCGCGTTTTGCGGCGAAATCACGAGCAGTGCTTGTAAGTGGGGCCGCCGAAGGCATCGATACGGAAGCTCATCGCATTGCCCTCGACGAAGGCGGCATGACTATCGCCGTGTTGCCGCAAGGTCTCTTGACATACACCCCTCCTGAATACCTGCGTCGCGCCCTTGCAGAGAGGCGGGCGCTCTTGGTCAGCCAGTTCCCGCCCGATTTGCCCTGGCAACGCTATGCCGCGGTCACGCGAAACAACGTGATCGCCGGGCAGGCGCGGCTGGTCCTTGTTGTCGAACCGCGAAAACAGGGCGGGAGCGTGCGAACAGGTCTTGCGGCCCGTCTCCAGGGAAAGACCGTCGCGGTGTGGCAACAAGACGCCAGTGGTCTGGCCCACGTGATGGCCGGTGCGGGTTGTGTGAACCTTGGCGGCCAATCCAGCATCCGGCTGGAGCGAGAACTCCACGGGCTGTGGCGTCAGTCAGAAGCCCTCGAGGCGCAGCCAGGAGAGCTTTGGCTGACATCGTGACTATGCGGATTCGATCAACTCCGTTATCTTTGCTACACTGACGAATAGAAATGCCGGCCAACAAATGAGGGGGGCCAAATCATGGTCTTCATTAAGACATTCAAGGGTTACGAAGACAAGCCGCTGCTGCTTGACGCCGAAGTAAACCAGTGGATCGTACGGAACGGGGTCGAGGTAGTCGATATAAAGACCGTCCTCGGTCATGAAAATGGGTCGCGGGCGGGTTCGGGCGACGTTCTCTACACCGTAGTATATCGCGCCGACGCGCCGGTCGAGTAGAAAAAGCGCCATCGAGGACGCTGGGCAAGGCGGGCAGAACTTATTCGTAGCGTCTCGGCCGGGCAGCTGCGAACGCATCGAGCTGAGGCGCAACGCGTGCGGCAATATCCGCGGGGGGCTCATCGCGCTCCAGCCAGGTGCGCAGTGCATCACCGCCGGCCAGGATGTCGAAGGTAGGCCCCCACTCGAATTGTCTTGGATGGCGGTTGCGGATCGCCCGCAACAGGGCCACGGCCACCGTGAACGCCCGCACTTCAGACGGCTTGTGTACGTGGATGCGTATCCCCTGGCATTCCTCATCCCTGTAACGCGGATTCGACGCCTTTCCGGGGATGGCCCGCGGGGTGTAACGGCATGCGGATACCGTGCACCCCGGCGTCTCGCCCGGCTGAAGCCTTCCGATCACACCCTCTGCGTCAAGCCAGGGCGCTCCAATAACATGGAACGGCGTTTCGGTGCCACGCCCTTCGTTCAAATTGGTGCCCTCGAACAGGCACGTGCCGGCGTACAATAGCGCCGTCAGCGGAGTCGGAATGTTGGGAGAGGGCGGCACCCAGGGATAGGCACACTCATGAAAGAGGAGATCTCTTCGCCAACTATCCAGCGGATGTACAAAAACGTTCAGCTTCTGCTTGCTGAACTCCTCGCGCAAAAAGAACACCGCCAGTTCCCCCATGGTCATCCCATGCCGGATCGGAATGCGCGCGCAGCAGACGGGCGACCCCGTGCGCTCGGCTATCGGGCCCTCGAGCACGACGCCTCCGAGTGGATTCGGACGATCGAGTACGAGCACCGGCTTCTTCGCCTGCGCGCATGCTGCCAGGCAGTCCCGCATAGTCGCCATGTACGTGTAATAACGCGAGCCGATATCCTGAAGATCGACCAGGAAATACCCGACCTCGGCGAGTTCGGCCTGAGAGGGGCGCTTCTGCGTCCCGTAAAGACTGATAACGGGGACATCGCCCTGTTCGGAAGCCACTGTGGCGCCGGCCTCGTAATTGCCGCGGATGCCGTGTTCCGGGCTGTACAACACATGAAGCTTGTTCGACGGGCCAAGGCCAAAAACGTCGAGGATATGCCGGCCCATCTCGTCCACGGCGGCATGATTCGTGAGCAGGGCGACACGGCGTGTCTCACGAAGAATGTAGAAGCTCTCTCTCAACAAGCGGTCCACACCGGCATGAGTGTTTGCACGCCGCGGATACAAGGCGCGGGCAACGCTCCGATAGAACGTATTCCGTAACGTCTCGTTGTCCCGGTTTCCCGTCCCGGGATGACAGGTATTGGACAAGAGGATCGCGAAAACACCCGTATCACGGTCCATCCATATGCTGGTGCCCGTCCAACCCGTATGCCCGAGAGCCCTTCGAGAGGGCAGGAAACCCGTCGTCTTTGTGTCCCACGGGTCTATCAGCCATCCGAGGCCTTGCCAGGGATAGAAAGGAACCTGGCCCTTGACGCTGACCTCGTCGAGGGTGGATTCGGACACCACCTCGCCGCACAGGAATGCCCTGCAGAACCGCGCGAGATCGTCCGCGGTCGAAAACAGTCCCGCGTGCCCCGTAACGCCGCCGGCTGCATACGAATTCTGATCATGCACTTCACCTTGCATGAGACGGCCGCGCCAACCGCACCGTTCCGTGGGAACACAGCGCGGCCGGACGGATTCGGGCGGGTTGAAACAGGTATCCCCCATGTTCAGGGGCGTGAATATCCGGCTTTGGCAAAAACGGTCGAGCGTCTGCCCGGTCACGCGCTCGACGACGCGGCCCAGAAGCATGAACCCGATATCGGAATACACCCAGCGGACCCCGGGAGCGTTGTCGATACCGCGCTCCGCGCTTTCCATCAGCATCCCTTCCACCGAAGTATGCGTGCGGTAGAAGGGCCGTCCTGCCAGGAAGCCCGCGGTATGCGTCAGCAGGTGACGCAGGGTCATCTTCCGAAACGCTTCGATGGGAACATAATCGGCGGCCGAGCGGTCCAACTCGATAGCGCCCTGTTCGCGCAGCAACAACACGGCCGTCGTCGTAGCGACAACCTTCGTGAGTGACGCCAGGTCATAAATGCCGTCTGTCCGGGCGGCAACCCGAACAGGGTCGAGCTGAGCATCGCCCGCCGCCTCCAGAAAAAGTATCTCGGCCCCATTACCGACGCAGGCAACAGCGCCGGGACTGTTCGAATCGCGTACAGCGTCGCGGAGACCTTGTAGGATCATTTCATGCAAGATGAGTCCCTCGATGCCGTTTGGATAAGCGGAACCATTCTGAATACTGCACTCTGAATTACCGGCAGACGCTGAGTCTAATTGGTCGCGGTCAACGACGCAAGAAACAGCTCGAGGCCGCGACCAGCAGCTGTGGGATGCGTGAAGGCCCCGGCCGGGTGAACCGGGGAAGACGCCGCCCCTCTGCGGAAGGGCCAGAAAGGAAACCGGAGGCCCCTGCTCTCGAAAGCGGTTTGGCCGTTTCGGAGAGCAGGCGCCCCCGGTTCAGTGCGCAGAAGAATACTACTTCTTCTTCGCGGCCTTCTTCTTCGCGGCCTTCTTCTTGGCAGCCGGCTTCTTCTTCGCTACCGCCTTCTTCTTGGCGGCTGGCTTCTTCTTCGCTACCTTCTTCGCTGCTGTCTTCTTCTTCGCTGGGGCCATGGGGTTCCTCCTTTCTCGCGTCTAAACCCCTAAACATGTGCTCACGGCTACCTGCCTCTCCCACACAGATGAGGCATATCTGCCGTTCACACGGCTCATGACGCAGTCATGAAGCCCTATGCCAACGAGCCGGAGGCTCGATGTGGCCCTTGAATCCCCTTACAACGCTGCGAACACCGCGCCGCGGCAATTCATTTCATTCATGGGATAAGTCCGGAGAAAGACGGCCTTGCTTGCGCTTCGCATGCGTCACGCCCGAAACTTGCCGGCTGCAACACAAACCACATGCTCTTGCGTTCCCCCGTGCAAGCCTCGCCGCTTTCCCTCTCCCCAAATATCTGGCGGCTTCGGTCTTCATCACAGCGTTGTATGCCTGCGCACGAAACTCTTGTTGGCGACGCCAGTTTCTCTCCCCCGATTGCGCTGCGTTTCGCGTGCGCTCGAAGAGAATAATCCCCCGTCCCGCCGGACTCAAACACGTCGCTATGCGCAAGGCGTATCGTCTGCATCAAGTTTCCAACACTACTTTCTGCAACGCTCATTCACGCTATCCATATAAATGTTTAACAGACCTTGCGAAAAATAGCAAGTGTTTTTCATAGGTTGTTTCATTTTTTCCAGAGCGCTTTGATTTGGTCAAAGGCTATGTTAGAGTATGAATGGTTCTTCGAAGCGCGTGATTTTGGTGTTTGAAACGGGCTGTATGAAGCGAGAAATACGTGCGTGCACGCGTGGTCGAGACGCGTAGTAACAGAGAGCATCCAACCCAACATTGCCGGAAGGGAGAAGCAGCTATGGCCGATACGGTAGCGGGATTTTTTTCGGAACTCGCGGGAAAAGTGAACCCTGACAAAGCCTCTGGCATGAACGCCACCTATCAATTCGATATCACCGGCGATGGAGGAGGCAAATGGAACGTGAAGTTTGCCGAAGGCAATGTGGCGGTGGGCGAGGGCGCCGCTGAATGTCCTAACATCACGCTCACCAGCGATGTTTCCACGTGGCTTGACATCGTCAACGGCAAGACAAGCGGCCAAACAGCCTTTCTGCTCGGCAAACTGAAGATCCAAGGCGATATGAGCCTGGCCATGAAACTCGCCAGCGTCTTCGGTCTGGGTTGAGCCCGCCGATGCTTCAATACCACCTCGTGAGTTCGTGTGTGTGAACCTTTCCGCAACCGGCAGGCGTTTCTGCTGTGTCTGCTCGCTGTCGTGAACACGGCGGCGTGCGGCCGGCGCGACGAAGCATCTCTCGCGAACGCCCCGGCAGCATTGACCCTCACCACAACGGACGGAGCGGTGCTCGCCGCGACATTCTATCCCACCCATGCCAAGCCATCCTGCGGGGTGGTATTGGTGCATGATAAGGGTGGAGACAGCGCCCAATGGGCCGGTTTTGCGCGGCGGCTCCAGCAAAGCGGCATTGCGTCTATCGCTTTCGACATGCGCGGGCACGGCGCCAGTACGGGACCTGAAGGCCAGAAGGTCTCGTTCGAAAAGTTCACTGTGGGCGACTGGCTTGAAGCTATATTGGACATTCAAGCAGCCAGAAACGCTCTTCCCGCCAACGGGGTCGATCCCGACAACCTTGCGATCGTAGGCGCCGGCATGGGAGCCAATCTTGCCACGCACTATACGGCCCAAGACCAGACCATCCAGGCTCTGGTGCTGATTTCCCCCGGCCTGGAATATGACGGGGTGCCTGTCCGAGACGCCTTTGAGGCCTACAAACTGCGTCCATCGCTGCTTATCGCCACCAAAGGAGACACCTACGCATCATCTTCGGCTCAGGCCTTGAAGAAGACCGCCTCGACTTTCTGCGAGTTTCGAGAGTATCCGGGAGGTGCGCACGGCATGGATGTCATTGACGAGATGGTCGGGGTGCGGGAAGAATTGGCATTCTGGCTGGAAAGCATCCTCCGAACATTGGACACCGGTGCAGCCATTCGTGATGAGACGGAGTGAAGGCGCGCGGCAGCGGCAGCAACCGCTCGCGCGGAGAACATCGGGGTATCGGCAGGAACACCGGGCATAGGCTGACACGGCTCTTGATGTGCAGATGCCCGTCAACTGTCTCCGAGAACCGGCCACTTCATTGTTTCGTTTGGCGCGGAGCATTCGTCTGCCGTTCCCCCGCACTCGCGTACGCTTCACGCGTGATTGGAAACCCCCACAATGGCTGTCAAACCACAGTGATAATGTCCTCTTGCGTCCCCATTAGAAATGTCCTCTGATTCAGCCTTCCATCAGGAGGGCGTAATGTCAGGACATTTGAGGATGAGCAAGAAGGAACGGAATCG
>Ga0116187_1004692_pt1 | contig 11802 bp, 9 predicted proteins | sample AD_JPNNA6_MetaG_FD_89755 | JGI IMG/M metagenome (GOLD analysis project Ga0116187, IMG submission 89755) | Active sludge microbial communities of municipal wastewater-treating anaerobic digesters from Japan - AD_JPNNA6_MetaG | ecosystem: Engineered > Bioreactor > Anaerobic > Digestate | place... | reverse complement strand
TTATCATGGCCTTTTCATTAAAAATACCATAGCCAGTGAAGATAATGCAAACCTATGGTTGTTTTTGAAAAAACAATGATGTTTGTTAAACCATTAAAGGCTCATACGCGTTTCTCAGTCACCTAAGACATCCTTATTTTTGGTGCTGAAGAATGTCAGAATTTCTGTGCCAAGTTGTCAAACAAGAGAGATAGAGTCAAATGTCATCAAACAGGAGCATGTACAGTGCTCCATTTGCCGACTCACCGGGTTCTTTTCTGGCAATAACGTGCCTCTTATGCGAATATGACATGCCTTTTTCTTCAACTTTCCTGCAGAGAACAAAGATAGATATCATTCCACCAGAATTCCTTGAGCAGGTTGTTCAGTGGAACTCACACGAGATTTTTCTGTCCCATCACTCGAAATACCGGTATGAACAGGAATCCCTGAAGGCCTGGATACAGGTTTGCCCGATCATAACCAGAAATAAGAGAGAGTTAAAAAACAGATTTTGTCCTGCCAAACAGGACAAAATCCTCTTTCTCAATATGTTACAGATCACTGACCAATTCGTCTAATATATTGATATAATTGATAATCTCAAATTTTTACATTCCGTTTTATTGTATGGCGCAATTTTTGATAGAGAGAAAAATATTCCATGCAAGTTTTGATCAGGAGGGATGGAGAATGGAAAGGCATTGTGTTTGTGGAGAATGTACGGAACACAGGAAGCATAAAAAATGCCTGCCGGTCAAGCGCGACCCGTTGACTGCATATCTTTCGGAACTATCAAAATATCCTGTGCTTTCCCTGAAAGAAGAACGTGAGGTTACACAGCTTGTTTACGAGAACCATGACCCCAGAGCGGTTGAGAAACTGACAGTTTCTAACCTCAGGCTTGTGGTTAAAATCGCTATGAGCTACTACAACACGTATCAGAATATTCTCGATCTTATTCAGGAAGGTAATGTTGGTCTTCTCCATGCCATAAAGAAATACAATCCCCACAAGGGAACCAAATTCTCAACATATGCGCAATTCTGGATAAGGGCTTATATCCTGCAGTATATAATGAGCTCATGGAGCCTCGTAAAAATTGGAACGACCGAAGGCCAGAGGAGGCTTTTCTATCGGTTGAACAAGGAAAAACGGAGACTTGAGCATCTTGGGCTGAACCCTGCCCCTGCCACCCTTGCCCGTTCCCTGGGAGTAAAAGAGGAGGACATAATAGAGATGAATATTCGATTAACATACAATGACATATATCTTGACTCTCCTGTGAATGACGATGGAGTTGATACGATTATGGATTTACTCACATCCGATGAGGACGTGGAGTATGTGGTAATGGAAAAGGAATCGAAAAGAGTCCTGGATGAAAAAATTAAGGCGTTGAAGATTAATCTGAACGAGAAAGAGATATGCATACTTGATAACCGCATTATGGCAGATAAGCCGGAAACGCTTGAAGAGATAGGGGCAAGGTTCTGTATATCCCGGGAGCGTGTCAGACAGATCGAGCAGAGGGTCCTGAAAAAAGCCAGGACTGCCTTTAATGGAGATATGGCAAACCTGTGTCTATGGCAGCCACATAAAGGACCTGATGGAGCTAAAGCCCTCAACAGAAATTGATTCAAGATGAGGGGGGGGCTTAGACCCCAAAATGGCATTTTAAGGAACTCGCAAAATAACCTGATTTCTGAAGAATATGGTGGTTTGTTTTTTAGGGGTGAATCCGCTATACTTAGCAACAAGACACCCGGTTTTTTTATGGAAGCTGACACAACAGGCTTTCGGACTGAAATATGTGACTCCTCGCTGGTCTTAAACTGCGTGTTTGTGGAAAATTGGCTTTGTTTCGGTTAGCTGGAACACCTCGATGAGCACCACAAAATTACGAAGATTCCCTTCTAAATTCTATCTCAGCAGTATTCTTATTTTTTTGTTTTTTTTAGATGCATTCACTCTCTGGTTTGTAGCAAGAACCGATTACAAAAATACCCTTGATCGAACGAGAATTAGCCTTGAAAAAGCAGCCATCTCACTTGAAGAAAGAGTGAGACGAACCATTATATCTGCTGAGGCGACTCTGGATGGCCGCGCTATACGAATCCAGGAAAAAGGCATTCGTTCTATTATCTTATCAAAACAAGAGTGGGAGCGTTTCCGAACAGCTGCGGATGGCCTTTCAGATGCAGGATCTCTCTGGCTGTTGGATCACGAAGCTCGTCTTTTGTCGGATTCCACGTCTTATCCTTCACCGCAAATAGACTTCTCTGGAAGGGAATATTTTATTGCCCACAGGGATCTGGGCACCAGATTTTATATTGGACCGGTTGTAAAGGGTAGAATAACGGGGAAATACAGCTTCACTATTAGCCGCAGGCTAGAAAGCAAGGATGGGCGTTTTCTGGGCATCATTGTTGCTGCTATAGATACGGATGATTTTGCGAATTTCATGCGCAACGTTGAACTTGACGAAGAAAGTACGGTTATTGTTTTTCGAACCGATGGAGCCCTTATCCTGCGCCAGCCAATGAGTGATGAATTTCTCGGAAAGGATTTCAAACATCTCAAGCTCTTCAACATTCCTTTTGACAAAGAGCCTTCAGGATCGTATGAAGCCCGAGCTACAGGCGGTATTAAAAGGTTTATAGCGTATAGGAAGATTGACAGGTTGCCATTAGTGGTTGCGGCCACAACCCCTCTCGATCCTATTGTGAAAGGATGGAGGGAGCGGCTCAAGGTTTACTCGCTGATTGCCCTTGTCTTTTTTTTCGTGTTGCTTGGTTTTTCCTGGCTTGTCAGGAGAACCACGACGAGAGAAGAGAGAGAAAAAACAGAAGAGCTTTCTGTAATCAATCGATCACTCCAGAACGAAATTAATGAACGGAAACGGGCTGAAGGCGCACTGTTGCGAAGCATGGAACGGCTCGATATCATTTCTGAAACAGCAAATCAACTCCTTTTCAGTACAGAACCGCGGAAAATGGTAGAAACACTCTGCCGCAGAGTGATGGAGCACCTTGACTGCGAGGTTTTCCTGAACTTTCTTGTGGATGAGGAGATGAAGTGTTTACGGCTTAATGCGTATGCAGGCATTGAAGAGGAAATAGCCAACAGCATACATTTTCTCGAATATGGCGAAACAGTATGCGGGTGTGCAGCCAGGGATGCATGCCGGATAGTGGCAGAGAATATTTCCGCCTCATCCGATATTCAAACCGGCCTGATCCGCTCTTTGGGAATTACCGCCTATTTCTGTCATCCACTTCTTGTACAGGAGCAGGTTATTGGCACCCTCTCTTTTGGCACTCGGTCCCGCTCGACTTTTGCTGAAGATGAGCTTTCCCTTATGAAGATTGTGGCAGACCAGGTAGCAACTGCCATGGACCGGATACGCCTCCTCCGCCTAGAAAAAGAACGGGCTGATGAACTTGAGCTGCAGATAGCAAGGCGCACTGTTCAACTCAAACAACAGGCAGAATTGCTTAATGTGGCACAGGATGCGATTATTCTGACTGATATTGATGGAAAGATCATTTTTTGGAGCACCGGTGCCGAGAATACTTACGGATTTTCACAGGAAGAATCTATTGGTAGTAACATATATGACCTGTTACAGACAGAATCTCAGGTTCCCATCAGAGACATCATAAATACCATTAAACACGAAGGACGCTGGGAAGGTGAACTTATTCACACCTGTAAGGAAGGGAGGAAGGCAACCATACACAGCAAGTGGATATTGCGGCAGAATGAGGTCGACGGGATAATGGAGATAATGGAAGTAAACCGGGATATTACCTCTCGAAAACAGGTTGAAGAAGCGGTGAAAGAGGAACGGGAACGGCTTTACAGTGTCCTCGAAACGTTGCCTGCCTATGTGGTTTTGTTAACACGGGACTACCGGATACCATTCGCCAATCGCATTTTTCGGGAGCTTTTTGGGGATCCTGAGGACAGGCAATGTTTTCATCATCTCTTCGGGCGCACAGGCCCCTGTGAAGGCTGTGAAACCTACAAAACCCTCAAGACCATTGAACCTCAACGATGGCTGTGGACCGGCCCTGACGGTCATATTTACGATATCCACGATTTTCCCTTTACAGATGCTGACGGTTCCACGCTCATTCTGGAGATGGGTATCGATATTACTGATCGCAAGCGAGCTGAAGAGGAAGTTCGGCTGGCAAACGCATACAATCGGAGTCTTATTGAGGCGAGCCTCGATCCTCTTGTAACCATTAGCGCTGATGGGAGGATAATGGATGTCAATGAAGCCACAGAGAAAGTCACCGGATGTGCAAGACTCCAGCTCATCGGTACTGATTTTTCTGATTACTTCACAAGCCCGGAAAGAGCCAAGGCCGGATATGAACAGGTGTTCAAAGAAGGGCTGGTGAGGGACTACGAACTCGAGATTCGCCACAGTTCAGGACATGTTACCCCTGTACTTTACAATGCCACGTTGTATAGAGACGAAACAAGGAAGGTACTAGGGGTTTTTGCTGCGGCCAGGGATATTTCTGCCCTGAGAAACGCAGAACAGGCTCTAAGGGAAAGCGAAGAAAGATATCGAATCGCTATTGAAAGCGCCTCCGACGGCATTGCTCTGGTTGTACATGACCTTCACGTATTCGTCAACAGACGGTTTGCAGAGATATTTGGCTATGAAGGTCCCAGCGAGATTGTTGGAAAACCTCTGTCAATCACTGTTCACCCTGATGACCTTAACAGAGTGTTGGAAATCAACAAAACGAGACAGGAGGGTAAATCAGCTCCTGCCCGGTATGAGTTTAAAGGCCTAAAAAAAGACGGTACCCTGCGAATCATTGAAGTTTCAGCAGTGAGAACAACCTATCTCGGAGAATCGGCGTCACTGTCTTACTTGAGGGATATTACGGAATATAAAAATCTTGAAGATCAACTGCGTCACTCTCAGAAGATGGAAGCAATCGGCACCCTTGCAGGGGGGATTGCCCATGATTTTAATAATATCCTGGCAGCAATTATCGGGTTTGCTGAAATGATTGAAGAGGACATTCCTCAGGGCAGACCAAAGCTTGAACACGTTCAAAGGGTGATTCGTGCGGCTTCTAGGGGGCGGGAACTGGTTCAGCAGATCCTCGCGTTTTCCCGGAAGACAGAACATGCCCGCAAACCTGTGTCCGTTGCCTCACTGGCGAGGGAGACGGTACAGCTCTTGCGAGCCTCAATTCCTACCACCATTGATATTCTGCTCGATATTGCCGCTGTCTCTGATACCATCCTTGCCACACCGGTTGAGGTGCAGCAGGTATTCATGAATCTTATAACGAATGCTGCCCTTTCCATGAACGAAAAAGGAGGGATGGTTCACGTGAGCATTACTGATGTTAACATTGAGCCCGATTCCCCGATACTCAACCCTGACATGGGCTCGGGGGAATACCTGCGGGTGGTTGTGAGCGATACTGGCTCAGGTATGACCCCTGATGTTATGGAAAGGATATTCGATCCCTTCTTTACGACCAGGGAAGTGGGCCAGGGCTCAGGAATGGGCCTTGCCGTTGTGTACGGGATCGTGAAGAGTCTTCACGGGAAGATCGAAGCCGAAAGCGAGCCGGGTGTTGGTTCAACCTTTTCAATATTTTTTCCAAAGGCAGAAGCTGGTTTATCAGCAGAGGAAACCGCCTCTGAACAGGCCCCTGGAAACAGCGAGCGAGTCTTGTTTATAGATGACGAGAAATTCCTTGTTGAGTGGGGGCAGGCGCAGCTGGAGCGAATAGGGTATGAAGTGACAGCTCTGGATAACAGTGTTGTGGCATTTGAGATCTTCCTATCTGACCCATCAGGATTCGATCTTGTGATTACCGATCAGACAATGCCTGGGATGACCGGGCTCGACCTCGCCAGGGAGATTTACAAAATAAGGCCGGATATGCCCGTCATACTGTGCACAGGGCACAGCGACGTTGTAACCACAGATATTATGAAAGAAGCAGGTATCAAGGAATTCCTCATGAAGCCCCTTACCAAAAAGGAACTTTTGGATGCCATACAGAGGGTGCTGCATAAGGAAGAATACAGCCGAAAGGATCCTGAAGTTCACGGGACGACAGGGGTATAATATGGGTGGCCCATGGCAGATATACTGATCATCGATGACGACAGTGATGTGTCTGATATGCTTGTTGAAATGGTGACAAGGATGAGCCATCGCCCTGAATCATCATTTACATTAAAAGATGCACGGCAAAAGATCCTCGCTAACGATTATGATGTGATTTTTTTGGATGTTAGACTCCCGGATGGGAATGGCCTGGATATTCTTCCCCTTATCAAGGACATGAGTTCTGTGCCAGAGGTCATCATTATCACAGGACACGGAGATTCTGACAGTGCTGAGCTTGCCATGAAAAGCGGTGTGTGGGACTTTATCCAAAAACCCTGTTCCCTCAGCTCCATGAGGCTGGTCCTGACACGGGCAATTCAGTACCGGGAGAAGAAGGGACTTGCCACAAAACCACCGGTTCTCCTCAAAAAAGACAACATAATAGGTAATAGCCCCTCACTGAGGGCGAGCTTTGATCTCGTTGCCCAGGCAGCACAGAGCGATATCAATGTACTTATAACCGGTGAAACAGGAACTGGAAAAGAACTGTTTGCTCGTGCCATACATGATAACAGCCAAAGAGCAGACAAAAGCTTCATCGTGGTGGATTGTGCTGCCATGCCAGATAATCTCGTTGAAAGCATGCTTTTTGGCCATGAAAAAGGAGCTTTTACAGGCGCGGATCGTTCGCGTGAGGGCCTTATCAAGCTGGCGCACAAGGGAACGCTTTTTCTTGATGAGATTGGAGAATTGCCCCCTCTGATTCAAAAGTCTTTTTTGAGGGTCTTGCAGGAACACAGATTTCGCCCTATCGGTTCCAGCGGGGAAGAACAAAGCGATTTCAGGCTCATTGCAGCCACCAACAGAAAGCTTGACAGGATGGTTGCCAACGGTCAGTTCAGAACCGATCTCCTGTTCAGAATTCAGGCTCTTACAATAGAGCTTCCCCCCTTGCGAGAAAGAAAGGAAGATATCAAGGAGCTGACGATACACTATCTTAGAAAGTTCTGCGAAGGATACGGGGTTGCGATGAAAGGCGTTACACCAGAATTCTTTGACGCGCTTACTGGGTATGAATGGTTAGGAAATGTCAGAGAATTTGCCAATGCCATGGATACTGCAGTTTGCAGTGCTCTCCATGAGCCGACCCTTTATCCGAAACATCTACCGACTTACCTGCGTGTGAAGCTGGCCCATGCTGCCCTGAAAGAAACGAAAAAACCAGTCGAGCCTGTTCTTCCGGGTGGAGGGAAGATCGAGGAATTTACCACGTTGAGTTCATTCAGGGGGGATATCATCGATGAGGCTGAACGGCAATATCTGGTGGAACTGATTGCCCGAACGAAGAACAATGTCAAGGAGATCTGTCGGATTTCAGGATTGTCACGTTCACGTCTTTATGCTCTACTCAAAAAGCATAGACTCATTAAGGTGAAACCTTAAATAGATATTAGCTGAAAAAGGGCCCGGTGGCGTTCATGTCTTGTCCTGCAGGACTTAGTCTCGTTTTTCAGGACAACTCTCCTGTTATTATGTTTCAAATCTCAATTCCACAAATGCTAACTCACTGTAATCAGGGGAATAAAAAATAATTCAACTACCTCACATGAGTGGCGCGATTCTTGAAAAAGAAAGACCAAGGTCAATCTTAAGTTTGGGGAGGCAATCATGTCCAAAGGCTATTGGAGTGAAATCAGCACGGGGCATTGTGTGGTCTCTGTCAATGCAAATGTTTCTATTGACTGGGCGTTAGCCAGCCTGTGGAATAGAGCAGGAATTATCCAGACTAAAAAGCAGGATGAAAGAAATGGTTTCAGCAGCGATCCAAAGACATCAAGAGCTGTTGAACAGGTGGTTTTGCCAGCTGTCGGGCCTTTCAAATCAGTAATGCAGCACGGGGCAGTTCTTGAAGAAGAAATAGAAAAAAAGGCGCTGGAACAGTTTTACCTCGGTCGCATTCAGGATTCGCATGCCCGTGGTGTAAATCTTGTTTACACGCTCATGATTCTCAATGGAAAGATGCCCATGAAAATGGAAGACTTTGATCTCAATGACATTCTCAGGGGTATCGTTCCTTTTATCTCTCCAATTATGCGAGATGATATTACAATCCAAGTTGATATAGCTGAAGATTCTTTGCCAATGAAGGGGGATACGAGATTTATAAAACAGGCTGTTGGAGAGTTGATCTTGAATGGAAGGGACGCCCTTCCTTTCGGTGGAACCATTGCTCTGGTCACGCGGAAGGTAAAGGTGAGAATGAACAGTCCTGATTCAGCTCAACATAAAATTGTCGAATGTGCATTACTCAGTGTTGTTGACACTGGCAAGGGGATAGACCCCCAACTGAAATCGCATATCTTTGAATCTTTCTTTACAACAAAACCAACAGGGACTGGTCACGGGCTTGGCCTTACACTTGTCAATCAAATTGTGCAGGCCCACAAAGGCTGCTTTAAAATAATAAGCAGAAAAGAGGAAGGAACGTCTGCACGTATGTTTCTGCCTCTCTTGGAGTCCACTATTGACATCAGGGGTCATGCAAGGTTAAAAAAAACAGCGGTAATGCAGTCCAACTACATCAAGGAGGTGTACAATGTTTAAGCCTAAAAAAATACTTGTACCAACAGATTTCTCAGATCATGCAGATAGGGCACTTGAGAAGGCGATTGATATTGCCAAAGAAGAGGGCTCCGAGATTATTCTTTTTCATGTAATACACGAAGATTTTCAGACCTGTGTTGTTGACTATTGCTTTACAGCGGATGAAATTGACGCTTTCAAAAAAAGGGTGTTTCAGGCGGCATCCGAAAACATGCAAAAACAACTGGACAAATTCCCATCATCCAAAGAGGTAAAGGTTTCCATCGAAGCAAGAAATGGAATTCCCTACGAAGAGATTATAAAGCTACAGGAAGAGAAAGGTGCTGATCTTATTGTCATATCTCCGCACGGACGTTCGGCAATTAAGGCTTTCTTCATGGGAAATGTGGCGAGCAGGGTACTGAAACACGCAAAGGGTGAGGTGCTATTGGTTAAGTGAAAAACAGGGATATTTCAGAAGAAGATTACCGGGTAGAACAAGGAGGTATTTCATGGTGAAGCCAAAAAAAATTTTAGTACCTACTGATTTTTCAGAGCACTCAAACAGAGCATTTGAACGGGCACTCGATGTTGCAAAACAGAACGACTCTGAAGTTGTTCTCCTCCATGTTATCGACCAGGACATCCAGGCGTGCACGGTCGATTATTGCTTGACTGAAGATGAAGTTACAAAAATGGAGAAACGCGTAATGGAAAACGCAAAAAATAGCCTCCATCAGATACAGACCAAGTTTCCTCTGTCTGGGGAGGTAAAGACTTCAGCTGAAGTGGTGCAGGGGATTCCCTACGAGGAAATCCTAAAATTTCAGGAGCAGAATGGAGTTGATCTCATCGTCATTGCGTCCCGCGGAAGATCAGCCATTGCAAAATACTTCCTCGGGAGTGTAAGCTCGAATGTTCTAAAAGGCGCGAAGTGTGAGACACTACTTGTGAAATGAGTGTTGAGGATTTCCTTTCCACCTTGAAGATAAATGGACAATTGTGTCTTATGGAGGGTCTGGTATGGGTAAGCAGTTCATGGGAGGCATTGCCTCAGACGTTGTGAAGAGAACTGATCACTCCCATCACGTCGCTCAGGTTGTGGATGCTGAACCTGCTGTTGTGGGCATAACCGGGCTGGCAGATTACACTAAGAAATATGAAATAAAAGGAGGATTATACCATGCCAGGAAAAACAGTGCAGACAGAAACCGCCGAGGCCTTTGGGCGTACATTTATTAAAGGAAATATCCCGGAGATTAACAGCGTGAGGTGTCTTGGGTGCAGGAATTGCGTTAATCTTTGCAAAAAGCTTGGTCCAAACGTTCTCGACATTGTGGATGGTGTTGCAAAACCGGTGAGGCCGCAAAACTGTATTGGTGATGGGGCCTGTATGCTGTCATGTCCCACTAAAGCCATTTTTCTTATGAGCAAATATGACCCGGCAGCACCGCCGGTTGCAGTTTAAGTGGCTGGTATCATAAAGCATAAACGGGAGTGCATACGTGAGATGTTGCCGTATGATATCCGCAGCACTATGAATAGTGGAATACAGTGTTATTGAAAAAATGATATCCATTATTGATGTGGAAGTTCCCATCATCGTAAAAACATGATTGGTTGATGAAGGGCTTACAAATGCATTTAAGGACTCCATGCATGGTCATGCAGACCGACGTCATCACAGCAAAGAGGAGGAAATCCCTTTCGCATATCCGGTGAGAAAGAAGCTGGCGGATGAACACCACAGATGATGAGAGTGCTTATGGAGGGGCGCAATTGGGAATGAAGAAGGTCAACCTGATGGAGCAGGACTAACCACGGGTTCTCAGTCCATTGGAGGTTAAAGACCACAGACAATCGGTAGCAGGTGATGGATGTTCTGGTGAGAGGCTCATTCCAGGCGAATCCTGTAAATCATTTCACCTTCCTTTTTCCCTGTTATATTAGAACGAAGGACCAGACCGAGGATGATTGTCTTCCCGTCTTTACTCCATGCGTTCTTTGCTACGATTGGGTGTGTTCCTTTCCACTCCTGGTCAACAAAGTTGGTGATGCGCTTGACAATTTTGCCATCCCGGTCCATGAGAAAGAGATCGGTGAAAAGGTTTCGCACGATAAAGTGACTGAAGCGCGGTCCGTCCTTTTTCCATGCATCGTTCATGCGTTTCTCATATTGTGGGTCGAAGTTGTTTGTTGTGAAAGCAATCAATTTTTCATCCGGCGAATAGGAGGCATAGTGCTCAAGGAAGTCTTTTGACCCGGTAAGGTTTTTCATGTTTTTTATGGTACCATCTGGATCGAATCTGACTTCATAAATATCAGCTCTGTAACCAGGATAGGGCAGTTCACCGTATCCTATATCTGTTGCTAAAAGTAGTTTTCCATCTGACGACCACCCCTGAGGTTTGAATGTAGCACCATCCTGTGGAGGGTGTACTTTGATATCGTAGATTCTCGTATCTTCCCCATTCACGTGGATCTTTGCGGTCTTAAGGAGCCAGCGTCCATTTGGATATTGATCAAACGGTCTGGAGCCTCCAATGCGCTCAGCCCAGGCGATCATTTTTCCATCTTTTGAAAACGTTGGAGAAAGGATGCCGCTGTTGATATCATGATTTGTGAATTTGGTAAGTTCGATCCATATCTTCCCGTCTTTACTGACGAGAAAAAGATTATTCCACCATCCTGTTTCCGGCTCTGCATTCAATCTTGCGCCAGGTATCCGTTTTTCCTGTTTCCAGCTAATATTGTCTGGAATTTCTCCCTGGGTAATGAACCACTCGCCGGAAGGGTGCCAGTCTGAGGCGCCCTTATGAATTAAAGGAACTGTGGATAGCTTGAAACCAACTGCCCGTTGAGCATTACAACTGATACATACCTTGTCTGATTCAGGATTTATAGAGTTTTCTCGAACTTTGAAAATCTGCAAAATGCCCTTTTCATCTTTTCTTAAAAAGAGAAGGTCGTTGGAATTGGGGTCCCATGCGTCAAAGGCAGCGTTATCTAAAAATTTTTCAACAGACGCTACGTTTATGGCGAGGGCATAGGGAAAACTGACAAAAAAGGAAAGAATGCAGAAAACCAGCATTTTCACCCATGGCTTCATGAAACAAAAAATGTAATGTCCGCAGTTA
>Ga0116187_1004677_pt1 | contig 11837 bp, 9 predicted proteins | sample AD_JPNNA6_MetaG_FD_89755 | JGI IMG/M metagenome (GOLD analysis project Ga0116187, IMG submission 89755) | Active sludge microbial communities of municipal wastewater-treating anaerobic digesters from Japan - AD_JPNNA6_MetaG | ecosystem: Engineered > Bioreactor > Anaerobic > Digestate | place... | reverse complement strand
GCTTTTATATAGCTTGGGCCACCAAGATAACTCCAGCTAATTCCCTGATCCGTGCTTTTATATAATCCGTGGTATCCATAAAATAAATTATTACTCTCATCAATACTTAAAATGGGTCTTTCTGGATAGGAAGGAATAAAACCAATCTGCTCCCAGGTAATTCCTAAATCAGTTGATCGTGAAATTTTTTCTCTGTGTTCAGCATATAAGTACTGATTTGAATCGGCTATTAAAGAATTTACATTTAAAAGCAAATTAGAATTTATGATTTGATTCCAAGTGCTTCCATAATCAGTTGATGAGAAAATACTTCTACCAGCAGTAGATACGAATATTTTTCCTGAATCTAAAGCAACTATCGAAGTAATTGATTTATCAGTTACTGAGATAACACTCCATGAATTTCCTGAGTCCGTTGATTTATGGAAAGTACCATTATCATCTCCAACATAGATGTATCCTTCAGCTGATGTAATCATAGATCGGGCGGCAACATATTCCGAATCACATATTACCCATGTATTCCCATAATTTGTTGATTTATAAATCCCGAACCAGGAACCGGATTGCGCTGCATAAATATTTTCTGCAGAGTCTATCGATAATTTATTGTCACCACCGTTAGGATTACCTGTCCATTGCCAGGTTGTACCACCATTGGTTGAACGAAAAACTCCCAACCCACTTGCGAAGATGTATCCACTTGCTGCAATATCAATATCAGAAATTGCGTGTGTGTGATTAAAAATCTTTTCCCAATAAACCACTTGAGCATTTGAGGAAGAATAAAAGATGGTCAGAAGTATTATAAGGAACTTAAATTTCATAAGATCCTCTTATAAAGTGTTGATTAAAAATAAAAGATCAAGCTGTCAATGTCAATTAAAATATTACCTGCTAAACAACAAATACTTTTGCAATATCAACAAGTAAGGACGGATTGTTAAATAAAGCTGTTGTAAAAACTTTACCGAGTGTTCTTTTTTCGATTGGAATTTTTAATACAGAATGAGCAATGTTGTTAAACTTTTCATCTGAAAAATTATAGATACCTTCTTTTATTCTGTTAAACGTTTCGTGGCGTTTGCCGAGTCTGTCTTTCCAGGCTTTATCATAAGTAAAAATATGTTCAGGTTTGTTTTGTTTGATTGCTTCGCCCGCAATCGTTCCCGCAATTTTTCCTCCAATCATTCCGCTTGCAATTCCTCCGCCGCTAAGCGGATTAACCTGTCTTGCTGCATCACCTACTAACATAATACCCAGACCTGAAATCTTATCCAGTGTAATTGAACAAGGAACTCCGCCGGCGATTCTTGTTAACACAGGCGAATCAGGATAATGCTTGTTCATAAAATCATCAAGATAATACTGAGCGTATTTTTTCTTGTTAGCCGATCCGCTTATTCCTAACCCGATATTTGCCTTGTTTTTACCTTTTGGAAATATCCAGAAATATCCGTGTGGCGCAACTTCCTGTCCGAAATAAAAATAAAGTGTGTTCTGATCAACAGGAATGTTTGCAGCAGTAACCTGAACAGCGCTTTCCATATCTCGAAAATCGGTAACTGTTTTTAGTCCTGCCCATCTTCCGACTCGTGATTCAACCCCATCTGCAGCAATTACAATTTTTGATTTAACTTCTTTTTGTTCACCTTTATATTCATATTTAACTCCGTTCACCTTGCCATCATCAAATAATAAATCATTCACGTAAACACGGGTTAATATTTCAACTCCTGCTTGAGCAGCGGTTCTTGCAAGTTCATAATCAAAATTTCTTCTTTCAAGAACATAACCAGCATCTCCGAATTCAATAATTACTTCACTGCCATCGGGAGCGTTTAAAGAGAATTTATTTATTTCTGTTGCAATCCACTTTGGATCAACCTTAACAAATTCTTCAACTCCGGCTTTACTGATTGCTTCACCGCATCTGACCGGATAACCTACATCTCTGTCTTTTTCAAGCATCAGAACAGAAACGCCTTGCTCAGCAGCAAATCTTGCAGCCATACTTCCTGCTGGTCCGGCACCGACTACTATTATGTCATATTCAGTTTTCAATTTTTAACATCCCGTTTTTATTTCTCAAAGCCACAGTCATAAAACAATAGTAGGCAATATGCAATAGGCTGTAGACAATATTTAAATCATTTTTTATCGGCATTTCTTAAATAACTTTCCGGATTTTCTATCATATGGTTTAGCATTCTTCCAATTTCCCTATAACGGTTTATCAAATCATCAAAGGTGGTTTTGTCTATGTATTTACATTCAAAAGCAAATTCCAACCAAACTTGTGTTTCCGAATTTTCCATATCGGCATCAGAAGTCTTTGAAATAAAGTGAGCTTCATATCTTCTTTTTCTGTAAGCTTCGGCTATAGAAGAACAGACTGATCTTGATGATCTTCTGATTTGATCGGTTAAAGAATACTTCTCTTCTTTAGGAAAGCTTTTGGAAACTTCAAAAATCTGCATAGCTAATTCAAAAGCTTTTTTATAAACAGTTAAGTCTTTAAATGTTAAATTCATTTCCTTCTTGCCTACTGTCTATTGCATATTGCCTACTGCTTACTGTTTATTGCCTATTTTTTAAGAACTCCATCGCGATTAAACTTAATCACTTCAATCGGACAAGACCATACACACTTTGCGCAATTAGTGCATCGTTCATCAATGATATAGATCTCTGCTTCTTTTAATTCTATTGCATCTTCCGGGCAAACACCTACACAACATCCGCAAAAGTCACACTTATCCGGTAAGATATCAATCATTAGTTTACCAGTTTTTGCTTGTCTGTATTTTAATTCCATTTATGATTTTTAATTTTCTATTAAAGCTTATTCTTTTTCAAATTCTTCACGAACCGATTTCTTTTTATTCACTAATTCCTGTTTTTCCTTCATAAGCTCAATTAATCTTGCTTCATCCTCTGTATTTTCCTGAGCTTTAACATTTGCAGCGATCTGAATATCGATATGGGTTTGTTTATACTTAATTATAAGATCTGTTGCATATTTTATATTTCTCATTTCCTGGTTTTCCGAAAGTGAAAAGTCTTCCCAGTTATCACTTAAAGAATATTTTTCAATCGTAAGTTCACGTAAATACACCTGAGTTTCATCATCAAATAAATTAATCAAATCAGCCGGATCTAAACTGCCGCGGTTTTCATATTCAAAATAAACTTTTTCATATATCTTTTTATGAATATCAATAAGAATATCATCTTCAGTAACATTTTCAATTATCAACGCAATTATCTTTTCATTATTTTCAAAAAGTAACCGGATTAACTCTCGTTCAGTATTGTAAAAATGCGGCGGAATTTTAGCCTTCTCTTGTATTATCAATCCTTCTTTGGAAATATCTTCTTCCTTAAAGATTCTTTGAGATTGGATTCTGTTTTGTTTTTTCTGAAATTCAAGCGCTTTATCTAACTCTGCTTCTAAAAGTTTTTCTCTCAGGTTAAATTTTCTGGCAATATTTCTGATTAAAAGATTTCTTTTAAGTTCATCATCAACTAATGCAATAGGTTTTACAAGCTCACGAATTGCCTCAGCCATTTTTGTTGGGTCATCAAACATTCCTTGCGCTTCATAGTATCCGGTTTGATATTCAAGAAAATTTTCTGCCCGTTTAATAATTTCTTCAAAAGCTTCTTTACCAAATTTATTTACATAAGAATCAGGGTCTTCATCTTTTGGCAATGTTGATATTTTAACATCAAAATCCCTCTTAAGTAAAATTTCAATGCTTCGCATAGATGCTTTTATGCCAGCAGCATCGGCATCAAATAAAAGAACAACATTTTTTGTGTAACGGGAAAGCAATTGCGCCTGATCATCTGTTAAAGCAGTTCCGGAAACAGCGACAACATTTTTAATTCCTGCTTGATAAAGCGAAATCAAATCCATATAACCCTCAACAATAATTGCTTTATCAAGTTTTCTTATATCGTCTTTAGCGTGCGAAAGTCCGTAAAGAATTCTGCCCTTTACATAAATTAAAGATTCAGGTGAGTTTATATATTTTCCGCCTGTATCTTCTTCTCGTAACTTTCTTCCTGCAAAAGCAACAACTCTTCCGTTTGGCGAAAATATGGGAAAGATAATTCTGCCCGGCAGTTTATCATAAACTCTACCGTCTTTATATCTTCCTATCAATCCAAGCTTTAATGCTCTTTCAAGATCAATATTTTTTTCTTTAAGAAAGTTTACAAGATTTTCATATCCGTTAATTGCATAACCCAGACCAAACGCACGTATTGTTTGAATTTTAAGATTTCTGTTTTTAAAATATTCTCTTGCTACTTCTCCTTCCTGATCATTTAACAGATTGTTTAAAAAATATCTTGCGACTTCTGTATTGATATCAAAAAGAATTTCCTGTTCAGATTGCTTTTCGCTATATCCTTCATCATCATAACTAATCTCAATACCTTGTTGTTCGGCAATTTCCTGAACTGCTTCGATAAAAGAAATTTTTTTGTATTCCATGAGGAACTTAAAAACATTTCCGCCTGTGTGACATCCGAAGCAGTGGAAGATTTGTTTTTCTTCAGTTACTGTAAATGATGGAGTTTTTTCGTTATGAAAAGGACATAATCCAACAAAATTTTTTCCGCGTTTTCTTAACTGAACATATTCCGATATTACATCAACTATACTTACTGAGTTTCTTATTTCTTCTATTTTCGATTCTGAGATTCGCATATCCAAATATAATAAGATTAAAGCATATGATTTAAGACTTTTAGTGTAGGTTGAATTATTTTTATATTTATATTGAATTAAAATTGATTTAATAATTGAATTGTCTAAAACATAAGCAGTATTATGGAAGAAATTGTAAAGAACATAAAACACTATTGTAACAGTTTAACAAAATACTCAAGATATAAAACAAGAGAAGTTTTCGTTGGAGATATTCCGCTCGGAGGAAACAATCCAATCCGTATTCAATCAATGACAACAACCGATACTATGAATACAATCGCAACAGTTGAACAAACAATAAGAATGGTAAATGCGGGTTGTGAGTATGTAAGGATAACTGCTCCAAGCATTAACGAAGCAAAAAATCTTGGAGAAATTAAAAAGGAACTTCGTACACGCGGTTATAATGTTCCATTGATTGCAGATATTCACTTTACTCCAAACGCGGCTGAAATGGCTGCGAGACTTGTTGAGAAGGTTCGTATAAATCCCGGTAATTATATTGATAAGAAAAAGTTTGATCTGATAGAATATACTGATACTGAATATCAGGAAGAGATTGACAGAATAAGAGATCGTTTTACTCCGCTTGTAAGAATATGCAAAGAATACGGCACTGCAATGCGTATCGGAACAAATCACGGTTCATTATCAGATAGAATTATGAGTCGTTATGGCGATACACCGCTCGGAATGGTTGAATCAGCATTAGAATTTTTAAGAATATGTGAAGACGAAAATTTTCATAACATCGTCCTCTCGATGAAAGCAAGTAATCCGCAGGTAATGGTTCAGGCTTACAGATTATTAATAAATAAAATGGAAGCTGAAGGAATGAACTATCCGCTTCATCTTGGTGTTACAGAAGCAGGCGGCGGAGAAGATGGAAGAATAAAATCATCACTTGGAATAGGAGCTTTACTTGAAGATGGAATTGGTGATACAATTCGTGTTTCATTAACAGAAGACCCTGAGTTTGAAGCGCCTGTTGCAATTGCACTCGCAAACAGATATAAAGGAAGAGAAAACCATAAAGCAATTAAAGAGATTGATGAATCACCAATTGATCCTTTTAATTACAACAAAAGAAAAACATTTAGTGTCCTATCTATTGGAACCGGCAATGTTCCAAGAGTTGTTGCTGATTACAGCGAAAGAAATATTACTTCACAAAAAGATCTGATTGATATAGGATATACTTATGATAAACAAAATGATATATGGAATCTATCCGATACAGCAGCAGATTTAATTTATCTCGGAAAAAATATTTTACCATTCGATTGCCCGGATAACTTAAGCATAATATATGATTTTGAAGTTTGGCAGGATTTAAAAAATAATCATAACAGTTTTCCAATTTTTTCTGCACAACAATTTTTAGATGCAAAAAAGAAATCAGATAAATTAAATTTTGTCAGAATATCTATTGATGATTCTTCAAAACCTTTTTTAGATCAAATAAAAAACGATAAAACTGTTGTGCTTGTTCTGGAAACAAATAATCTTGCCGGAATGGTTGAACAACGCAGAGTGTTTTTTGATTTACTTCAAAACGATGTTCAGAATCCCGTAATAATAAAAAGAGATTATTCAAGCATAACATCTGAAAATCTGCAGCTTTACTCTGCAACAGATTTTGGTGCATTACTGATTGATGGCTTTGGTGATAGTGTCTGGTTATCAGTTGATGAATAAGCTCAGGAAGTTCCAGTGCTTATGTAAAAAGCTTTATCAGAAAATCTGAAACAAAAGAAAAGATTATAAACAGATTATTATTTAACATCTTACAAGCAGCACGGCAAAGGATATCAAAAACCGAATATATTGCCTGTCCATCTTGCGGAAGAACTTTATTTGACTTGCAGGAAACAACAGAAATGATTCGTAAAAAAACCGAGCATCTGAAAGGATTGAAGATTGCAATAATGGGCTGCATTGTTAATGGGCCCGGAGAAATGGCTGATGCTGATTATGGCTATGTTGGAGCAGGCGTTGATAAAATTACCCTTTATAGAGAAAAAAATATTGTAAAACGTAACATTCCGGCAAATAATGCTGTTGATGAATTAATAAATTTGATAAAAGAAGACGGAAAATGGGTAGAGCCTTGATTTAAAGCAAAGAAAAATTGTTTATTAAATCAGATAGGTATATATTTCAATACTTAAATATGAGAAGATTAAACCCGAAAAAATTAAAGTTCCTCGTTAAAGATGACCTTTGCGGTCAGAATGCGAAGACCAGAAAATTTTAAGAAATGCACCCAAACCACAAAAGGGTGCATTTTTTTTTGTTTTTATGAGATGTGATAGTATTATAAAAATTATAGAAGACTGGGCACCTAAATCCATAGCCTGGGAAAAGGACAATGTAGGTTTACAGGTTGGATCATTACAAAGAGAAGTTACAAACATTCTGCTTTGTTTAGATGTTAACGAAGATGTTGTTAATGAAGCAATAAAACTGAAGTGTAACCTCATCATCAGTCATCATCCACTGCTTTTTAAACCGTTAAAGAAAATTGATGTTGGTAAAGATCAACATTCAAAACTTGTTGAAAAGCTGATAAAAAAAGACATAACTGTTTTTTCTGCCCATACAAATTTAGATTTTACAAAAGACGGTGTAAGCTTTCAGCTTGCTAAAAAACTTGGATTAAAAAATCAAAAATTTCTTTTAAACCTTTCATCAAATCAATATAAAATTTCCGTTTTTGTTCCGGTTAAATTTGCCGATAAAGTTGCCAATGCAATGCACGAAGCAGGTGCAGGTATAATTGGTGAATACTCGAACTGCAGTTTCAGAACTACCGGAATCGGAACTTTTAAAGGATCAGAAAAATCAAATCCAAAAGTTGGATTGAAAAACAAATTGGAAACGGTTGAAGAAATAAAAATTGAAGTTCTGGCAAACTCTTTCGATACAGATAAAATTATAACAGCAATGAAAAAAGCACACCCTTATGAAGAAGCTGCTTATGATGTTTACGTGCTTGCAAATAAAGATGTAAATCATGGTATGGGTGTAATAGGAAATCTGGAAAAAGAATTATCTGATAAACAATTTCTTAATCTTGTTTCGAAATCATTAAAGATTAAAAATTTCAGATTTGCCAGAGGATCAAAAGCCAAAATAAATAAAGTTGCTGTTTGCGGCGGATCAGGTAGTGATCTTCTGGATACAGCAATAAAATCCGGCGCTGATGCATTTGTAACGGCAGATGTTAAATATCATACTTTTCAGGATGCAGAAAAGAAAATCCTGTTAATCGATGCCGGACATTATGAAACCGAAATTCATTCTCTTGATGAAATAAAAAATAAAATCGAAAAATCCATTTCTGAGAAAATAAAAGTTTTTAAATATAAGGGTTCAACTAACCCGATAGTTTTTTATAATAAATAAGGAGCTAAAAATTGTATACCAGATTAAAAATTCTCTTCCAGTTACAATTAGTTGATGATCAATTAGATAAACTTGAAGAACTCCGCGGCGATTTACCAAAAATGGTTAATAGTCTTGAGAGTCAGATCAACGAATTAAAAAATGATATAAAAACTAAAACTGCAGAACAGCAGGAATCAATTGATAAAAGAGCACATAACGAAGAGGAAATTGAAAAGCTGAAAGAAAGTCAGAAAAAGTTTAAAGCACAGCTTTATCAGGTAAGAAATAACAAAGAATACGATGCCTTGACCAAAGAGATTGATCATTCGGAAGAGCAGATATCGAAATTGACAACCGAAAATGACGCTCTTGCAGATTTAAGTAAAACTCTTACTAATCAGGTTGAAGAAGTTCAGCCAAAGCTTGAAGAACTTGAGAAAGAATTGACTGAAAGACAGGCTGACCTGGAAGAAATCATAAAGGCTAATAAAAAAGAAGAAACTCAACTTCTTGAAAAGAGAAAAAAGATTGAAACACAGGTAACAAAACCAGATATATCTTTATATACCAGAATCCGTAAAGCCAAAAGAGGCAAAGCAGTTGCAACAGTAAAAAGATCTGCCTGTTCGGGTTGTCACAACATTATCCCCTCACAAAGACAACTTGAAATAAGAAGAAATGTAAGGATTTTTACCTGTGAGTATTGCGGAAGGATTTTGATATCTCAGGAAATTGCTGATGATGTCGCCGGAAACAAAGAATAGATAATTTTTGAACTGAAAAAATTTTAATAATTTTATTATATTCCGTCAGTTGAAATTCTCATTAAATCTTATTCAATAACTATCACTTTGTAATTGGCTGAATTGACAGAGATGTCAGTTCAAATTTAAAGAATAATCAAATAATTCAATCCGGGCAATTGCTCCCCGATTAGTCGGGGGGAGGAAAGTCCGAACTTCACAGAACAAGGTGCCGGGTAACGCCCGGGCGTTAATGGAGTAATCTGTTATCGACTGAAAGTGCAACAGAAAATATACTACCTTGAAGAAATTCATGGAAAAGGTGAAAAGGCGAGGTAAGAGCTCACCGGCTTAACAGTAATGTTAAGTGCAATGCAAACCACACCTGAAGCAAGGTCAAGTAAAAAAACCTTCTTAATTCGCTCTTTTTAACCGAAGAGCTTGTTAAGACAAAGCTGTTCGCTTTGAACCAATGCTTAATTGCTGGTTGGATTTTTGGGTAGACTGCTGAACTTTATCGGTAACGATAAAGTAAGATAAATAATTGCCGCCCCGACAGGTCGGGGTTACAGAATTCGGCTTACAGGATTGTTTTATTTGATGTGTTCTTATAAAATATAATTAATTCTTTTATGTTAAATAAACGCTGGAAAATCAGAGAAGTTGAAGACATAAATTCATTAAAGGATCTTGCCGACTCACTAAACATTTCCGAAGTCCTGGCTAAATTACTTTTCTTAAGAGAAATCAGAACCTTCACTCAGGCAAAACATTTTTTCAGACCTTCTTTAGATTCATTACACGATCCATATCTTATGCACGGAATGGAAAATGCAACAAAGAGGGTTATTCAGGCACTTACAGAAAATCATCCGATTTGTATTTATGGTGATTATGATGTTGACGGAACCTGTGCTACTGCATTACTTTATATGTTCTTAAAAGAGCTTGGAGCAAATGTGGATTTTTATATCCCGAGAAGATTAAACGAAGGTTACGGATTATCGAAAGAAGGTATTGATGCTATAAAATCCAACTATGATGCAAAACTATTAATCACTGTAGATTGCGGAATAACAGCAATCGAAGAAACTGATTATGCAAATCAATTAGGAATGGATGTAATAATTTGCGATCATCATCAGCCAAAAGAAGAATTACCAGAAGCACTTGCAGTATTGGACCCGCTTAAACCAGAATGCCAATATCCATTTGATTATTTATCCGGTGCAGGTGTTGCTTTTAAATTAGCTCAGGGAGTTGCTGAAAAAATCGGCAAAAGAGAAATGCCGTTAAAATATCTTGATCTTGTTGCTCTTGCTGCTGCCGCAGATATCGTTCCGTTAACCGATGAAAACAGAGTTTTAGTTAAAGAAGGATTAGATAAAGTAAACACTGATCCGCGCCCGGGAATATTAGCATTAATAGAATCCAGCAGTCTGCAACCCGGCAATTTAAATTCCGGACAAGTAGTATTTACAATTGCACCCAGGATTAATGCTGTTGGCAGATTAGGTGATGCAAGAAGAGCAGTTGAATTATTAATTACTGACAGTGTTGATGAAGCACGAATACTGGCTAAAGTTCTGGAATCCGAAAATTATGAAAGAAGAAAAATTGATGTTGATACTTTTGATAATGCACTTCAGCTTGTAGAAAACTCAATTGATTTTGATAATGAACTTGCAATTGTATTACATCAGGAAGAATGGCATCCTGGTGTTATTGGTATTGTTGCTTCAAGATTGGTTGAAAAGTATTACCGCCCAACAATTATGCTCACAACTATTGATGGAATAGCAAAGGGTTCTGCCCGGAGTATTACTAATTTTAATATTTATGAAGCACTTCAAAAATGTGAAGATATGCTTATACATTTTGGTGGTCATCAGGCTGCTGCCGGATTGGCAGTTGAACTTGATAAGCTGCAGGAGTTTAAAGATAAATTTAATCAGATTGTAAAAGAATCTATAAACGAAGAAGACCTTTTACCGGAAGTTATTATTGATGCAAAGATCAGATTTTCTGATATCACACCAAAGTTTTTACGGATTCTGGATCAGTTTGCTCCATTTGGACCGGAAAATATGAGACCGGTCTTTCTGACTGAAAATGTTGAATTAATTAACACTCCGCGGATAGTAGGCAATAATCATATTATGACTGGTTTTAAACAAAATAAAAGCGATAAGGTATTTGATGCAATTGGCTTTAATATGCGTGAATATTTAGATTTGATCCTGAAAAAAAATACGAAAGTTGATATAGTATATACAATTGATAAAACGGTCAGGGATAGCAGAACCTATCCTCAACTAAGATTAAAAGATATCAGGTTATCAGAAAAAGCAAATTAGGAGTTTACGATGTCTGGTCATTCAAAATGGGCAACAATAAAAAGGAAAAAAGCTGCCCTCGATTCTAAACGAGGGAAAATTTTTACAAAACTTATAAAAGAAATTACTATTGCTGCTCGTACAGGCGGTGATCCTGCGGGTAATCCAAGATTACGTTTGGCAGTTGATAATGCTAAAGCACAAAACATGCCGATGGATAACATAGAACGTGCAATCAAGAAAGCTACCGGTGAGCTTGAAGGAGTTACTTATCACGAATTAACTTATGAAGGATACGGACCGGCAGGAATCGCAATACTGGTTGAAGTTGCTACCGATAATAAAAACAGAACTGTTGCTGAGGTCAGACATTTATTCAGTAAGCATGGCGGTTCAATGGGTGAAACAGGTTCGGTTGCCTGGATGTTTGATAGAAAAGGTATAATCACAATGCCTGCTGCCGGCAAAAATGAAGATGATGTTATGGAAGTAATTTTAGAAGCAGGAGCAGATGATCTTTCAACTCAGGATGAATTTTTTGAAGTTCAAACTTCAGTTGAATCTTTTGAACCGGTAAGAAGAGCACTTGTTGATAAAAACTTTACTGTTGAAAATGCTTCACTTCAATGGATTGCAAAAAATCTT
>Ga0116187_1004656_pt1 | contig 11865 bp, 12 predicted proteins | sample AD_JPNNA6_MetaG_FD_89755 | JGI IMG/M metagenome (GOLD analysis project Ga0116187, IMG submission 89755) | Active sludge microbial communities of municipal wastewater-treating anaerobic digesters from Japan - AD_JPNNA6_MetaG | ecosystem: Engineered > Bioreactor > Anaerobic > Digestate | place... | reverse complement strand
TCTGCAGGAGCTGCTTGCGGATGTCGGCCATGATGTCCTGCTGGCTGCGCTTGCGCTCCTTCTTCGGGGAGAGCGTGATGAAGAAGACGGCCCGGTTGATCTGCCGGATCCTGCCGCCGCCCTGCGAGTAGTAGAGCCGGATGATCTCCGGGACCTCCTTGACGATCGCCTCGGCCTTCTGGAAGAGCCGGTCCGTCGCGTCGACGGAGTAGTCCACCGGGGCCTCGAGGCGGACGATGAACTGGCTCTGGTCCTCGGGGGGCACGAATTCCTTGCCCAGGAACCGGGTCATCCAGAGGCTCATCGCGAAGACGACGACGGCGCCGACGAGGACCGCGTTGCGCCGGTCCAGGCAGAAGACGAGGATCCTCCGGTAGAGTCTCTCCGTCGCGGCATACCAGGCCTCGAGGCGGTCCCCCGCACGGCGGAACCAGGACGTCCACCCCGTGCGCGGAGCGCCGGGGCCGCCTTCCCGGTCGTGCCGTTTCAGGAACCGTGACGACATCATGGGCGTCAGCGTGAACGAGACGAGTAGCGACACGAGCACGGCGAAGACGACGGTGAGAGCGAACTGCAGGAAAAAGCGCCCGATGATCCCCTTCATGAAGGCCACGGGCAGGAAGATGGCCACGATGGCCATCGTGGTGGCCATGACGGCAAGGCCGATCTCCGCCGTGGCGAAATGCGCCGCCTCGCGGGGCTTCATCCCCTCCTCGATGTGGCGGTAGATGTTTTCGATGACGATGATGGCGTCGTCGATGAGGATGCCGATGGAGAGGGTCAGCCCGAGCATGGTCATGTTGTTGAAGGTGAAGCCGAACAGGCGGATGAGAAAGAACGTCGAGATCACGGAGATCGGCAGGGCCAGGGCGCTGATGAGCGTCGTCCGCACGTTGCGCAGGAAGAGGAAAACGGCCAGAACGGCCAGCAGCCCGCCGACGACCAGGTGGTTCTGGACCTCGTTGATGGAGGTCTTGATGAAGCGCGACTGGTCGAAGGAGATGCTGATGTTCATCCCCGGCGGGAAGGTCCTCTCGAGCTTCCTGAGTTCCTTCTTGACGAGGTCGACGACCTCGACGGTGTTCGTCCCCGACTGCTTCTGGATGCCCAGCCCCACGGCCGGCATGCCGTTGAGCCGCGCGATGGAGCGGCGCTCCTCGAGGCCGTCCTCGGCGCGCCCGAGGTCCCGGATCCTCACGGGGGCCCCCCGGAAGTAGGTGACGATGAGGTCGTTGAAGTCCTGCGCCCGGGCGAACTCGCCCTTGATCTTGATGGAATACTCCTTCGAGGCGCTCTCGATGCGCCCGCCGGGCAGCTCCACGTTTTCGCGGGCCAGGGCCTGGAGAACGTCCGTCGCCGTGACCTGGTAGGCCCTGAGCTTGTCACGGTCGAGCCAGATCCTCACCTGCCTGAGACGCAGGCCGCCGAGGTTGATGGCGCCCACGCCGGGGACCTTCTGGAGCTGTTCCTTGAGGACCTCGTCGGCATAGGTCGACAGCTCCCCCACGGACCGGTTCCCCGAGAGGCTCAGCCACATCACCGGAGTCGCGTCGGGGTCCACCTTTTCGATGATGGGCTCGTCGATGTCCGTGGGCAGTTTCGCCCGGATCGTGGAGACCTTCTCCCGGACGTCCTGGACCGCCATGTCGATGTCGCGCTCCAGGACGAACTCGACGGTGACGACGGAGACCCCCTCGGTGCTCGTCGAGGCGATGGTCTTGACGCCGTTGATCGTGTTGATGGCCTCCTCGATCTTGTCCGTCACGTCGATGTCCATGATTTCGGGGCTTGCGCCCTTGAGCCGCGTCGTGACGTTGACGATGGGAAAGTCCACCTTCGGGTACAGGTCGACCCCGATGGAGGGGTAGCTCACGATGCCCAGGACCACCAGGGCCATGAGGAACATGGTCGCGAAGACGGGACGCTTGATCGAGGTGTCAGCGAGCCACATTCACTTTCGCTCCTTCGGCGAGGTTCTGCTGGCCCGCGACGACAAGGGTCTCGCCGCCCTTGAGCCCTTCGATCACCTCCATCTGGTCGTCGTACTTGTTGCCCACCACGACCTGACGCTCCCGGGCACGGTCCCCCTCCACGACGAACACCTTCACACTCTTCCCCTCGTAGAGCATGGACGTCACGGGGATGACGACGGTGTCCCTCGCCTCGGCGGTGTAGAGGACGACCTTCGCGAACAGGCCCGGCTTGAGAAGCCGTTCGGGGTTGGCGGCCCTCGCCTCGACCGTGAGGCTCCGCGTCCGCTCGTCGATCGTCGGGTAGAGGATGGTCACCCGGCCCTTGAACTCCCGGTCGGGATAGGCGTCCACCCGGAACTGGACGTCCTGCCCGACCTTCAGTTTCCCGATGTCCTTCTCCGAGACCGTGAAGAGGAGCTTCAGCGGGTCGATCTGGACCAGCGTGTACAGGGGGGTCCCGTTGCGGACGTATTCGCCCTGGGAGATCTTCTTCTCGCTGATCCAGCCGGCCATGGGGGCCAGGATCCGCGTCTTGGCGTAACGCTCCTTCGCGATGGCCAGGGCCGCCTTGGCGCGCTCGACCTCCGCATCGGCGACGGCAAGCCGGGTGGCCACGTCGTCGAACTGCTGCTTGGTGACCAGTTCCTCCCGGTACAGGGCTTCCTTGCGCCCGTGCTCCGCCCGTGCGTTGACGAGGGTCGCCTCGGCCTGCTTCAGGGCGAACTCGACCCTCCGGAGCTCGCTCGCGTAGTCCCGGTCGTCGATCAGGGCCAGCACGGCCCCCTTCGACACGAAGGCGCCCTCCTCCACGTTCGTGGTCTTCAGGATCCCTTCGATCTCGCTCGAGACGACGACCTGCTCGAAGGCCTTGAGCGTCCCGATGGCCTCGATGAAGGGACGCAGGGCCTTCACCTGCACGCTCTGGACCTGCACGTTGAAGGCCCGTTCCTCGGCGACTTTCGCCTCCTTGCCGCCGCAGGAGGACAAACAGCCGATCGCGAGGGCCAGACACGCGGCCGACGCCGCCCGGAATCGAGGGGTGCACGTGATGAGGGAATGCAGTCGCATGGGCATGGGGTTCGATGCCTCCGGTTCTAGGGTTTCCCGCGATCAGCCGCCGCGCCGGCCACGTACTGCATCAGGGGCGTTCCCGTGACCCGCTGCAGGCGCAGGATGAAATACTGGTAGTTGTAAGTCGCGTCGGCCATGAGCTTCTGGGCCGAGATGAGCAGGTTGTTGGCGTCGATGACGTCGAGGCTGCTCGCGAGGCCGAACTCGAACTGCTTCGCTACGGCCCGGATGTTGTCCTCGGCCCAGGCCAGCTGGTCCTGCGCGGACTTGAAGATGCCCTTCTGGGCGATGAGGTCGAGCCAGGTGTTCTCCACCTCCACGTTGACGGACTTCACGAAATCCCGGTACTGCAGCTCGGCCTGCCGGTACTTCGATTCCGCCTCCCGCACCTCCGCGCGCCGCAGGCCTCCCTCGAAAACCGGGAAGTTGAGCGTCACGGCCCCGTAGGCGCTTTCCCTGTTGTAGGAGGCCGTCTCGGGGCTCTGCTCCGTCGAGGTGTACACGCCGGCCACGTTCACGGAGGGCCAGTAGGCGCCCCGGCTCACGGCGACCTGCTTCTCCGCGATCCGGACCTGCATCTCGGCGCTCTTGACGTCCGACCGGTTCTTGAGGGCCCGTTCTTTCAGCGCCTCCACATCCGCCGCTTCCCTCTCCGTGATCGGGACTTCCCGGATCTCGAAATCCCGCTCGATCCCGACGAGGCGGGCCAGGAACACCCTGGCGCTCTCGTAGGCGTTGCGGGCCTTGATCTGATCCGACAGGGCCCCCGAGAGCTCGCCCTCGGCCCTCAGGACCGTCGTCTTCGTGATCTCGCCCGCCTTGAGGCGTGTCCGGGCCGCCTCGCGGTATTTGGTCAGCCTCTCCACGTTCGAGTCGGCGATCTCCAGCGCCTTGCGGGCCTTCATGAACTCGAAGTAGGCCTGCGAGACGGCCAGGAGGAACTCCTCCTGGAAGCTCCGGAAATCGTGCCGGCTCTTCTCCACGCTGTCGCCGGCCAGGGAATAGGACGTGAACTCCCGCCCGCTGAGCGACAGGGTCTCGTCGATCCGCGCCCCCCAGACGCTCTGGCGGTCCGGCTGGATGAGCGATCCCGCGGCGTTTCGCTTCTCGTCGGTGTAGTTCGTGTGTGTCCCGAAGACCGTCGCCTTCGGCAGCAGCGCCGAGAGGGCCCTGTCCCGCCCGGAATCGGCGATCTGCACGTTCTCGCCGGAGACTCTGATTTTTTCCGATTTCTGCATCCCGATGCGGTAGAGGTCCTCCAGCGCGTAGTCCGCCGCCGGGGACGGCGCGCTGCCGAGACAGAGTATGAGGCCGACCACGGCCGCCTGCGCGCACAAGCCTTTCATTCCGCCTCCTGATGAACGGGTCTCTCTTCAGCTCTCCGGCGTGTGCCGGCCCCTGCGACCGGCGCCCGCGCGGCGCCCCGGAAGAACAGATCGAGGACGTCGTCCACCGTTTCCGTCAGGGACGTCCCCCGGGGGTTCATGATCCATGAAAACTTGAAGTAGGCGATGATCCCGATGAGGGCGTTGGCCAGGGATGCCGTGTTCATCCGCCGCAGGACGCGCCGCCGGATGCCCTCCCGGAGAAGTCCCTCGATCCGGTCGACATGGCCGCGGTGTTCCTTGAGGATTTTCTCCCTCAGCGTTTTGAGTCCTTCGGAGCGCAGGCCGCTTTCGTGGCCGACCAGCAGGCGGTAGAAGTCGACGTGATGCTCGACGTAGGTGAAGTGCGCGATCACGAGGGCCCGGATCTTTTCCTCGATGGACTCCTCCCGGTCGACGGCGTCCATGATCCCGTCGTACATCAGCCGGACCTTCTCCTCGACCATGGTGGAGTAGAGTTGTTCCTTGCCGCTGAAGAACTGGTAGAGGCCCCCGATGGAAAAGCCGGACGAGGCGGCGATCTCCGCCATGGTCGTCCCGTGGAACCCCCGGGCGGAAAACAGTCTCTCCGCCGTATCGAGGATCTCGGAACGCCGAAACCGGAACTCGCGTTCCCTCCTGAGCCTTTTCCCGTTCTGGGTCCCGATCATGCTGAACGTCCGTTCAATATATTGAATCGGCGTTCGATCATGCGGGAAGCCCTGCACGTTGTCAAGGGATTTCTGTCTGCCGGCCTGCGGCGGACGGTCGGCGGCCCGTCGTCATATCGTTACGACAAACCCGATCTGGTCCCGCAGCATGGGCAGCATGAGATTGAGCGCGCGCCGGCCCGCCTCGATGACCTCGTCGGCGCGGTTGAACTCCAGCGGCCCCACGTGAGAGACGTGGGGAAGGATCATGACGTCGGGGGGATCACCGGCGAGCCGCTGGCGGCCGATCCGGTCCCCCATCAGGTTGATCGAGGCGAGGATCACCTCCAGGATCGAGGGCTCCCGGAACGTCCCGTCCTCGGTGATCTGTCCCAAGGCCAGGGACTTGCCCTGCTTCATCGTCGCGTTGATGTAATCGGAGAGATACCCCATCAGGTGATCCCTGAGACCCTTGCTGTCCTCCTCGGTCTCCTTCGCGCCGAAGCGGCCCGTGATCGCCGACTTGCCGCGCTTGATCCGCTCCGTGACGTACAGGGTCAACCCGGCGAACAGCAGGTCCCGCACGCGCAGCCCCTGCTCTTCCTCTTCCGGCTCGGCCTTCGGCGGCGCGCCGAGGACCGGTTCCCGGGTGATCTCGTACTGGATCTTGACATCCGTGTTGGGATTGACGGCGATGACGGTGCTCGCCCCCATGGAGCGGCAGAGCGACACGGGCACCGGGTTGACCAGCCCCCCGTCGACCAGGAGCCGCCCCTCGCGGAAACAGGGGGTGAACATCCCGGGCATGGAGATGCTGGCCCGGATGGCCTCGATGAGCGATCCCTGGCGAAGCCAGACCTCCTGCCCCGACGTGAGGTCCGTCGCCACGGCCGCAAACGGGACGGGAAGCTCCTCGATGTTCGGGTCACCGAGTCTCTTCCGCAGGTAGTCGGCGATCTTGTCGCTGTTGATGATGCCCGACCGGGGCACGGGCACTTCCATGAACCCCAGCACGTCGGACCAGGCAAGTTCGCGGACGAGCTTTTCCGTCACATCGAGCTGGCCTGCCGCAAAGGCCCCTCCCACCAGCGCGCCGATCGAGGAGCCGCAGACGATGTCGATCGCGATGCCTGCCTCCTGCAGGCCCCGGATGACCCCGATGTGCGACCACCCTCTCGCGGACCCGCTTCCCAGGGCAAGACCGATTTTCCGCAGCTTCTCGGGCATGGTGCGCTCTCCGTCCGCTGGGCGAGGGCCGTTCCCGGCCGTCCGCCGGCCCGGGCGGCCCGGCATCCCACCGGGCGCCCGCTGCACCCCCTTGTAGCGAAATCCGGGAAAGAATTCAAGCACTATGACAGCCCGTGCGGTTCCGCGCAGAGGCGCCGCGGCTTTGACAGACGGGCGCCGCCCCGCTATGATGCACGGCATGTCGATCGCCGGCCTGCTGTTCCAAGCCTGTACGGCAGGGGGGCTGCCGGGGGAGATCACGGCCCGCCCTGTCGCCCTGTATCACCGTTCGCCCTACACGGTCTGGTGCGACAAGTTCGGCCCCCCCGAGCGCCGCGATCCCCTGGGCCCTTACCGGGAACTTCTCCTCGAGCGCGGGATGGAACACGAGAGGCGCGTCCTTGCGTCCCGCTGGCCCGGCTGCGCCCCGATTGCCTTTTCGGGCGCCCTGGAGGGCTTCTCACGCCTGCTGGATGCGATGGCCCGGGGGGAACCGGCGATCTGCGGCCTCCCGATGATGTATCTGCCCGAGAACCTGCAGGGCCGTCCCGACGTCCTGGTCAAGCGGGAAGGCGCACGGTCGGCTTTCGGCGATTATGCCTACGAGGTCGTCGAGATCAAGCTGGCGGCCCGCATCGAGGAGAGCCACATCCTCCAGGCGGCCTTCTACACGTACCTGCTCTCCAGGATCCAGGGTCGGCAGCCGGACCGCTTCATCCTGATCAACCGGGATCACGAGGAGCGCACGTTCCGGTACGCCGATCACGAGGGGAGGCTCCAGGATGCCATCGCCGGGGCCCGCCGCATCCTCGACGGCACGGAGCAGCCCAGCCCGACCTACAACGGCGGGGAATGGCCCTGGATGAGCTGGACCAACCACATGGCGCTCAAGCAGCGCGACATCTCGCTCGTCCCGCTGGTCGGGCCCCGCATGAAGGAGAAGCTCCTCGCGAGGGGACTGCGCAAGATCTGGGACCTCTCCTCGGCATCGCCCGAATCCCTCTCGGGCATTCCCGGCGTGGGGCGCGCGACGGCCGAGCGTCTCGTGGTCAACGCCCGGGCCATCCATCACGGGACCTGCATCCCGCTGGACCGCTCGGCCCTCCAGTTCCGGGACTGCCCGCGGGAGGTGTTCCTCGACCTCGAGGGCACCGACCCGACAGGCGAGCAGGACGGCCTGGAGCAGGTGGATTACCTGATCGGCGTCCTGGTCTGCGAGGGCGGCGACTGCCGGTATCAGCCCTTCATGGCCTGGCGCATCCGGGAAGAAGGCGGGATGTTCCGCGCGTTTGTCGATTTTCTCCTGGGGCTCGGCGATGCCGCCGTCTACCACTGGCACAACTACGAGCGCTGGCATCTCAGGCAGCTTGCCTCCCGCCACGGTCTCACCGAGGTCGTGGAAAGGCGGATCTTCCCGAACCTGGTCGATCTCCACCGGGTCGCCACGCGCGCCTTCGCCTTCCCCACCCCCACCAACGGCCTCAAGGACATCGCAAAACACCTCGGGTTCCGCTGGCGCCGCGAGGAGGTCAACGCCCTGGACGCCATCGCCTGGTACCTGCGGTACCAGGAGGACCCGGCGTCCTGGCAGGACAAGCTGCAGGGGATCGTCGATTACAACGAGGACGACTGCCGTGCCACGAAGCACATCAAGGACTGGCTGGCGGCGCAGGCCGCGATGCAGGATGAAGGTAAGAAGCTGTGAAGTTGGGAAGCTCGGAAAGGCAACCTGCCTGCACTTGCGATGAACTCGTCCACGCTTCGCAGCTTCTCAATTTCAAAACTTCCCGTATGCGCGGGAACCGCGCAACCTCAGCGCGGTGTTTTCGCTTTGCCTGGGACCGTCGAATGTGGTAGGGTTTCACCTCACGGCACGGCCGATGCGCTCGAACCGGCCGTCCGGCTCCGAGAACCTGAACGGGGTACATGCTGCGTGGAGCGTTCTTTTGCACGGGTTCTGCTCGTCCCGCTGGCCGTCGCCGTCGGGATTTTTCTCATCATCCACTACAACCTCCACGCCTTCTTCATGGACCGGGAGGCTCTCGCGGAGTTTCTCAGCTCCTGGGGCGCCACCTCCGTGCTGGTCTTCATCGTCCTGCAGATCCTGCAGGTCGTCGTCTCGCCTCTGCCCGGCGACGTGACGGGCCTCATCGGGGGGTATCTCTACGGCCCCGCCCTGGGGGTCATCTACTCCACGATCGGCCTCACCGTCGGGTCCTGGCTGGCCTTCGTCCTTGCCCGCACGTACGGGTTGCCCTTCGTTGAGCGGATCATCCGTCCCGCCACGATCCGCAAGTACGACTATTTTCTCGAGCACAAGGGCCGGGCCATCGCCTTCCTCTTCTTCCTGATCCCCGGTTTCCCCAAGGACACCCTCTGCTATATCCTCGGGCTGTCCCACATGAAAACCCGTGACTTTCTCGTCATCTCCACCTCGGGCCGACTGCTGGGCACGGTGATCCTGACGCTGCAGGGCAGTTCCCTGCGCGAGCATCAGGACGTGCTCTTCTTCGTCCTGCTGGGGTTGACGGCGCTGATCATTGTCGGGGGGTATTTTCACGTGTGGTGGTGGCTGCGGGCGCTGATCCGGCAGCGTCGACGCTCACGCCTTGCCCTGCCCCCGCCGGAGCCGGCGCAGGGGGTGACGAAGGTTGCGGATCGCCGCGCCGAGGGCAAGAAGGGCTGAGACGCCTGCCGCGACCCTCTGGATGGGCTCGAGGAGGCCTTCCCGCAGGTCCCGCTCGAGACCCCGGATCTCCAGGACGATCCTCTCGACCCCCCTGCCCGTCTCGGATGCCCTTTCGCCGAGCGCCCGGAGCGAGGCGCTCAGGGCGTCTGCGTTTCGGGAGATCTCTTCGAGATTCTGCCGGATCGCGGGGACGTGCCGGTCGAGCACCGCACCGAGCTCCGCGGCGCGTCTGCCGGTTCTCCGGATATCCGCAGCCGTGACGGCTGCCGCTGCGGCCAGGATCAGCAGTGACACACCGGCCGCCAGGACGCTGATCTCCCAGGGCATGGACCCGCCTCACAGTTGCCGGGCCCGGTGCTGCCGGGCCCGGCGTGTTCAGGATTTCACCTTCTCGGCCAGTTCGTCGGCCTTCTTCCGGGCCGCCTGCTCGATGTCGTGCAGCCGGTTGATCAGCGTGTCTGTCGTGCGCCGCGCCTTGTCGTAGAGGACGTCGTATTCGTCCTGCACCTTTTCAGCGAAGTCTTTCGCCTTTTCCGCGAGCTCCTGGCGCGTCTCCTCACCGCTCTTGGGCGCGACCAGGATCCCGACGGCCACGCCGATCAGGCCCCCGATCAGTGCGCCGGTCAGTATCCCCTTTGCAAAATCATCTTTTTCGCTCATGGCACCCTCCATCCACTATTCTCTGAACCCTGCGCGCCGCCTCGACGGCGCTTCTGCGGCGCCCCTCGGCGGCCGCTGAGGGACCGTCACGTCCTGACGGACTCCAGCACCGAGCGGACCCGCCTGACGAGACCCGCAAACACCTTCAGCCCCTGCGACACCCGGCCCCGCGCCTGCTCCTTGATTCCCTCGTCGAGATGCGCGAGCCCGCCACGCACCCGCTCGACGCTGCCGGAAAGCTCGTCCACCCGGCTTCGGACCAGGTCCACCGACTTGCCGACGGTGGCGGTGAGGCGGTCGACATTCACGAGGATCGACGGCAGCGACCGGTTGATCGTCTCCTCGAGGGTCGCCCGCACCGCGTGCACGCTCTGCCGTACGTTTTCCGTGATGAAATCGACGTTCTTCAGAATCTGGGGAAGATTCTGGTTGAGCGTCGTGATCGTCGTGTCGAGATTCCGGGCCGTGCTGCGGAGCTGCAGCAGCAGGGGAATCGTGAACACCACGAGGACCACCACGGCCAGGCACAGGATGAACAGGCTCGTTTCCCAGCTCATAGGCTTTCCTCTCCTCCCGCCGGATCAGGCAGCCGGCCCGCCCTCGATCTCCCGCGCCTTCTTCTCGGCCTTGGCCTCCACTTCCTTGAGCTTCTTGAGCAGGTTCTCGTAGGCGGTCTTGCTCTTCTCGAGGGCGACGTCGTACTCGTCCTTCAGCTTGCCCGCGATGTCCTTCGCCTTTTCCGACAGCTCGTCCCGGGTCTCCCGGCCGCTCTTGGGCGCGTAGAGCATCCCGACGATGATGCCGACGAGGCTGCCGATGAGCAGGCCTTTCATCCAGTCGCCGCACCTGTTTTCGGACATGGTGGCACCTCCTTTACAGAAATGGGTTTTGCTGGCAGTATAGTGACTCTCGAAAATTATAGGGGCAACCCCGCGCCGAGTCAACGCAAATCAGTGCGTGACGGGCCGCGGCGGCGGGCCGGAAAGGACATTCCATGGCCAAGCAGAAGATCACGAGGCGTCAGAAGGACATCTCGCGGCTGCTCCGGGAGCGGAGGCAGACGGGCAGGACGAAACCGCAGCGGACCCGGAAGACGAAATAGACAAGGAGGAATGCCCCATGAAGCGGATGATCTGCATCGCCCTGCTGGCGGCCGCGCCCCTGCTGTGGAGCGGCTGCGCCTACGTGAACCTCTCGCTCCTGCAGGAGCCCGGCCCGCTGCGCGAGAAAGTGGTGGACGGCCGGGGCGACGCCAAAATCCTGCTGCTGGACGTCACGGGGATCATCTCCGAGGAGAGAAAACGCACCCTGGGGATGCGGCAGGAGGGCTCCATGATCGACGAGTTCCGCGAGGCCCTGCAGAAGGCGCGCCGGGACAAGAGCATCGCCGGTCTCGTCGTGCGCATCAACTCTCCCGGGGGCACCGTCACGGCCAGCGACATCCTGCGCCACGAGATCCTCGAATACAAGAGGCAGACGGGGGTGCGCGTGGCCGCCTGCCTGATGGGCGTGGCGGCATCGGGCGGCTACTACGTGGCCACGGCGGCCGACGAGATCGTGGCCCACCCCACGACGATCACCGGCAGCATCGGCGTGATCGCCATGAAGTTCAACGTGCAGGGGCTCTTCGGCAAGATCGGCGTGGAGGCCGAGGCCATCAAGTCCGGCGACAAGAAGGACCTCCTGTCGCCGTTCCGGCCGGCCACGGAGGACGAGAGGCGGATCGTCCAGGCCGTCATCGACCAGCTCCACGCCCGGTTCGTCGACGTCGTCGCCGAAGGCAGACCGTCCCTCCCCCGGGAGGCCGTCGTCACGCTCGCCGACGGCCGCATCTACACGGCGACGCAGGCCCTCGAGCTCAAGCTCGTCGACCGCGTGGGCTATCTCGACAGCGCCCTGGAGGGCATCAAGAGCGCCCGGAACCTCAAGGAGGCCTCCGTCATCGTCTATCACCGGCCCGGTTCCTACAAGGGCTCGATCTATGCCGAGGCGGGGGCCGGCACGACGGTCGTCAACATCCTGCCCCAGGACCTGGAGAGCCTGACGCCCAGGGAGATGCAGTTCCTGTACCTCTGGGCACCGTGAATAGGCAGAAGGTAAGAAGGTGCGAACGTGAGAAGGTGAGACAAAAAGCTCCGAAGCGACTCCAACTTTCTCACTTTCTCACCCTCTCACCTTCTTGGCGGCCCGGAAGGGACTCCGGGATTTGGTAGACGTAGATCGGGTCGTTG